>PVBE010546746.1_pt1 | contig 153975 bp, 140 predicted proteins | sample 1631181 | NCBI WGS metagenome assembly PVBE01 (sample SAMN08397723, study PRJNA350692) | Marine metagenome, whole genome shotgun sequencing project. | isolation source: water | place: Pacific Ocean | collected 2012-04
TCTTCGTGGACGAAGCAGAGCAGTGCGTGGCGGCCGGTCGGGAACGAGCGTTCGACGCCGTCCGTGGCAGCGAGGGTGAAGGCGGGCAGGAAGGTCGTTTCTACAGGCATGGGCGCATCTTAGCGCAGGGGCCGAGCGGGCGTTCGCAGTCTGCTAGGTGAGCGCCCAGTCGGTGCGCCGTTCCTCTAACTCGCGGCAGTCGCCGTCGCTGACTTCGAAGACGCGCGTGGCGACGCGGTCGAGGATCTCCGGGTCGTGAGACGCGCAGAGGATCGTTCCGTCGTAGCTCTCCAGCGCGTCGAGCAGCCGTCGCTGGGTCGGGCGGTCGAGGTGGTTCGTCGGCTCGTCGAGCAGCAGTACGTTCGTCGACTCAAGCAGGAACTTCGCCAGCGCGACGCGGCTGCGTTCGCCGCCAGAGAGTACGCGGATTGACTTGAAGACATCGTCGCCCCTGAAGAGGAAGCGGCCGAGCACATTGCGCAGCTCCATCTCGGAGCGGTCGGCGGCGGTTGCCCGTACCTCCTCCAGCACCGTGCGGCCACCATCGAGCGCCTCATCCTGGTGCTGGTCGTAGTAGCCGGGGCGGGCGCGGGGGGCCCAATCGACGTTGCCCTCGGTCGGATCGAGCAGCCCGGCGACGATACGCAGCAGCGTGCTCTTGCCGCTCCCGTTCGGGCCTACGAGCACGACCTTCTGGCCGCGCTCGACGAGCAGGTTCACATCGACGAGCACGAGCTGCTCGTCGAAGCTCTTGCCGATCCCGCTCAGGCGCAGCGCATCGCGCTCGATACGCCCGTGAGCCGCGAACTGGAAGCTCACCTCTGCCTCTTCGCTCGCGGGCTCGACTCGTTCGATGCGCGCGACAGCCTTCTCGCGGCTCTTCACTTGTGTCGCCTTGGTGGCGGTCGCGCGGAAGCGGTCGATGAACTTCATCTGCTTCTTCAGCTCGCGTTCCTGCCGGGCGGCGGCCTGTGCGCGCTGGTTGACGTGCTCCGCTCGCTGGCTCTGGTACTCGCTGTACGTGCCGGAATAGCTCGTCACCGTGCGGTCGCGCAGTTCGAGGATGCGCGTGACGGTGATGTCCAGGAACTCCGAGTCGTGCGTGACGATCAGCAGCGTGCCCTTGTATTCGGAGAGCTCCAGCGCCAGCCAGTCGCGGGCGGCCGTGTCGAGGTGGTTCGTAGGCTCGTCGAGCAGCATGTGGTCGGGCCGCCGCACCAGCACCTTGGCCAGCGCGATGCGCATCTGCCAGCCACCACTGAAGTCGCCGCACGCCTTCTCGCGGTCGGCGGTCGTGAAGCCGAGGCCATCGAGCACACGCCCGATGCGCCGTTCGATGCGATAGCCGTCGAGCGCCTCGAAGCGCTCAAAACGGTCGCCCTGCTGCCCGATCAACTCGTCGATGTCGCCGTCGCCGGTCTCGATGCGGGCCGCGATCTGGTCGAGTTCCGCCTCGATTGCGCGCGCTTCCGGGAAGGAGGTCCACAGCTCCTCGACGAGTGAGTGCTCCGGGACGTGGCCGACGACCTGCCGCAGGTAGCCCATGTCGCCACCTCGGACGCCCGCGCTGCCGCTCTCGGACGGCTCACCGGCGAGCACCTGCAGCAGCGTCGACTTGCCCGCGCCGTTCGGCCCAACGAGGCCCGCGTGCTCGCCATCGCCGATCGTGAAGCTCACGTCGACGAGCACGTCGACGGCGCCGAAAGACTGGGAGACGCGTTCAGCGTAGAGCATGGTGCGATCAATCGTAGCTGTCCGCCGCGTTACGGCGTGAGCGGGCCGCGCCGTGTGTACAATCGCGCCGATTCGTGGGGTCGATCGACGGAGGGGGAGAACGATGCGTGACTTCGAGGGCAAAGTGGCCGTGATCACCGGTGGGGCGAGCGGGATGGGCAGGGCGTTCGCGGAGCGCTTCGCTCGCGAGGGCGTGAAGATCGTACTCGCCGATGTCGAGGAGGAGGCGCTGAACGCCACAGTGCAGCAGATGCAGCAGGCGGAGCACGACGTTGTCGGTGTGCTGGCCGATGTGTCGAGCGCGCAGGCGGTCGAGGAGCTGGCCGAGAAGGCGCTGGACGCCCACGGCAAGGTGCACCTGCTGTTCAACAACGCCGGCGTCGGCGGTGGTGGCGAGGGGGCGAAGCTCTGGGAGCACTTCGTCGAGGACTGGGACTGGACGTTCGGCGTGAACCTCTGGGGCGTCGTCTACGGCATCAAGACGTTCCTCCCGACCATGCTCGAACAAGGCGAGGAGGGGCACGTGATCAACACGGCCTCGATCGCCGGCCTGATCGGCGGGCCGGGCCTCGACATCTATGGCGCGACGAAGCACGCGGTCGTGCGCGTCTCGGAGGCGCTGCACCTCCAGCTCGCGGAGCTGGATTCGCCGGTGAAGGCCTCCGTGCTCTGCGCCGGCTTCGCAGACACCAACATCGGCACCTCGTGGCGCAACCGGCTGGACGAGCTGTGGACCGATGGCGCGCGGCTGTCCGACGAGGAGCTGGAGCAGCGGCGAGTCGCTCGCGCCTCGGTGCAGGCGACGCGTACGAATGTGATTACGCCGGAGGTGGTCGCGGATCAGGTCTTCGAGGCCGTCCGGGACAAGCAGTTCTACATCATCACGCACGACAACTTCGACGACGCGATTCGCACGCGCATGGACAACATCCTGGAGCGCCACAATCCGATTGCTCCGGCGCTCGGCACCTAGCGAGGACTCAGAAGGCGCCGCGTTCGCGTAGCGCCGCGATCGCGTCCCAGTCGTAGCCGAGTTCGAGCAGCACCTCTTCGAGGTGTTGGCCGATCTCCGGTGCCGGGCCGAGCAGGACGGGCTCGTCGCGCGGCCGAACCGGTGGCACGACCGTCTCCAACGTGCGTCCGTTGCGGTGCTGCTTGGCAACGATGTAGCCATTGATCCGCGCGTGCTCGTCGTCGGCGGCCTCGGCGGCCGTGAGGATCGGCGACCACGGCAGGTCGCGCTCGTCGAGGCGGGGGCCGAGTTCGTCGCGAGTCAGCTTGCCGATCGCGGCCTGCAGCTCATCGAAGGCCTGCACACCGTTCTCGATCCGCAGGTCGTGGGTGTTGAACCGCTCGTCCTCCGTCAATTCGGGTCGCTCCACCGCGTCGCAGACGTGACCCCAGAAGCGATCGGTCTGGAACATCGCGAATTGCACCCACGCGCCATCGGAGCAGCGGTAGTTCGTGTAGAGGGGGTTCATGCGGTAGCGGCGGCTGCGCCCCGGTCCGAATGGTGAACCTGCGAGGGCTGCGGCGATCGAGTAGCCGTTGGTCCACAGTCCGGAGTGGTAGAGCGAGAGATCGACGATTCCGCCTCGGTCCTCACGCTCGCGCCGGAAGAGCGCGAGTGCGATACCCGCGACCATTGCGACGGCCGAGGGCATGTCGCCCATCGCACCCTGGAGCTGGACGGGGGCGCTGTCGTCCGTCTGCAGGGCGGCTCCGATCCCCCCTCGCGACCAGTACGCGAGCTCATCGAAGGCGGGGCGGTCGACGATCTCACCCTCGGTGCCATAGCCGGTGCCGTGCGCGTAGACCAGTCGAGGGTGTCGCGCTGTCACTTGCTCCGCGTCGATGCCCATGCGTGTCAACGACTTCCCTCGCACGTTCGTGACGAAGACATCTGCTCCTTCGAGCAGGCGCTCCAGTACCTGCAGTCCCGCCTCCGAGACGAGGTCGAACTGGATGCTGCGCTTGCGGTTGTTCACCAACTCGAAGGCGACCTCGGTCGGTTCGCCGTCGATCGTGATGCGGTTGTGCCGGCGGGGTCGGCGAACCCGGCTGGTTCGATCTTGATCACATCGGCGCCGGAGGAGGCGAGGATGCTGGCGCAGCCCGGCACCATGAACCAGCCGGCCAGTTCGACGACCCGCACGCCCGCCAGGACACCTGCTTCACTCATGCTCGGCCTCCGCACCGGGGCGCCCGTCTCGGCGGGATGATACAAGGAGAAGCGCTGAGAGCTGAGGTGACGGATGAGCTACGACGTACTGCTGCGCTGCGGGCGGCTGATCGATCCGGCGAGCGGAGTCGACGGGCCGCGCGACCTCGGCATCTCCGACGGCCGAGTCGTGGCGGTCGAAGAGCGCTTGAGCGACGCCGAGCGCGTGATCGACCTCTCGGATCGCGCCGTGATGCCGGGCATCGTGGATACCCACGTGCATGTCGGCGGATTTGGTAGCCGCACGCGCGCGGTCGGGCACCGCATGGCTGCGGAGACCGGCGTCACGACCGTGCTCGACATGGGCAGCAAGCTCGACGCGCTGATCGAGGGTATGCGGGGTTCCGGCGCGGGCCTCAACGTCGCGGCGCTGCTCTCGTCTACAGCCGCCTTCGAGGGACGGCAAGACCCGGACGACACCGAGATCACGGCGTCGATCGAGGCGGAGATGGCGGCTGGTGCGTTCGGACTCAAGATCCTCGGCGGGCACGTCCCGCTGACACCGGACGCGACCGCACGCTGTATAGAGATTGCCAACCGGCTCGGCGTCTACGTCGCCTATCACATCGGTACGACGGAGTCGTCGAGCAACCTGCACGGCGTGCGCGAGTTGCCGCAGATTCTCGGCGAGCACGGGCGCGTGCAGGTTGCACACGTCGCTGCCTACTGTCGCGGGATGGTCGAGCCGGCGCTGCGGGAGTGCGAGGAAGTGCTCGACATCCTGGCCGGCATGCGCGGGCGCGTTGTCAGCGAGTCGTACCTCAGCACCCAGGTCGGTGGCGGCAACGCCACGTCCGGCCACTGCGATGGCGATGAGGTCGGCGACCAGGTGACGCGCAACTGCCTGGCGATGCGGGGCTACGATCCGACGCGGGTGGCGATGCGGCAGGCGATCCTCGACGGCTATTGCAGCGTCTACGTGACGCGTGGCGGCCGCGTCGTACTAATCACGGGCGAAGAGGCGGTCGCGGAGTGGGAGGGCGCGGGCACCAACATCGGCGTCAGCTTCCCGGTGACCCCGGCCGAGGCTGCCGTGGCGTTGATGATGGCGCGCCACGATGACGGCGAGTTCATCGTCGACGCGCTCGCGACCGATGGCGGCGGCATCCCCCGCAACTGGATGGTCGATCGCGGCCTCGCGATGGTGCGGCTCGGCGCGATCACGCTCGGCGACTACGTGTGTCGCGCATCGCTCCGACCCGCAGCGATGATGGGTCTCGATCGCAAAGGCCACCTCGGCGTCGGCGCGGACGCGGATGTCACCGCGCTCGACCTCGATCGTGGCATCGCCACGATGTCGCTGGTCGCGGGGCAGCCGGTGATGATCGACGGTGAGGTAGTGGGCGAGTCCGGCACCTTGCTCGTCACCGAGGCCGGCGTCGACGCGGCGCGCAGTGGCGGCGTTGAACACGAGGTCGTCGACCCCTCGAACGCCGCGATGTACGCGCTGGCGGCTGGCTAGCCGCTAGTCGAAGACGTGGTCGAGGTCGGCCATCGGCAGGTTGCCGAGCGTGCGCTCAAGTGTCGCCTGCACCAGCGCCTGACCACGTTCGTGCGAGAGGTCGAGCTGGCCGATCAAGAAGATGCCGCGATGCAGCACCATCAGCTGGCCGAGCACGTGATCGCGCTTGCAGCGATCGAGGCTGTAGTCGGAGACGCCGTTCTCAACCAGCGCTGCGTGGTAGCCCTCGAGCAGGCCGTCGACCGCGCCATGATCTTCCTCGTTGATGCTCCAGCCGAGGAAGTAGGCAAGGTCGTACGGGCCCGACCCGCGGCTCAGTGACTGCCAGTCGATCACCGCCAACGGGTAGTCGGTCTTGCCGTCACCGAAGAAGAGATTGTCCGGGCGAAAGTCGCCGTGGAGCACGGTATAGGGGCGGCTGCTGAGGTGGTCGAGCAGTTCGACGCCGTGGTCGACGAGCCAGTTGGCCAGTTCGATCGCTCGGTCGGGGAGGATGCCCTTGAACTCCTCCAGGAACTCCGGACGCGATTGCTTGAAGAGCCCCTGCTGGATCCGCGAGTGGTCGTTGAGCGGCGCGATCCAGTCGATCGCTTCCAGCCTCGGGTCGTTCCAGAAGTGCGCGTGCAGCTTCGCGAGGTTAGCGAGCGCGAGTTCCGCCTCCGCGACGGTCAGCCCGGCGACCTGATCGCCGACGCGGCCGGGTGCGAGGTCTTCGATCAACACGACGAAGCGCCGCGATCCACTGGCCCGGCCCAGCGGGCCGAGTAACTTGAGCACGATGCCGGTGGGGAGCAGGTTGAGGATCGCCTGCACGACGCCCGCTGGCGCAGGTGCGGCGTCCATTGCGCTGAAGTAGAAGGCCGGCTTACGTACCGGCACCTCGCTAGCGAGCTCCGTGTAGAAGCGGATCTCGTGCTCGTAGAGGCCGAACATCTCGCCCATCTGGCGATTCGCATCGACGTCGGTCGGGAACTTGGCGATCAGCGACGCCGGAGCGTCGCTGATCGCATCGTCGTAGCTAAGGGTGACGCGCGCAAGGTCGCCGATGAAGCCCTCGCCGTCACCGAGCGTGGTGCTCTCGAACGAGCTGACGGACGCGGTCGGCGCGATCACGTCGCCGCTGCGGAGCGATGCGGTGAGCCATTCGGCGGTCAGCTCACCGGCGTGTGCCGGTATCTCTTGCTTTGCCATCGGACCCCCTCTGAAGCGCGACCGGCATCATAGCGTGCTGGCTACGCGTGGTGCAGCCGATCGCCCTCAACTTCCACCGCGATCTGCCGATGATGGAGTGTCTGCCGCGCTCACCTTCGAGGACGTGAGATGTCTACTCGTCGCGAGACTGTCTACTGGCATGGGTGCCGCGAAGAAGGCTGTGACATGGACAGCCACGGCTGCGTGCGCGTGGAGGTCTGGGTCGAGTCACCCATCGACCGAGGCCCGATCGGCTACATCTACGACGAAGCCGTGCACTCCCCACAATGTGCGCGTGCGCGGTTCGACGAGACGATGCCCGGCTGTCAGGAGCTCTCCGGTGACAGCTGCTCCGAGGTGATCGACGAGTCGCATGATGGCCAGGCTTGTGGCTGCACAGCGGGCGAGCTCCGTGGCATCCGCCCGCTTCCTATTGACGAGCACGACGGGCTGCCGCTGCGGCTCTCAGCCTGAGGCGGGTTCACCCCGTCGGATCCCCGCTGCGGCAAGTCGACCATCGAGGTAGTCGTGTACCGGTTGCAGGTCATCCTGCTCCGCCCAGCCTCGATCCTCCTCGACCGCGCCGAGCGTGTCGCCGAGGACGGTTGCGGCTCCCCACGCCTCGAACAGCGGATCGAGTGTGAAGGTCGGCCCTGCTTCGGACTCGTAACCGCGCTTCCATGCGCCGACGAACCACCCGCGCGCCAGCTTGAGGATCGGCTTGAGCGGACTGGGCGGAACCGGCGCCGCCGAGAGGATCGCCTGCGTGCGCCGAGGTCCGCGCGGCGGTCACCGAGCGATGCGTTTGGGAAGTCGAGCAGGGCGCTGACGTGACTGCCTTCGACGAGCACGTTCAGAGGGTGGAAGTCGAAGTGGCAGAAGACGTTGTTCGTCGCTGTTTCGCGCACGGCATTCCAGAGCCCGCCAAGCGACAGCTTCTCAGCAGCTCGCTGGTCGCCGACCCAGCTGTGCGGGTCTGGCCGCAGCAGCTCAGGCGGCGCCAGTTCGTGCGTCTGTGCCTGCAGCCGCCCGAAGGCTCGTCCGAGGCTCCAGATACGCCACGGCGTGCGCTCAATGCCCGCGATCAACGGCTGGCCCGGTAGCCACTGCTGGACCGAGAACGGCGCGGCCCCGTAATTGTCGGAGGCCTCGATCGCCGGCGCGGGGAGGCCGAGAGCGAGCGCGGTGCGCAACGCCTTCTCTTCCCACGCCGCACCGGCGGTCAGCGCGTCGGTGTCGTCGCTGAGGCGGTAGAGGCGCAGCGCGTGGCCCGCCCCATCGGCGCTCTCGAATCGTCAGATCAGGTTGTCCCAGCCGCCCTCGACGGGTGCGAAGCCCTCGCAGTCCGTCCAGCCGGCGGTCGCGAGCACCTCGCGCGGGTCGATGCCGGAGGCTGCTGCGTTGGAGGTCATGGGCGGGAGTGTTTCCCCGGCAGCTAAGATGCGCCCGACCAGATGTGAGGTAGGAGGTCGAGATGATGGATCAACCGACAGCGCTACGAGTGCCCGATCCGGGTGTGCGCGATCTGTTCACGGAGTCGCAGCGATGGCAGTCGTGGCTTGATGTCGAGGCGGCGCTCGCGCAGGCCGAGGCGGAGCTGGGGATGATCCCGCAGGAGGCCGCGGAGGAAATCGCGAAGAAGGCGCACGTCGAACTGCTCGACCGCAACCGCATCGTCGAGAGCCTGCGTGTCACCGGGCACGGACTGGTGCCGATCATCTGGGAGCTCGACCGCATCTGCGATGGCGATGCCGGCGGCTACGTGCACTGGGGCGCGACGACGCAGAACATCACGCAGACCGGCCAGCTGATGCAGCTACGCCGAGCGCACCACATCTTCCTCGGGCAGCTCGCCGACGTGATCGAGGCGATGGCCGACCTCGCTGAGCGCACGGCCGACTACCTGTTGCCCGGGCGCACCCATGGGCAACACGCGCTGCCGGCGACGTTCGGGTTCAAGGTCGCGGGCTGGATCGACGAGCTGTCGAGGCACGTCGAACGGCTGTACGCGGTGGGGCCTCGCATCTTCGTCGCGATGCTCGGCGGCGGGGCCGGGACGATGGCCTCATTCGGCGACCAGGCATTCGAGTTGCAGCGACGCTACGCCGAGAAGCTGCAGATGCGGCCGATGCCGGTGCCGGCACGCACGATCGCCGACCACCAGGCGGAATACATCACGATCCTCGGGATGCTCGGCGCGACCTGCGCCAAAGTGGGGTTTGAGACCTACACGCTGATGAAGCAGGAGTTCGGCGAGGTCGAAGAGCCGATCTCCGCCGGCACCGTCGGCAGCAGCACGATGCCGCAGAAGCGCAACCCGAAGCTGAGCCAGGACGTGATCGCGGCGGGCGCGCAGTTGCGCGCGATCGTGCCGCTGGCGCTCGAGGCGATGCAGACGGAGCACGAGGCCGACCGCACGACCAGCGTGATGATGGACCGCGCGATTGTCGACGCCACCGGGCTGACTGGCGACATCCTCTCTCGCCTCCACGAGCTGATCGCCGGGCTGCAGGTGTTCCCGGAGCGGATGCGCCAGAACCTCGATCTCTCCGGCGGGATGATCATGGCGGAGGCGCTGATGCTGGAGCTCGGCGCGACGATCGGCCGCCAGCGAGCGCACGACGCGGTCTACGACGCGGCGCAGGCCGTCGCGACCACCGACAAGACGTTCCGCGAGCTGCTGGCAGAGAGCGAGGAGCTACGCGACCGCTTCACTGCCGCGGAGATCGACGAGTTGCTCGACCCGGCCCGCTATACCGGACAGTGCGCCTTCATGGCGCGTGAACAGGCTGGGCTCGGGCGCTCGCTGGCGGCAGAGCTGCGGGCATTGCCCACGGCTCCCTAGCGAGGCGGGCGCGAGGCTACTCTTCGATGCCGTAGAACTCGCGGCTGCCGGACTCGACCAGGGGCATCATCTTCTCGAACCACGGGCCGAAGTCCGGGTCGCCGAACGCCTTCTGGGACTCTTCCCACGCACCCAGGCTCTCGATCTCGGTCTCCATCACGACGGTGAAGAAGGGACCGGTGCGGTCGGTCAGGATCCGCTGATCGCCCACCCCATGCCGGGCCAGGATCTCGTTGCCTTCTTTGAGCAGACCGACGAGCGCGTCGCCCTGGCCGTACTTCGCCTGAAACACCGTGCGAGCGACGATCATCAGGGATCTCCTTGGCTGGTTCGCTTCCGCCGGTGGCGGGTGGGGCCGCAGGGTAACAAGAACAGACCGAGGGGCTCTAGCGGCCGGCTACCCGCCGAGCTGGATCGTCAGATCCGAGGCGGTCGCGACCGGCAACTGGCACGCCATGTTCTCGCAGACGTACGGTAGCGCAGCGTCGCCGCCATCACGATCTTCGAGCACGGGCAGCCCGCCGCCGGCCGGTGCGGGGGCGATCACCATCGAGGGCAGGTAGTGCCGCGCGAGTTCGCGTTCCAGCGGTTCGCGGTCGGCCGGATCGCCGATGATCGCGACCTCGCGATGCGGCGCGTGCATCAGCTCGATCGCCTGCCAGGTGGTGCCGAAGCCGGTCGGAGCAGCGAGGATCTGGTCGCCGGCGGCCTCCACGGTCTGGCGGCCGATCTGCATCCACTCGAGGCGCTGGAAGTAGCGGCCGAGCCAGAGCGCGAGCAGTGCGACTGAGCCGTTGCCGCTGGGCACGGCGGAGTCGTAGTAGGACTTCTGGCGCAGTAGCAGCTCTTCGCCATCGTTAGGCGCGTCGAAGTAGCCCGGCACGTCGCCCTGCGGGCCGGCATCGTCGGCGAAGCGCGTGAGCACGGCATCGAGCAGCTCGGCGGCCCATTCGAGGTGGGCGAGGTCGCCGGTGGTGCGGTAGAGCTCGATCAGGCCGAGTCCGTAGTAGCTGTAGTCCTCCAGCAGGCCATCGGCCTTCGCCACACCCGCCTTGTAGGTGTGCTGCAGCCGGCTGTCGTGCCAGAGCTCTTCGCGCACGAAGGCGGCGTTGCGCTCCGCCACCGCGCGGTAGCGCGGCTCGTCGAGCACGCGGCCGGCCTCCGCAAAGGCCGCCAGCGCGAGGCCGTTCCACGAGGTCAGCACCTTGTCGTCGAGGCCCGGCGGGACGCGGTCGTCGCGTATGGCGAGCACGCGTTCGCGCATGTCTCGCAGTTGGTCGGCCTCCTCGGGGGTGATCGCGCGGGTGAGGCTGAGCACGTTGCGGCTGGTCAGCTCCTCGTGGTGGGGGTCGGTGAAGTTGCCGTCTTTGGTCACCCCGTAGATGTCGTTGAAGAGCGCGGCGTCGTCCTCGCCCAGCGTCTCGACGTCCTGATCGACGGTCCAGACGAAGTACTTGCCCTCGATGCCCTCGCTGTCGGCGTTCTGCGTGGCGTAGAGGCCGCCTTCGCGTCCAGCATCTCGCGCATCAGGTCGTCCAGCGTCTCGCGCATCAGGTCGTCCAGCGTCTCGCGCACGATGCGCTCGAAAAGCGGGTGGCCCGTGAGCTGCCAGGCGTGGAGGTAGACGCGCATGAGCTGCGCATTGTCGTACAGCATCTTTTCGAAGTGCGGGACGAGCCAGCGAGCGTCTACGCTGTAGCGTGCGAATCCGACGCCCAGCAGGTCGTACACCCCGCCGCGAGCCATCTTGTGCAACGTCTCGTAGACCATCACCTGCGCCGCTAATTGATCGGCGTCGCTGTCCTCGTCGCCCTCCGGGGCGTGGACACCGTGCGCGAGTAGAAATTCGAGGTTGCCCGGGCTGGCGAATTTCGGCGCGCCGCCGAAGCCGCCGTTCTTGCGGTCGAAATTGTTGCGCATCACCTCGACGGCCTGCCGCGTGTGATCGGGGCCGATCGAGGTGGCGTCCGAGCCGTCGCTGCGCCGCTCGACGGATTCGCGAAGGCGCTCCGCGTTCGTGTCGGCGGACTCGACCAGATTCACGCTGTCGTTGGCCCAGCCATCGGCGATGCTCTCCAGCAGCCGAGGGAAGCCCGGCCACCCGAAGTTGTCCATCGGCGGGAAGTAGGTACCGGCGAAGAAGGTTTGGCGTCGGCCGTCATCAACACCGTCATCGGCCAGCCGCCCTGGCGGTCATCGCCTGCGTGACCGTCATGTAGACGGCCTCGATGTCCGGGCGCTCCTCGCGGTCGACCTTGATGTTCACGAAATTCGCGTCCATCAGCGCGGCGGTCGTCTCGTCCTCGAACGACTCGTGGCCATCACGTGGCACCAGTGGCAGGCGCTGTTGCCCACCGAGAGCAGGATAGGCAGGTCCTCGCTGCGCGCCTTCGCGAATGCCTCTTCGCCCAACGGGTACCAGTCGACGGGGTTGTCGGCGTGCTGAAGCAAATACGGCGAAGTTTCGCCAGCGAGGCGGTTCTGATGAGGCGAGTGCCGTTCAGTCACGCCTCGAAGGATAAACGAAGCGGATGCTGTTGGATGTTGGTGGGGTTCCGGTTGTGAAAAGGATCACGACACCGCGTCATTCAGGGGCGCTCGACGATGAGTCGCCGATTGCCTCCTAGACTGTATTGGACGGGCTTAGCACCTTCGCAGTCAGCGAGCACGCCGAGCCGGATCCCGCTCAGCGGGAACCAATCAATTGCCTCGGTTTCTGGATCCAACGCACGAAGATCGTCCGCCGTTGTTTTCGGCACGAAGTGCGTCAGCTGCACGTGCCCTTCGTGCCCGCTCACCCACTTGCCCCGTCCGCTAGCAAGTTCGATCCGCGAAGCGAGGCCATGCCCATCTCGAATCAAGCTGCCTGTTACCTCTTGTTCGAAGTTGATCCCATAGATGCTGCCGTTGAGGATCACCACCCGAATGGAGATGTAGGGCTCGTCCGCGTCGAGGCCGTCGAGCTTCACGTGCTGCTCAAGCGTTCGCATCCGAGACGTGGGGTTCGCACAGTCCTTCCCAGCGAAGTCGAGTAGCCACTGATGCTTCAGCGGAGTGAGGTAGACTTTCGCCCGCTGCGTGGTGAGCCGATGCGGCCAATTCACGTGCGTGAGCACCATCCAGAGGGTGGCGAACCCAATGACGATCGTCCTCGTCGTGATCATTTCCCCGCCGCGCTCCGCGAGAAGTGCGTCCGAGGGCATGGACGCTCCCGCGATGAAGAGCGCAAAACCCATTGAAGCAATAGCCGCCCAGACGGTTACAGCCGTGCCGGTTGGTCGGCGAATAAACCTTGGGCTGAGGGACCCAATCGCAGGGAGACTCACAGGCTACCGCGAATCACATCGCTAATACAGCCCGAAAACGGCCGCTAAAGCCCCGCGATCAGCTCCCCGAGGTGCCCGGCGACCAGCGAGGGCGACTCCATCGGGATGAAGTGCGTTGCGTCGGGCAGGTAGATGTCCTGCGCGTCATGGAACTTCGAGGCGAGGTCGGGCGCCGTTGGTGAGGCGGTGAACCGCTTACCGTCCGGCCCCGGCTCCTGCGCGCGGAGGATGCGGACGGGCACCTCGATCGTCGCGATCTCGTCGTAGATGTCGGTCGACGAGGCGGCGAGGTAGAGCGCCGCTTCGACCTCAGGTGGGCAGCCGAGCACGAAGCCAGCGCCGACACCCCGCGCAGGCATGAGGCCCCAGTCGCAGTAGTCGCGCAGCACCTGCTCGTCCCATGTCGCGAAGGGGCCGCGCCCCTGGTACGACTCGAACATCTCGTCCGGCGAGGCCCATTCGTTGCGGCGGGTGGCTGAGTCGCGGCCCAGCGTGTCCGGCGGGCCGTAGTCCTCGGGTCGCTGGATCACGGGGTCGACGAGCAGCAGGCCGGCGAAGCGCTCTGGTTCGAGCGCGGCGGCGATGGTCACCGAGTGGCCGCCCATCGAGTGCCCGATCGCGATCGCGCCTCGCAGATTCAACTGGCGCGCAAGCTCCGCCGCGTCGTCGCCCCAGTCGCCCCAATCGAGCGGCGGGTCGGGGTTGTCGCTGCCGCCATGGCCGCGCATGTCGAAAGCGATCGCGTGGCGGCCGGGGAGCTGCGAGATCACCTGGTCCCAGCAGCGAGCGTGGAAGCTGGTGGCGTGCGCGAAGAAGAGTGTCGGGCCATCGTCAGGCCACTCGAAGACGCGCAACTGCGCGCCGTTGACCTCGCGGTGGCTGACGGTCGGATCAGGCATCGATGCTCGGGGCGGGGCTAGGAGGGGTCGGGCTGCGTAGCCGACGAGGAGGCGGACTGCACGGGCGCCCAGCGCTTCAGGGCGGGCGCTTCCACCTCGCTGGTGACAGGCGCGTCGGAGTGGGCGAATCGTAGGGCGCGGAACTTGTCTCGCGCAACGCGAGCGAACGGCGCCATGCCGACCATCACCGGTACCCAGATGTGAACGGGGCAGCCCATCGAAGCCTCCTGCAAACTGGTGGAGCGGCTGGATAGTAGCAGCCCCCTCCATGTGGGCCAACGTACGTTCGGTTGCGCGACCCCCGATAATGCTGCGACGAGAGGGGGCGCGCGTGGCCTCGGTGACAGTCAACGGCGAACCGCGAGAGGCGGCCAGCGCCGGTCGCAACCTGCTCAGCTACCTGCGCTTCGACCTGGGCCTGACCGGCAGCAAGTACGGCTGCGGCGAAGGGCTCTGTGGGGCGTGCACCGTGCTGGTCGACGGTCAGCCGCTGCGCTCCTGCATGACGACCGTCGACGCCATCGCCGGTGGCGACATCACCACCATCGAAGGCCTCGCGCAGGCCGGCGAGCTGCATGCGGTGCAGGAGGCCTTCGTCGCACAGTCGGCGATGCAGTGCGGCTACTGCATCCCGGGCTTCATCATGACCGCCGTCGGCCTGCTCAACCGCGAGGCCAACCCCACCACCCCGCAGATTCGCGAGGTGCTAGCGGAGAACGTCTGCCGCTGCGGCACCTACCAGCGCATCGAACGCGCCGTCGCAGACGCCGCCACCGCGATCGGAGACGCTCGATGACCGAAGCTCCACCACAGAACGAAGACGGCAACGGCCTGGTCGTCACCGGCGAGGTGACCGTCGGCTTCCCGACCCAACTGACCGGCTATGGCCGGCTCGTGTACGGCAACACTGAACCGAAGAAGGAGACCGCGACCTGGCTGGTGCTGCACCCGGATGGCAACGCCATCGCCTACGCTGGCAAAGTCGAGTACGGGCAGGGCATCCGCTGGGGCCTCGCTGTCGAGGTCGCCGACGAGCTGCGGCTGCCGCTCGACCGCATCGAGGTCGTGCTGGGCGACACCGACCGCGTGCCGTGGGACATGGGCACCTTCGGCAGTCAGTCGACCGCGCGTGTCGGCGTGCAGCTACGTAAAGCCGCCGCGACGGCACGCGAAAAGCTGCTGGAGCTGGCAACCGACCACCTCGACCTGCCCGCCAGCGACCTCGAATGCAGCGAGGGGCGGGTGCGGGCCGCCGGGGACGCGGGCCGCGGCGTCGACTACGCGGAGCTGGTCGCTGACCAGCGCATCGAGGTCGAACTCGTCGACGAGGTGGCGCTGACGCCGAAGTCCGACTTCACGGTGATGGGCACCGATTCGCGTCGCGTGGACGCCGTCATGCGGGTGACCGGCGAGGCGACCTTCTCGCAGGACGTGCTCTTGCCGGAGATGCTCTTCGCGCAGATGGTGCGCCCGCCCTCGTACGGCGCAACGGCGCTGAGCATCGACTGGTCGGTGGCCGAGCAGATGCCGGGCGTCGTACAGATCGTCGAGGACGGCGAACTGCGCGCGATCCTCGCGGAGAGCGACGAGCAAGGCGAACTGGCCGCACGCGTCGTGCAGACGCAGTGGCAGGAAGACCCCGCTCAGCCGGGGCGCTGGGACATGCCTGCGCTGCTCAAGATCTCCGCGCAGGAGCCGTTCGTCACGCAGGAGCAGGGCGACCTCCATCAGGGCTTCGCGGCAGCCGAGGGCATCCTGGAGGCGACGTACTACATCCCGTACGTCACCAACGCGCCGATGGAGCCCCGCGCCGCCGTCGCACAGTGGGAAGGCGACCACCTCACGATCTGGGCGGGCACGCAGCGGCCCTTCGGGCTGCGGCAGGAGCTGGCCAGCCACTTCGCGGTCGATGAGGAGCAGGTGCGCGTGATCGCGCCGGAGATCGGCGGCGGCTTCGGCAGCAAGAGCATCTACCCGGTCGCCGTCGAGGCTGCGACGCTCGCACGAGCCGCCGGCCGCCCAGTGCGCGTCGCCTACACGCGCGATGAGGAGACGATCTGGTCGACCTTCCGCCCGGCGGCGCTGATCGAGATCAAGAGCGGCTTCACCTCGGACGGGCGCATCGTCGCGTGGGACTTCCGCGCCTACCACTCCGGCGAGCGCGTGATGATCGGGCGTCGCGGCTCGATGACGCCCTACGACACGCCGAACGCATTCGCGGAGGTCTCGCGCTCGGACAGTCCGCTGCGCAGTGGCTCGTACCGCTCGCTCGGCGGCGCGGTCAACCACTTCGCACGCGAGGTGCACATCGACGAGATCGCGGAGGCGACGGGCATCGACCCGGTCGAGCTGCGGCTGAAGAACATGGTCGAGCCGCGCTTCCGTCGCGTGCTGGAGGCGGCCGCCGATCGCCTCGGCTGGTCTAGTGGCGCACCGCCGACGCGGGGCGGGCAGGGCATCGCGATTGGCCTCGATGTCGGCAGCTACTCGGCGACGGCCGTGCAGCTCGACGTGCAGGGGACCGAGGTGAAAGTGGAGCGGGTCGCCGCCTCGCTTGACTGCGGGCTGACGGTGAACCCAGACGGCGCGCGCAACCAGATGGAAGGCGGGGTCGTGATGGGCATGGGCACCGCACTCTACGAGGCCGTGGACTTCGAGGCAGGCAGGCTGCTCAACCCCGGCTTTGCGCGCTACCGCGTGCCACGCTCGACTGACATCCCGACGATCGACGTCGACCTCGTCGGCGACCCCGAGACCCCTTCGACGGGGGCGGGCGAGCCCGGGATCGTGCCGATCGCGGCTGCGATCTCGAACGCCATCTTCGATCTCACGGGCGAACGTCACCGCGAGCTGCCGATTCAGCGCCACTTGTGCTAGGGGCGGGCGCCTGAGGCGCTACAGACTGTCGAGTGCGGCGATCGCGGCCCGGATGTCCTCGTCCTCGATGTAGGCCGCGCCACGGGCCTCCCGCAGCGCCTGCGCCTGCTTCAGGATCGCCGCCTGCGGCAGATGCGGCGGGGGAGGCGTGTGCCACGTCAGCAGCTCGATCGTCACGTCGTTGGGGTCCTTGAAGTAGATCGACCGCTCGTAGCCGCGGTCGGCGTCATTGTATGCCACGCTCTCGGCAGTGAGCCGTCGCTTCGCCTCCTCGAGGGCGTCGCTGTCGACGTCGATCGCTAGGTGGTCCATGTGACCGGAGCCGGACTGCGCAATGTCGTAGCTGGCGCTCGCCTCGTCGCGCGGGAGGAAGTAGGCGATGAAGTTGTCGTTGCCGACATCGAAGAGGAAGTGGTCCTCCGGCGCGTAGTCGAGGTTCGGCTGGCGCAGCGCCAGCTCCATCCCCGCACCTCCGTGTAGAAGCGCACCGTGGCGGCGGTGTTCGCCCCGCTGATCCCCGGATGCGAGATGCGAATCGTCTGCACTCGGCCCCCTGGCTCCTTCGAAAGCGTACCTCGCGCGGGCCTTTCCGCTACGCTGCGCGCGCACGAACGGCACGAGGGGGATCGACGCATGACGACAGTCGAGACGGTACTGGGGCCAGTTGAAGACTCGGAGCTGGGCAACACGCTCAGTCACGAGCACGTGATCGTCTCGGCGGGCGACGACATCCGCCACTACCCGTGGATGTACGACATGGACGCCACGCGTGACCGGCTCGTCGATGAGCTGAGCGAGGCGAAGGCGGGCGGCATCGGCGCGATCATCGACCTCACGACGCCCGACCTCGGGCGCGACGTGGAGTTCGTCGCGGAGGTGTCCCGGCTCTCCGGCATGCACGTGATCGCCGGGACGGGCATCTGGCGCGATGTGCCTCGGTCATTCTGGTTCCGCGACCCGGACGCGATCGCCGACATCTTCGTGCGCGAGATCGAGGAGGGCATCGGCAACACGAACATCAAGGCTGGCGCGATCAAGGTGGCCAACGACGCCGAGGGCGTCACCCCCGAGGCCGAGCTGGTGCTGCGAGGTGCGGCCCGCGCCCTCAAGCGCACCGGCTGCCCCATCAGCACCCACCACTGGGCACCGAAGGAGGTCGGCACGCGGCAGGTCGAGATCTTCGCCGAAGAAGGTGCGCCGATGGATCGAATTTGCATCGGCCACACCGCCGACACGACGGACGTCGACTACATCGAGTCGCTGGCGAACGCTGGGGTGTACATCTCGATGGACCGCTACCCGGGCGGTGGCGAGCGGCCGGACTCGCAGACGCGCACGGAGACGGTGAAGGCGCTGATCGACCGAGGCTGGGCGGAACGCATCATGCTCGGCCACGACCACGCGCCACAGGCCAGCCGCGTCGGCAGGCCGACTCCGCCTCGTGATACGCCGACGCGCTACCTGCACGTCTCGACGGTCGCGCTTCCCGCGATGCGCGAGCTGGGTGTCGACGAGGAGACGATCGACATGATGATGCGCGAGGTGCCTCGCCGCTTCCTCACCGGAGTCGTCTAGGCCCCTTCGAAGAGGGAGGCCGCTACTCCGCGGCCGTCACCGACCGCAACAACGTGCTCAGCTCTTCGAGGTTCGCGGGCAGCTCCGGCACGTCCATGCGCTGACGCCCGATCTCGTCGATGTGGTGGGCGTCGCTGCCCCCCGTGACCGGTTTGCCGAGGATCGTCGCCACATCGAGGGCCAGCGAATTCTCGAGGTCGGTGCTGCCGCCATTGGCGACCTCGATCGCATCGACCTGCTCGAAGTAGGGGTACTGCGCGAGCGGGTCGGCGTCGAGGTCGGGCTCGAACGGCGGGCGCTGGCTGATGTGGACGCCGTGGTCGAAGTACTGCCGGAAGGGGTGGGCGGCGATCGCGAACCAGCCTCGATCCCGGGCCATGGCGAGCAGCTCGTCCGTCTTCGACGGTAGCTTCAGCATCGGCTCGGCGCCGATCAGCAGCGTATGGCCCAGGTCGGTCGTGACCTCGATCGCCGGGTAGAGCTGGATCTTCCAGCGCAGCTCGAAGGCCTCGCGCTCCCAGTCACTCCAGACACGGAAGTGCTCACTGACGACGAGCGCGCCGGTCCCCATCTCGCGCGCACGTTCGCCGAGCTGATCGACCGTGATGCTGGAGTCCGCGGACCCGGCCTTCGTGTGCAGATGCAGTTCGAGGTAAGGCAACGTCCGGAGTGCTTCTCAGTAATGCTTCTCAGGCGCTAACGGCTAGCGGCCGTGGAACTCTGGGTTGCGCTTCTCGGCGAAGGCCAGCGGGCCCTCCTTCGCGTCCTCCGTGCGGCTGAGCGTGGAGGCGATCGCGCTCTCCATGCGTAGCCCGTCCGCCAGCGGCATGTACTGCGCGCGGACCGAGAGCTCCTTGATCGCACGCACCGCCAGCGGCGGCATCGCGCGCAACTCTCGTGCTCGCTCCTGTGCGACTTCGAGTGCCGTGCCGTACGGGACGACCTCGTTGATCAAGCCGAACTGCGCGGCCCGCTCAGCGCTGAGCCGCTTGCCGAGCAGCAGCACCTCCATCGCGATCGGGTAGGGGAGCTGGCGGATCGTGCGCTGCGTCCCGCCGTTGCCGGGCAGGATGCCGCGTTTCACCTCGGAGAGGTCGAACATCGAGTGCTCACCGGCGACACGGATGTCGGTCGCCAGCAGCAGCGTCATGCCGCCGGCGAGGCAGAGGCCATCGATCGCGGCGACGACCGGCTTCCACACCTCGAGGCCGCGATTGAGGATCTGCGCCGACTGCGTCTGCCAGAACGAGTACGGCTCCGCCGTGCGCGGGATCGTGCGCTTGAGGTCCGCGCCGGCGCTGAAGACCTGCTTCTCGGGCGGCCGTGCGGGCTGCGGGGCGGCGGCCACGACTGCCACCCAGATGTCCGGGTTGTCACGCACCTCGATCCAGCTCTCCGAGAGCTGGGCGTACATCTCCGGCGTCATCGCGTTCAACGCCTCCGGGCGGTTGAGCGTGATCGTCGCGATCTTGTCTTCGACTACGAAGTCGATGGTCATTTCTGGCTCCTTTGCCGGCTGCTAGCTGCCGCTACGTACGTTCAGGATGTCGCGCGCCATTACGATGCGCTGCACCTCGGACGGTCCTTCACCGACGCGCCGGATCCGCAGTTCGCGGTACCAGCGTTCGAGCGGCATCTCCTTGGCCATGCCGAGGCCTCCGAAGATCTGCATGCAGCGGTCGACGACGCGGCCGGCCCCCTCTGTGCAGATCAGCTTCGCCATCGACGACTCGAAGCGGAACGGCTCGCCTCGCTGCGCCTTGGCGGCGGCATCGAGGGCGATCCAGCGACTGGTGCGGATGTCGATCTCGTTATCGACCAGCATCCACTGGATCGCCTGCCGGTTTGCCAGTGGCTCGCCGAAAGTGACCCGCTGCTTCGCCCAGTCGACCGCCAGCTCGTTCGCGTACACGGCGATGCCGATACAGGCGGACGAGTAGGGGATGCGGTTGTCCGCGAGCTGTCCGGAGGCAAGCGCAAAGCCGCCGCCTTCTTCGCCGAGGATGTGGTCGTTCGGCACGCGCATGTCGGTGAACGAGAGCTCGGTCGTGTAGTGCGCGCGTAGCACCTGCACGAGGCGTTCGACGCGGAAGCCCGGTGTGTCGGTGTCCACGACGAAGGCGGTAATGCCCTGACGGCCCTTCTCCGGGTCGGTGCGCACGTAGACGATGCCGTAGTCGGCGGTGTCCGCACCGGAGTTCCAGAGCTTGCTGCCGTTAATCACCCACTCATCGCCATCGCGCACGCCTCGCGTCTGGATCGCGCGCGCCGGGTCGGAACCGCCGCTGGGCTCGGTGAGGCCAAAGAAGCCGCGCTTCTCGCCCCGGATGCCGGGCATCAGGTAGTTCTCTTTCAGGTAATCGGAGCCACCGTAGAGCTGCCCTGGGGGGCCCGAGCCGAAGACGCCGTAGGCCGGCGCGTAGAGGCCCGCGTTGTGCTGCGAGAGCTCCTCCGCGACCAGCGTGCGAGTGACTGTGTCGACACCCGGTCCGCCGTATTCGGTCGGAATGTCCATCTGGTAGAGGCCCATCTCCTTGACCATCCCGATCAACCGCTCGCGGTCGTCCGGGTGGAGGCTGAAGGCGTCGGGGTCGAGGTCGGCCTCCAGCGGCCGGATCTTCTCGCGGATGAACCTCCGGACGTTCTCGATGATCAGCTGTTGTGCTTCGTCGAGTTCAAGGTCCATTGTTCGCGTCCTCACTCTTCCAGTGGTAGCGCCCCAACTCGGGTGGCTGTTCAGGGTCCTCGTTGTTGGCCGCCGGCAATTCGCCCTGGTCCTCGTTGTAGCGCGTCAACGCCTCGATCCAGCGGCTGTAGTACATGTGATTGACCTCGAAGCGGTAGTACTTCCCGTTCGCGGCGATCGAGGGCAATTTCTCGCCCATCAGCGGGTGCGTCCAGTTCTCGTTCGCCAGCCGCTCAGGCGTGCTGAAGTGGCGGAAGAGTTCGCCTCGCAGGCCGAACGGCGACTTCCCGCTCGCCTTGCCGATGTAGATCGTGCGCTGGGCGTCGTCGGCGATCTCGAAGATCCCCATCGCGCCGGGAATCTGGCGATAGTCGATGCTGTCGTCCCACTCGGTCCATGGTTTGCGAATCTTCATCTGCGACTCCGGTGACTGGTCTGTTGCTCGCTGTTGTTCGTCGATTGCTAGGCGGGCTCGAAGAAGAGTGCCGCCGTCTCGTCGTCGAGCTGTTCGATGCGAGGACGTACGCGCATCCCGATTTCGACGGCGTTGTCGCCCAGGTCCAGCACGTTGGCGATCATGCGCGGCCCCTCGTCGAGTTCCACGATCGCGACGTTGTACGGCAGTCGATCGCCGAAGGCCGGGTGATATCGCTGGTGGACGATAATGAAGGAGTAGACCGTGCCATTGCCTTCGGCCGCCTCCCAGGCGAGGTCGGTGCTCGGGCAGTGGTAGCAGAAGCTTTCCCCCGGGTACTGGTAGGTGTCGCACTGCGTGCACTGCTGCAGTCGCAACTCCCCCGCGAGCAGCCCATCGAGGTGCGGCGCGCTGAGGTCTGTCGACGCCGGCGCGAGGGTGGCGAGGGGAGCGAGTGTCTCGTCGGGCATCGGCTAGGCCCCCTTCGTCAGCACCATGGTGGCGTGGGTGGTCATGATCCCGCCCTGCTGACTGACGAGTCCGACCTCCGCATCTTTCACCTGGCGCTGCCCGCCTTCGCCGCGCAACTGGCGCACGGCCTCAACGACGAGCTGCGTGCCGGGCATGCCGGTCTCCGAGAGCAGCCCACCCGACGTGTTGATCGGTAGCTCACCGCCGACGTGAGTGCGCTGGTCCTCGTAGAAGCTCCCGCCCTCGCCCTTGTTGACGAAGCCGTAGTCTTCCAGCGTGATCAGCGGGACGATCGTGAAGCAGTCGTAGATCTCGCAGAAGTCGATGTCCTTCGGGCCGAGCCCCGCTGCCTTGAACGCCATCTCGCCGGAGACCTTTGCCCCGCTGGTCGGGAGGTCCGGACGACGGTAGAAGTCCCACGAGGGGTGCCCCTGGCCGATGCCTTCGATGTAGACGAGCGGCTTGCCGAGCTCCTTCGCGCGTTCCTCGCTGGCGATGATGTAGGCCGCGCCACCGTCCGAGACAGGGCAGCAGTCGAGGAGGTGGAAGGGCTCCGCGACCCAGCGCGAGTGCTCGTAGTCCTCCTGCGTGATCGGCTCCTGGAAGTGCGCGTTGGAGTTCATGCTGGCGTGGTAGCGATGCGCGATCGCGACATTACCAAGCTGCTCCGGCGTCGTCCCGTACTCGTGCATGTGGCGGCGCGCGACCATCGCGTAGCTCGACGGCGCACCGAAGAGGCCGGCGACGACGCTGTCGCCGCGAGGGCTGGCGTAGCTGGAGCGCGTGCCGGTCGCCGGGTTGTCGCCGTAGGCGATGGCGACGTAGTCGGCCTGTCCGAGTTCGATCGCGCTGACCGCGTACTGGATCAAGCCGATGTTGCTCGCGCCTGCCTGGTCGAGCGTGCCGACGACCTTCGGGACGATGCGCAGCGCCTCCGCGACACGCGGTGCCCACAGCATCGGGAAGGTCGACGTCGGCGCTTTCGTGAGCACGCCGTCGATCTGGTCAGTGGTCAGCCCGGCGTCTTCGATCGCGCCGCGGATCGCCAGCACGTTGTGCGCCAGCTGCGAGACGCCGGGGTTTTTTCCGTAGGGCGTGTTGCCCACGCCGACGATGCAATAGCGCTGCCGTAGCTGCTTCATGCTTCTCCCTTGACCGAACCTTGGACGCTGCCCCCTTATACTCCATCCCGCCTCGCCAGACACGCGGGTCGCTTTAGGATTGATGAAGGACGGACATGACCGAGACCCCGGGCGCGCTCGACGGCATACGCATTCTCGATCTCGCCTCCGGTAGCTTCGGCTACACCGGACGACTGCTGGCGGGCTATGGCGCGGAGGTGGTCAAGGTTGAGCCGCCGGAGGGCGACATCCTCCGTAGCTGGCCACCGTTCGCCAACGACGAACCGCACCGGGAGCGTGGTGTGCGCCACCTGCACCTGAGCGCCGGCAAGCGCGGCATCACGGTCGAACTCGAGCGCGAGGAGGGCAGGGCGTTGTTGCTGAGGCTCGTCGCTGAGGCGGACGTGCTGGTCGAGAGCTTCGCGCCGGGCTACCTCGCGGGTCTCGGTCTCTCCTACGACGACCTGCTGAAGGTGCGACCCGACCTCGTGATGGCATCGGTCACGCACTTCGGGCAGGACGGCCCGTACGCCGACTACGAGGGGGCGGAGATCGTCTCTGTCGCGCTCGGCGGCTACCTCAAGCTGACCGGCGATCCCGACCGTGAGCCGGTGAAGCCGTACGACGATCTCGTAGTGGGGCAGGCTGCCCTGCACGCGACGATGGCAGTGATTACTGGCATCTTCCACCGCGACCTCACCGGCGAAGGCGACCTCTTCGATGTCGCCGCGATCGATGCCGCGCTGTTCCTGCTCGGCGGGCCGGCGCAGACCTACCACTTCGACCAGAAGGTGACACACCGCAACAGCACCCGGCTGCTGAACCCGAACCCGTTCTTCCCGTACCCCTCGACGCTACGGCCCTGCAAGGATGGCTACATTCACGCGCACCAGAACTACAGCCACCCCGATCTGCTCGCGGTGCTGATGGAAGACCCGTCGCTCGACGACCTGATGGATCAGGCGATGGGCAATGCGACCGAGATCGACGAGAAGATGGACGCGTGGCTGGCGAACTACGACAAGTCCGAGGTCGTACGTCGCGCGCAGGAGCTACGCCTGCCGTTCACGGAGGTGCTGACCCCCCTCGAGACGCTGAACGACCCGCACCTCAACGAGCGCGGCTTCTTCCTCGATGTTGAGCACCCGGAGGCGGGTACGGTGCGCCAGCCCGGCGCGGCGGCGTTCATGACCAGGACGCCGTGGAAGAGCGGGCGCGCACCGCTGCTCGGCGAACACACCGATGAGGTGCTGGCTGACTGGCTCGACCTCGACGCCGACCAGATCGCCGATTTGCGCGAAGAGGGGGCGGTCTAATGCCGGGACCGTTGGGGCAGCTACGCGTACTCGAATTGACGACGGCGGTTGCAGGCCCGATCGCGGGCATCATCCTCGCTGACATGGGTGCGGAGGTGATCAAGATCGCCCAGCCGTCCCCCGCCGGCCGGGGTGGTGCCGGCACCGTGCCGGCTCTCGAAGGCGCCCCGGATCACCCGTGGAACCGCATCCCGTACCAGAACGAATTGCATCGTGGGAAGCAGCATCTCGCGCTCGATCTCGCCAGCGAGGAGGGGCGTGCGCTCTACCTGAGGCTCGTCGAATCCGCTGACGTGGTGGTGGAGAACTTCTCGCCGCGGGTGATGGCGAACCTGCGTATTGACTACGACGACCTGAAGGCAGTGAAGCCAGACATCGTGATGATCTCGATGCCCGCCTTCGGCAAGACTGGCCCTTACGCGCTTCGCGGCTCCTACGGGCCGGGCATCGATGCGATGAGCGGCCTCTCGCACCTCTCCGGCTACCCCGATCGAGGGCCGGGCAAGCCGGCGAATTTCTACTGCGACCAGAACGCCGGCATGATCGCCGCGCTCTCGGCCGTGGCCGCGATCCGGCACCGCAACCGCAGCGGCGAGGGCCAGTACATCGAACTCTCGATGCTGGAAGGCGAGCTGCAGGTGCTCGCGCCCGCGATCATGGACGCCTCGATCAACGGCCGAGAGCAGATGCGTATCGGCAACCGCCACGCTTGGAACGCGCCGCACGGCATCTTCCGGTGCGAGGGCGACGATGACTGGGTCGCGCTCGCGGTCGAGAGCGATGCGCAGTGGCAGGCGCTCTGCACGGTGCTCGACCGCCCCGACCTCGCCTCCGACGCTCGCTTCGCCACCACGGAGGGGCGCAAAGCGAACGAGGACGAGATCGACCCGCAGATCGAGGCGTGGACGGCGCAGCGCGACCACCACGAGGCGCAACAACTGCTGCAGGCGGCCGGCGTCCCGACCGGTGCCGTGCTGGACATCGCAGAGGTGCACGCTGACCGACAACTGGCGCACCGCGGGAGCTTCGACTACCAGGATCACCCGGAGGTGGGGCCGTTCCCGCACACGCGCACTGCGTGGCGCTCGCGGCGTGGCAACCACGGCGTCAGCGGGCACGGGTCGATCTACGGCGGCGCGACCGACCACGTGCTCAAGGAGCTGCTGGGAATGAGCGACGAAGAAGCAGAGGCGGTCGTCGCCTCGGGCGTCGTCGCCCGCGAGCCGCTCAGCCCACCCGCCTAACCACGCTCAGTCGCGAGCCGGCAACCGGTCCGAGGCGTCCCAGACGCGACCGAGGATTGGCGCGCCCTCGCTCGCCGGGTCGACGAATTCCGGCCGATAGAGGCCGCGAGTGAGCTCCGGGTTCCCGCGGATCACGATCGGGCGCAGCCGGTAACCGATCAGCTGCTCGTTGGCGAAGCCCGCCTCCAGGACCATGCCCTGCGTCGTCGGCACCGACCACGACTGATCGAAGACGAAGTTGCCTAGCGAGTAGGCGACGAGCGCGTCGCCGATCGTCGCATCGCTGAACGCCTCGACGGCCTGCACCCAGTGCGGGTGGTTGCCGACAATGAGCGACGCACCCGCAGCGACGGCGATCGCGGCAGCTTCGCGCTGGAACGCGATCGGGTCAGCGGTGTACTCGACGCCCCAGCCGAAGCCCACGACGACGAAGTCCGCGCGGGCGGCGGCCGCCGCTACGTCCTCCGCGAGCGTCGTGAGGTCGATCGGGGCGGTGCCGGGCGACCCGCCGGTCGCGGCGTACCACGGCGCGATGCTGTCGTAGGCGAGGAAGGCGAAGCGCACGCCGTCGCGCTCGACAACCGTCGCGGTGCGTGCGTCCTCGATGTTCGCCGCGCCGCCGGTGTGTGCGACGGCCGCGCGGTCGAAGCGATCGAGGGTGTCGAACAGTGCCTGCACGCCGGAACAGCCGTTCCAGCAGTCCATCGCGTGGTTGCCGGCGACCAGCATCATGTCGATGCCCGCCTCGGCGATCGCATCGACGACCTCGGCACGACCCTGCAGCACGAAGGTCGGGGTGCAAGGCGTAGGCGGCGAGAGGTCGGTGAGCGCTACCTCGAGCGGCACGACGGCGACGTCGGCGGCGAGCAGTAGCTCGCGGGTGCCGTCGAACATCGCGCCGAAATCGCCGACCTCCTCCAGCGCCGCGTCTGTGCAGCGAGCGGGGATCAGCTCGCCAGTGACGATCACACCGACGGGATCGAGCACGGAGACGGATGAGTCGCCGTCGAACATCGTCGCGACGAAATCGACTGCGGCAGCCCGTCCGGAGAGGCGCAGCCAGCGTTCGAGCCTCAGTGGCGAGTCCTTGGCGGGGTCGCGGTACGGGTCATGCCCGTCCACGGTGAGCGCGAGCACGCCGAGGCGGAGCGCCTCGACCGGCACCAGGGCGAGCGCTCCGGGCGTCGAGGCGACGTACGGGGCGACCTCGGCCAGCGGCATCGTGCGGTACGTTGTCGCAGCGGTGTCGAACGCGCGATAGATCGCCCCCTGCTTCTCCGACGGGACGACGAGCGTAAGCGGCAGGGTGGAGCCGCCGAGCTGCGACCAGTCATCGACTGCACCCGCCATCACACGGCGTACTTGATTGATGGTGAGGTCGAGCACGTCGCGTCGCTGATCCGTGATCGCGACCCATGTTGCCAACACGAGCGGCTGGACCTGATCGAGCGGCACGTCGCTGAGCAGGATGTCGGCGGCTGCTGCCTCGTCAACGCTCACGAGCTGCGGTCGCTCGCTGACGCTCGCCGTGGCCTCCCGCCGCTCGTCTTCACGAGAGAGATCGAACGCGACCTTCAGCCGGTCGTCGGGTGGCTCAGGCGTCGCCGTGGCGGGCGAGGCAGTCGCGCTCACCTCGCTCGGTTCGATCGTGGTGGGAGGCGCGTCGGAGTCGCACGCGACCAGTGCGACCGTGCCGATCGCGGCAACGAGGAGTAGCACGAAGCGCACGGGGGCTACTCGTCCGGTGCGTCGCGGAGGGCCGCGACGGTGGCACTCAGGCGCTCCTGCGTCGCCCGTGTGTGTGCTTCATCCTCGTACTGCGTGCGTGGCCAGAAGAAGCCGCGCAGGCCGTCCTTCTGTGTGCGCGGGACGACATGGATGTGCAGGTGCGGCACGCTCTGGCTGACGCGATTGTTCATTGCGACGAAGGAGCCCTCTGCGCCAAGCCCCTCGACCATCGCGCGAGCCAGCAATTGGGCGTCCGCCATCATCGGCGCGAGCAGCTCCGAAGGCAGATCCGCCAGCGTCTCGTAGTGTTGACGAGGGATCAGCAGCGTGTGTCCGGGGAAGAGGGGATGAATGTCGAGGAACCCGAGGGTCATCTCTCCTTCGAGCACGATGAAGCCATCGAGCGCTTCTTGCTCAATCTGACAAAAAGTACATCCGGGATCCTGCATTGCGAATCTATCCCCAATGTGTCGGCGACCGTGCCGTCACCTGAATTCTACCTCCCGAGTGACCCGAAACATTCGACGATTTGCCCTGCTCCGCGATAATGGATGCGCGATGAACAGACCGAAGGCGCGGTTGGCACCGAGACGAAATTCCAGGGCAGCTTCCTCATGCTGCACATCTACGCCGCTGCGCTCGCCGCGGTGGCGGTGGTTATGCACCTGGCTGCCGCCTACTACCACGCGAAGCGATGGCGGACCGCGGTGAAAGAGACGAACGGCGGCGTGGTCGTTCCGTTCAGCACCCGCGTCCCGTTCCGCCGCAAGCAGTCGATGCGCCAGCGCATCCCGTAGGGCGTCGCCGCCCCCGTATCATCCACGGCCATGGACAGCATCGAGCGCCTCCGCGACGAGATCGATGGCTGCCGCCTCTGCCCTCGGCTGGTCGAGTGGCGCGAGCGCGTGGCGGTCGAGAAGCGCGCCTCCTTCGCCGACGAGGACTACTGGGGGAAGCCGGTCCCGGCCTTCGGTGACCCTTTGGGCGAGTTGATGGTGGTAGGCCTCGCTCCCGCGGCCCACGGTGGAAACCGCACCGGCCGCGTCTTCACGGGCGATCGCTCGGCCGACTGGGTCTTCCGCGCGCTGCATCGGGCCGGCTATGCGAACCAGTCGGAGAGCGTGAGCGTCGATGACGGTCTGGACCTCGACGGCGTCTACGTCACCGCGGCGGTGCGCTGCGCACCGCCCGCGAACAAGCCCACGACTGCGGAGCGCGACAACTGCCTGACGTACCTCGAACGGGAGATGGCACTGCTCGACCGTGCGAGGGTGGTCGTGGCGCTCGGTGGCTTCGCCTATACCGTCGTGGCTCGCCTTGTCGGGTTGCGACCACGACCGAAGTTCGGCCACGGTGTGGAGGTGGATCTGGCGGACGGGCGCACGCTGATCTGTTCCTACCACCCGAGCCAGCAGAACACCTTCATCCGACGGCTGACGGAGGAGATGTTCGACTCGATCTTCAGCCGCGCCCGCGAAATCACGGGCACGGTCGGCTAGCGAGAGCTCTACACCAGATTCCGCGGCGTGAACGGCATCACGTCGGCGAGGTCGGTCGAACCGATCCTCGTCACCTTCGCGCGGCCGAACTTGAACGGCTGGCCGAGTGGGCGGCGAGCGTCGAGGTCGGCTTGAACCGCTTCCTCTTCTGGAAGTCGTTCGAGGTCTTCGTCGAACACAACCACGCCCCGACCTGAGCGCACTGAACCGCTGCCGGCCTCGGCAGCTCGCCCCAGCCTCGCCCCTTGCTTCCGAGCCCGCCGACGCCGGTCGCCGATGTGGATCAACCGCGGGAGTTGTTCTCCAGTCGGAGCTATAATTGAATTTGCCACGTGCCGAGGTAGCTCAGTCGGTAGAGCACGCGACTGAAAATCGCGGTGTCGCCAGTTCGATTCTGGCCCTCGGCACCATCACAACGAATCGGCCGCCGCAGCGGCAACAGCGAGGGTAGAGCGAGATGGCCGTGATCGTGGTTGGCGGCGCTGAGCCGGAGGCCGGAGCGACGACGGTCGCCGTCGGTCTCGCACATCGCCTCGCCTACGCGGATCACTCGGTTCGTATCGAGCGCCTCGCCGGGGACGACCGCGCGACGGCTGATGCCGCGCTCTTCGCGACGCTCGACTTCGCGACATCTTCTGGTGAACCGTTGGCCGCTGATGCACCACTCTCGGGCGACGACGTGAGGGTGATTGAGGCTGCGGCAGGCAGCGACGCGGCAGCGATCGCGGCGCGCGCGAACGGGCGGGCGTTGATCGTCGCCTCTGCCGCTGGCGCGGTGGGCGGGGCGACGACGATCGCCAACCACGCTGCCGCGGCGGGTTCGCTGGCGCTCCCCGAGGATCGTCTGCTGGCGGCGATGACCGTTGGCCGGCTGATCGAGGCGAGCAACGCTCGCGTGCTCACGTGGTCGACCGAGGGCGACGCGAGCATCTGCGAGAACATCGTCGTCGGCCCGATCTTCGAGGACTCGAACGAGCCTCACTTCAGTCGCTTCGCGCGCAAGGCCGTGGTCACGCGGTCGGAGAAGGTCGACATCGCGCTCTCTGCGCTGCGCACGGAGACGCCGTGCCTGATCCTCACGGGCGGAAACGACCCGAGCGCCTACCTGCTCGACCGTGTCGCGTCGGAGCGCGTCACGACGCTGCTGCTCGCGCCGGGTGACACGGTGGAGACGGTACGCGCGATCGAGGGCACCTTCGGTAGCACCCCGTTCGCTGGGGCTGAGAAGGTGGAGCGTGCGGGCGAGCTGATAGCCGCGGCGATCGATGATTCGACGCTGACCTCGCTGCTTGGGACCTAGGACGAACTTCCGGCGACTGCCGGGGCGACGCCCGGCTATCCTCGAAGCATGGATCTGACCTCGGGCTTTGTGATCGGCCGCATCCGCGGCATCGCCATCCGCGCGCGACTGGTCGTGGCTCGCGATCGTCGGTCTCGTGACGATCGGCGACGTCACACGCGTGCCACGCAGTGAGTGGCCGACGACGCCGGTGGAGGCCGCGATGATCCCCTCAGAGCCCGTGATCACGATCTCGCCACAGACGCGCGTGATCGACGCGTTGCGGCTGATGCAGGAGCACGACATCCACCAGTTGCCGGTGCTCAGTGACGGCCGCGTGGCAGGGATGTTAACGCGCGCCGACGTGATCCGGCACATCGAGCTGCGAATAGTGCTGAGCGGCGAGCAGGGCGGGGCAGCCGACGGCGGCTAGGCGCGGTTAGGAGGCGCCCGTCGGGTCCTCCAGTTGTGCCTCGATCGAGCTGTCGACGGCACCGGCGGCGGCCATCGGCGCAAACGAAAGCATCAGCTTCTTCACGCCCTTGCTGTCGAAGGCGACGGTGATGTGCTGGTCGCCCGGCACGATCTCGCACGAGATCACGACGCCAGCGCCAAAGTGCTCGTGTACGACGGGATCGCCGGCCTTGTACGCGGGGTCCTGCGGGCCCTCGTCGCCGAGTGAATCCCCCGGGCCTCGTCGGGTGGCCAGCGCGGCGCGGCGCTCACGGGCGGAAAGGCCGTCTGCAGGGCGCTGCCCGTCCGGGTGCGTGAGCACCTCCTCCGGCACGTGGGCGAGGAACCGCGAGCGTGTGCTGCGGCGCAGCATGCCCTGGTGGAAGCGACTCGATGAGTGCAGCAGGTAGAGTCGCTCCTTCGCGCGCGTCATGCCGACGTAGCAGATGCGGCGCTCCTCCTCGAGCTGCGCGGGGTCATCGAGCGATCGAATGTGCGGCAACAGGCCCTCTTCGAGCCCGGTGAGGAAGACGACGGGGAACTCCAGCCCCTTCGCCGCGTGCAGCGTCGTCAGCGTGACGGCGTCCGGTGACTCGACCGAGGGGTCGTCGACGTCTGCGACCAGCGCGACCTCTTCGAGGAACGAGGCCAGCGAGTGCTCGCCTTCGAGGTCCTGGTACTGGCCGGCGACAGTGACCAGTTCCTCAACGTTCTCCCAGCGCACCTCGGCGTGGGCTTCGTCTGATTGTTGGAGGTAGGCGCGGTAGCTGACGGTGTGGACGATCTCCTCGATCAGCCCGGCGGCCGGCATCTGCCCCGCGCTGGTGATCAGTTGGTCGATCTGCTCGACGAACCCGGCGAGTGCAGCGCGGATGTTGGAGCGCGCCTCCGGGATCATCGGGTCGTCGTCGTTGATCGCCATGCGGGAGGCGACCGCGAGCGGGGAGATGGCGAGTTGTTCGGAGGCGCTGAGGATATTGGCGACCGTGCGCGCGCCGATTCCGCGCGGCGGGACGTTGACGATGCGCTGGAAGGCGACAGAGTCGGCGTGGTTCTGGATCAGGCGGAGGTAGGCGAGCAGGTCGCGCACCTCCTTGCGGTCATAGAAGCGCGTGCCTCCGACGACGCGGTAGGGGAGCGCGAGGTAGAGGAACGCCTCTTCCAACGCGCGCGACTGCGCGTTGGTGCGGTACATCAGCGCAAAGTCGTTCGCCTCGCGGTCGTTGACGCGCATCAGGCGCTGAATCTCGTTCGCGATGAAGAGGGCTTCTTCCTCGGCCGTGCGTGTCTCGTGCTCAACGACCAGCTTGCCGTCGTCGTTCTCGGTCCAGAGCGCCTTCGCGGGGCGGCCGTAGGCGCGGTCGATCACGCCGCTCGCGGCGGTCAGGATGTGGCCGGTCGAGCGGTAGTTCTGCTCCAGCAGCACGACCTCTGTGGAATCGAAGTCGCGCTGGAAGTTCGTGAGGTTGCGGATGTCCGCGGCGCGCCACGAGTAGATCGACTGGTCGGGGTCGCCGACGGCCGTGATGTTGCCGTGTACCGACGCCCACGCCCGGGCGAGTTCGTACTGCACGATGTTCGTGTCTTGGAACTCGTCGATCAGCGTGTGCAGGTATCGCTCCGCGTAGCGTTCGCGCACCTCCGGCCGCATCTGGAAGAGCAGCAACACCTTGCCGAGCAGGTCGTCGAAGTCGACGGCGGAGCTGCGTTCGAGCGCGCGTTCGTAGTCCTCAAACACCCGCGCCACGATCTCCTCGAAGTACGCGCTGACGTCGTGCTGGTAGGAGGCGGCGTTGCGTTGTTCGTTCTTCGCGGCCGAGATGGCGGAGAGGATCGCACCGGGTGCGAAGCGCTTCGGGTCGATGTGCTGAATGACCTCGATGCGACGGACGAGCGCGAGCTGGTCGTCGCGGGCGTAGATGGCGAAGTCGTTGGGCAGCCCGATCTCTTGCCCATCGCGGCGCAGGATGCGCGCGCAGATGCCATGGAAGGTGCCCATCGAGAGGTCGGTGGCGGCAGCCCCGAGCAGCCCCTCGACGCGCTCGCGCATCTCCTTCGCCGCCTTGTTCGTGAAAGTAACGGCGAGGATTCGCCACGGCGGAACGTTGCGCTGCTGGACGAGGTAGGCGATGCGGTGCGCGATCACCCGCGTCTTGCCCGAACCCGGGCCAGCGAGGATCAGCAGGCCGCCGCCGGGCACCTCTACGGCACGGCGCTGAGCGGGGTTGAGCACGTCGTTGATGGTCGTCATCGGGGCACCACGGGGAGGCGTACTTTTGTGGATTGTAGCGGGCGCGGGCGAAGGTGCACACGGGGACGCCGCTGCGAGAATCGCATGGTAGGCTGATCGAACGAGGCCTGACTCAGAGTGGCGGGGTTGGAATTGCGTCGACGCCGGAGGCCCGCGTGTTCCTGATCGGTTGGCCGGGTGGCGACCTCGAAGCCACGCTCACGATTGCTGCGGCGATTGTACTCTCGTACCTCACGCTGATCTGGGTGACCACCATCCTCTGGGCGTACCGCGATATCCGCGGCCGTTCGCGCGACCCGCTTTCGCAGCTCGTCGGCGTGGCGATCGTCGTGGGCCTGCCGCTGGTCGGCATTCCGCTCTACCTCGTGCTGCGACCGACCGCGACGTTGCAGCAGGCGTACGACCGGCAGCTTGAGCAGGAGGCGATTCTCTCCGAGCTGCACTCGATCTCCGCCTGTCCGACCTGTCGGCGTCCGGTGCAGGGCGACTTCCAGGTCTGCCCGCACTGCGCGACCTCGCTGAAGGAGGCCTGCACGCAGTGTGGGCAGCTGCTGACGCACGCATGGCGGCATTGTCCGTTCTGCGCCACCCCGAAGCCAGCGACGCAGCAGGAGCCCGCTCGCGAGGCGTCGCGGCTCGACTTCGATGCCGAAGCCACGGCCGAAGATTCGCCCGCGCCGGCCTCGCCATCGCCGACGAGCGAAGAGCCGGCCACCAGCTAGCCGCGCCTTGATCGCACGAACAAAGAAGCAGGCCGCCCTCTTGGGTGGCCTGCTTCTGTATGTGGAGACTCTGTATGTCGAGACGCTTTGCTCGCTAGCTGAGCTTCTCCTCCAGCATCGCGCGCCAGTCGCGCAGTGACTGATGACGCCAGTCACTGGCCAGCTCGTTGGTCGCGTCGCGGTACTGCTTCATCACCTCGTCGCGCTCGGGCCCCTCAGGCGGTGCGCCGTTCGGCATGATGCGCTCGCGAATCTCGCCCATCTGCACGTTGGCGACCACGGGGCGCTCGATCCAGTGGCCCAGGTAGTTGTGCTCACCGTCGTAGAAGACCATCGCCGGGATCGACTCGAACTCCCCATCCTTGAGGAACTCCGCCATGATGTCCTTGTTCTGGTCGCGGAAGAAGATACGGTGCTCCATGCCGGTGGCCTCCGCCACGCGCGACATCACGGGCAGACCGCGCCAGACGTCCGGGCACCAGTGCTCACCGATCGTCAGCACCTTCACGCCGTGTGCCTCGACCAGCGCCTTCACGGCAGCAGCGTCGTCGGCGTCAGGGGTGTACTCGTCGTAGTGCTTCTGGAACCGGTCTGGACGCTCCGGGATCGCATCGATCCACTCCTGATATGTGCCGAGGCCGGTGCTGAATCGCTCCGCCGTAACGACTGAGGTCTGACTTGCCATGGATCCCCCTAGATTCAGATGTGTTGAATTCAGATGTGATTCGGAAGAAATGGAGTGTATCACGAGCGGTTGAAACTCTACTGCGCACGGCGGTCTGCGGTGCCGCAACCGGCGCGAGCAGAGACGGTGCTCGACCCTAGGCGATACAATCGCTCATATGCTGATCGCTCGCTGGCTCGCCATGGCGCTGTTCGTGGTCGCCGTGCCCGTCTTTCTTGTGCTGAGCAACGTCCGCATTGCGGCGATGGAGCCGCGCGTCTACGAGTACTCGTTCGAGCAGTACGACGTCGTTGCGACGACCGGCATCGGGCGCATCCAGCTCGACCGCGCAGCCCGGGAGATCGCCGCCTACTTCGCCAACGACGAGCCGCTCCTGACGACCCGCGTGACGATCGAAGGCGAGAACCAGGCGCTCTTCAATCCTCGCGAGGTGCAGCACATGCGCGACGTGAAGGAGCTCTTTCAGAGTGTCTTCCAGATCCACGAGATCGCCTTCGTCTACGTGATCGGCTACGTGGCGGCGGTCTTCCTCTGGAGCCGCGAGCGTTCGATGTGGCGGCTCGCACGGCAGGCGGTGACCGCCGGGCTGGCCACGGCCGCGCTGCTTGCGACGGCGGCGGTCGGCGTGGTGATCGGCTTCGACGACCTCTTCCGGCAGTTTCACCTGCTCTCGTTCGCGAACGACTTCTGGTTACTCGATCCGCGCACGGATCATCTGATTCAGATGTTCCCTCAGGGTTTCTGGTTCGATGCCACGCTGGGCGTCGGCGTGCTGTCGATCGCGGAAGGTGCGCTACTCGCGCTGCTCGGTTTCGTCTACCTCGCCTGGGCCGGCCGACGCGGACGCGGCGAGATACGACCGACGGTCCCGCTGACCGAAGTCGAGGCGGGGACAGGGCCCTAGGCGGGGCGCTCCAGTCACCCGACTTGGTGACTCTTACAGGACACAGAGACGCCCGGCTACACGGCCGGCTGTGCTCGTGCCTCAGTCTGTGATTCGCGAGGGCTAGAAGCCGAGGCCGCCTCCGCCCATGTCGGGCGTCCCGGGCATTCCGGGCGGCATGCCGCCCATATCACCCATATCGCTCATGCCTTCGAGGTCACCGAAGTCGCCAAAATCGGAAGAGGCATCGGTGCCGCCGACGATCGCGAAGGCGGAGAGCTGGCGTGCGGCACGCCCTCCGCAGGTCGGGCACTTCGCTGTTGCGGTCCGCTTTGACAGCGACTGCATCAGCTCAAAGTCGTGGTTCTTCTTGCAGCGGAATTCGTAGATTGGCACAGCCGTTCCTTCCGAATCGTGACTAGTCGAGGTAGTCGCGGAGCTTCTTCGATCGGGTTGGGTGGCGCAACTTGCGCAGCGCCTTCGCCTCGATCTGGCGAATGCGTTCGCGGGTTACGTTGAACTCTCGCCCGACCTCTTCCAAGGTTCGTGAGCGGCCGTCTTCCAGCCCGAAACGAAGCTCCAGCACCTTGCGCTCGCGCGGGGTGAGCGACGACAACACGTCGCCGACCTGCTCCTTGAGCAACTGGTGTGAGGCCGCGTCGGCCGGCTGCAGCGCACTCTCGTCCGGGATGAAGTCGCCCAGGTGGGAGTCCTCTTCCTCGCCGATCGGGGTCTCAAGCGAGACGGGCTCCTGCGAGACTTTGGTGATCTCGCGGACCCGCTCCGGGGTCATCTCCAGCTCCTTGCCGATCTCCTCGGAGGTCGGCTCGCGGCCGAATTCCTGCACGAGCCGGCGCTGGATGCGGACCAGCTTGTTGATCGTCTCCACCATGTGCACGGGGATACGAATCGTGCGCGCCTGGTCGGCAATCGCCCGCGTGATCGCCTGGCGAATCCACCACGTCGCGTAAGTCGAGAACTTGTAGCCCTTGCGGTAGTCGAACTTCTCGACGGCGCGGATCAGGCCGATGTTGCCTTCCTGAATCAGGTCGAGCAGCGACATGCCGCGGCCGATGTACTTCTTGGCGACCGAGACTACGAGCCGGAGGTTGGCCTCCGTCAGCTGCTTCTCCGACCGACGCCCGTCGTAGGCGATCTTGTCGAAGTAGTAGCGCATCGCGCCGCCGTGAGTCTTGTCGAGCTTCGCGGCGAGCGTCTTCGGGGGCGGGAAGACCTTCGACTCGCCACCCGCCAGCTTGCCGCCCCAGCGGATGTGCTCCGGGCTGATGATGTGGGTGATGATCGAGAGGTCGAAGATCGCCCGCTTCGCGTCGTCCTCATCGAGCTTCTGCGAACGTCGGATCGAGCGGTCGAGCGCCTCATCGAGCTCGTAGTCGACCGTCGTGCGGAAGACCTCGTCCTCGAAGCGGTCGGAGACGGACTGCCGTGGAAGCTTCAGCTTCTTGGCGGTCGCCTGGTAGACGGGGCGCATGCCGTGGAACTGCCGCACGAGGCCGACGAAGATCTCGCCGTACGTCATCTCGCGGCCGTTTTCTTCCTCGAACTCGGCCTGCAGCTTCTTGATCCAGATCCAGTCTTCCATCGCCTTGGCGAGACGCTTCTCGTCAGCGGCGGTGAGCAACTGCACCTTGCCGATTTCGCGCAGGTACATGCGAACGGGGTCGTCGATGCCTGCAGCCTCGTCAGCGATGCGCTTCGCGGCATCGACAACGGCGCTGGCCTCGCGGTCCTCGACCTGGTCGATGCGCACGGTGATGTTGTTCTCGCCGAGCATGGCGATGATAGCGGAGAGCCGGTCTTTGTTTTGCTCTGCTTCCGGGATCGCCGAGAGCACGTCACCAGCAGTGACTGAGCCTCCGCGCCGCCCCTTGTTCAGCAGTTCTTCCATGCCGGCATCGAGCCCGGTCTCTTTGAACGTCTGGGTCATCCCGTCTCCTCCTGTTGTTGATCAGCGCCGTCTGATGGCGGTCGCTGCCCCCTTGTGGCCTGATACTCTCGCGTTAGCTCACGCTGACGCTCCGATACTTCCGCGAACTCCGCCGCAAGCGCGGTGGCCTCGTTCGCTGCTTCAGCCGAGACCGGCTCGTCGACGGTGGCGCTGATCGCCGCCTCCAGTACCGTCCCGGATTGTTCCCCCTCCGACCGGCGGAAGGTGCGAATCTCGTGCGCCTGTTCCACGGCCGCCGGCGCCAGACGGGCGCTGGTGCGCCGCAAACGCACTTCCGAGGCCATCTGTCGAATCATCTCCTCGACATAACGACCCTCAAGATAGCGCGGATCTAACCACTCCGGAAGCTGAGCCCCCTCGGTCTGGCCACTCAGCGCCTCGAACCGTGCGTGGACATCGTCCTCGAGTTCGTCCGTGCGATCCGCGAGGTCGGGCATCGCCTGCCACGCCGCGAAGAGCTGGCGGTTCGTGCTGTCCTCGAAGGTGTCGGGGTCGATCTTGTCGGCGAGGGCACGAGACTCGCGACGGTTGAGCAGCAGCAGCAGGAGCTGCGATTCGCCGTCCAGTGTCGCCGCAGGCTGCCCCCGGCTCTTGCGCACCTCCGCGGGCGACGCCACCGGTGCCGGCCCGCCCGGGCCGCTGCGTGGTTGCCCGGGACTCTGTCCGAGGCGCGAGAGCACGACGCGCTCATCGACCTGTCCGAGGCGTGCGAGCCGCTGCATGTAGTGCGCGCGCACGACTGAATCCACGATTCCAGCGACCGTTGGTGCCAGCGCATCGACGGCCCGCGAACGCGAACGGGGGTCGGAGCTATCGGTCTGTGCCGTGATTGCCTGGAAGAGGTGATCGGTGACCGGCGTTGCGTCGTCCACGAGTGAGCGGAAGCGGTCGGGATCGCTGCGCACGAGCGAGTCGGGGTCTTCGCCATCCGGCATCGTGACGACACGGATGTCCGCCTGTAGCACGTCCTGGTAGCCGACGAGTCCGCGCCAGTCAATGGTGGCGACGGTCTCGCGGTCGGCTGCGTTGGCCGCAACCTCGACGCCACGCAGCGTCGCCTCGGAGCCCGCGTTGTCGGCGTCCAGTGCGAGCACGATGTTGGCGGTGAAACGCTTCGCGAGGTTCATCTGCTTCTCGGTGAGCGAGGTACCCATCGAGGCGACGGCGTTGAGGATGCCGAACTGGTGGGACGCGATCACGTCCATGTAGCCCTCAACAATCACCAGCCGTTCTTCGCGCCGCGCCGTCTCCGCCGCGCGGTCGAGTCCGTAGAGCGTGCCGCTCTTGTCGAAGAGTGAGGTCTGAGGGGTGTTCAGGTACTTCGGCTCGTCCTCCGGCTTGAGCGCGCGTGCGCCGAATCCGATCATCCGCCCGTTCACGTCACGCGTCGGGAAGATCAGGCGATCGCGGAAGCGGTCGTATGGCTCGCCGCCGCCGTCCGGCTCGATCACGAGCCCGGACTCGATCAGGTCGGCGGTCGAGAAGCCGCGTGCTTCCAGGTGGTCGCGCAGCCCTCGCCAGCCCGAGGGCGCGTAGCCGAGCTGCCAGATGTTCTGCGTCTCGGTATCGAGGCCACGCTCACCGAGGTAACGGCGGACGGGCTCGCCGTCCGGGCCACCGAGCGCGGCGCGGAAGAAGACGGCGGCCGCCTCGTTCGCGCGCAGCAGTCGGTCATGCTCCTCGCGCTGTTCTTGCTCACGGCGAGAAGGTGGCCGCAGTTCGACGCCCGCGCGCTGGGCGCAGACGCGCAACGCCTCCGGGAACTCGAGGTGTTCGACGCGGCGGACGAACTCGATCACATCACCGCCGGTGGAGCAGGCACCGAAGCAGTGCCACGTGCCCCGCTCCGGGTCGACGCTAAAGGAGGGTGTTCGCTCGGTGTGGAAGGGGCAGAGTGCCTTGTAGCGGCGGCCGGCCTTCTTCAGACCCGCCACGTAGCCGCCCACGGTCTCGACGATGTCGAGTCGGGCTTTGACTTCTTCGATCGTGCTCATGGTTCATCTGGTTAGACACCACGATCAGGGAAAAGTTACGGCCGATCGTAGAAAATGCCCTGTGCAGTGCGACCTACCTGGGACGAGCTACCTCGGGAAGGTGTTATTCGCGTCGACAGCGTCGTTGAGTGCGCTGGAGAAGAGGATCACCAGCAGATTCGCCACATCCGGCAGTTCACCCTCGACTTCGAGTGTGCGTGTGTGCTCCTGCGTGGCTCCCGCCTCCACCTTGATCAGCACGTCGAAACGCGCGATCAGCGCGCTCGATGGCGCGGTCTCACGGACCGCGATCGTCGCGACGCCGACGATCGGGATGATGCTGTTATTGCCGACGCTCACTGTCAGCGTCGCCGTCTCAGGGTCGAGCGCGATGCCGGAGACCTCGAGGTCGTTCGGCACATCCGGGCTGAGCACGACTTCGAGCTCATTGTTGTTGAGCGAGCCCTCCTCGACGCCGGCTGCGAGTCGCACCTCGACCGTGACGGTGCCGCGTCGCTGCACGTACTCCTGATCGAGTACGGCCTCCAGCGTGTCGCCGGGGCGCAGCGATTTCCCGCCCACGCTCTCCAGCACGGGCTCGCCGTTATCGACGATCACAAAGACCGCTCCATTGACATCGGCATCGCCGACGTTGGTGATTGCCACGACCAGCCGGTTCTCGCGTGAGAAAATGGCCTGCATTTCCAGATCGGGATAGTCGGGCGTCTGCGTCGGCGTGGCCGCGGTCCGGCTCGCGGTCGGGGAGGCGGATGCCGAGGGGCGCGCCGCGACGGTCGCTTCGACGGGCTGTGGCGTGGGTGTCAGATTGTCGATGGCCTCGGAGGGTGCCCAGCCGCTGAAGCCGCGGCCCTCGACCTCGACCGCCACCCAGAGGCCGTCCGCCGAACGCGCGGTCACGGTGACGGGCACGCCGCCGGCAAGCGTGGCCAGCGCGCCCGAGGCGGCATCCGGCGAGGAACGCAGCGTGACCTCGCGGTTGAGCACCGTGTCTGTGGAGAGGCTCTGCTCGTCACCGTCGAACAACACCATCACGGTAACGGCGGCGATGACGCCGGTGACGAGCACGATCGCCAGACCGCCGAGCCCTGAGAGCGCCCGTGAGTTGGTAGCGCGCCCGCTCACTTCAACCCCTGCTCGCGATCAGCAGTGTGGTGAAGGTGTTGTTGAATTCATCCGACTCGCGCACCTCATCGAAGCGATCGAGCTCGAGGATGTAGTTGCCGGTCTCGGAGATCACGACCGGAGTGAGCACGGTCGCGCTGGCGCCGGGCGCGAGCGTCGTCGGCCCGATGCGCAGTACGCCCAGAATCTCGCCCGACGCCTTCGAGACGTTGAGCGGGACGAAGGTCTCGACGATCGAGGCGTCGCCGATGTTGCGCAGCGCGATCGTCAGCCGGCCATCCTGGAGCAGGAAGGCGTCCGCGATGATCAGGTCGGGCAGCGGATCCGCTTCCGGGTCACCATCGGAGGCGAACGGAGTCGCGGTCGCGAGTGTGACCAGCTCGGGCAGGTACGCCATCGTGTTTGCGGCCGGAGAAATCGTCGCCACTGGGACCCAGCCTTCGACATCCGACTGGGGCGGGTAGGCGACGCGGATCCATGAACTATCCGAGGAGCGGCCGAGCAGGCGTACGCTGCGGCCCGTCGGGAGTACCGCGATCACATCGGCGAACCGATCGGGATCAGCGCGCACATTGGCGGTGGCGATAGCGATCACCAGTTCGGGCGTCGCGCTGGTCGGCTCTGCTGTCGGCGCAGCGACCTGCGTGCCGTCATCGTCCGAGTCGCCGAACACGATGATGCCGCCGATCACGGCGGCCGCCACGAGCACCACGATGATGCCGGCGAGCATGGGCGGCCGAAGCGCCCTCGATTGCGGTCTGTCCGGTAAGTGCGTGACCAGACCCCTCGTGCCCCGCCCACCTGCGAGCAGTGTACTGCGGCTGGGGATGCCTCGTTCTTCCTGATCCTGACCAGCGCTGCCCGACTAAGGCAGCCCGAGATCCCGGGCTGCCTTAGTCGCAAATCGATCGGTCATGCCGGAGACGTAGTCGGCCGCTCGGCGCCATGCGGGGTCGGAGGCGACGGACCAGCCCGCGATCTCGTCCGGCTGCGCCTCGTAGTAGCGGTAAAGCGCCCGCACGAGCGCCTGTCCGGCCTGCGCCTGGCGCAGCGTCGCCTCGTGCAGGTAGACGCGCTCGAACATGAACTCGCGCAACTCGTCGGTGGCGGCGAGCACGGCGGCGCTGAGCGTGATCGCGACGGCGCTGCGCCCGCCGGCTGCGACGGCGGAGGCGGAGCTGGCGACGCAGTCGGTGACCAGCGTCTTGATGCGTGCGCTGCGGTCCGCACCCAGCAACTCCAGCGGCGCGGGCGGCAGATCGGCGGCCGTGATCAGTTGCGATCGGATCGCGTCCTCGATGTCGTGGTTGAGGTAGGCGATCGAATCGGCGAGCTTGACGATCTGTCCCTCGATCGTCGAGGCGACGCCCCACGCCTCGGAGGCCACCGACTCCCGCACCTTCGAATGCTTGAGGATGGCGTCGCGTGTCTCGGCCGTGAGGTTGAGCCCGCGACCGTCGTCCTCGAGCAGTTCGACGACGCGGATCGACTGCTCGTTGTGCCGGAAGCCATCGGGTAGCATCTCGGCCAGGGCCTCCTCGCCGGCGTGCCCGAAGGGCGTGTGACCGAGATCGTGGCCCAGCGAGGCGGCCTCTGTCAGGTCCTCGTTGAGGTTGAGCGCGCGGGCGATCGTACGGGCGACCTGCTGCACCTCGAAGGTGTGGGTCATGCGCGTGACGACATGATCAGAGTCGGGGTGGATGAAGACCTGCGTCTTGTGCTTGAGCCGTCGGAAGGCGCGGGTGTGGATGATGCGGTCGCGGTCGACCTGATAGCCGAGGCGAAGCGGCTCCGTAGGCTCCGCGCGCTCGCGACCGGCCGATGTCGCCTCGCGAGCGGAGGAGGGAGACAGCGCCGCTTCGCGCGCCTCAAGCATCGTCCGCACCTCGGAGCCAGCTTCAGTGATCACGTGGGCAGTCTAGCGCAGGCAAGATGTGCGCACACGTCTATGTGCATGCGCGATTCGACCTGCTACAGAACTGGCCGCTATAATTCGCGTGCGGCCGGACGAGACCCCACTGTCCATTGCTCCCCCGAGCAGGTGTCTCTCACAGTCCTACGGTCGGTCGCCACCCGTCGCCGATGACGGGTCTCCCCGGGGTGGAGAGCAATCGCGATGACCACGACGTCCGAACCGGAAGTAGCCGCGCAGGCGGGCCGTGCGCTCGTGTACCGCTTCGGCGACGGCACCTCCGACGGCACCGGTGAGATGCGTAACCTGCTGGGCGGCAAGGGCGCAGGGCTTGCGGAGATGAGCCGCCTGAACATCCCAGTCCCGCCCGGATTCACTGTCACGACGGAGGTCTGCAACGCCTTCTACGCGGCCGGCCGCCAGTATCCGCAGGGCCTGGACGCGGACGTGCGTGCGGGCGTCGCACATATCGAACGCATCGTCGGTGCAGGCTTCGGCGATGCCGAGAACCCGCTACTGCTCTCCGTGCGCTCCGGCGCGCGCGTCTCGATGCCGGGGATGATGGACACCGTGCTCAACCTCGGCCTCAACGACGTCACCGTCGAGGGCCTCGCGGAGCGGTCGCAGAACCCACGCTTCGCCTACGACTCGTACCGCCGCTTCGTCGCGATGTACGGCGACGTCGTGCTGGGCATGGAGCGCGACCCGGTAAGCGACCGCGATCCCTTCGAGGCGCTGCTCGCGGCGAAGAAGCAGGCGCGCGGCGTGGAACTGGACACGGAGCTCGACGCGGAGGCGCTGAAGGAACTGGTCGCGGAGTACAAGGCGGAAATCACGGAGCAGCTCGGGGTGAGCTTCCCGGACGATTCTTGGGAGCAGCTCTGGGGCGCGGTCGGCGCGGTCTTTAGCTCCTGGGAGAACCCTCGCGCGGTCGTCTACCGGGACATCTACGGGTACCCATCTGACTGGGGTACTGCCGTGACGCTGCAGGCGATGGTCTTCGGCAACCTTGGCGACGACTGTGCGACCGGCGTCGTCTTCACCCGCGACGCGGCGACGGGCGAGCGACGGCTGAGCGGTGAGTACCTGATCAACGCGCAGGGCGAAGACGTGGTCGCCGGTGCGCGCACGCCTCAGCCCGTGATCGCCTCCGCGTCCGCCGACTACGAGCGGTCCTTCGAGCGTGCGATGCCCGACTCCTATCAGCAGTTGGAGCGCGCCTGCGCCACGCTGGAGGAGCACTTCAAGGAGATGCAGGACATCGAGTTTACGGTGCAGCAGGGGCGGCTCTGGATTCTCCAGACGCGCTCCGGCAAGCGCACCGGACACGCGATGGTGAAGATCGCCGTCGACTTCGTCGAGGAAGGCGTGATCGACCGTGACGAGGCGCTTCGGCGGCAGTCGCCGGAGCAGCTGGAAGAACTGCTGCACCCCGTGTTCGACCAGGACGTCGAGCGCGACGTGATCGCGAAGGGACTCGCCGCCTCGCCGGGTGCTGCGGTCGGCCGCGTCGTCTTCTCAGCGGACGAGGCGGCTGAATGGGTATCGCGGGGAGAGCGGGTGACGCTGGTCCGCAACGAGACCAGCCCGGAGGACATCGAAGGCATGATCGCCGCGCAGGGCATCCTTACCGCCCGCGGTGGCATGACCTCGCACGCTGCCGTCGTCGCCCGTGGCATGGGCAAGTGCTGTGTCACCGGCTGCGGGAGCCTGAAGATCGAGTACCAGCAGGGTCGCTTCACCGTCGATGTACCGGGGCAGGGCAGCGTCACCGTCGAGCGCGGCGACGTGATCTCGCTCGATGGCACGACCGGCGAGGTGATGCTCGGTGAGCTGCCGGCGCTCGACCCCGTCCCGCCGGAGGAGTACGACCTGCTGATGCAGTGGGCCGATGACGCCCGCCGGCTGGAGGTGCGTGCGAACGCCGACACACCTGCCGACGCAGCGAAGGCGCGGGTCTTCGGCGCGCACGGCATCGGCCTCTGCCGCACGGAGCACATGTTCTTCGGCGACGACCGCGTCCTGGCCGTGCGCGAGATGATCTGCGCCGAGAATGAAGCGGAGCGCCGCGAAGCGCTGGCGAAAATCCTGCCGATGCAGCGCGATGACTTCAGCGGCATCCTGCGGGCGATGGCGGGTTACCCGGTCACGATCCGACTGCTCGACCCCCCGCTACACGAGTTCCTGCCAACGGACGAGCCGGAGCTACTCGAGGTCGCGGAGGCGCTCGGTATCACCCTCGAGGAGACCGAACGCCGCGTCGCTGCGCTCGAAGAGTTCAACCCGATGCTCGGGCACCGCGGCGTGCGGCTGGCGATCACCTTCCCGGAGATCTATGAGACGCAAGTGCAGGCGATCATCGAGGCTGCCTGCGACCTCGTGGCGGAGGGCGTCGACGCAAAGCCGGAGATCATGGTGCCGCTGGTCGGCATGGAGGCCGAGCTGTCGCAGATACGCGACCTGATCAACGCGATGGCGCGCCGCGTGATGGACGAACGAGGCACGCGCGTCGACTTCTCGATCGGCACGATGATCGAGCTGCCCCGTGCCTGCATGGTCGCGGATCGCATCGCGGAGTACGCCGACTTCTTTTCCTTCGGCACGAACGACCTCACCCAGACGACCTACGGGCTCTCGCGAGACGACTCGTCACGATTCCTGCCTGCCTACCTCGATCGCGACCTGTTCACGCGCGACCCGTTCGTGGAGCTGGACCGCGATGGCGTCGGCGCCCTGATGCGCATCGGCATCGAACGTGGCCGCTCGACGAAGCCCGACCTTCAGGTCGGTATCTGCGGTGAGCACGGAGGCGACCCGTCCTCTGTGGAGTTCTGCCACCAGCGGGGGCTGGACTACGTCTCCTGCTCTCCGTTCCGCGTGCCGATCGCCCGACTGGCGGCCGCGCAGGCGGCGCTCAGCGAGGACTAGCGGCGAACCTGAGTGGGTTCGGCTACTCGACGGTGACGGTCTTCGCGAGATTGCGCGGCTGATCGACGTCGCAGCCGCGTTCCACCGCGACGTGATACGCCAGCAGCTGCATTGGCACCACTGAGACCAGCGGGCTCAAGAGTGGGTCGATCGAAGGCAACTCGACTACCTCGTCTGCGACGCCGTCAAGACTGCGGTCGCCGTCCGAGACGATCGCGACGACGAGGCCGCGGCGAGCCCTGATCTGCTCGATGTTCGACCGCATCTTGTCGCGCAGGCCGTCGTCGAGGGCGAGCGCGACCGTCGGCACCTGCTCGTCGATCAGCGCGATCGGGCCGTGCTTCATCTCGCCGGCGGGGTAACCCTCGGCGTGGATGTAGGAGACCTCTTTCAGCTTCAGTGCGCCCTCGAGGGCGATCGGCAGAGAGAGGCCGCGGCCGAGGAAGAGGAAGTTATCGAACTGGGCGTAGTGGCCCGCGATCTCCTCGAGCTGCGGCTCCAGCAGCAGAGCCTGCCCAATCGCGGTGGGCGCGTGCAGCGCCGCTTCGACCTGCGCGGCTTCCAGCGAGGGGTCGAGTGCGTCGTTGATGCTTCCCATGCGCAGCGCCAGCGCGTGCAGGGCGATCATCGAGCCAATCATTGTCTTGGTGCTGGCGACGGCGATCTCGGGGCCTGCACGCATCGACAGCGCGGCGTCGGCGATGCGCGTCGACTGGGATCCGGGCGTGTTGCAGATCGTGATCTGGGGGCAACCGGCGGCGCGGGCCTCCTCCATCGCCCAGAGTGTGTCAACGGTCTCACCAGCCTGCGAGATCGAGACGACGAGCGTGTGCTTGTCGATCACCGGCTCCCGATATCGGAACTCCGCAGCGTTGTCGACCTCTGTAGGAATGCGCGCGAGCCGCTCCATGTAGTGACGGCCGACGAGCGCGGCGTGCATGGAGGTACCCATCGCCACGATGATCACGCGCCGGATGTCCCGCACCTGCTCCTCGGTTAGCGGGAAGTCGTCGAGCTCCACGTGGGGCGGGTCGAGCAGGTAGCGGCCACGGATCGCATCGAGCGCGGTCTCGGGCTGCTGGTGAATCTCCTTCAGCATGAAGTGCTTGTAGCGCCCCTTCACGGCTGCCACCGGATCGTAGGGCTGGAGCTCGACCGGCTTCTCGATCGTGCGTCCCTCGCTGTCGATAAAGGTGACCCCGTCGGCGCGCACATCGGCGATCTCCCCGGGGTCGAGGAAGGTCACGCGACGGGTGTGCGGGAGCAGAGCAGCGAGATCGGAGGCGATGAAGCTCTCCTCGTCCCCGTGGCCGATCACGACGCCCCCAGCGTTGCCAACGCGCGCGGCGACCAGCCGGCTAGGCTCTTCCGGCGTGACGGCGACGATCGCCTGCGCACCCTCCAGCGCGAGCGTGGTCAGGCGCAGCGCCTCAGCGAGGTCGACGCCGTCCGCGAGGTGTTCGGCAATCAGGTGGGCGACCACCTCCGTGTCGGTCTCGGAGCGGAAGTCGTCGCCACGGTCACGGAAGCGAGCACGCAGCGTCTCGAAGTTCTCGACGATGCCGTTGTGGATCACTGCGACGCGGCCGCTGGGGTCGAGGTGAGGGTGGGCGTTCGCGTCGGTCGCCTCGCCGTGCGTCGCCCAGCGCGTGTGCCCGATCCCGGCGACGGCGGGCGGGAGTGTGCCCTCGATGCGCGCGTCGAGGTTGTCGAGCTTGCCTGCAGCCTTCGCGACAAAGAGTTCGTGTTCGCTATCGAAAAGCGCGATGCCGGCGGAGTCGTATCCGCGGTATTCGAGCCGTCTCAGGCCGTCGATCACGATCGGGCCGGCGGGCCGGCGACCGGTGTATCCGATGATTCCGCACATGGGGGAGTCCGCTCTTACCCGCCGCAACGATCCTAACTCAGTCGGCGTCGCTCTGCGGAGTCTCGGCCGGATCGGAGCTCGTCTCGTCGGAAGCTGTGGTCTGCTGACGGGCGAAGACCAGAGTGCCTGCCGTGGCTGCGCCGTAGGCGCCTTGGTAGAACTCCGGCAACAGCGTGGCGACGCGACGCATCATGAAGTCCGTCGCCTCTTCCGCCTGCTTCGAGTCGGCAGACGAAGTGGCGAGATCGAACGGTTCTCCGAACTCGACGCGGAAGGTGAGGCGGCGGCGGCGCATCCAGAGGAAGAACACACCGGGAATCTTGATTCCCTCCGTCCCGGTCACGGCGACGGGCACGACCTTCACGCCCGCGAGCAGCGCGACCATCGCCGCGCCGGGGAGCGCGGGCCTCATGCCATCTTCCGGCTCGGAGCGCGTGCCCTCCGGGAACATCAGCACGACCTTGCCGCCGCGCAGATGATTGCGGGCCGCCCGCAGCGCACCGATGTCGGCAGTGTGGCGGCGCACGGGGAAGGCACCGTAGGCCCAGAGGATCCAGCCGATCAGCGGGGTCTCAAAAAGCTCGCGCTTGGCCATCGGGTGCAACCTGCGCTTCGCCGACGCCGCGATCAGCGGTGGGTCGAGCAGGTGCTTGTGGTTGCTGACCAGCACGATGCCGCCCTCTTCCGGGAGCAGATCGGCGTTGACGACTTCCCAGCGAGCGAGACTGAAGACGACCGCCTTCGTGAAGGCGCGCAGGAGGTAGTACATCGCTCGGGAGATGCGTTCTCGCATGCCGGTCCTAGCTGGCTTCGTTGTCCGATCGGTACGCATCGAGGCAGGCGGCGACGACATCGTCGATGCCCAGCGCGTCCGTGTCGATCACCAGTGCGTTGGCTGCCGCCTGCTCCGGTCGGATCGCCCGCTTGCCCGTGGAGTCGAGCTCGTCGCGCCTCCGCGTCTCCTGCATCACCCCTTCGACGGTGCTATCGCGGCCGGAGTCGAGCTCCTCGCCGAGCCGTCGGTGAGCGCGCACCTCCAGCGAGGCGTCGAGGAAGATCTTGGTACGCGCCTCCTCGAGCACGCGCGTGCCGATGTCTCGCCCGACCATCACCAGCGATTCGCGCTCGGCGATCGCCCGCTGGCGTCGCACCAGCTCGTTGCGCACCGGCGGGATGCGCGAGATCAGCGAGACGGTGCGTTCCACCTCGGCGCTGCGCAGGCGGTCGGTGACGTCTTCGTCGGCGATGAACAGGTGCGGCGTGCCGGGCTCCGGCCAACGCATGTCGAGGTCGAGAGCGATCACGAGCGCGGTGACGGCTGCTTCATCCTCCGGGTCGGTGCCCGAATCGAGTACCGCGACGGTGCAGCCGCGGTACATCATGCCGGTGTCGAAGAAGCCGAATCCGAGGCGTTCCGCGAGCATTCGACCGACGACGCTCTTGCCGCTCGCCGTCGGGCCGTCGATCGTGACGCTGGCCGCGAGTGAGTCTGAGTCTGCTTGTGGAATAGGGCGCCTCCGGGACGGGGTCGCGGAATGATATCTACGACTGTGCCGGGACGTCTACCAGCCCGACGAGTTCGCGCAGCTTGTGCAGCTCATCGTCGGTCAGCCGCCGTGACTTGCCGGACGTGAGGTTGCCGAGCGTGAGGCCCGCGAACTCGACGCGCTCCAGCTTCGAGACGCCGTAGCCGACCGCGCGCAACATGCGCCGTACCTGCCGCTTGCGACCCTCGTGGATCGAGACGCGGAGGCGGACGCCATCGCTGTTCGTGTAGAGCACCTCCACCTCGGCGGGCGCGGACGGCCCGTCCTCAAGCTCGATGCCCTCCCGCAGTCGGTCGAGCGCTCGTGCTGCCGGTTCGCGGTTGACCGTCACCTCGTAGCGCTTCACCACTTCGTAGCGCGGGTGCGAGAGTCGGAACGCGAGTTCGCCATCCGTCGACAGCAACAGCAACCCGCTGCTGTCGCGGTCCAGCCGCCCGATGTAACGCAGCGAGGCGGGCACCCCTGGCAGCAGGTCGAAGACCGTGCTCCGCCCCTGTTCGTCCGAGCGGGAGACGATGTATCCCTCTGGCTTGTTCAGCATCAGCGTGTCGGGCGGCGGCTCGCCGGGCAGGGGGGTCCCATCGATCTCGATGCGCTGCACGGCCGCGTCTGCACGCATGCCGAGGGTCGCGACCTGCCCATCGACGGTGACCTGGCCGGCCTCGATCAGCTTCTCGGCCGCACGGCGGCTGCCGAACCCGGCGCGTGCGAGTAGCTTCTGTAGTCGTTCTTCTGGCATAGGGCGGCCTCAGTGTCCCGACGGGCTAGCGGCGGTTCTCTCGCTCGACTACCACCATCTCGGTGACGATGTGGCGTTTCCCGCCTGTGGCGGGCGTTGAGGGTGTCACGGCTCGCCTCAGCGGCGCGGTGACAGCGCTGGCGGCGCGGCGGGTCAGCGACCGCGCCGCGTAGTCGGTGACGACGCCGATCGCAAGCCCCGCAGCAGACCGCGCGACGACGGGCAGGGCACGCTGTACGGCGACCGGGAGCCGCTTGGTGATCGTGCGTGGCGCGAAGGACTGTGAACGGGTGAGGGAGCGCTTGCCCTCGCTGCCGGTAGAACTCATGGGGTGCCTCTTGGTGTCGGCTCGTCGGGCGCACAGAGTAGCACCGCGATCGCCTAGGAGAGCCTCGCCTGCACCGATTCCGTGAGGTCGACGGCGGAGCGAGGCTCGCCGTCAGCGCCGACGACCGTCTGCCCATCGATCCGCAGACGCCCTGCGCCGAACTCCGCGAGCGCCGCGACGACGAGCGGAGACTCGTAGCGCATTCCCTGCTCGCGGATCGCCGTGAAGAGCGGCAGCGCCTGCATCTCGTCGCGGTCGAGCGCGGCGAGGTCGGAGGGCAGGGCGTCCCAGTGAGGGTCGAACAGCGGCGTGTGCAGCGGGTAGCGGCAGTAGGCGACGACCGGGCCCTCATCGACCTCCGGGATTGCGAGGTGCAGCATCACGCCGCTCTCGTCCGCGCGTTCGGTGATCAGCTTCCGGATCACCTGCTGCCACGTGCCGATCGGGCCGTCCGGAGTCGCCGGGTGCAGATTCAGGATCGGGTGCTGCTCCACAAATGCGGGCGTGAAGATCAGCATGTACCCGGCGAGCATGCCGACATCGAAGCGATAGGCGGCCAGATCCTCGGCGACCAGTGCGTCGAAGTCGTTGCGCCAAGCGGGCAGGGGCTCGCTGGCACGCGAGAGTTTCCCGCCAACCGCGCGGCGGTACATTATCGATGAGCGCGTGACGAGCGGGTGGCCGTTCGCGCGTACGAGGTCGAAGAAGCTGTCGGTTGTCTCGTCCTCGCCGGGCTCGCGGTTGGAGAAGACGCAGGCAAACTCGGCGTCGAGCTCGCCAACGGCGATCGCCTGTGTGACTGCCTCGTACATCCCGCGTGAGCCGGGCCCGCGAGCGGTCGTGAACCAGCCGAGGCGGACCGTCACTGACCGGCCTGCTCGTGTGGGGCGCTCAAGCGGTGGGGTCGCCGTCGAAGGCCTTGCGCAGCGTTTCGACGCGCTGTTCGACATCGCCGAGCAACGCCTGACAGCGCTTCGCCAGTTCCATGCCTTGCTCGAAGAGCGCGACCGACTGATCGAGGCTGAGGTCGCCACCTTCGAGGCTCGTCGTGACGGCTTCGAGCTGTTCGTAGAGCTGCTCGAAGCTCAATTCGTCCAGGTTCAACTTGCCTTGCTGCTCGTCGGTCACGCGGTCCCACTATTTGATTCGATACGTGCTGCCTTGCGGCCGTCGCGCAACTGTAGCGTCACGCGGTCACCGGTCGATAGATCTGCCGCGCGAGTCACGATCCCGCCACCGTCTTCGGCGTCGCGTTCGACGATCGCATAGCCGCGTTCCAGTGTCGCAGCGGGAGAGAGTGCGGTCAGCCGTCCAGCGAATTCCGCGGTGCTCTCGCGCGTCCGCGCCACGCGTTGCTCGATCAACCGCATTGCGCTCGTCGCGCGCTCGACCACCAGTTGTCGCCGCGCCGCAACGTCGGGCAGCGCACCGATCAGCGCCCCGACGCCGCCATCGAGCGCCTCGCGAGCGGCCGCGAGTCCGCGTGTGACATGCACCTCGCCGCGTGCGCGCAGCGAGGTGACGACGCGAGCGACGTCCGCACGGTCGGGCGCCACCAGCTCTGCAGCCGCTGAGGGCGTCGCCGCGCGCAAGTCGGCGACGAGATCGGCCAGCGTGACGTCCGTCTCGTGCCCAACCGCCGAGACGACAGGCACCGGCGAAGCGTAGATCGCACGCACGACGAGTTCCTCGTTGAACGCCCAGAGATCCTCGGCCGCACCGCCACCGCGCGCGACGATCACGACATCGGATTGGTGCTCGCGCCCGAGCACTCGGATCGCCTCTGCGACGGCGGGTGCCGCCTCGAGGCCCTGCACCGGCGCGGGTGCGAGCACCAGCTCCGCCATCGGCCAGCGACGGGCGAGCACCGTGGTGATGTCGCGGATCACGGCGCCGGTCGGCGAGGTGACGACGCCAATGCGCCGCGGGAAGCGGGGGAGGGGGCGTTTGCGCTCCTCGGCGAAGACGCCCTCCGCCTCGAAAGCCGCGCGGCGGCGTTCAAACTCCGCCGCTAGCGCACCGGTGCCGGCGGGCTGGACGAAGTCGACCTGGAACGAGAGCTCACCCCGCTGCTCGTACAGCGACATCGAGCCGTGCACGATCAGCGATGCGTCGCCTTCGACGCGGTCGCCCTGTCCCATGTTGCGATTGCGGAAGAAGACGCAGCGCAGCGAAGCGTTGCGATCCTTCAGCGTGAAGTAGATGTGGCCGGAGGAGGGCCTGCTGAGGTTGGAGACCTCGCCCTCGATCCAGATGTCGGTGAGGTGGCGGTTGCCCTGGAGCAGTTCGCGCAAGTAGCGCGTGACCGCGCTGACCTGATACGGGTCCTGTGGCCGCGCCGTCATCAGGCCTCCGGACGCTACTTTACGCGCTGGCCGTGCGTTCGAGGTACACGCCGCTCTCGGTCGAGATCTTGATCGTGTCGCCCTGGTTGATGAAAAGCGGCACCTGCACGACGAGCCCGGTGGTCATCGTCGCGGGCTTCGTTGCGCCCGTCGCGGTGTCGCCTTTCACGCCGGGGTCGGTCTGGTCGATCGTCAGTTCGACTGATGCCGACAGGTCAACGCCCAGAGGCTCTTCGCCGAACATCATCACCTGCACGATGTCGCTCTCTTTGAGGTACGGCATCGCATCTCCGACCAGTGCCCGTGGGAGGGTCGTCTGGTCGTAGGTCTCCGTGTTCATGAAGGTGAGGTTGTCGTCGTCCGCGTAGAGGTACTGCATGTCGCGCCGTTCGACGCGCGCGGTGGCCAGCTTCTCGCCAGCGTTGAAGGAGTGCTCCGTGATGTGTCCGGCGCGGAGGTCGCGCATCTTCACGCGATAGACGGCCGACCGCTTGGTCTTGACGTGGTGCACCTCTACGACCTGGTAGAGGCTGCCGCCCATCTCGAAGGTCGTGCCTTTGCGGATATCGCTCGTCGTAATCACCGCTCGATTCCTTCCTCGATTGGAACGTCCGTGTCCAGTTTGGGGGCTGTGGAGAGTGAGCGCAGGCGCCCGTCCTCCATCACACATTGATCTTCGATGCGCACGCCGCCCCAGCCCGGGATGTAGATGCCTGGCTCCACCGTCACGATGTGCCCGTCCTCCAGCTTACGTTCGCCGGAAGGGGCCAGCCGAGGTGCCTCGTGCACGTCGAGGCCGACGCCATGGCCGAGGCCGTGGCCGAAGTGCTCCGCGTGCCCCGCCTCCGCGATCACGGTGGCGGCGATCTGGTGACACTCGCTGCCGGTCATGCCCGCCTCGATCCGCTCCTCCGCCAGCATCTGCGCGGTGAGCACGATGTCATAGATGCGCCGGAACTCCGAATCCGCTTCGCCGAGGAAGATCGTGCGAGTGAGGTCGGAACAGTAGCCATCGACGCGCACGCCGAGGTCCATGACGACACCCTGTCCGGCAGCCAGCGGGACGTCGCGCGGGTAGGCGTGGGGCAACGCGCCCCAGTCGCCGCTCGCGATGATCGTCGAGAACGAGAGGTCGTCCGCGCCGTGCTCCATCGCGTAGCGCTGCACCTCCCACGCGAGATCCTTCTCGGTCATTTCCGGCGCTGCCACGGAGGCGGCGTGGTTGAAGGCCGCGTCGCCGAGCAGTACGGCGCGGGTCAGTGCCTCGATCTCGTCGGGCTCTTTCACCATCCGTAGCTCTTCAATCGCCAGCGGCGCGGCGACCAGCGAGGGCCGAGCGGCGCTCGGTAGTGCCTCGACGGCCTGCGTCCACTCCGCGAACAGCTCGACGGTCATGTCAGCGGGCTCGTAGCCGACGCGCTTGCCGCCCTGGCCCTCGAGCACCTGTGGGGCGGAGTTTGTCGTCGCGCCTTCGAGCCGCACGGTCGTGAACTCCGGGGCCTGCTCCGCGACCTGCTCCCAGTAGCGTGAGTCCGTGGCGAAGAGCGCCTGCGCGCGGTCGATCAGCAGCACGCCGTTGGAGCCGGTGAAGCCGGAGACCCAGCGTCGGTTCGATGGCGTGGTGATCAGCAGCGCGTCGAGGTCGAGTTCCTCGATGCGTGCGCGTACGCGGTCGATGTGCCCTGCGCTCACGACCCGGCGTCTTCCTCGCTCAGGCGACCGTGCAACAGGTCGAGCGCGGCCAGGTAGCCGCGGTAGCCAAAGCCGACGATCTGGCCCCAGACGACGGGGGACAGGTAGGAGATCTGGCGGAATTCTTCGCGCTGGAAAACGTTCGAGAGGTGCACCTCCACGGCCGTCACCTCGACGGCCTCGATCGCGTCGGCGATGGCGATCGAGGTGTGCGTATAGGCACCGGCGTTGATCACCAGCCCGTCCCAGTCGCGGTGGTAGTGGATCGTCTCGACGATCTCGCCCTCGTGATTCGACTGCACGAACGCCAGCTCGATGCCGAGTTCCTGTGCGCGGTTGCGCAGCATCAGCTCGATGTCCTCCAGCGTCTCGCGACCATAGACCTCCGGGTTGCGACGCCCGAGCAGGTTTAGGTTCGGTCCGTTGACGATCAGAATGCGCATCCGAGCAGCCCCCCGTCGGGCAGCTCCGGTTCGGTGGAGCGGCCTCTGTCTTACTCCGCCCGGCCCGATTCGCGTCGCCGCGCACGGGCCAGGGCAGCGGTTACGGCGGCCTCCCGACGGCCGGCCGTCACTGCGGTGTAAATCTGCGTGGTGTCGGCGGAACTGTGGCCCAGCAGGTGCTGCACCACGCGCAGATCGGCACCGTCTTCCAGCATATGCGTCGCGAAGGAATGGCGCAGCAGGTGTGGATGCGTGCGTCGTAGCACCCCGGCGGCCACGCCCGCGCGTCGCACGGCCTCCTGCACGGAGCGCACCGAGAGGCGGCCGCCGGAGCGGTTGAGGAAGAGCCCGGATTGCGCACCCTTAGCCAGCTCCGGACGTCCTCGCTCGATGTATGCATGGAGGGCGTCGCGAGCCGGCAGGCCGAAGATCGAGACACGCGGCCGATCGCCCTTGCCGATCACCGTCACCTGGCGGTTCGTGAGGTCGAGGTCGCGAACATCGATGCCCGCCACCTCGCTGACGCGGAGCCCGGCGGCGTAGAGGAGCTCCAGCAGCGCGCGGTCACGCAGCGACTGCGGCGTCTCTTCCTCGACGCGCGACGGGGACTCAACGAGGTCGCTCACCTGTTGCTGGTCGAGAAACCTCGGTAGGCGCTTCGGGGCCTTCGGGTAGCGCAGCATCAGGATCGAGTCGCCCGGTTCCCCGGCCGGCAGCTCACCCTGGCGATCGAGCCACGCGTAGAAGCCGCGGACTGTCATCGCTCGACGCTTCAGCGACGCCTCCGCCAGGCCGTCCTCGCGCTGCACGGTGAGGAAGGCGCGGCCGTGGCTGCGGCCGGCGCGGTCGTAGGCAACGCCGAGCCCTCGCAGGTAGTCGAGGAAGACGCCGATGTCACGTCGGTAGTTGCGGATTGTGTGCGGCGACCGCCGCAGCACGCGGCTCAGATGGTTGAGGTAGCGTTCAAGCGCCTCGCCGCCGCCGTCTGGGGACGCGGTCCTAGAGGGTGGCGCATCAACGCGCAGTACGTCGGGGGACGTGAAATCGGGGGACAGGAGAGGCCTCCGCCAGCCGCCACTGGCGACATAAGCGTAGCACGTGGGCTGGAGCACTCACGGGAAGCGGAATGAACGGGTCGAAGACCCTAGGCGGACTTCTTCTTCCGCGCTTTCGCCTTCGCGCGGGGTTTGCGCTTCGGCTTCGGTGCGCGCGGATGCTTGCCCTGGTCGCGTAACTTCACTTCGCGCGCGGCGATCAGGTCGACGGCGTCGTCGAGCGTGATGCTGACGGGGTCGCGACCCTTCGGGATCGAGGCGTTGACCGTGCCGTCCGTGACGTACGGGCCGAAGCGGCCGCGCAAGAGCTTCACCGGCTCACCGTTGTCCGGATGCACGCCCAGCGAGGCGATCTCGGCTGCGCCACGACGCCCTCGCTGCCTCGGCTCGGCGAGGACGGCGAGCGCCTCGGTCAGTTCGATCGCGCCGAGGTGCTCGTGGTCGCGGAGGCTGCGCGTCTCGTCGCCGCTGCGCAAGTAGGGGCCGTTCGGGCCGTCCAGTGCCATCACCTCGCTGCCGGTCTTCGGGTCGGTGCCGAGTGACTTCGGGTAGGAGAGGATCTGCACGGCCTGGTCGAGGGTGAGTGACTCCATGGTCATCGTCGGCCAGAGGCTGGCGCGCTTGAGCGTCTCCTTCGGCTCGTCGTCCTCACCCATCTGCACGTACGCGCCGAAGCGGCCGGTCTTCAGCTTGATATCGCGGCCGCCCTGCGGGTGCGCGCCGACTACCTTGTCACCCTGGGCAGCCTCCGCGAGCAGTTGCAGGGCGCGCTCCAGCGTCAGTTCGTCCGGGGCGATACCGTCCGGCACCGAGCCTCGCTCACCCTCATCGCCGGCCTGCACGTAGGGGCCGTAGCGGCCGACGCGCGCGAAGACGATTTCGCCGTTCTCGTCCGCGCCGAGCGGGATCGAGGAGACGGCTCGGGCATCGATCGCCTCCCAGCCGGCGGCGATGCGGCCGTGCAGCCCGACGTTCTCGCTGTCCTCCTTGCCGCCGAAATAGAAGTTGCGCAGCCACGGTTTCGAGTCAAGCTCACCCTCGGCGATGTCGTCGAGGTCGCGTTCCATGCGGGCCGTGAACTCGGGATTCACCAGCTCAGCGAAGTGCTGCTCGAGGAGCTGGATCACGGCGAACGCCATGAATGTCGGGACCAGCGCGGAGGCCTGCTTCTGGGCGTACTCGCGGTCAATGATCGTCTGGATGATCGAGGCGTACGTGGAAGGGCGGCCGATGCCGCGCTCTTCCAGGTCTCGCACCAGACTGGCTTCCGTGAAACGCGATGGCGGCTGCGTCTGGTGGCCGCGCGCCTCGGTCGACTCGACCGGCAGCTGCTGGCCCTGCGAGAGCGGGGGGAGCAGGCGCTCCTGGTCCCCCCGCTCGGCGTCCGGGTCGTCCGAACCCTCGACGTAGGCTCGCAGGAAACCGGGGAACGTGATCACCTTGCCGGAGGTGGTGAAGACCGCCGTGCCGCGTTCTCCGGCGTCCACCTCGAAGCGGATGTTCGTGCGCAGGCCGTTGGCGTCCTTCATTTGGGAGGCGACCGTGCGCTGCCAGATCAGCTCGTAGACGCGGGCGCGGTCACCATCCAGCTCGCGTGCGAGCCCTTCCGGGGTGCGGAAGCTCTCGCCGGCGGGTCGGATCGCCTCGTGAGCCTCCTGCGCGCCTCGGCTCTTCGTCGCGTAGGTGCGCACTTTCTCCGGCACGTAGTCGGGGCCGTAGAGCGAGGTAATTTGCGAGCGGGCAGCGCTCACCGCCTGCTCGGAGAGGTTCGTCGAGTCGGTGCGCATGTAGGTGATGTAGCCGTTTTCGTAGAGGCTCTGCGCGGCCTGCATCGTGCGCTGCGCGGTGAAGCGCAGCTTGCGGCCGGCTTCCTGCTGCAGCGTGGAGGTGACGAACGGGGCAGGGGGGGGCTGCGTATAGGGGCGCTCCGCCACCTCGCTGACGGTGAAGTTGCTGGGCTTGAGGTGCACGGCGAGCGCCTCAGCGTCGCTCTGGCCGATCAGCTCGACGTCCGCGTCGGCCTTCAGCTCACCCGTCGTCGTGTCGAAGTCGCGGCCCGTCGCGACTCGCTTGCCGCCGAGCTCTGCGAGGCGGGTGCGTACCGAGCTCTGCTCCGCGTCGCCTGAACGCAGCGTCGCATCGACGTCCCAGTAGCTGCCGGAGACGAAGCGCATCCGGGCGCGCTCGCGGTCGACGATCAGCGAGAGTGCCGCCGACTGCACGCGCCCGGCGGAGAGGCGAGGCTTCACCTTGCGCCAGAGCACGGGCGAGACCTCGTACCCGTAGAGGCGGTCGAGGATGCGGCGTGCCTCCTGCGCCTCGACCAGCTCGGCGTCGATCTCGCGGGGGTTCTGCAGCGCCTCTTCGACGGCTGCCTTCGTGATCTCATGGAAGACCATGCGGCGGATCGGAATCTTCGGCTTCAGCACCTCAACCAGGTGCCAAGCGATCGCCTCCCCCTCGCGGTCCTCATCTGTCGCGAGGTAGACGGTGGAGACCTTCTTCAACGCCTTCTTCAGCGTCGAGACCGTCTCCTTCTTGCTCGGAGGCACGACATAGAGTGGTTCGAAGTTGTGGTCGACGTCGATGCCGACGCGCGCCCACGACTCCTTCTTGTACTTCGCGGGAATCTCGGAGGCGCTCGACGGCAGGTCGCGGATGTGGCCGACCGAGGATTCGACGATGAATTCGGGGCCGAGGTACTGCGCGATCGTGCGCGCCTTCGCCGGCGACTCAACGATCACCAGCGCGCCGCCGTCAGCGCCGTTCGACGTGTTGTCGGAGTTAGATGTCACGTGCGGATCTCGCTGTTTGCACCCTCATACGCCGCGTCATCCTCGCGAACCCGTACGTATTGCGTCGATCCAACTTCGCGTACCAGCCCTTTGAGTTCGAGTAGAGCGAGCGTAGCTGAAACTTCCTTTGCTGCCAAACCGCTTACGCGCACTATCTCATCCACGTGACTGAGATCGCGCGTCAGCGCACCCATCAGTGCGCGTTCCTCCGGCTTCTCCGGCGGCGCGATGCGGCCGAAGTCCATCTGCGCGCCGACCATCGTGAGGTTGAGCGCCTCCATCGCGTCCTCCGCCCGCGACACCGGCGTCGCGCCGTCGCGCAGCAGCGAGAGCGGTCCGCGCGACTGGGCAGAGAAGATCGACCCGGGCACCACGAAGACCTCGCGGTTCTGTTCGGTGGCGAGCCGGGTCGTGATCATCGCCCCACTCTCGTAGTCGCCTTCGGTGATCAGCGTCCCGAGGGAGACCCCTGAGATGATGCGGTTACGACGTGGAAAGAACTTGGAGCGTGGTTTCGTGCCCAGCGGATAGTCAGTGATCAGAGCGCCCTGATCCACGATCTCTTCCGCCAGTCCAGCGTGCTCCGACGGGTAGATGCTATCGAGGCCGTTGGCGAGCACTGCCACGGTGTGCCCTTTGGCCCCCAGCGCCGCGCGGCGCGCGATGCCGTCGATGCCGCGAGCGAACCCGGAGACGATCGTCACGCGGTTGGTAGTGAGGCCTCGCGTCAGTTCACCCGCTGCATGGCGGCCGTAGGCGGTCTCGCGACGTGTGCCGACGACGCCGACGCTCCATTCGTCCTCGGGCAGCCACTGGCCCCTCACGTAGAGAACTGGCGGGGAGTCGCTGATCTCCGCCAGCCGCTGCGGATAGGCGGCATCGAATCGGGGCAGGGCGCGCACGCCGGCATCGGCCAGCCGGTCGATCTCTGCGTTCGGGTCCGTGCTGTCGCGCGCCATGCCTCCTCCATCGTCGGGAAGGCGGCTCCGAGGATCGTAAAACGCACGCTTCCCAGCCTGCGCACACGGTGGAGCGCGACCCAGAACGGCAGATCATTTGTCGTGTCTCTTCCACGGCCAAGAAGGGTAACAGGCTCGCGCAAGTCCCCCGGCACGCAGTCGTCAGGAAGCGGCGTCGGTCTCGTCGCTCTCCTCGGAGGGCGGGATGCGTTCGACGCGCACCTGCTTGATGCGCCGGCCGAGCATCGACATCACGCGCAGCTGGAGACCGTGTTCGGGGCTCTCAACCTCGTCCCGCGGTGAGGCGAGACGGCCGAGTAGCGAGAAGACAAGGCCACCGACGGTGTCAAAGTCCTCGCTGTCGATATCGGTGCCGAAGAGTTCGTTGAGGTCATCGAGCGGCAGCCGGGCATCGACCAGCGCCACGTCGCCGGAGAGCTGCATCACCTCGACCTCGTCGGTGTCGTACTCGTCGACGATCTCGCCGACGATCTCCTCGATCAGGTCTTCCACGGTGATCACGCCAGCGGTGCCACCGTACTCATCGACGGCGATCGCCATGTGCACCTGGTCGCGCTGCATCTCCGCCAAGAGCTCGTTCGCGCGCTTCGCCTCCGGCACGAAGTAGGGCGGGCGGGCGATGTCGGTGAGCCCGGGTTGGATGTCGCCGGCCTGGACGTACGTCAGCAGGTCCTTGGCGTAGATCACGCCGATCACGTGGTCGATCGATTCGCCATAGAGGGGGATGCGGGTGAAGCCGGAGTCGATCACGATCTTCATCACGTCACCCAGCGAGGCGTCGGTGGAGACGGCGACGAGGTCCATGCGTGGCGACATGATCTCGCGCACCAATTGGCCGGACATCGACATCACGCCACGCATCATGCGGCGCTCCTCGACGAGGAACTCCTGCGCCTCCGGGTTGCCGGTCGCCTCCAGCACCACCATCAGCTCCTCGACCGGGTTTGCCTCGGCGGGGACGGCCGCCCAGCCGAAGGCGCGCAGCAGCGCGCTCACGGGCGCGGCGGCGAGCCACGCGAGGGGTGAGAAGATCAGCTGCAGGATGCGGATCGGATGTGCCAGCCGCGCGCCGGCGCGCTCCGGGCTGATCAGTGCGATCGTGCGCGCGCTCTGGCGCAGCAGTGTGACCGCGAGGATCACGGCGACCGCGGTGATCGCGATGTCGACACCGGTGGCCTCGCGGCCCCGCAGCACGAGGAAGGCGACGGCGAGCGATCCGGAGACGATCGTGGCGGTCACGCCGACGCTCAAGAAGCGCAGCAGTTGGTGGCGCTGCTGGATATAGCCGGTGAGCAGCCCGCTGAGCCCGTTCGTCTGCGCGACGCGGACACGGCTGCGGCTGAGCGCGGTGATCCCGGCCTCTGCGCCCGAAATCACGACGAGCAGCACGGCGGCAATCACCAGCACCGCGATAGCAATGAGTGAGGTGGTATCCAAAATCGAGGCCGCTAGGCCTTCTCGCTCCCCCGTTTCGCCTCGTCGTCTGGTCGTGCCGGGACGCCTCTGACGGCGCCTTCTGCGGGTACGTCATGGGTGACGACCGACCCCGCAGCGGTGCTCGCGCGTTCGCCGATCTCGAGCGGTGCGATCAGCATCGAGTCGCTGCCGATGAATGCGCCGTCGCCGATCTGGGTGCGGTGCTTCGTCTCGCCGTCGTAGTTTACGGTCACGGTGCCAGCGCCAACGTTGACGTCTGCCCCGATCTCCGCATCGCCGATGTAGGCGAAGTGCCCGATCCGCGTCCTGCTGCCGAGCCGTGAGGCTTTCACCTCCACGTAGTTGCCCAGGCGGACGTTTGACTCGACGGTCGTGCCGGCGCGGATGTGGCAGTACGGACCGACCGTAACGTCGTCCTCAAGTGTTGAGCCTTCGAGGGTGGAGCTGCCCACGATGCAGCCAGAGCCGACCTGCATGTCGCGCAGGATCGCGCTCGGGCCGATCTGGCAGTTGCTGCCGATCGTCGTCGCACCCCGAAGATGCACGCCGGGCTCGATCACCGTATCGGCCGCGATTTCCACGCCCACATCGATGTAGGTCGTAGCGGGGTCGATCAGGGTCACGCCCTGCGCCATCAGCTCGTGGCGCATGCGCTCGCGCATGATGCGCTCCGCCTCGGCTAGGTCTTCGCGGGTGCTGACGTGCTGCACCTCGGAGGGTTCCTGCAACTGGTACGTCTGAGCGCCACCGTCGGCGACCGCGCGTTCGATCACTGAGGTGAGATAGCGCTCCCCACTCACCTCGCCCGGCGGCAGGCCCTCGAGCGCCGGCCAGAGCCAGGCAGCGTCGATTGCATACGCGCCGGCGTTCACCTCCGGCGCACCGCGCGCGACGGCGTCCGCCTCGATGTGTTCGACGACGCCCTGGAGGCGACCGTCGCGTCGTTGCACGCGACCGAAGCCCGCCGGATCGGCGAGCAGGGCAGTGAGGAACGTCAGCGGCTCGGCCGACTGCTCGTGCTGCTCGGCGATGTTGCGCAGCGTCTGCGGGCGGAAGAGCGGCTGGTCGGAATTGAGGAAGAGGAGCTTCGAGGCGTCCTCCACCAGAGGTCGTACGGCCAGCGCGGCGTTGGCCGTGCCCAGCGGCTCTGCCTGCACGGCGATCTGCGTGACCGGAGCGCCGCCGTTGAGCGCCGCCTGAGCCACGGGGCCATCCTGATCCGGCGTAACGACGACGATCTGTGTGAAGCCGGCGGCCTGCAGCGAGTGGCGGATCAGGCTGAGCATCGTTCGCCCGGCGACCGGGTGCAGTACCTTCGGCAGTGACGAGCGCATGCGGGTGCCGCGGCCAGCGGCAAAAATCACGGCGGCCCAGCCGTCGAGTGGGGCGAGGTCAGATGAGGTCGCGGTCATCCCGGTGGGTGGATTCCCTGTATGAGGAGGTTGTGGAGGGTGGTCGCCATCAGACGTGTCGTTGTCGATCGTCGTTGCTCCGTCGCCGGTGGTCGCCGCGGGGGCGGCGAATTGACCACCGAATCGCACCCATTCTACACTCGATTCGAAGGCTGTCACTAGTTTTCTCCCTGACACTGAACCTGCCGGAATTGCCGAGGTCGCGGGCATGAAGTCCCTGACCGTCAATGAATTGCGTGAGGCGTTTCTCAACTTCTTTGAGGAACGTGAGCATCAGCGCATCCCATCGGCCTCGCTGATCCCGCACGGCGACCCCACGCTGCTCTTCACGAGCGCGGGCATGGTGCAGTTCAAGCCCTACTTCACCGGGGCGGCCGAACCGCCCTCGCCTCGCATGACCACGGTGCAGAAATGTTTCCGCACGACCGACATCGAGGATGTTGGCGACGCCAGCCACCTGACGATGTTCGAGATGCTCGGCAACTTCTCGATCGGCGACTACTTCAAGCAGGAAGCGATCGAGTGGGCGTGGGAGTTCCTGACGGAGACGCTTGAGATCGACCGCGACAAGCTCTGGATCACGGTGTTCACCACCGACGACGATGCAGCCGAGATCTGGGAAGGCATCGGCGTTCCCCCCGCGCGAATCCTTCGTTACACGGCGGAACAGGGGAACTTCTGGCCCGCGCCCCCGGTGCCGGTCGGCCCGTGCGGGCCGTGCTCAGAGGTGCACTTCGACTTCGGTGAGACGCCCGGCTGCGATCACTGCGCCGACGGGACATGCCACCCCGATGTCGAGTGCGGGCGCTTCCTCGAGATCTGGAACATCGTCTTCACGATGCTCTACCAGGACGAGGACGGTGAGCAGACGCCGTTGCCGGCCAACAACGTCGATACCGGCGCGGGCCTCGAACGCATTGCCTGGGTGCTGCGCAGCGGCGAATCCGTCTACGACACGGACGAGCTACGAGGCGTGATCGTGCGTGTCGAGGAGGTGAGCGATCAGCACTACGACCTCGATCAATCCCCACAAGTGGCGGCGGCGATGCGGGCGATCTCCGATCACGCACGGGCGCTTGCCTTCCTGATCTCGGATGGCGTGCTGCCCTCGAACGAGGGCCGGGGCTACGTGTTGCGCCGCGTACTGCGGCGGGCGATCTACTTCGGCCACACGATCGGAATGCGCGACTCGTACATGGATCGTGTCGCCGACGCGGCCGTCGATGAGGCGCTTGAGTGGTACCCGGAGATCGAGGAGCAGCGCGACTTCATCCGTCGCGTCGTCACCGTCGAGGAGGCCCGTTTCCAGTCGACTCTCAGTCGCGGCCTCGACCTGCTCGACGAGGTGATCGAGCGCGAGAGTGACGGCAAGCAGGTGCCGGGGCGCGATATGTTCACGCTCTACGACACCCACGGCTTGCCGCCAGAGCTGACGCTCGAAGTCGCCGCCGCGCGCGGCTACCGCGTCGACCAGCCGGGTTTCGATGCGGAGATGGAGGCGCAGCGCCTGCGCTCGCGTGGCGAGGTCGCGACCTTCGACCTCGAAAATGAGGAGCGCGTACAGCGCTTCGCCGCGCTCGGCGTGACGAGCGAATTCCTCGGCTATGACGCGCTCAACAGCCAATCGACACTGACGGCGATCGTCGCGGACGGCAGCACCGTCGATCGGCTGGCGAGCGGTGAGGCGGGCGAGATCGCGCTCGCGGCGACGACCTTCTACGCGGAGAGCGGCGGGCAGGTAGGCGACCACGGCGAGATCGTGACGCCGAACGGACGCTTCCGCGTCGACGACACCCAGCTCTGCGGCGAGGCGATCGTGCACAGCGGTGAGGTGATCGAGGGTGAAATCGCTACCGGCGAGACGGCCGAGACGCGCGTCGACCCCGACTACCGCACCGCCAGCGCCCGCAACCACACGGCCACGCACCTGCTGCACGCCGCGCTGCGCTCGGTGCTCGGCTCGCACGTCCGGCAGGCGGGCTCGTACGTCGGCCCCGACCGCCTGCGTTTCGACTACACACACCCGGAGTCGCCCGGCGCGGAGGCACTGCGCGAGGTGCAGCGGCTCGTGAACGCACGCATCCGCGACGACATCAGCCAGCAGACCGAGGAGCTGCCGTACGAGGAGGCGATTGAGCGGGGCGCGATCGCGTTCTTCGAGGATCGCTACTCGACGAACGTGCGGGTCGTTGAGTACTGCGAGGCACGCGGCCACTCCCACGCGCCCGGCGAGTGCTTCAGCCGTGAGCTGTGCGGTGGCACGCACCTCCAGTCCACGGGCCAGGTCGGTAGCCTGCAACTCGTCGCCGACTCCAGCATCGGTGCCGGGCTGCGCCGTATCGAGGCCGTGACCGGGCCGGACGCCGAGGCGTACGTCGAGCAGCGACTCAATGCCCTCGATGCGCTCTCTCAGCGCTTCAAGGTGCCGGCGCTCGAAGTCTCGGCGCGTGTCGACGCGATGGAGGAGCAGCTCGCTGCCGAGCGCAAGCGCGCGGAGGGATTCGAGCGCAAGGCTTCCGCATCGGCCGCCGGAGACCTCACCTCCCAGGCGGACGAATTCGGTGGGGTTAACGTGCTCGTCGCGCGCGTCGATGCGTCGTCTGCCGACGGACTGCGTGCACTCGCGGATCAGCTTCGCGCCAGCCTCGGTACGGCGTTCATCGCGCTCGGCGCCGAGTCCGACGGCCGCCCGATGCTGCTGATCGCCGTCACTGACGACGTGGTCGAGCGCGGCCTACACGCCGACGAAATCATTCGCGAGGCCGCCGCGGTTGTCGGCGGGGGCGGGGGCGGTCGTCCGCAGCTCGCACAAGCGGGGGGCAAGGACGCCACGAAGATCGATGATGCGCTGGCAGTAGCGCTTGCGGCGGCGAAGGAGCGGCTGGGCTAACGCCCGGCACCATGGAGCAGCCGCCACAACGCGAGTCGGAATCGGTCCCGGAGATCATCGTTCGATGGTGGGCCGCGACGTTGGGTTGGCTCCGGCAGCTGTGGGCGACCACATCGCCTTGGCTGCGCAGTGCATCGGCAGCTCTTGGCCGGGCCGCGACCCGAACCGGGAGGCTGCTGGCGAGGTTCTTGCCTCGACCGAGCGCAGCGGCACCGCCTCAGGGCTCCGGCGTGATCACTGCAGAGCACGATGACGACGCCGCATCGATCATCGGGCGCATCGACACCGCCGAGGAGATCGACCTCGTGCTGATGGTGCCGCGTTCCGCTCGTGGCCTGCGAAACTCCGCTGTCTGGCCGCATATCGCCGCCCATGTACGCCGCAACGGCATCGCGCTCAGCGTCGTCGCTGCGCGTCGGTTGGTGCGCATGGCAGTGGCAGACAACGGGTTGCGCGTGGCGGGCTCGTTGAGGGCGCTGCGCCGGCAGCGGTCGCGGCGGCTACGTCTCGGCGCGCGCGAATTCGAACTCTCGGGCTTCCGCGTGCTGGGCCTCGTGAGTTGGCTCACGGTGCCGGTCGTCGTCGCCGCGGGCGTCGGCGCGGTCGGCTACTCCGTGCCAACGGCCGAGATCGTGATCGTGCCGCCCTCCGAGCCGTTCGAGCAGACGGCCTCGGCACGCGTCGATGCGGTAGCGGACGAAGCGGACCTCGATGCGGGCCTGCTGCCGGGTGTGACGGTGCGCCAGACGTTCAGCATGGTGCTGGTGACGGAGACAACCGGCAGCGTCGATGTGGGTGACGAGCATGCCGTGGTCGACCTGCGAGTCGACAACCAGGGTGAGACGCCGGTGCTGATCGCGGCTGAGACCTTCGTGACCACCGAGAACGGCGTCGGTTTCGTGGTGGACGGGGAGGCGGCGGTCGGTGCGGGCGAGGTCGTCACGATCACGGCGACTGCGCAGCGCGCCGGCGAGATCGGCAACGTCGAGGGTGGCGAGACGTGGACGCTCTCCGGGGCCTCCGACAGCGTGATCGTGACGAACCGTCGCGCCGCGACGGGCGGCACCGACCGCGCCGTGCAGGCCGTGGCGATCCAGGACGTCGAGCGGCTGCGCGCGCAGGCCTCGGGCGTGCTACTGCGCGTCGGTGCGCGGAAGCTCGAAGAGAGCGTCGAGGGCGCCAAGGTGCTGACCGAGACCGCGATCATTACGATTCTCGGCGAAGAGCCGTTCCAGAACCTCGGCGAGGCGGTCGACACCTTCCTGATGGAGTTCTCCGCCGTCGTCTCCGGGCTCACGATCCCGCGAGCCGACGCGGAGGCGTTCGGCGCGGCCCTGCTGCGCGAGGCGCTACCGGAGGGGCGCGCGCTGCTCCCCAGCACGACGACCGTGGAGTTCAGTGACGACCGAAGCTACGTGGCCGGCGAGGTCACGCTGACGTTGACGGCAACTGGGCTCGTCTTCGACCTCTTCGAGCCGTCGTTGATCCATGACGGGCTGACCGGGGCGCGCCCGGAGTCGGCCGCATCGGCGCTCCAGGAGCGACTCGGGCTCGAAGAGACGCCTCGCGTCACGCTGCTCCCGAACTGGCTGCCGTGGATCTGGCTACCACAGCGCGGTGGCCAGATCTCGATCACCTTTGAAGGGCCAGCCGTCGACGAAGACGAAGAGGCGGAGTGAGCGCGATGAGATGGCTGGGGATCGACCCCGGGTCGAAGCGCGTCGGCGTCGCGATCTGCGACCCGAATGAGCGCGTGGCCATGCCACTGGAGATCGTGGTGGCATCGGCTGCCTTCCCCGCGGTGCGCTCGATCGCGAAGCGTGAAGACGTCGGCGGGATCGTCGTCGGTCTGCCGCTGCTGATGGACGGCAGCGAGGGTTCGGCCGCCCGCCTCGCACGGCGCCTCGGCGACCGCATCCGGGATCGCCTCGGGCTGCCGGTAGAATACGAGGACGAGCGTCTGACGACGGTCGAGGCCGAACGCGAGGGGCACGGCGAGCCGCGCGATGACGTCGCCGCGGCGCTGATTCTCCAGCGATTCATCGACCGCCGAGGCGAGAGCGAGCCCGATGCGCAGCCGTGACCCGCTCACACTCGCCCTGGCACTCAGCGCGCTCTATGTGATCGGTGTACTGGTTTTCGTCGGTCTCGCGCTGGAGGACTCGCCGGAGACCATCGCCGGTGCGCTTGCCACCCCCTCGGAAGGGGTTGCGGTGCGCGTACAGGGCGCGCCGACCTGCTTCACCGTCGCCTCGGGCGATGGCGGCGATGCGATCGCGGGTCAGCTCGTCGTGCAGCAGATCGTTGCCAGCGAGCGGCAATTCACACTGCTGCTCGAGTACTCGGGCGGCGGCGCGGGTCTGCGGGCCGGGGTTTACCAGTTCCACCCCGGGATGGCCGCAGCTGAGGTGATTCGCAGGCTCCGCAAAGGTGATACCGACGACATTCAGCTGAGCATCCCCGAGGGGCTGCGGCTGGAAGAGCTGAGCGAATGGATGGAGACGAACGAAATCGTCACCGCGGCAGCGTGGGCGGCGGCGATCGAGGGGGCGCGTCCGGAGCCGATCGCGGCGGAACGGCCCGAGGGCGCCTCGCTGCTCGGCTACCTGCTACCGGCGACCTATCCGCTGGGCTGCGGTGAGCTGCCGAACGCCGAGTCGCTGGTCACCACCATGCTCGACACGCTCGACGAACAGTTCACACCGGAGTTGCGCGCCGAGGCCGAGTCCGCGGGGTGGAGCGTGCACGAGGTGCTGACGCTGGCCTCGATCGTCGAGAAGGAGGCGATCATGCCCGACGAGCAGCCGCTGATCGCCTCGGCGCTGCTCAATCGCCTCGCACTCGGGATCGCGCTTCAGACGGATCCGACGGTGCAGTTTTCGGTCGCGACCGCGAACGAGGGGGAACGAGGCTGGTGGCCTGAGATCTTCCTGGAAGATCTGCAGTACGACTCGCTCTACAACACCTACCAGTACCCGGGTCTCCCCCCCGGCCCGATCGCGAATCCCGGGATCGGGGCGATCACGGCGGTCGTGCGCCCGGCGACGACGGACTACTTCTATTTCGTCGCTCGTTGCGACGGCAGCAACCGCCATGAGTTCGCCGCGACGTTGGAGGAGCACAACATCAACGTCGCACGTTGCCACGGAGGGTAGCGACGTGACGGCCACGATCGCGCTGCTCGGCCACCCCGTCGCGCACTCGCTCTCGCCTCGCTTCCAGCAGGCGGCGCTCGACGCGCTGGGCATCGACGCGCGGTACGAGGCGTGGGACACGTCGGATGCCGACCTGCGGGTGGCGGTGGAGCGCCTGCGCTCTGGCGGCATGCTGGGCGCCAACGTCACGGTCCCGCACAAGGTAGCGGTGGCCGGACTCGTCGACCGTCCCGACCCGCTGGCCGAACTGGCCGGCGCCGTGAACACGATCGTCAGGCGCGACGGGCTGCTCTACGCGACGAACACGGACGTCGCCGGCGTGCTGCGAGCGATCGAGGAGGCCGGCATCACCGTCCGTGGCAGCAACGTGCTGCTGGTAGGCGCGGGCGGGGTGGCACGAGCGGTTGTCGTAGCGATGCAGCAGGGCGGGGCGGCGTCGCTCACGATCGCCAACCGCACGCTGGAGAAGGCACGGCAACTGGTCGCTGTCGCGGGTGCCGATCTGGCGGTGCAGGTCTGCCCACTCGATCCGACCTCGGATGCCGCTGCCGAGGCGCTGCGAGCCCCGATGTCGCGAGCGGAGCTGGTGATACACTCGACCTCGTTGGGGATGCGCCACGGTCCAGATGAGCAGGCCACGCCCGTTCCGCCCGAATTGTTTCGTGCTGAGCAGACGGCGTTCGACCTGGTCTACGCACCTGAGCGCACACCCTTCCTGAACGCGGCTGAACGCGCGGGAGCGCGCACCATCGGAGGGCTCTCGATGCTCATCCACCAGGGTGCTGAATCGTTCCGGCTCTGGACCGGCGAAGCGCCGCCGCTCGATGTGATGTTCGCAGCCGCCCGCTCCGCGGCCGCAGAGGGGTAGCCGGCGATGGGCTGGGGAATCCTCGCGATCGTGACCTTCGGGGTCCTGCTCGGCTTCATCGTGCTGCAGGCCACCATGGCGTCACGCCACTGGGATCAGGTGATCGAGGACGGCGACGAGGATGCGCTGCATGAAGCGCTTGATGAAGCCCTCGATCGTTGGCGCAGCGCTCGACCGCCGAAGGGGACGCCGCCCGCTGACACGCTCGCGGTGCAGTCTGTCACGCTGCTCGCAGCGGATCCCGACCGCTGTCGCGTCTCCGTGGTGGCTGGCACCGACGTGCGCGTCGTGAAAAACGAGCGGATCGACTTCGGCGATCCGCTCGATGTAGGTCGCCGCGCGGCGGTGGCGATGGCGGAGCGGCTGCTCTACGAGATTCCGCACGTCCGCTTCAACGCCGTGCAGGTCGACGTCTACACGGTCGCGACCGGCGAGGTCGACGCGACGCCGTGCCTGCTCACGACTCAGGTCGACCGTGAGACGGCCTACGCGAGTGAGTGGGACAACGCCGAACCGCCCGCGATTCTCGCTGAGTGGGAGACGCGCGAGGCGGGTGACGAGCGTCTGGATCCCGATGCAGATGCACTGATCGAGGTGCAGACGACCGACCTGAGTCTCGCGATTGGGGAACCGGTATGACGGCGTTCCGCTTTTTCACGGCGGGCGAATCGCACGGCCCTGCGCTAACGGCCGTGATCGAAGGTGTCCCTGCGGGCCTCGGTCTGACGGAGGAGAAGATCGTCGCTGATCTCGTGCGCCGACAGGGCGGATACGGTCGCGGCAGGCGGCAGCAGATCGAGACCGACCGCGCGCGCATCACCTCGGGCGTGCGGCATGCGAAGACGATCGGATCCCCGATCGCACTGTGGATCGAAAACGCCGACCACCAGAATGCCAACTGGCAGACCCGCATGGGAATCGCCTCAGTCGACGAGGAGGTCGAGGCCGTGACGCTGCTGCGCCCGGGCCACGCCGACCTCACCGGCACGCAGAAGTACGGCTTCGACGACGTGCGCCCGATCCTCGAACGCTCGAGCGCGCGAGAGACGGCCGCGAGGGTGGCGGTCGGTGCGATCGCGCGAGCGCTGCTCGCCGAGATCGGCATCGAGGTTCACTCACACACCGTCTCGATCGGCGAGGTGGTCGCGGACGTGCCGGAGCAGATCGACTGGGACGCCGTCGACGCCTCGCCGGTACGCATCGCGGACGCCGATGCCGAAGCGCGCATGGTCGCGGCGATCGACGCGACGAAGGAAGACCTCAACACCCTCGGCGGCATCTTCGAGGTGCGGGCGAGCGGTGTCCCGATCGGCCTCGGCACGCACGTCCATTGGGACCGGCGGCTCGATGGTCAGATCGCGCAGGCGTTCATGTCGATCAACGCAGTGAAGGGCGTCGAGATCGGCGATGGGTTCGCGAACGCAGCGCGCCCCGGCTCCGAGGTGCACGACGAGATCCTGCCGGCCGACCGCTGGCAACGTGGCCCGTGGGATCGCACGACGAATCGCGCCGGCGGGCTGGAGGGTGGCATGAGCAACGGTCAGGAGATCGTCGTCCGTGCCGCGCTGAAGCCGATCGCCACCGTTCCGCGGCGGATGCCCACCGCCGACCTGTGGACGGGCGAGTCGGCGACCTCCTTCTACGAACGTGCGGACGTCTGCGTGGTGCCCGCGGCTGGGGTGATCGGGGAGGCGATGCTGGCTATCGTGCTCGCGCGTACGGCGATGGAGAAGTTCGGCGGCGATCACATGGACGAGTTCCGTCGCAACTGCCAGGCCTTCGTCGAGACGGTCGGCCCGAGCGAGGCGCGAGAGTGAGCGCCGCCCAGCAGATTGTCCTGATCGGCCTTTCTGGCGTCGGCAAATCGACCGTCGGGCGACTGCTCGCCGACCGGCTGAGCTGGACGTTCATCGACACCGATGAGGTGATCGCGGAGAACAAGGGACAGACACCAGCCCAGTTGATCGTGGAGCGGGGCGAGGACGCGTTCCGTCAGATCGAGGCGGCGGTTGTAGCAGAGTCATCGAAGCGGGCGCCCGCCGTGATCGCGATCGGTGGCGGTGCCTTCATGAGCGATGCGAACCGCCGCGCGCTTGGTGAGCGAGGGCTGGTCTGCTACCTCGATGCCACGCCTCCGGAGATATCGCGTCGCATCCGCGAATCCGTCGGCAGCGTCGAACGGCCGCTGCTCGGCGAGGACCTTGAGGCGCGGCTCTACGAACTCGATCGCGAGCGCCGGCCCTTCTACAACCACGCCGACGTCTGGATCCCCGCGCAGGCGCCGGACGTGGAGGGCGCAGCTCCCGGCGATGGCGTCGCGACGCGCGTGTTGCGCGCCTGGGTCGCCGACAGCGCGGGCCAGCTGCAGCAGGAACGCCGGCTCGAACGGCTGGCGACCGATGCGCCCGCGATGGTGCCGGCCGCGGTTGTCGACACCGGCAACGACCGCACGCCGATCTGGATCGGTGCCGGCGAGATCGAACGGCTCCCGGAGCGTCTCGAACAGCTCGAGCTGCGGGGCAAGATCTTCCTGATCTCAGACAGCGATGTAATGGAGGCGCACGGCCAGCGTGTCGCCTCGGTGCTCGACCGTGGCGGGCTCGCGGGCGCCTCATACGTCGTCCCGACGGGCGAGGGTTCGAAGTCGCTGCGTGTGGCGGAAGAACTGTATCGCTGGCTCGCGGAACAGCGTGCGGAGCGCAACGACATCATCGTCGCGCTCGGTGGGGGAGTGGTCGGCGATCTCGCCGGGCACGTCGCGGCGACATACCTGAGGGGGATGCCGCTCGTGCAGCTCCCGACGTCCGTGCTGGCGATGAACGATGCCGCCGTCGGTGGCAAAGTCGCGGTCGATCTGCCGGCCGGGAAGAACCTGATTGGGGCGTTCCACCAGCCGAAGGCGGTGATCTCCGATGTCGAGACGCTGGGCACGCTGCCGCGTCGCGCGCTGATCGAGGGCTTCGCGGAGGTGATCAAGCACGCGCTGATCCTCGACCCGGAGCTGCTGAAGTTGCTCCAGAGCAGTGCGCGCACGCTGACGGGCAATTCCGCCGATTTCGACCTGCTGACGGAGGTGACGGCACGCTCCGTCAGCCTGAAGGCGTTGATCGTGTCGAGCGACCCGGAGGAGCGCGGGCTACGCGCGATCCTGAACTACGGCCACACGATCGGCCACGCGATCGAATCCGTCACAGGCTACTCGAAGTACCTCCACGGTGAGGCCGTCTCGATCGGGATGATGGGCGCAGCTCGCATCGCACAGCGCATGGGCTTGATCAGCGAAGAGTTCGTCGCCAGCCAGGCGGACGTGCTGCACTCCTACGGACTGCCGCTGCAGGCGCAGGGCCTCGCCTCGATGGCGATCCGCGATGCCACGCGCATGGACAAGAAGGTCCAGGGTGGCCGTTCACGCTTCGTGCTGCTGGAGGCCGTCGGCCGCGCCGTCGTGCGCGACGATGTGCCGGAGGAAATGGTCGAAGAGACCATCCGCAGTCTCGTCGCCTCGTGAAGCTGAGCCCGCGATGACGTCTGGATCACGCGGCGAGCCACGCCGCATCGTCGGCCGTGCCACCGGCCGTGTGCAGGGCGTCGGCTATCGCGCCTTTTGCGCGGACGCGGGGACGCGGTTGCACGTCGATGGTTACGCCCGCAATCTGGCCGACGGCGAGACCGTGGCCTTCGAGGCGGAATCCGACGAGCCGACGCTGCGCGCCTTCGTCGAGCGGCTACGCGACGGACCGCCGTTTTCCCGCGTCGACGACGTCGAATACCGCTGGGAAGAAGCGACCGGCGAGTTCAAGGGCTTTGAGACGGTGATTTGAGGGTAGACGCGCCCGCCGTGCTCTATTCGGAGTCACCGTCCACGCGTCGGCGGATCTTGAGCTGTACCGATCGGGGCACATCGACCCCCTTCAGCAGCTCCACCATCGCCAGCACCGAGCGCGCGATGATCTCCAGCGGGAATCCCCAGACATCGACGGTCTTGCCATCGACGGCGAGATCGACCGCGAGGTCGGCGCCTTCGCGGAACTCCGCGTCGCCGGCGATCGTCTCTGGAGGCGGGAGCGGCCCTTCGCGATCGACGAGGATCACGTCGCACTCTTCGCCGGGCTCGATCGCTTCCACGTCCTCCGGGCAGACCGCGTAGCCGCTCGCCAGCGCCATCGAGGTCAGCACACCCGACCCCTGCGGGCCCGTCAGCCGGGCGATGTAGCGGCCGTCCTCCAGTTCGACGAAGGCCCGAGCGTAGAAGCGTCGGCCGTCGCTGTTGCGGATGCGGTCGGCGGCGATTGCGCGCACGACCGGGCGCTCCCATGCGTCGCCCTTGCCGAGCATCATGAAAATCGCGGCGCGCCCGAAGAGCTCCATCGTCATCATCGCGGAGACCGGATTGCCGGGCAGGCCGAGGTGCGGGACGGCACCGCCCGCGGCGGGGAAGGTGCCGAAGGCCAACGGTTTGCCGGGCTTCATGCGCACGGTCCAGAAACCGATCTCACCCTCGCGTTGCAGCACGTCCTTCACCACGTCGAAGTCCCCGCGCGAGACACCAGCCGAGGTGACGACGAGATCCGCGCCCTCCAGCCCCTCGTGGATGCGCGCGGTCAGCGCCTCGACGGTGTCAGTCGCGATCTCGAGCACGCGGGCTACCGCGCCGTAGCTCTCAACCAGCGAGGCGAGGCTGAAGGTGTTGGAGTCGTAGATCTTGCCGGGTTCCAGCGCTTCGCCGGGGCGCAGCAGTTCATCACCGGTCGAGACGATCGTGACGCGCGGGCGGCGGATTGCCATCACTCCCGCGTGCCCCAGCGAGGCGAGTACGCCGATCTGTGCGGGGCCGAGCACGGTGCCCGCCCGGAGCACGAGGTCGCCCTCTCGGATGTCCTCGCCTACGCGGCGGATGTTCGCGCCCGGCCGCGCTTCCACGTCGATGCGCACGCTCTCGCGCGGCGCCTGCTCCCAGTGGGTGCCGGCGTTCGCCTCGTCCTGCTCGCCGGTCTCCTCGAAGGGCACGATCGAGTCGGCGCCATCCGGGATCGGCGCGCCGGTCATGATGCGTACGACCTCACCCGGCCCAACGGAGCCCTCGTAGACCGAACCGGCAGCGAGGTAGCCAGCGACCTTCAGCGTGACGGGCTTCTCGTAGGTCGCACCCGCCGTATCCTCGGCACGCACCGCGTAGCCGTCCATCGCCGTGTTGTCGAGCGGGGGGATGCTGAAGCCGCCGAACACATCCTCGGCCAGCACCTGGTCGCGCGCCTCCAGCAGCGGGACGGACGCCGCGTCGAGCGGTGTGAAGTGTTCGAGGATGCGTTCGCGCGCCTCCTCCACCGAGATCATGCCGGCGGGCAGGATGCTGCGCGTGTTCTGCGTGGTGGCGCTGTAGGTCAGTTCTTCAGTCACGCACCCAGTGTATCGAAGCCGCCGACTGAGGGCGCGACGAGGCTAGAGCGTCAGGCTGACCGCGAGACAGGTCGTCGTGCGTTGCACACCGTCGATGCCCTGGATGTCGCGGGTGATGCACTTGCCGAGCAGGTCCAGGTCGCCCGCCTCCAGCTGCACGATCACATCAAACGGCCCGGTCACGGTATCGACGGCGGCGACCGTCGCGAACCCGGAGGTGAGGTCGCGCATCGCGGCGCCAACCGCGTCGGTGCGACCGACTTCGGTCTCGACAAGGATGTAGCCGCGAATGCTCATCGGAGGTGCCTCTCAACACCGCTCCGCCGAGGTTGGGAGCGCGGAGGCGCATCGTCGCGGGGCCGGGCGCGGCTGTCAACGGCCATACGACCGAGCATGCAGCGAAGGTCGTTGCGACGGGGGATAGAAGAAGCGCCCGGCTATTGCCGGGCGCTTGCTGTCGTCTGAACCGCTGACGCTAGTAGATCTCCAGTATTCCGGCCTTGTCGCCGTCGAAGAAGTTTCGCTTTTTCGTCTCACCCTCGCTGGCCATCCGGAACAGTGTCTCTTCAGTGCAGGCGTCGCTCGGGTGCCCCATACCCGCAGCGTGCCCGACTTCGTGAACTGCGATGTTGTCGAAGTCCATCGCGCCAGAGACACCCCCTGCTTCAGCTGACCAATCGCACTCGAAATCGTCGTAGACCATGTCCCACTCCGTGAGCCCTCGGCCTGACGGCGGACCGCAGAATACCCCCCACATGATAGTGGCGGCGATGGTGCCAGTGCCCTCGATCTCCATGAACAGAACTTCGTTCTTGTCGTCGGCGCTGACACAGTCAGCCCCGACGACAACGCCTACGATCTGGTTGCCAAAGATCTCGGCGCCGGCTGCGGTCTCCCACTTGTGGAACGCGCCGGCGATCAGATTCGTGACGGTCCCAACGGTGAGCCCAGCGTCGTTTCCTGGGTCGATCATCCACGGCTCGGCGGTGTTCCATTCGGCACCGTTCGCGATGAATGCGAAGCAGGTCTCGCCACCGCCACGGCCACCCCCACCGCCGTCAGGCTTGCCGTGCTCCTTGCCCTTGTGCTCGGCAATCGCGTAGCCCTCGACGACCTGGCCATTGTGGATCGCAGTGCCAAGCGAGAAGACGCCCGGCGCGACCTGCACGGCTCGAGAGGGGAGGCTGAAGGCAGGTCGGCCCTGCGCCTCGGTGGGCTCGGTCTGCGAGAAGGCGAGCATGCCGCCGACTTCGATCGCGACGAGGAAGGCTCCCGCCATTACGTTGCGTCTCACGGGCGAAACTCCTCGGACTGTCCGGTTGGGCCGGATGGCTCATCTTGCGCCTGAGCTGATGTCTCTCACTATCGCCGGTTCGGAGATCCACGACATTGGCAGGTCACCCTATTCACACTCCCCCCTCGCGGCGACGCCCGCTACACTCGCCGCATGACTGCGACGGCTGATCGAGTCGAGGAGCTGGGGCGCGAGGCGCGAGACGCGCTTGCCGCCGCCAGCGACGAAGACGCGCTGGAGGCGTGGCGTACGGGCACGCTCGGCCGCTCCGGCACGCTGACGGGCATTCTGCGAGGGCTCGGCGACCTCGATCCTGACGAGCGGCGCGAGGTCGGTCGCGCGGCCAATGTGCTGAAGAACGAACTCGAGGCGGCGCTCGAAGCTCGCAGCGCGGAACTGCGCGGGGCGGCATTGGCGGCCTCGGTTGTCGAGGGCGCGGTCGATGTCACACTACCCGGCCGGCCGCGCCGTCGGGGCGGCCTGCACCCGATCACGCAGACGATGCGCGAGATCACGGAGGTCTTTGAGCGCATGGGGTTCGCCACCATCGAAGGCCCCGAGGTGGAGACCGACGACTACAACTTCCAGCGCCTGCGCATCCCGACCGACCACCCTGCGCGCGACATGCAGGACACCTTCTGGATCGAACTGGATCGCACGCTGCTGCGCACGCACACCTCGCCGATTCAGATTCGCTACATGGACAGCCACGAACCGCCGATTCGTATCTGCGTGCCCGGCCGCACCTACCGCTACGAGGCGACCGATGCGACCCACGAGTGGATGTTCCACCAGGTCGAGCTGCTGGCCGTGGATGAGGGCATCTCGCTCGCCGATCTCAAGGGCACGCTGCAGGAGTTTGCGCGGGCGCTCTTCGGCTCGGAACGCAAGGTGTTGATCCGCAACGGGTACTTCGCCTACGTGGAGCCCGGCGTCGAATTGGCCGTCGACTGCTTTGCCTGCCCCGGCGACGACCCGAAGTGCGCGGTCTGTCGAGGCGCGGGCTGGCTGGAGATCATGGGTGCCGGGATGGTACATCCGGAGCTGCTGGAGGCCGCCGGCTACGACAGCTCACGCTACACCGGCTTCGCCGCCGGAATGGGGCCGGAGCGCATCGCGATGCTGAAGTACGGCATCACCGACATCCGAAACTTCTACGCCAACGACCTGCGCTTCCTGCGCCAGTTCTAAGGGGCGCCAGCGACCGCCAACGAGGATTAAGGACTCGACTCTTGCTCGTCTCACTGAAGTGGCTCTCTGAATACGTCGACCTGCCGTCCGACCTCGATGCGGACGACCTCGCCCACCGACTGACGATGGCGTCGGCGGAGGTCGAAGGCATCGTGCGTGTCGGTGCGCAGTGGGACCGCGAGCTTGTGACCGTGGGCAGCGTGGTCGCCGTCGGGCCACACCCGGACGCCGACCGGCTGCGGCTGGCGACGGTGGACTACGGCGGCAATGCACCACAGCAGGTCGTCTGCGGCGCTCCGAACGTCGCCGAGGGCCAGCGCATCGCCTTCGCGCGCGAGGGTGCAACGCTGGTCGACTCGCGCTCGGGCGAACCGTCCGTGCTGAAGGCCGCGACGATCCGCGGCGTGGAGTCGTCCGGCATGGTGCTGTCCGAGCGCGAGCTCGGCATCTCCGAGGAGCATGAAGGCATCTTCGTACTGCCCGCCGACGCGCCGATCGGGGAGCCGCTGCGCGACTACCTGGGCGACGTGATCCTTGATGTGCACATCTGGCCGAACCGCTCCGACATGATGAACATGGCCGGGATCGCCCGCGAGGTGGCGGCGATCATCGGCGGCGAGGTGCGACTGCCCGACGACAGCTACGCCGAGGCCGGTGGGCCGGTCGCGGACGCGGTTGCCGTGACGGTCGACGACCCCGCCCTCTGCGCGCGTTACGTCGCGACGGTGATCGAGGGTGTTGCGGTCGGGCCCTCGCCGCAGTGGATGCAGGACCGGCTGCGCGCCGCCGGGCAGCGCCCGATCAACAACGTCGTCGACATCACGAACTATGTGATGTTCGAGCTGGGGCAGCCGCTCCACGCCTTCGACCTGGCAGCGGTGCAAGGGACCGTCGTCGTGCGCACGGCCCACGAGGGCGAAGAGCTGCGCACCCTGGACGGAGAAGAGCGCGTGCTTGCGACGAACACTTTGCTGATCACGGACGATAGTGGGCCGATCGCCCTCGCCGGCGTGATGGGCGGGGCGAGCACTGAGGTCGGCAGCGCGACGACATCGATCCTGCTGGAGGCAGCCACCTTCGACGGGCCGACTACGCGGCGCACCTCTATGCGCCTCAACCTGCGCTCGGAAGCCTCCTCTCGCTTCGAACGCGGTCTTTCCGCCGACCTGCCGATGCACGCAGCGAGGCGCGCGACGCAGCTCTTCGTCGAGCTGTGCGGCGGCACGGCGCGCGAGGGCGCGATCGATGTGTATCCGCGCCCGCACGAGTCGACGACGGTGCATGTGCCGCGCGAGCGGCTGGACACCGCGGTCGGCTTCTCCGTGCCCGATGACGAGGTGGAGCGCGGCCTGCGCGTGCTGGGCTTCGAGGTCGCGAACGCCGATGGCGGCTGGGATGTGACCGCGCCGTGGTGGCGCACCGACGTCTCGATCGCGGACGATATCGCGGAGGAGGTCGTGCGCATTGCCGGCTACGACCGACTACCAGCGACGACGCTCGGTGGACGCATCCCGGAGCAGGAGCCGCGCCCGCTCGCCTCGTTGCGGGAACTGCTACGCGACGCGCTCGCTGACGGCGGGCTGCACGAAGTGCTGACCTACTCGCTGACCTCGGACGAGGCGCTCAGGCGCGTCGTGCCGGCGGAGCGCCTCGATAGAGTGCCGCTGCTGCGCATCCACAACCCGATGTCGAGCGAGCGAGAGGTGCTGCGCCCCTCGCTGCGCCCCGGCGTGCTGGAGGTCGTCGACCGCAACATCCGGGCCGGCGCGGACGAGATCGCGATCTTCGAGATCGCCCACGTCTACGTGCCGGTCGAGGGTGACGAGTTGCCGGACGAGCGAGACCAACTCGTCGGTGTCGTGAGCGGCGTCGAGAGCGACCGATGGGGCCAGCGAGGCGACCGCCAGCTCGACTTCTTCGATGCGAAGGGCGTGCTCGTCGATGCGCTTACACAGGTGAGGGTCAACCTCGATTTCGTTGCAGGCGAGGAGTTCGGGATGCTGCCCGGTCGCGTCGCGACGCTGAACGCAGGCGGCGAACCGGTCGGCGTGCTCGGCGAGCTGCACCCCTCGACACTGGCGCAGTTCGGGATCGAGCAGCCGGTAGCGCTCTTCGAAATTGATCTGCCGGCGCTGCTGCCCCACGTCCCGGCGCGCCGCGAGGTGGCTGAGGTGCCTCGCTTCCCTGCCGTGGAGCAGGACCTCGCTCTGATCGTCGACGACGATGTCCCGGCCGCCGCGCTCCAGCAGATGATCGAGCAGTCGAGGCTTGTCGCAACGGCTCGCGTCTTCGATGTCTATCGCGGCGAGCAGCTACCCGAAGGCAAGAAGTCGGTCGCGTTCGCGATCCGCTATCAGGCCACCGACCGCACGCTCACCGGCGAGGACGCGAACAAGGAGCAGGCTCGCATCCTGAGGCGCCTGACGCGCGAGTTCGGCGCAGAGCAACGCGCCTGACCGCCGACGGCCCGGCCTCCGGCCTCCACCGCCTCGTCGCATGGAACATCCGCGCCGGCGGTGGGCGGCGTATCGAGGCGATCGCGGATCAGCTCGCGCGCTGGGCACCGGACGTCGTCGTGCTCTCGGAGGTTCGCGGTACGCCTCCCAGCCTCTGGCTTGCGGAGGAGTTGGCACGCCTCGGTCTGCCGCACCAGCGCAGCAGCGCCGACCCGGAGCAGCCTGCGGCGAACACGCTGCTCGTCGCCTCACGCTGGCCGGTGCGGCGACTAGGGGTACGGCGAGGGCCGGAGATGCCGCTGCGCTGGCTCCCGGTGCGGGTGCACGCGCCTCGGCCGTTCGCGCTCGGTGCGATGCACATCCCGAATCAGGTGACGGGGCTGAAGGGCGGCTTTCACGCTACGGTGACCGATCTGGCGCCGCACTGGCGCAGCGGGCCGGGGATGCTCGTCGGCGACACGAACACCGGTCGCACCGGCTTAGACGAGCAGTCACCGGTGTTCGGTCCGAACTCTGAGGCGTGGATGCTGGGCCTAGAGGCGGCGGGCTGGCACGACGCCTTTCGCCAGCTACACGGCGAGCGGCGTGAGTACACGTGGTACTCGCCGAACGCAGGCAACGGCTTCCGCCTCGATCAGGCATTCGTGCATCGCTCGTTGCTGCCGAGCGTGCGGGCGGTACGCCACGAGTGGGGTCGCGAGGCGGGCGCGAGTAGCGAGACGCGGCGGGACGCGCTCAGCGACCACGCCGCGCTGATCGTCGATTTCGAGGGGTAGAGCGGTCGCTCGTCAGGCGGGCAGGGCAGCCTGTGCCTGCGCGGCGACAGCGCCGAAGGCGTCCGGGCTGCGCACGGCGAGGTCGGCCAGGTTCTTGCGGTCGATCTCGATGCCGGCGAGCTTCAGGCCGTGGATCATCTTGCCGTAGGTGAGGCCGTGCAGCCGGGCGGCGGCGTTGATGCGCGTGATCCAGAGACGGCGGAAGTCACCCGGGCGCTTGCGACGATGCTCAAAGGAGTACCGCAGCGCGTGCATCATCGACTCATGCGCGACTTTGTAGTTGGTCCGGCGCTTTCCGCGATGGCCCTTGGTGCGCGCCAGCACCTTCTTGTGGCGGGCCCGGGTCGCGACGCGGTTACGTGCTCGGGGCATCGAGACCTCTGATGTTCTGTCTGGTTGGCCTCAGACGGCCGAGCGTCGGCTGGTCAGAAAAGAATAGTGCAGGGTGGCATTAGCCGCATAGCCCCGCAGCGCGCCCCGACGTCATGCGTACGGCAGCAGCTTCTTCAGGCGCTTCGTCTGCGTCTTGTCCAGTTCCTGCATCCGGCGCATCGAGTACTTCTTCTCGCTGCGTTTTTTCAGGCGGTTGTGACCGCGGTGGTGCGCGTTCATCAGCACCTTGCCGGTGCCCGTGATCTTCACGCGCTTCGAGGTGCCCTTATGGGTCTTCATCTTTGGCATCAGGAGCTTCCAGTCACAGGCTGTGTCTCGGGCGTCGTCCCGGCGTCCGCAGCAGCCCCGTCCGAGGAGTCTGCATCGTCCGGCTTCGGCTCGCCCTTGCGAGGTTCGAGCACGATCGACATCTGGCGGCCCTCCATCGCGGGCGGGCGGTCAATCGTCGCTACATCTTCCAGCATTCCGGTGAACCGGTCGAGCAGGTCGCGGCCGACCTCCGGGTGGGTGATCTCGCGGGCGCGGAAGCGGACGGAGACCTTCACCTTGTCACCAGCACCAAGCAGCTTGCGTGCGGTCTTCGCTTTGAAGTTGAGGTCGTGGCCATCGATCTTCACGCTGCCGAGTCGCAATTCGCGTAGTTCGACACTGCGAGATCCGCGCCGGGACTCGCGTTCGCGCTTGGCCTGTTCGTACTTGAATTTGCCGTAATCGAGGATGCGGCAGACGGGAGGGTCGGCGGTCGCGGCGACCTCAACGAGGTCGAGGCCAGCGTCGTCGGCGATGCGCTGCGCGTCTTCGGCCGACATGACGCCAAGCTGTTCACCATCGCGGATCAACCGTACCTGGGGGACACGGATATCGTCGTTAATCCGAAGTTCTTTGGCGATGAGCAGCTTCTCCCTACACGCACGCGCTCATTGCGCGCATCCTGTCGCATCTCCGATTCTAGCATTCGCAGCCGCAGTGCGGGCACGGCGCACCCCCGTACCGCCCGGCACCCGGTCGCTAGTCGTCGCCGACGTCGGGCTCGTCCGCGTCGTATTCGAGTAGCAGGTCGCCCTTGCTGTCGACGCGATCACCCACGTTGACGTGAAGCGTGGTCACGGTGCCGGGGTGCGGGGCCTGCACCTCGTTCTGCATCTTCATCGCTTCGATCACCATCAGTGGGTCGCCGGTCGCGATCGTGTCGCCGACCTTCACGTGCACCTCGAACACGACGCCACCGAGCGGTGCCGTCACCTTGCCGATCGGGTCCTCGAGGCTGCCGACGGGGCCGCGACGCCCTCGCCCCGCTGTCGCGGCTTCGACCTTGAAGCGGCGGCCGCCGGTCGTGACCTCAAACCCCGCGCCACGCCGCGAGACGAACGCCTGGCTGGGGTCGCCGTTGACGAGCAGCGAGAAGAGTCCGGGGAGCCCGGAGTTTGTGAAATCGACCTGCTGCGGGTCGTCGTCATCCACCGCCACCGAGAAGAGTCCGTCCGACTCCTCGACCGTGACGCTGTGCTCGGTGCCGTCGATCAGGAACCGGTGCCGCGATGCCATCCGCGTAGCCCTCCGTCCCGTGCCCGCAGGTGCACGGCCGAGGCGCGTGCCGCGCGCTGCCAGCCTCCGCCAGCTGCGGTCGTGCTGGTCGAGGGCCCGGCGTGGCCGTTGGCCTTTACCAGCTCGGCCGCCAGCGCGGCAGCGACCAGCGCATCGCGCTCGCGAGGGTCGTCCTCGGGCGCCGGCGGCATCGTGAAGTTGCTCTCGAGCCAGCTCGTGTAGACCTCGCCGGCGATGAACGTCGGGTTGTCGAGCAGTTCCAAGTGGAATGGGACATTAGTCTGGACGCCGACGACCGTCAGGTCGCTGAGCGCGCGACGCATACGCGCTATCGCGTCGCTGCGTGTCTCCGCCCAGACGATCAGCTTGCCCAGCAGCGAGTCGTAGAAGATCGGGACGTCGAGTCCATCGAAGAGCATCGAGTCGAAGCGCGTGCCCGGGCCGAGCGGCGCCTGCACGTGCTCGACGAGCCCGAGCGAGGGCATGAAGTTGCGGTACGGGTCCTCGCCGTTGATGCGGCACTCGATCGCCCAGCCGCGTGGCTGCGGCACTTCGTCCACCGGCGGCAGCGCCTCGCCGGCGGCCACCCGCAACTGCATCAGCACGAGGTCGACGCCGTAGACGAACTCAGTGACCGGGTGTTCGACCTGTAGTCGTGCATTCATCTCGAGGAAGTAGAAGTCGCCGGAGGAGTCCATCAGGAACTCGACGGTCCCGGCGTTCTGGTAGCTGGCGCTGCGTGCAGCAGCCGCCGCCGCGTCACAGAGGCGCTGGCGGATCTCGGGTGTGACCGCGACGGACGGCGCCTCTTCAAGCAGCTTCTGGTGTCGTCGCTGCACCGAACACTCGCGCTCGCCGTAGGTGTGGACGTTGCCGTGTGCGTCGGCGATCAGCTGCACCTCGATGTGGCGGGCTGGTTCGACGTAACGTTCGAGGAAGATCGTCGCATTGCCGAAAGACGCCAGTGCCTCGCTGCCACTGGCGCGCATCGCGGCTTCGAGGTCGTCGATGCTCTCGACGAGGCGGATGCCGCGCCCGCCACCACCGGCGGAGGCCTTCACCAGCAACGGGAAGTCGACCTGTTCCGCAGCCGCACGCGCCGCGTCGAGGTCCTCCGGATCGATGTCGTTGGCACCCGGCACCACCGGGACGCCGGCCGCTTCCATCAGGCGGCGGGCCGAGACCTTGTCGCCCAGCGCCTGCATCGCCGAAGCGGACGGGCCGATGAAGGCGATGCCGGCTTCCTCGCAGGCAGTGGCGAAATCGCTGTTTTCCGAGAGGAAGCCGTAGCCCGGATGGATCGCCTCTGCGCCGGTCTGTTTCGCTGCCTCGATGATCTTCTCGATCGCCAGGTAGGACTCGGTGGCGGGGCCGGGACCGATGTGTACCGCCGCGTGCGCGTTGCGGACGTGCAGCGCGTTGCGGTCAGGCTCGGAATAGACCGCAACGGTCTCGATGCCCTGTTCACGACACGTGCGCTGCACGCGAAGCGCGATCTCGCCGCGATTGGCCAGCAATACCCGCTTAAACACGCCGCGCGCACCTCCGCAGAACGAGAACGGGCGTAAGCCTGACACGCGGGGCCGAGGGCGGCAACTCGCGGCTAGGCCTCCTCGACGGCAGGCTCTGGCTGATGGTGCTGGGTGCGATTGTCTCGCTCATCGACCATGCGATCGATCAGCTGGAAGAGCGGCATTGCGCCCAGGTCGTCACCGCTGCGGTCACGCACCGCGACCTCGTCCGCCTCCGCCTCGCGGTCACCGACGACCAGCATGTAGGGAATCTTCTCAAGCTGCGCCTTGCGAATCTTCGCGCCCATGCGGTCGCCGCCGTCGTCGACCTCCACACGCAGCCCGTGCGACTTCAGCTCGCGTTGCACGTGGTAGGCGTAGTCGGCGTGTCGGTCGGCGATCGGAATCACCGTCGCCTGCACCGGTGCGATCCAGAGTGGGAAGGCGCCGCCGTAGTGCTCGATCAGGATGCCGAAGAAGCGTTCTTCCGAACCGAAGAGCGCGCGATGCACCATGAACGGGCGGTGCTCCGCGCCGTCGTCCCCGATGTAGGTCATGTCGAAGCGTTCCGGCAGGTTGAAGTCGAACTGGACTGTCGAGAGCTGCCATTCGCGCCCAATCGCATCCACGAGGTAGATGTCGATCTTCGGCCCGTAGAAGACCGCGTCGCCCTCCGCCACCTCGTAGTCGGTGCCGGTGCGTTCGAGCGCGTCGCGCAACGCCCCTTCGGCCTCGCGCCACTCCGCGTCTGTCCCGGCCGCTTTCTCCGGCTTGGTCGCCAGCATCGCCTTGAACTCGGTGAATCCGAAGATGCCGAGCAGTCGGTACGCGAATTCGACGACGCCAACGATCTCGTCCTCAAGCTGGTCGGGCGTGCAGATGATGTGCGAATCGTCCTGCGTGAAGCCACGCACGCGCAGCGCACCGTGCAAAGTGCCCGAACGCTCGTAGCGGTAGACCGTGCCCAGCTCCGCCAGCCGCATCGGCAGCTCGCGGTAGGAGCGGCGCGTGTTGTTGTAGATCTGCACGTGGAACGGGCAGTTCATCGGCTTCACGTAGTAGTCGTTGCCGTCCACATCCATCGGCGAATACATGCCGTCGGTGTAGAAGTCCAGGTGCCCGCTCGTCTCCCACAGCGTCGCGCGACCGACGTGCGGTGTGAAGACGAACTCGTAGCCGGCAGCTTCGTGCTCCTGTCGCCAGACGTTCTCCATCTCCACGCGGATGCGGCCGCCCTTCGGGTGCCAGTACATCAGGCCCGGCCCGTACTCCTCATGCATCGAGAAGAGGTCGAGTTCGCGGCCGAGGCGGCGATGGTCTCGCTTCTCCGCCTCCTCGACAGACTCGAGGTAGGCGTCGAGTTCCTCCTGGGTCGGATAGAGCGCGCCGTAGACACGTTGCAGCATCACGTTGTTCTCATCGCCTCGCCAGTACGCGCCGGCGACGCTAGTCAGTTTGAAGGCGCCGATCTGCCCGGTGCGCTGCGTGTGCCCACCTCCGCAGAGGTCTTCGAAGTCGCCGTGCTTGAAGTGGCCGACGGTGTCGTCTTCGATGTCGTCGATCAACTCCAGCTTGTAGGGCTGACCTGCAAAGATGCGGCGCGCCTCGTCCTTCGGGATCTGCTCGCCGGTTATCTCCGCGTTGCGCTTGATCGAGCGACGCATGCGCCGGTCCAGGTCAACGAGGTCCTCCGGAGTGAGCGTGCGAGGGAGTTGGAAGTCGTAGTAGAAGCCGTTATTGATCGGGGGCCCGATCGCGTACTTCGCGTCCGGGAAGATCTGCAGCATCGCCTCCGCCAGCACATGCGCGGCGGAATGGCGCATGCGGAAGAGGCGCTCCTCCGGGTCGAGCTGGTCGAGCGGCGTGTCAGCCTGTTCGCTCATGGTGATTGCTCCAACGGTCACTCGCGCGCCACGGCCCCGCCGAAGCGGAAGCTCGGAGACGCAAAAAAACGCCTCCGCCGCAGGGACGGGAGGCGTGCCTCACGTGGTTCCACCCTTATTCCCCCCACGCGCTGCGTGAAGGCTCAGGTGCCCGTTAACGGGGGCAGGCCGCCGCGGGTTCGCCCGCGGGCTCCGGGGTGGTGCCTTCGTCGCCACGACTCCGGGGCTTGCAGCAGAGACCCCGGTCTCTGTCAGTCGCTGACGCGACGAGGGACGTGTCCCCATCAGCGCTCGCTGTTCGCGTCCCGAAGGACGCCACTACAACTATCATAGCAGCCCGACGGGCATCGGATCGAGGCGGCGTCGGGCGAGGGCCTGTCAGGCCGTCGTGGGGTAGCCAATACAGGGCTACGTGGAGCAGTGAGAGGAAGAGATGGTGGGCGATACTGGACTTGAACCAGTGACCTCTGCGATGTCAACGCAGCGCTCTAGCCAACTGAGCTAACCGCCCCGTGAGTGGTCGTCGAGCCTATCGCTCCGGCGCGAGGAGCGTCAACGCAACCTGATCGAACCGACGACAGCGGCGCGGATTGTGTTGACACGACTGTCGGGCACCTGTAGCGTCCCGCCGCAAGCCGGTGGCACGGGCAGGCACCCCTTGATAGGATGCCGTCGGGCCTCTAGCTCAATGGTAGAGCAGTTGACTCTTAATCAACCGGTTCGGGGTTCGAGTCCCCGGGGGCTCACCAGCGAGCAAAAGGATCCGTTCGGCTATCATTCCGGGATGACGGGGGAAGTGTCGGAATTGGTAGACGAGCATGATTTAGGATCATGTGCCGCAAGGCGTAGGAGTTCGAGTCTCCTCTTCCCCACCAGTTCACGACCATGCCGCCCTCAGAAGCGGTCCCGGAACTAGCTCACCGAGCCAGCCGACCGAGGGGGGTCCATGGCCAAGCTACTAGAAATCAACGATCTGCAGACGTACTTCTTCACTGAAGAAGGCGTTGTGCGAGCGGTGGACGGCGTCAGCTGGTCTGTCGACGAGGGCGAAACACTTGGCCTCGTGGGCGAGTCCGGCTGCGGCAAGTCCGTCACCGCGCTCTCGATCCTGCGACTGATTCCCGACCCGCCCGGACGTATCGTCGGCGGCGAGATTCTGTTCGAGGGAATGGATCTGCTCCAGATCAGCGACTCGGAGATGCGGACGGTCCGCGGCAACCGCATCGCGATGGTCTTCCAAGAGCCGATGACATCGCTCAACCCGGTGCTCACGATCGGTGCCCAGCTGATGGAGGCGATTCAGCTCCACATGGGCCTCGGCGACGACGAGGCACGGGCGCGAGCGATCGAGCTGCTGGACACGGTCGGCATTCCGGACGCGGACGGCCGCCTGTCGGACTACCCGCACCAGTTCTCCGGCGGTATGCGCCAGCGCGTGATGATCGCGATGGCACTCTCCTGTAACCCCAAGCTGTTGCTGGCGGACGAGCCGACGACCGCGCTCGACGTGACGATCCAGGCACAGGTGCTGGAGATCATGGCGCGGCTGGCGAGTGATCTCGGTACCGCGATTATCGTGATTACTCACAACCTCGGCGTTGTCTCCCGGTACGCGGACAACGTGAACGTGATGTATGCCGGCAAGATCGTGGAGACAGGCACCACGGTCCAGATCTTTAATAGCCCACGTCATCCCTACAGCGTGGGGCTGATGGAGTCGGTGCCGCGGCTCGATGCCACGGAGCACGTCCGGCTGGCGACGATCGAGGGCCAGCCACCGCTGCTGATCGACCCGATCCCGGGTTGCGCCTTCCAGCCTCGCTGCGGCTGGGCCATCGACAAGTGCTCGACTGAAGCACCCCCGCTGGAGATGAAGGAAGACGGCCACTTCGCCTCCTGCTGGCGGAATCCGTCTGCGGATGAGCGGACAGACCAGGCAGAAGCGGCCACACCCGCTGCGGCTCAGGCGTAAGGACGTAGCATGACGACCGACACTACAACGACTGCAGAGCGATCAACGAGCGTTGGCGAGGCGCTCCTTGAGGTTAGTGACCTCAAGATGTACTTCCCCGTCACCGCTGGATTTTTGATCCAGCGCAAGGTCGCGGACGTGAAGGCCGTCGACGGCATCTCGTTCCACGTTAACCACGGCGAGACACTGGGCCTCGTCGGTGAATCTGGCTGCGGCAAGTCGACCACTGGTCGCGCCGTCCTCCAGCTACACCGACCGACGGAAGGCAGCGTGGCCTTCGAGGGCCGCGAGCTGACCGAGGTTAAGGGCAAGGAACTGCGCGACTTCCGGCGCAAGATGCAGATGATCTTCCAGGACCCATTCTCGTCGCTGAACCCGCGCATGAGCGTCGGCGCGATCGTCGGCGAGCCGATGGTGATCCACGGCCTCTACAAGGGCAAGGAACGCCGGGAACGCATCGAATACATCATGAACGCGGTCGGGCTCAACCCGTACTTCGCCGGGCGCTACCCGCACGAGTTCTCGGGCGGCCAGCGCCAGCGCATCGGCATCGCCCGTGCGCTCGCAGTGGAGCCGCAGTTCTTGGTCGCGGACGAACCGGTCTCGGCACTCGACGTCTCGATTCAGGCGCAGATCATCAATCTGATGGAAGACCTCCAGGAGGAGTTCGACCTCACGTACCTCTTCATCGCTCACGACCTCGCGGTTGTGCGGCACATCTCCGACCGTGTGGCGGTGATGTATCTGGGCAAGATGATGGAGCTGGCGGACTCGCTGGAGCTTTACCAGAACCCGCTGCACCCATACACGAAGGCGCTGCTCTCCGCGGTTCCGATCACCGATCCGGAGGTTGAGCGCTCCCGTGAGCGAATCATCCTCAAAGGCGACGTGCCGTCACCGATGCGACCGCCTCCGGGATGCGTGTTCAGCACTCGATGCCCGATCGTGATCGAGGACTGTCGTGAGGGCCCGCCGGAGTGGCGCGAGGTCTCGAGCAACCACTGGGTGGCCTGCGTCCGCGTCTAGTCCACGACGAAGCGAGTGATCGAGGGTCCCGCGATGCGGGGTCTTCGTGATCCTGCTGCACCCCTCGGGGCCCGGCCTGTGGCCCCTGAACACAAGCCACAGCTACGATGAGTCCATGGATCAATCCCGCATCCGTAACTTCTCGATCATCGCGCACATCGATCACGGCAAGTCCACGCTGGCCGACCGCATGCTCGAACTCACCGGCGCCATCGAAGCGCGAGACATGCAGAGTCAGCTGCTCGACCAGATGGACCTCGAACGTGAGAAGGGCATCACGATCAAGGCGCAGGCCGTGCGCATGGAACACGCGGTCGACGGCGACGTGCATCAGCTCAACTTGATCGACACCCCCGGACACGTCGACTTCTCCTACGAGGTCTCGCGTGCGCTCGCAGCCTGCGAGGGTGCTGTGCTGGTCGTGGACGCCTCGCAGGGCATCCAGGCGCAGACCCTGGCCAACGTGTACCTCGCGATAGACCTCGACCTCACGCTGATCCCCGTGATCAACAAGATCGACCTGCCGATGGCCGAGCCGGAGCGTGTCGCTCAGCAGCTGATCGATGTGATCGGCTTCGACCCCGACCAGATCCTCTTCGCCTCTGCCAAGAGCGGGGAGGGAGTGCAGGAGATCCTCGATGCGGTCGTCGCGCACGTGCCGGCGCCAGCGGGCGACCCCGACGCACCGCTGCGCGCGCTGGTCTTCGACGCGAAGTACGACTCGTACAAGGGTGTGCTCGTCTACGTGCGTGTCGTCGATGGGGCGATCGACGGCAAGCAGCCGTTGCGGCTGTTGCAGCAGCGAAGGCGGTTCGAGCCGCTCGAACTCGGCTGCTTCCGCCCACACCTCGACAGCATCCCGACGCTGACGGCGGGCGAAGTCGGGTACGTCGCGACGGGGCTGAAGGGCGTGAGCGAGAGCCGCGTTGGCGATACCGTGACGCAGGAGCGCGGAGGTGCGGAGGAGCCGCTCTCCGGTTATCGCCCGGCGAAAGCGATGGTCTTCGCCGGCATCTACCCGACGGATGCCGATGCCTACCCTCAGTTGCGTGACGCGCTGGAGCGGCTGAGCCTGAACGACGCCTCGCTGAGCTGGCAATCAGAGAGCTCCGTCGCGCTGGGCTTCGGCTTCCGCTGTGGCTTCCTGGGACTGCTGCACATGGAGATCATTCAGGAGCGGCTGGAGCGCGAGTTCGAACTGGAGCTGATCACGACCGCCCCCTCCGTCGAGTACGAGGTGACGCGCACGAACGGCGAGGAGCTGCTGGTCGATAGCCCGGCGGACCTGCCGTCCCCGGATCAAATCACGGAGATTCGCGAGCCGTGGATCTCGCTCTCCGTGACACTACCGGCACGCCACCTCGGCGCGGTGATGGGCCTCGTCGAGGTGTCCCGTGGCGAGTTCCGCAAGATCGAGTACCTGGACCACGCCGCCGAGGAAGGCGAGTCACGCGTGCTGGCGGAGTTCGCCGCTCCGCTCTCCGAAATCCTGGTCGACTTCTACGACCAGTTGAAGGCACGCACGCAGGGCTACGCTTCGCTCGACTACCACTTCGAGGATCATCGCCCGGCGAAGGTCGCGCGGCTCGACATCCTCGTGGCCGGCTCCGCCGTCGATGCGCTCTCCGCGATCATCCCGAGCAAGGATGCGTCCATCAAGGGCCGGCAGCTCACCTCTGCCCTCCGTGAATTGATCCCGCGCCAGATGTTTGACGTCCCGATTCAGGCTGCGATCGGCGGCCGCATCGTCGCTCGCGAGACGGTGCGAGCGCAGCGCAAGAACGTGCTCGCCAAGTGCTACGGTGGCGACGTGTCGCGGAAGCGGAAGCTGCTGGAGCAGCAGAAAAAGGGCAAGAAGCGCATGAAGATGGTCGGCCAGGTGCAGGTGCCGCAGGAGGCATTCATGGCCGTGCTCAAGTTGCGCGACTGAGCCCGTGCCAGACGACAACGAGCCGCTGATTCACGCAGTCGAGGCGATCCAGATACCGGTGCCGGACCTCGATCTCGGGCTCGCGTTCTACCGCGACAAGCTCGGTCACGAGCTGATCTGGCGCGAGGGACACTCGGCCAGGTTGCGCATGCCGGACAACGAGGCCGAGCTGCTGCTCGTTACTGCGCGACCGTAGCTGGAGCCCGACCTCGTCGTGGAGTCGGCCGAACAGGCAGCGCGTCGGTGGGCAGAGGCCGGCGGGAGGTCGTCGTTGAGCCTGAGGAGATCGCGATCGGGTCGCTGATCGTCGTACGGGATCCGTGGGGCAATCGCCCCGTCCTGCTCGATCGCGCGAAGGGCATGCTCGTCACCGACGACGTGGGCAACGTGGTGACCGATGGCGATGGCCTGGCGATCGTGGCGGACGGTACGTAGCGCGTGGTGCGGTAGGCTGCGCTGGAGAGGACATCGATGAGCGCACAGGTCGTCATGCCGCGCATCCGCGGCTTCATCGCCACGAACGCCCACCCGGACGGCTGTGCTGCGAACGTGCGCGCACAGGTGGAGGTCGCTCAGGCCTCGCTGCCGGGCACGGGCATCGACAACGTACTCGTTGTCGGGTCGAGCACGGGCTACGGGCTCTCCAGCACGATCTGCGCTTGCTTCGGCTATGGCGCGAATACGCTCGGTGTCTGCTTCGAACGGCCCTCGACGGAGGACAAAGGCGCGAGCGCCGGCTGGTACAACGTCGCGGAGGCACATCGCCTCGCTCGTGAGCAGGGCCGCAGCTTCGAGACGATCAATGATGACGCCTTCTCAGAGGAGGTCAAACATCAGGTGGTCGATTCGCTGAAGGCCCGTTTTGGCAAGGTCGATCTGCTGATCTACTCGCTCGCTGCTCCGCGCAGGCAGGGCGCGGACGGCACGGTGTGGAACAGCGTGCTGAAGCCGATCGGCAGCCCGCACAGCGCGAAGACGATCAACCTGCGCAGCGGCGCGATCGAAGAGCGCACATTCGACCAGGCGACCGATGAGGAGATCGCCGACACGCTGAAGGTGATGGGTGGCGAAGACTGGGCGGACTGGGTCGAGACGCTACGCGATAATGACCTGCTGGCCGACCGCTTCCGCACGGTCGCCTACAGCTACATCGGTCCACAGGCAACGCAGACGATCTACCGCTCCGGCACGATCGGCCGTGCGAAGGAGCACCTGGAGGTGACCGCCCAGGTGCTGAATGAGCAACTCTCCGCCGACCTTGGCGGCGGCGCGTGGGTGAGCGTGAACAAGGCTGTCGTGACTCAGGCCTCAGTCGCGATTCCGGGTCTACCGCTCTACATCAGCATCCTCTTCAAGGTGATGAAGGAGCGCGGGCTGCACGAAGGCACGATCGAGCAGATCGTGCGGCTCTATCGCGACCACATCGCCTCCGACGCAGCACCGGTGACAGACAGTGACGACCGTATCCGCCTCGATGACCTCGAGATGACGCCGGAGGTGCAGGCGATCGTGGACGTGGTGTGGAATGAGGTCACGACGGAGCGTGTCGATGAGCTGTTGGACTACGACGCCTACCAGCGGGACTTCCGCCAGCTCTTCGGCTTCGATGTCGATGGGATCGACTACGACGCCCCCACCGAGGTGCATCGAGAACTGAGTTAGCCGACAGGCAGGCCCTGTGCGACATCGTGTGCCCGGGAGATCACGGCATCGAGGCCGTTCATGAGGCTGACGGCCTCAACGCTTCCGTTCGTGCTCTTTGAGAATGTCGCCCGGACTTGCTCAAGTCTGCCGATCGCTCGCTCAGCCTCTTCTCGGAGCTCGAATCTGTCGATGAGATCGGCAAGGTGATTGAGGTCAACGAGGAACGAGCCAAGGAACCCACGCTCAATGTCGCTAGTGTCATCGGACTGCAGAAGATCCTCAACCTCGATCCGAAGAGTCTCAACTGCCGCCGGGAAGACTACGTCCGCCGGCGCTGACGGAAGGGTGGCCGCCCCGTCCTTGCTCGTGTCCGCACCTTCAGCTGGATCCGTGTCACTGATCTCTCCCCCCCCAGCTGCGAGGAGACGTGCTGCTTCCGCGCGACTCGCGGAGTCAGTGCTAGTTCGAAGCTGATTCAGAAGCCCACCGCGTAACTCCCTTAGACCGTCGCGCTCCACAGTTCGCCATGAGGAGGTTCCACGCGAAGAGAGCTTTGCGAGTGTTATCCATGTTACGAGGACGGTGATCATCCTGTCGTCGTCGTGTCGCATGGTGCACAGGCCGGTCAAAAAACTTCTAATACGTACCCTGCGCCTGCTCCTCGCGGGCTCGATTCATCAAAGCGTCGAACACCACGTCGTCACTGGAGAGTGGAGGCAAGAGCTCGACCAACATTTCTCGATTGCTTGGGTCGTCGTCCGTTTCCAAGTGCGCGAGTAACGCGTCACGAATCTCAGCATCGAATATGGTGCACTACCATCACTCGCCGCCGCCGCTCGCCACTTCTTCGTCGCTCGTCTCACTTGCCGCCGCGGGTAGCAGGTCGCGCAGCGTCGCCACGCCGTCCGTCTCAAGCAGTCGCGTGCGCATCGTCGCGAGCGCGGCCTCGTCGGAGCCTCCGAGGGCAGAGACGGCTGCTGCGAAGAGCTCATCTGCGGTGACGATCGCGTAGCGCGTGGCCTCGGCAGCGACGCGGAGCGCGTCGTCGTAGGGCGTCTGTCGCAGCGACGGTTCCCGGAGCCGTTCTCCGTTGACGACGATGAGCCCACGCGGTGCGGTGCGGTCGCGTTCGATCACCTCGTCGAGGCGTGCGCGCAGCCGGTAGTGCGGCGCCATGTCGACGCTCTCGCGCGACGCGGCAATCTCGAAGTGCAGCTCACCCTCGATCGATTTCATGCGCGCCGGGCCATCATCGGTCCAACGGGAGAAGCCCAGCAATTCGAGGCAGCGTTGGACGGCCGGTAGCTGCGAGTGCTCGCCACCGCGCCAAAGCACATCGCGGACGCGTCGCAGCTCATCCGCCGCGGCCTCCTTCTCGGCCACCTCCGCCGTTGCGGCCTCCAGCCGGTCGGAGGCCGTGATCGTCGCCGCCTCGCGCTCCGCGAGGCCGGGAACGAGGTGCTTCGCGACCCAGCCCGGGGTGTCGGCATCGTCGGTGCCGATGCGCGTCTGCAGGGCCTCGACGATCACCAGCGCCAGCGCGGAGGCGACCTCACCGCCGCTGCCTTTGCGGGTGGGCAGGAAGATGACCGACCCGTTGCCGACGGCGAACTCGACGCCGATCGGGGCGCCGCCCGGACTGCGCGCGAACACTTGAGATGCAGCCGCGAAGCCGTGCGCGCGGTCGTCGAAGTAGGCGCGATATAGCAGATCCCGCCCCAGGCTGTCGATGACGGGCGCGAAGGCGTGTGCATGGTTGGCGATCACGGCTGTGGTGCCTTCGCCCCCGCGCAACAGCGAGTTGTCCCAGCCCATGCCGGCCGGCGCGGGCAGCCAGAAGTAGCGGTCGCAACCGGTGAAGCCGGAGACGCCGGGGTAGCTGGCCTGCGGATGCGTGAGAACGACGATGATCGCGCCTTGGTCGAGGGCGCGTGCGAATTCGTCGCGGCGACGTTTGAGCAGCTCCGCCAGTCCGGCCGTGCCGTCGGTCGTCTCACCGTCGACGACCGGGAGGTCGGAGTGGGTGAGGTGCTCGCCGCGGGCCTCGGCGGCCTCGGCGATCGCGGAGAGCGTTGAATTCGGATCGACGATAATCGCGGCGTAGTCGAAGAGCGTTGGCGCGTTAAAGATCGTGTGGTTGTCGATCAGCCGATGAGGCATCGGGTAACCGATCGAGAGCAGACGCATCAAACCTCCGGCGCTCGCTTTATGGTGAGTGTCGCCTGATTGTACGTCGCGGCATGGGAGGGCGGCATGTTCGGTCGTTGTGCCGCGCTTTTGACTGAGGCATCGCGAGGCCCCTACGATCGCTCCGGTCGTGCTAGGCGGGGAGCTAGCGGTGCCCTGTACCCGCAATCCGCTTTAGCGGGGCTGACAGCCCGCCCGAGACACGGTGTCCCGGGAACTACCACCGTGGAGCAGCGTTGAGAGTTCGGTCCTGCGCGGCGATGCCCGGCTAACTCCGTCAGGTCCGGAAGGAAGCAGCGGTACGTCGGTCACATCGGGTGCCGCAGGGTCGCCGGGCTTGAGCTGGTCCACGATGGCAAGTTCGGAATGCCATGACAACGGCGGGGCACGACCACTCCCGCACCACCAGCGAGGCGACTGACGATGAGCGGTCAACGCGCACGTAAAGGCTCCAGCGGACCCCGTGGCCTGCGCGGACGCTCGTCGCATCCGCCCGAGTACCTGCTCCGACTCGGCCTGCAACCTCGCAAGGCGCTCGGCCAGAACTTCCTGATCGACGAGCTGGCGCTGAGTTCGATCGCCGAAGCCTGCGGGCTCGACGACAATTCCACGGTGCTGGAGATTGGTGCCGGACCCGGCGGGCTGACCGACGAACTGGCGAGCCGGGCGGGGCATGTTGTCGCCGTCGAACTCGATGAGGAGCTTGCGGTCCTCGCGCGCGGCCGCCTCGCCGGTGCTCCCGGCGTCTGCGTGATCGCCGCCGACATCCTCGACTTCACGCCGGAGGAACTGCTGGCGGAGTGCGAGCTGGAACCCCCGTACATCGCCTGTGGCAACTTGCCGTACTACATCACCCAGCCGATCGTGCGCCGCCTGCTGGAGGCCGAACGGCCGCCGACACGCATCGTCGTGATGGCACAGCGCGAGGTCGCGCGTCGCATCGTCGGTGGAGCGGGACGGGAGTCGTTGCTCTCGATGACCGTGCGTTGCTACGGCACGGCGGAGCCGGTGCTCGATCTGCCCGCGACGGCGTTCTGGCCGGCGCCGAAGGTGCAGTCATCGGTGATCCGCATCGAGATGCTGCCCGAGCCGCAGGTGGACCGCGACCAGCTCCCGCGCCTGATGCACCTGATGCGAGCGGGGTTCACGGAGCCTCGCAAGCAGCTCCACAACACACTGCGATCGGCGCTCGATCTCTCGCGCGATGAAGCGGTCGCGCTGCTCGAGGCCGGCGAGGTCGACCCTGCCCGACGCGCGCAGCATCTCGACCTCGACGACTGGCGGCGGCTGCTGGCTACCTTCGACGACCGCCAACCGGGGCTGCTCGATGCCGGCTAGCGAAGGTGTGACCGGAGTGGCAGACGGGGCGGGCGGCCTGCGGCTGATCGCCTCCGCGAAGATCAATCTCACGCTGGAGGTGCTGAGCAAACGCGACGACGGCTTTCACAACCTCGACACCGTGATGACGACGATCAGCCTGGCGGACGAGGTACGGCTGCGACCGGCCGAGGCGCTCTCGATGCAGTTCAGCGGGCGTCGCGCTCGCGACATCAGCGAGGACGGCGAACTCTGTGTGGCGGCGGCGCGGGCGATGGCGCAAGCGTCGGGCCGTGCGCCGAACGTGGCGATCGAGGTTGCAAAGCGTATCCCCGTCGCGGCGGGCCTCGCTGGCGGCTCGTCGGATGCGGCCGCCGTGCTGCGTGGGCTCAACCAGCTGTGGGGCCTCGACTGGTCGATCGAGGAGCTGACTGACGTTGCCGCGAGTCTGGGCTCGGACGTGCCGTTCTTCCTCCACGCGGGCTCCGCGCGCTGCACCGGCCGAGGCGAGATCGTGCAGCCACTCAAGGACATTGCGCCGCTGCGCCTGCTGCTGCTCGTGCCGCCGGTACCGCCGATGCCGGACAAGACGGTGCGGCGCTTCGGCGCGCTCGCACACGGCGACTTCAGCGACGGGTCGCGCTCACGAAAGCTCGCGGCACGCCTCGATCGCGGCGCGCCGCCGCCGGTGCGTGACCTCGTGAACGTCTTCGAGGCGGTCGTCGAACGCAGCGACCCCGAGCTGCTGGCCCACTACGTCCGTTACCGCGCCGGGCGCGGGCCCGCGCTGCACCTCTGCGGTGCCGGACCGACGATCTACCTCTTCGTCACGAAGAACGTGAAGGTTGCCGCGCTGCGACGCGACTACCAGGCGACCGGCGCGGAGGTGATCGAGGCGTCGACGCTGTCTCGTGCCGACGCGTTGGCGATCACTGCTGATGCCTGATCGAGATGACTAAACCGGTAGCTGCTCGCCATGCCTGACGGGGAGACGATGCGTGCGCTCTTCTCTGGGTTGGTCGCGGGCGCGATCGTGGCGTTCACGACGACGGCGATTGCCCTGATTGCGATCGCTCGTGACCCTCGCTGGATTCTGCTGGCCTCGACAGTGCGCGTGCCGCTTCCGCTTGCAGGTGTCGTGGTGGTGAACGGGATGATGCTGGGGTGGACGATGGTCGGGCTGGTGCTCGGCGCGTTCTATCTCGCAGCCGAAGGTAGCGTGCCGGCAGGCGGTGTGGGCACGACGAACCTGCTCTTCACCTCGCTGGTCAGCGGAGCCGTCGCGCTGGTGTTGGCTGCCGGGATATACATTCGAGGGCGGCTGACGTGGCCGATGTGGAGTACCGCGCTGGTTGCCGCGCTCTCGCTCGGCTGGTTGCTGCCGAACCTCGCTCGCTGAGGCTCGCAGGTGCGGTTCTGCCGCCCTGGTCGATCTAGCTCGCAAGGTCGGGCATCCCGTATGCTCGGCGCGCGCTGGTAGGAGAGCACGCTGGAACTGACCGACGGAATGCAAGCAACGATCATGGACATGCACTGTCACACCATGGGGGCCTCCTCCGACAGCATGCTCGACCCCGAGGAACTCCCCGAGATTGCGGCCGCCGCCGGTCTCAGCGGCATCAACATCTCAGAGCACGATCAAATCTGGGACCGCGGCAAGCAGAGCGCGTACAAGGGCCGCCACCCGGACTTTTTCGCCAACTTCGGCCTCGAAGTCTCGACCGAGCTCGGCCACATGCTCGCTGTCGGGTTGCCGGAGTATGTCGGCGGCATCCAGAAGGCAGAGCGGCTGCGCGAGGAGTTGGATAAGATCGGCGGCTTTCTGATCGTCGCCCACCCCTTCCGCCACGTCTTCGACCCCGTGACCGCGATGCGCAAGGGCGAGGAGCCGTTCAACCTGACCGTGGAAGAGGCGGCGCAACTGCCGGTCTTCAAGGTGGTGCACGCGATCGAGGTTTCGAACGCCAGCAACACGCCGCAGGAGAACGAGTTCGCGTACGAGGTGGCGATGGTGAACAGGCTGCCGCGCATCGGTGGCTCGGACGCTCACTCCAAGAGTGGCGTCGGCAACTTCGCGACGGGCTTCGAGCGCGAGTTCAAGACTGCTACCGAGTTGATCGAAGAGCTGCATGCCGGGCGCTTCGAAGCCGTGCACCGTACCAAGTCCGGCCGTGTCGTCCGCTTCCAGACCGGTAGCCTGGACGCGGCGCAGGCCGAAGGCAGCTAACAACACACCCTCCCCGGGCTAGCAGGGCGGGCGCATGCCCGACACCCCAGAAATCGATCCACTGTTCGCGACCGGGTCGTACGACGAGTTCGTCGCGATCGACCTCGAGACGACCGGGCTCAACGCCTCCACTGATCGCATCACGGAGGTCGGCGCGACGCGCTTCACGCTCGAGGGTGAGACGAAGAGCTTCAGCTCGTTCGTCAATCCTGGCATGCCGATCCCACTGATGATCCAGGACCTCACTGGGATCTCCGAGGACGACGTGGGAGGCGCGCCGACGATTACCTCTGTCGGTGCTGAACTGGCGACGTTCTGCGGCGACCGGGCGGTGGTCGGCCAGAACATCCGCTTCGACATCTCCTTCCTGCACGCGGCCGGGGTTGAACTCGCGGGTGCTTCCCTCGACACGCTCGATCTCGCCTCGGTGTTGCTACCGACGGCGGCGCGGCTCGACCTCGCGACACTGGCGGAGCTACTCGGCGTCGACCCGGGTACGCACCACCGCGCGCTCGCCGACGCGGAGACAGCTCGCGATGTCTTCCTGCGACTGCTGACGCTGATCGACCGGCTGCCGCGTACGACGCTGCTTGATGTGCTGGCGTTTCTGCAGCGCGGGGCCTCGGCGCTCGCTCCGCTCTTCGCCGCCGCACTGAGCGCGGCGGACGGGCAAGGCGGCGAGGGGCCATCGCTCTCTCGCGTGGCGGCGAGGTCGGCCCCGCAGGTACTGGTGCCCCGTGAGTCGCTGCGTGCGGTGACGGCCGAGGACTCGGCGCGGCTCTTCGAGACGGCGACGCGGCAGACAGAGCTGATCGAGGGCTTCGAGACGCGCCCCGGGCAGGTGCAGATGGCGCAGGCGGTCGGCCGCGCGACCGTCGACAGCGCGCACCTCGCCGTCGAAGCGGGCACGGGTACCGGCAAGTCGCTCGCGTACCTGCTGCCCTCGCTGCTGCACGCCTACCGCAACGACGACCGGGTGCTCGTCTCGACGCACACGCTCAACCTCCAGGAGCAGCTCACGTCGCACGACATCCCGGCCGCCGCCCGGCTGGTCGAGCAGCACGAAGGTGGAGGCGAGGGCACGCTGCGAGCCGCGATGCTCAAGGGACGCGGCAACTACCTCTGCATCGAGCGCTACGCGGAGGCGCGTGAGGAGCAGCGCGAGCTGACGCCGCCGCAGGCACGATTGCTCTCGCGCATCGCCACGTGGCTGCCGCAGACCGAGACCGGGGACTCCGGCGAGCTCTACATGCCGTTCGATGACCGCAGCGCGTGGGACGGGCTTTCGGCCGACTCGAACGATTGTCTCGCACGTCAATGTGAGTACGTCCGCGAGGGGTCATGTTTCCTCGTACGCGCGCGGCAGGACGCGGCCGCCGCACATGTCGCGGTCGTCAACCACGCGCTGCTGATGGCCGCCAGCGCGGGGGCGACGCAGGCGGTTCCGCCGTTCCGTCACCTGGTGATCGACGAGGCGCACCGGCTGGAGGAGGTCGCGACCGACCAGTACGGCGCGACACTCTCGTTACAGGAACTGACCGCCCTGCTGCGGGACTTCGCGTCGAGCAAGGGCGCGGCCGGCCGCATGCGCGCGGCCGTAAGAGACGGCTCGCCGCTCTCGCCCGCGGCCGGACTGGCGGCGATCGCGGATACGGTCGCGTCCGCCGCGAAGAGCGCGATCGACCGCATCGAGCCGCTGGCAGAGGCGCTGCGGTCATACGCTGAGGAGCGCCGCGAGACCGGATCCGACGGCGGGCCGGACGGCGAACTCGCACTCGGCACTGCTCGCCACTCGCAGCCGCTCTGGGCGGACGTCGAAGAGACGGCGATGCAGCTCGATGTCACGCTGCACTACCTCGGTGAACAAGTCGCGCAGGCGCGCGACGCGGTCAGTTCGATGCCGGACTCGGCCGCTCCCGGCCTCGATCGCTTGCGCACGGACCTGGGCAGGGAGAGCGAGTTCTACGCTCGTGCCCGCGAGACGCTGCTGGATGTCGCGCTGCGTATCGACCCCGGCCTGATCATCTGGATGCGAGCCGACGACCGCGACGTGCGACTTAGCGTCGCTCCGCTGGAGGTGGCTGGTCGTCTCGCCGATAACCTCTACGCCGCGTGCGACTCGGTGGTCGCCACCTCCGCCACGCTCACGACCGGCGGCAGCTTCGACTACATCACGGAACACCTGGGGCTGATCGAGCCGGACACGTTGCAGGTGCCGTCGCCGTTCGACTACCGCAAGGCCGTGCTGGCGATCACGGTCGATGACATCCCCGAGCCGAATTCCGCGGGCTACGGCACCGAGATGCACCGCGCGCTCGCTGCCGCCGCTCGCGCCGCGGACGGCCGCACGCTCGCGCTCTTCACATCCCGCAATGCGGTACGCGCGGCGGCCGGCGCGCTGCGCGAGACACTGGCCGGCGATGGCATCACCGTGCTCGCGCAGGGCATCGATGGGTCGCCCGCGCGCCTGCTGCGCACGCTCGCGGATCGGCCTCGCGCGCTCGTGTTCGGCACGGCGGCGTTCTGGGAGGGGATCGATGTGCGCGGGCAGGCGCTCTCGCAGATCGTCGTCGCGCGACTGCCGTTCCCGGTGCCGACCGACCCAATCTATGCGGCACGCGCCGGTCAGTACGAGGACCCCTTCAACGAGTACGCCCTGCCGCGGGCCGTGCTGCGCTTCCGACAGGGCTTCGGTCGCCTGATCCGCGGCTCCGACGAGCGCGGCGTCTTCGTCGTGCTCGACAGCCGCATCGCCACCCGTCGCTACGGGGAAGCATTCGTCGAGGGGCTGCCCGACTGCGAGGTGCGGCGGCTGCCATCGTCCTCGCTCTCACAGGCGGTCGCGGACTGGCTGGCATGACGGCGTCGGGCAGGGTGCGCGGAGGCGTCTGGGCGCGGGGGCACGGCGTCACGCTTTCGCCGTTCGACGGCGCGCTTAGCGACGGGCTCGCGCAGGCGTTGCGTGATGGCGTCGAGCGTGGCTACGAGGGTGATCTGCCGGCCTCACCGCCGGGCACGGTCTGCATGGTCGTCCGCGTCGATGGTGCCGATGTGGGGCTGCTGGCCTTCGAGGTTGATTTGCCTTTGGAAGGCGCGGCCACCGTGCACGCGATCGCGATCGATCCGGATCAGCGCGGCCACGCCTATGGCACGCACGCGCTGTTCGCCGCCGAGCGCCGACTGCGACGGGACGGCGCGGACGCCTTCTTCGCTCGAGTGCCACGCACGAACGGACGCGGCCTCTACTTCATGCTGCGCGCGAGCTACGCACCGATCACCGCGCCGGCTGCCCTGCCCGACGACGACGCGACGTGGTTCCGGCGTTTCGAGGACTAGCGAGTCACGAGCCTCGTTGTTCGCGGCGTCGTCGTAGCTGTTCTCGCGCCCAGCGACGGTAGGAGCGTGCGACGAGGAAGGCGAGGCCGAGGAAAAACAGCGCGTCGAACGACTGGCGCACCACCTCCGGCGCGTCGACGACGATGCGGCCGACCAGTAGTCCGATCGCCAGCGCCCACCAGCGAGAGGCACCGCCGATTCTCGACCGCAGCCCTCGGCGACCTGCGGGTTCGGGCGGTGGGGGAGGGGTCGCGCTGCGGACGCGGCGGCCGTCGCTCACGGCAGGTTGATGCGGCGGTACCGTCGGCGCGGCGCATCGCGCACCGGACGCGGCGGCGGAGCACCCTCGGCGGGCTGCGACGGTGCGGAAGGGGTGGGCGACAGTGCCGCGCCGAGCTGTCCGGCCATCAGTTGAGCCGCGGCCTGCGCGGGATCACCGGCCTGCGTGCGCTCCTGCGCGTCCATCGCATCGATGCAGGTGCTGCAGTAGAAGACGACGCCGAGTGTGGGCCCGATCCACGCGTCGCCGTGGTCGAGGCCATCGACGTCGTTGCGGGGGTTGAGGTGGAACGGGTTGTCGCAGCTGAAGCACCGTTCGAGCAGCCGTTCGTTCGGCTCGACCTGCTCGCAGACGACGCAGCGCTGTCCCTCGCCGGTCTGCCCGTCGCCACTCTGTTCAGCCACGTTTGCCTCGCCTCGTCGTGCCGCAGAGTGCCGTTTGCACGCTGCGCCGGGCCTCTGCCGCGCTGCTCAGGGTGCCGAGGTAGCGTTCCCGACGCAACCGCCGCAGCGTCTCGCCGATCGCGGGGCCGGCTGCCACACCGAGCCGACCGAGCGCTCCGGCATCCAGGGGCGAGTGCGTCCGCTCCCACCTCCGTAGCTCACGCTGGAGCGGGCGTTGCGGGCCGGGGGCGAACCAGAGGGCGGCCAGGCGCGCTCGTGCGTCGTACCCCTCAAGAGTCGTGAGCAGCTCCGGCGCCGGCTTTCCGGCAGCCAACAATGCCGCGGCCTGCTCCACGACCGAGCGCACCTCGCCCGAGACCGCGAAACGATCGAGCGCGTCTTCGTGGCCGGTCGAGCCGCCCACCAGTACCGCCAGTAGCAGGGTGGGGTTGTGCGGGCCGGGGCGATGGCGCAACGCCCGCACCGCAGGCGGCGAGAGTGCGAGCGCCGGGGCTGTTGCCGCGAGCACGCCCCACCGATCGAGTTGCCGCAGCGTGCGGTAGGCGCCTCGATCCGCCGCCGTGCGCACGAACTCCGCCCAGAGGCGACGGCCGGAGATGTGGGTCAGCGACCTGGTGCCGTCCGCGATCAACACCGCCGTCGCTCGGTCGGGCCGCAGCCGCAGCCGGGCCGCGTAGCGCGCCCCGCGCCAGAGCCGCGTCGCGTCGTCCGCGAACGCGCGATTATGCAGCACGCGCAGGCGGCGATCAGCGAGGTCCGTGAGGCCGTCGAACGGGTCAACAAGCTCGTCGCGGTTCGCCGCGGTCAGCCCGATCGCGATCGCGTTGACGGTGAAATCGCGGCGAGCAAGGTCGCGTTCGAGCGTCGCTCTGAGGCGTACGTCGGGCAGCGCGCCGTCGCGCGCGTAGCGTTCGCTGCGCAGCGCGGCAATGTCGATCGCCGCGTCGTTGTGGCTCACCGTGGCGGTCGCGAAGCGAGGAAAGTGCTGCACCGTGACGTCGAGCGATTCCGCGATCTCGGTCGCCAGCGCGGCTGCATCACCATCGACAGAGACATCAACATTCCGTACGGAAAGGCCCGCCGCATAGTCACGAACGGCCCCGCCGACGAGCCACAGCGCTTCGCCGCGTGCCTCGGCTGTGGCGACCGCAGCGTCGAGTAACAACCGGCTCTGCGAGGGCAGCGAGGGTAGGATTGCGTTGATGCTTGGGTGCATAAGCGAGTGAGCGGTTCTTGACATTCGCGGGCCACGCTCTCTAGGCTCCTAGTATCACTGTCCTGGCCGACGACGGCCTGATCACATCGTACGCGCGACGGGGGGGCGTGCGATGCGAGAGGTGACCACTTGGCCCCCGGCTCCCCGGAAGAATTCGTCGCGCTCCAGGAGCGCATCTGCATCCAGTTCCGGGATGAGGCGCTCTTGCGCACGGCCATCACCCATCCGTCCTACTCCAACGAGCACCCCGACGAGGATGGTCGGGACAACGAACGCTTGGAGTTCCTGGGCGACGCTGCGCTTGGCCTCGTGGTCGCCGAAGCGCTCTACCAGAGCTTCCCCGACGAAGAAGAGGGGCACCTGACGGAGTGGCGCTCGCAGCTGGTGAGGGGCACAACACTCGCTCGCCTCGCGGGGGAGATCGACCTCGGCTCCGCGCTGCTGCTTGGTGCGGGCGAAGAGGCGACCGGCGGGCGCGAGCGGTCGCGCAATCTCGAACGGGTTTACGAGGCGCTCGTCGGCGCGATCCTGCTCGATCAGGGGCTCGAAGTGGCGCGCGACTTCATCCATCGCACGATGGCCGACGAGTTCGATGCGGTGCACGCCGACTCCGCCGTGATCAACCCCAAGGGTGCGCTTCAGCAGCTCGCCCAGGGGCTGCACGGCCGGCCCGACTACGTGCTGATCGAAGAGCGTGGCCCGGAGCACCAGCCCGAATTCACCGTCGAAGTGCAGATCGGCGGCGAGATGCTGGGGCAGGGGGCAGGGGCAAGCAAACAGCTCGCCGAGAAACGAGCAGCGCGTCAGGCGCTGGAGATATTGCGTAGCCGAATGCCAGAGAGCAGCAGCACACGAGAGGCGCTGAACTAGATGCATCTGAGGAAGCTCGAGGTTCAGGGTTTTAAGGCCTTCGCCGACCGCCAGACGTTTGAGTTGGGTACCGGCATGACCGTCGTCGCGGGCCCCAACGGCTCCGGCAAGTCGAATGTCCATGACGCGATCCGCTGGGCGCTCGGAGGCGTCTCGCGGCAGATCCGTGCCCGCAAGACGGAGGACGTGATCTTCTCCGGCTCCGACCAGCGACGGCAACTCGGCACAGCCGAGGTGACGATCACGCTGGACAACAGCGAAGGCTGGATGCCGATCGACTACAGTGAGGTCGCTGTCACGCGCCGTGCCCATCGCTCCGGAGAGAACGAGTACCTGATCAATGGCCAGAAGGTGCGGCTGGTCGACGTCAAGGACCTCTTCCGTCGCGCCCGCGTCGGCCAGAACTCCTACGCGATGATGTCGCAGGGCCTTGTCGACGAGGTGCTGGCGATGCGCCCGCAGGAGCGACGTGGGCTGATCGAGGAGGCCGCGGACGTCAAGGGCCACCGCGAGCAGCTCCAGCTCTCCGAGCGGCGGCTGACCGAGACGCGCGACAACCTAGGCCGCGTGCGGCTGCTGATCCGTGAGGTCGAGCCGCGGCTGCGCCAACTCGAACGCCAGTCGAAGAAGGCGGAGCGCCACCGCGAGATCCAGCGCCAGCTACACGACGCGCTGCGCACCTATTACGAGCAGGAGCTGCGCAAGGGCGCGGAGGCCGTGACGGCGGCCCGCGCACGCAACGACCAGCAAACGCGGGCGTTCCAGCAGGCGGATGCTGCGCTCAAGGGGCATGGCAAGCGCGCGAACGAGCTCGACGGCATCGTCAAACAGCGCACGGAGGCGCTCGCGACGTTGCAGGCGGAGGAGCGACGACTGGCGGAAGAGGGTCTGCGACTCAATCAGGAGATCGCGCTCTCGGAACAGCGACTGGAACTGCTCGTTCGCCGCATCGAGGACATCGACGGTGAACTCGAAGCCTCGGACGGGCATGTCCCGGAGACCGTCGACGAGACCGCAGAGCGAGTCGAGGCACTCATACTGGAAGCCGAGCGGGCACGCACCGCGCTCGAAGACGAGCGGCAGGCGATGCAGGCGACCGATGAGCGCGCACGCCTCGCGCTCCGCTCGATCGCGGAGGCTGAGGCGCGCCGCGCCCGCCTCGAAGCGGAGCGCGAGGACGCGATCCGTCGAATCGAGGAGCACGAGCGTCGTTTCGCTGAGCTGGGCACGGAGCAAGAGGCGGCGCGCAGCCGGCGCGGCGAACTGGTCGACGGCCTGCGCGATCTCGGTGCACACGCGCTCGACCTGCAGCGTCGGGGACGCGCACTGGACGAAGCGGTGGCGGAGGCGAAGCGTCGTCGCGGCCAGGCGGAAGCGGACCTCGAGCGTCAGCTGCGCGCGCTGACCGAGGCGCGCGACGGCGTACGCACCGCGGAGACGCGACTGCGTCAGCTGGGCGAGCGCGGCGAGATGCTGGAGCAGCTCGCGGAACAGAGCGACGGTGGCAGTGCCGGCTCACAGGCGTTGCTGGACGCCTCGCACGACGACTCGACCGAGGATGAACCGCTCACCGGCGTGATCGGTGCGGTCAGCCGTCTGATCTCCGTGCCGGACGGGCTCGAAGCCGCGATCGAGACGGCGCTCGCCGAGCAGTTCGCCGCGATCGTCGTGGAACGTGCCGATGACGCGATCGCCGCGATCGAGTACCTGCGAACGAACAGCGCGGGCACGGCGACGCTGCTGCCGCTGGAATCGGTCGACCACAACTCCCCGCTCAACCTCTTCAACGAACGCGGTGTCGTCGGTGTGGCCGCGCGGCTCGTGCGTGTCGATCAACGCTACCGCCCGCTGGTCGACACACTGCTCGGCCGCACGATCGTCGTCGAGAACCTCGATGTTGCGCGCAAGATGATCGAGCGCGGTCTCGGTTCCGTGGTCACACGCGACGGCACGCTGCTGCGGCCGAACGGTGCCTACTACGGCGGCCAGGGCGGCGGCGCGACGCAGCAGTTCGCGTTGCAGGGCGAGATCGAGGCTCTACCCGCGCAGATCGTCGAGGCGGAGGCGACCGTGGCGAGTGCCCGCGAGGAGCTGGCCGTCGCGGAGCGCACGCTGACGGAGGCGCACGCCGTCGTCGAGCGCGCCCGAGGCGGCGTCGATGAAGCGACCGAGCTGTCGCGATCGCACGACCACCAGGTAGCGGAGTTCCGGCGCCGCCAGACCACGCTCTCCGCAGAGATGGGGGTCGTGCGTGCGACGCTGGCCGCGGCGAGCGATGCCGCCGCCGCCCTGACCGCCGGTGAGGCTCGCAGCGAGGCGGAGCAGGGCATGGAGGCCGTGGAACGCGACCTCACTGAGCTTCGTGACCGCTCAGATGCCGTGATCGCGGAGCGCGATAGCGGGTCGGAACAGATCACGACCGCCGCCACCGCACTCGCCGCAGCCGTCGGCGCGCACCGTGCGGCCGTTGAGGAGCGCGAGCGGCAGACCGATGCACAACGGCGCGGGATCGAACGTTACGAGCGGCTGCGTGTGGAGCAGGTCAGTTCGCGCAAAGAGATACAGGACCTCGAACTCTCGCTGCGCGGCCTGCGTGAGCAGACGGCGAACAACCGCAGCGCGCTGACGCAGGCGCAGGATGCGATAGGACCCTCCCACGCCTCGCTGGCGGAGTCCACGGAGGAGCAGCGCGAGCTGGCCGCCGCTCGGGGCGACCGACAGGGGCGGCTGATGGCAGCGGAGCGGAACGCGCTACAGGCGGAGAACGATCTGAATCAGAGTGCGACCGCACTGAGAGCGCTGAAGCGTCAGCTCGTCGACGAGGGCCTGCGCCTCGGTGCCGATGGCACCGTCCGTGCCCCGCCCGCGACGGAGGCCGCCGAGGTCCCGCGTGAGCCCGCGAGCGAGTTCGACGACGCGGAAGAGACCGGAGCCGAGACGCCGCAGACCGTGCAGCTGCGTGGTGCTGCAGAGATCGACCCGGTGATGTTGCGTGACCGCATCAGCGAGCTGCGAGGCGAGCTGCGAGCGCTTGGCGCGGTCAACGTGGAGGCTGTCGAGGACCTGAGCGAGGAGCGTGAGCGCCACGACTATCTTGTGGAGCAGGTGGATGACCTCGAGTCGGCAGAGGTCGAATTGCGGCTCGCGATCCGGGACCTGCGCAAGCTGATCCGCGATCGCTTCGACGAGACGTTCAAGCTTGTGGACGTGGCGTTTGCGGACTACTTCACCCGCTTCTTCGGCGGCGGTACGGCGAACCTCACGCTCGTCGAACCACCCGAGGACGATGAAGACGCCGACCCCGGCGTGGACATTACCGCGCAGCCGCCGGGCAAGCGCATCGCATCGCTCGCCGTACTCTCCGGTGGTGAGCGAGCGCTGACCTCCGTCGCGCTGCTGTTCGCATTGCTCTCGGTGGACCCCGCGCCCTTCTGTGTGCTCGACGAGGTCGATGCCGCGCTCGATGAGGCGAACGTCGGGCGCTTCGCCGACACGCTGCGTGAGCTCTGCGACCGATCGCAATTCATCGTGGTCAGCCACAGCCGGCGTACGATCGAGGCCGCCGACGCGATCTACGGCATCTCAATGGGCGAGGATTCTGTCTCACGAGTGCTGTCGATGAGGCTCGAGGACCTGCCCCAGGCGTCGTAACCCGCCCGTCCGTCGTACGATCTCCGCTCCCACATCGCGGCTACGGCCGTCTCACGTGATCTGACGGAGCGACATGAGGCTGTTCGGACGCCGAGGCACGGAGCAAGACGACGACGCGACCGAGCAGGCGCTCGCGTCGACACGCCGCTCGCTCTTCCGCCGGTTCGGCGACGCTTTCCGCTCTTCCGACGTCACCGAGCAGCTCTGGGAGTCGCTCGAAGAGGTGCTGATCGGCGCCGACACCGGTGTCACGACCACGATGGAGGTGCTCGACCGCGTCCGTGCCACGAACCCCCGCACGGCCGACGATCTACAGGCGCGGCTGCGCGACGAACTGATCGCCGTGCTCACGACTGCCGATGGCGACACCGACGAAGTCGAGGATGACGGCGAACCGTCCTCGCCGGCGGTCGTGCTCGTCGTCGGTGTGAACGGTAGCGGTAAGACCACGGCAATCGCGCGGCTCGCGCACGCCTCGCAGCAGCAGGGCAGCGCGGTGCTCTGCGCGGCCGGAGACACGTACCGCGCGGCGGCGATCGAACAGCTCGAGGACTGGGGGCGGCGCCTCGACTTCGAGGTGATCGCGCACCAGCAGGGCGGCGACGCCGCCGCGGTCGCCTTCGACGCGATCGAGGCGGCGAAGGCACGCGCCATCGACATCGTCTTCGTCGACACGGCAGGGCGGCTGCAGAATCGCAAGAACCTGATGGACGAACTCTCCAAGATCGGCCGCATCATCGAGCGAGGGCTCGGCCGCACGGCGGACGAGGTGCTGCTGGTGATGGACGCGACGACGGGGCAGAACGGGCTGCCGCAGGCGCGCGCGTTTATCGAGGCGGTCGATGTCACCGGGGTGGTGCTGACAAAGCTCGACGGCACCGCGAAGGGCGGCATCGTCTTCGCGATCGCCTCGGAACTCGGCCTCCCGGTGCGCTTCGTCGGCACGGGGCAGGGCAAGGACGACCTGGCGCCCTTCGACGCGGAGCGATTCGTCGACACACTGCTCGCCCCTGCGGGCGACTCCGGGTAACGCCAGCGCGATGTTCGAAGCCGCCCGTTGGTATCTCGCACTGAGCGTCGCCGGTGCAGGCGGGCTGCTGCCGGCGATGATCCTCTTTGGGCGGTTGCGCTCCGGTGGGATGCTCTACGCCCGCCCGCTTGGCCTGCTGGCGGTCGCGTACGTCGCGTGGGTGACCTCCGCGCTCGGCATCGCACCGTACGGCACGGGACTCGTCGTCGCGGTAGCGGTGGCGCTGTGGGCAGCGAGTGGCGCTATCGGCTGGCGACGACCCGAGCTGCTGCCCGCGATCTGGGAGCGTCGTAGGCTGCTGCTGGTTGGCGAACTGCTCTTTGTCGCCCTCTTCGCCCTGATCCTCTTCGTGCGTGTGCAGGCGCCCGAGGCCCAGTACACCGAGAAACCGACCGACCTGATGGTGCTCACGGCCGTACACCGTGCCGAGCAGATGCCTCCGCAGGACCCGTGGTTCTCCGGCGAGGCGCTCTCCTACTACCACCTGGGGCACACCGCCGTGGACGCTACCTCGCGACTGAGCGGCATCGGCGTCGGCAGTGCCTTCGTGCTCGGTGTCGCGGCGGCCGGGGCGCTCGCGGGGACGGCCGTCTTCGCGCTCGGTGGCGACCTGCTCACGCTCTCCTCGCTGCGGCGACGCGCAAGCCCATGGCTCGCGGGGACACTGGCGATGACCAGCCTGCTCGTGGTCACCACCCTCGAGGGCGGATTCGAGTTGCTGGCGGCGAACGGCGTCGGTGGCGAGGCGGTGTGGGGCTGGCTCGAGATCGACGGGCTGCCGCCGCCCGTGGGGGCGACGGGTGGCGTGCCCGACAGCTTCTGGTGGTGGTGGCACGCAACGCGAGTCGTGCCGGGCACGATCATGGAGTTCCCAGCCTTCTCGCTGATCCTCGGCGATCTGCACGCGCACCTGCTCGCGCTGCCGTTGGCCGTGCTCGCCCTCGCGGTGGCGGCGACCGCGTTCGAGGGCGAGCAACCGTTGACCTGGCGGAGCTGGCTGAAGCGGCCGGGGGCGCTGGCGTTGAGCGGGCTGCTGTTCGCCGGGCTGGCGATGACGAACAGCCTCGATGCCGCGATCTACGGCGCGGTCTGGTTCGCAGCGGCCGTCGCTGTCTTCATGCGCAGTGGGTGGGGACCGGGCGGAGCTACCTTCGGCGCGATTCGCTATCTGCTGCTGCCGACGATTGTCGCGCTGATCGCTGCCGCACCGTTCCTTCTCACGATCGAGGGTGGCACGCGAGGCATCGAGTTCGTCACGGAGTCGGCCGCCGGTCCCGTTCATATGGCAGTCGTCTGGCTCCCGCTGGCACTCCCGCTGGTCGCGTCGACGGTGCTGCAGCGCCCGCGAGTAACGTTGCGGCTGGCCGCGGTTGGCCTGCTCGTCACCGGCTCGCTGCTGGGCCTCTGGGCGCTGCTCGCGGTGATGACCGCCGACCGCGCGACATTGGAGTTCCGCGGAGAAGCGTGGATCACGCTCGTTGCGCTGGTGCTGCTCGCTGGCCTCCCGGGGGCGCTGGCCGCCGCGGCCTACCGCGACGGGGATCGGGGACGTGCGGCGTGGCTGGGGCTCGTCGCGCTCGCGGTCACGTTGTTGCTCGTCACAGAACTGTTCCAACTCGCGATCGCCTTCGGGGCTCGCTGGAACATGGTCTTCAAGAGCTGGTACGTGGCGTGGCTGCTACTGGCGCTCGCCGGCGGCGTGGCGGTCGGCGAGGCCTTTGATCGACTGCCTCGCGTACGGCCGTCCGCACTGGTGCTCGTGGCGGTCGCGGGTTGCGCACTGCTCTACGGCGGATCGCTGCTGTACTCGCCCGCAGCGGCGATCAGTCGGGCGCGCGAGGGTCAGACACCGGGCGTCGACTCGCTTGCCTACCTCGAACGTTCGGGCGACCCGCGAGCGCTGGCGATCGAGTGGGTGCTGTCGAATCTACGACCGTCCGATACCCTGCTCGAGGCGGTGGGCGAGATCTACTCGGCTGGCAACTTCGTATCCGCAGCAAGCGGTGTACCGACACTGCTGGGCTGGCCGCAGCACGAGTGCCAGTGGCGCGGTGACGTCACAGCCTGCCGGGAGGTTGGGGAGACCACCGAGATCACTGCGCGGCGAGCGGTCGTCGCTCGTATCTACAATGAGGGCGCGACGGAAGAGGTCGGGGAACTGGCGACGGCGAATGGCATCACGCATATCTACCTCGGCAGCGAGGAACGGCGGCAGTTCGGCCCGGACGTAGCGGCGCGCTTCAAGGCGTGGCCCGCGCGCTTCGAGACCGGCGGCGTGCGCATCGTCGAGGTGCCACGATGATCCGCTCGACACGTTCCCCCCGCATCGACGGCGTAGTGATGGTGGTGATTGGACTGACCGCAGCCGCGCTGCTGCTGCGAATCTGGGACGTCGGCGTCCGCGCGATGCACCACGACGAGTCGCTGCACGCGACCTACTCCTGGTACATGTCCGTTGGGCGCGGCTACTTCCACGACCCGCTGATGCACGGACCGCTGCAGTTCCACCTGATCGCCGGCTTTTTCCGCGTGATCGACGACACGGAGGCCGTCGCCCGCCTGCCTGCGGTACTGGCTGGCACGGCGCTCGTGGCCTCGCCGCTGCTCTTGCGTCGCTGGCTCGGCGGCGTCGGCACGATGACCGCCGCGCTGCTGCTGACGATCTCGCCGTCGCTGCTCTATTTCTCGCGCTTCGCCCGCAACGACCTGCTGATGGCGGTCTGGGCGGTGCTGATGGTGGCGGCGGTGTGGCGATATCGAGAACACGGTGGGCAGCGCTGGCTGTTGCTGCTCGCGGGCGCGCTCGGGCTCTCATTCGCGACGAAGGAGACGAGCTACATCACCGTTGCGATGTTGCTGCTGTACCTCAACGTGGCGCTCACCGTCCTGATCGTCTCGCGTGGAGGAGGGGGGAGACTGAAGCGCGTGGTTTGCACCATCGCAGTCTTTCCCTACGCGTGGCTGGTCGCGGCGACGTGGTGGTCGGGGAACTGGCACAGGCTGGGACCACGTCCTCGCGAGGCCGACCTGCTGATCGTGCTCGGCACACTGACCTTGCCCTTCCTGGCCGCCCTCGTGCGTGTCCCGCTGGAGGCGATCGATGGGCCGTTGGGCAGTGATCGCGAGTTCACGGTGGCGCTGCTCACGGTGCTCGCGCTCTTCGCGGGCAGTGCTGCGGTCGGGCTGACGTGGAACTGGCGCTGGTGGGCGCCGCTGATGGCGCTCGTGCTCGTCGTGACGGTGCCGCTCTACACGAACGGCTTCACCCACATCGATGGCACCGGCGGAGCGTTCTGGAGTTCGCTCGATTACTGGCTCGACCAGCAGGATGTACAGCGCGGGACGCAGCCCGGCTTCTACTATTTCATGATGGTGCCGCTGTACGAGTTCTTGGCGTTGATCCCGGCGATCGGCGGGCTGTGGCTCCTGCGGCGCGGCGACCGGCTAACGGCGCTGCTGGTGTGGTGGTTTGCCGGCACCTTCCTCGCTCTCTCGCTCGCCGGCGAGAAGATGCCCTGGCTGACCGTGCACTTCGCGCTGCCGCTGATCCTGCTCGCTGCGCGCTCGATCGACGCGGCCGCGCCGGCGATCTGGCGAGGCGTTCGCGGGCAGTACGGCTTCCTCGCGTCGACCGCCGCCGCGGTGGCACTGGTCGTGAGTGTGCTGCTGCTGGGCGGCTCGCTGAACACCGCGACCGGCGTCGCTTTCGGGCATCCGGACACGCCGATCGAACCGCTGATCTATACGCAAACATCGCCGGACGTCCCGCTGTGGATGGCTCAGATTACGGCTCTCCGGTCGGAGACGCTCGAACCGCTCAAAGTAACGGTCGATACCTCGTCGTCGTTCAGTTGGCCGTGGGCGTGGTACCTGCGCGAGTACCCGACCGTGCTCTACGCCGGAGCGGAGACGATTGCCGCGGACATCCCTTCCGAAGGCATTCTGATCGCGACGGATTCCACGTTGCGGGACAATCCGAAGATCTGGGCCGAATTCGCCCGTGCTGAGCCGTATCAGCACCGCTGGTGGTTCCCGGAGAGTGGCTATCGCTCGCTCACTCCCGGCTCGCTGCTCTCGGGCATACGCAATGGCTCGTTGCTCAATGACTGGCAGCAGTTCTACGTCGACCGCATCGAGCAGTCGGAGATCGGCTCGATTGACGGCGTCGTGCTCTTCCCGCGGACCGCAGCGCCGTGATCAGGGCGTGGCGTGCTGCGTAACCGCCGTGTGCTCTTCGGTCTCGCGGTCAGCGCGATCTTCCTGGTCCTCCTGCTATGGCAGATCGATCTCAGTGAGATCGGCACGGCACTGAAGAACGCGGAACCGGGATGGATCCTGCTCGCGACGCCGGTCTATCTGCTCGGCCTCTGGCTACGAGCGTGGCGCTGGCAGCTCGTGCTGCGGTCGACGCTCCCGATCTCTATCGGTGAGGCGTTCGCGATGATGATGGTCGGCTTCGCGGCCAACAATCTGCTGCCGATACGGGCCGGAGAGGTTGTGCGCGCCGGGATGTTACGACAGGCCCACGGTGTCGGCTGGACGATCGGCTTCGGCACGATCATCGTCGAACGCGTGCTCGATGGGCTCGTGCTCTCGGCATTCCTCGCGATCACGATCGCCGTCGCCGGGGGCACCGCGCTGCTAACCGGGCTCGCGCTGTTGGCGGGTGCCATCGGCATCGGGTCGACGGTGGTGCTCGCGGCTCTCGCATGGCGGCTGGAGGCGAGCATGCGGTTAATCACGCGTCTGTTGCGCTTCGCCCCGACGCGCTTCCGGCCGCAGCTACGCGCATGGATCGGCGGGTTCATCAGCGGGATGACGACGCTGAGAGGGCCGCGCGCCTGGAGCGTCGTGATGCTGGCGACCACGCTCTCATGGATTGCGGAGGCCGGGGCCTACTGGCTCGTCGGGCTCGCCTTCGGCCTCAACGTGCCCGCGCTCGTCTACGCCGGTGCGCTCGGCGCAGCGAACTTGGCGCTGGCCGCGCCGGCGACTACGGGCGGGGTCGGGCCGTATGAGTTCTTTACCCGCGAGGTGGTTGTCGCATACGGGGCGACGGCGGCGGCCGGGACGGCGTACGCGCTTGCGCTGCACGCGCTGATCGTCGCGCCGCTGCTCGTGCTGGGGCTGCTCGTGCTTTGGCGTCGACGGCTCGGCCTGCATGCGCTGCTCGACTCGCAGGACGACGACGCCACGGCGGCGGCAGACACGACCGCGACGGCGCAGACCGGCGACGGGTCATGAGGCACTCGAAGGTGGCGTCGTAGTGAAGGCGGTCGTGATCGGCGGCGGCGTCGGCGGGCTCGCCGCGGCGTGGGAGCTGATCCAGCAGGGGCACGAGGTCTCGCTCTTCGAGGCCTCGCCCACGCTCGGTGGGCAGGTGCGCACCTTCGAGGTCGGCGGGGGGCGCCTGGAGATCTTCTACCACCACCTCTTCCGCTCGGACACGGACGCGATCGCGATGATCGAGGAGCTGGGGCTGGGAGACGATCTGCGGTGGATCGACTCGAACATCGCCCTTCAGATCGGCGAACGCCGCTACCCGTTTGTCTCCGCGACCGACCTGCTGCGCTTCAACGCCGTCTCGCTGCTTACACGCGTGCGGCTCGGCCTGACCGCGCTGTGGCTGCGACGGAACAAGGATTGGCCACGCTACGAGGGCCAGCGCGCCAGCGAGTGGATTGCCTCGAAGGTGGGGCGAGAGGGCTACGACCGGGTCTGGGGGCCACTGCTGCGCGCCAAGTTCGGCGACCACGCGGAGGACGTGGCGATGACGTGGTTCTGGGGCAAGGTGCACCTGCGCTTCGCCTCCCGCGAGGGCGGTCTCTTCGCGAAGGAGCAGCTCGGCTACCTGCACGGCTCCTTCGGCCGACTGATCGATGGGCTCGTCGACGGGCTGCGCGAGCGCGGGGTGGCGGTCGAGGCGGGCCAGCCCGTCGCTCGCGTCGTCACGACGGAAGGGCAGGTCAGCGGGGTGGCAATCGGCGAGGGCGACAACGAACGTATCGAGCCCGCCGACCTCGTGATCGCGACGGTGCCCTCGGACGCCTTCCGGCGCATCGTGCCCGACCTCGATGCCGACTACGTAAAGCTGCTCGATCGCGTCGACTACCAGTGGGCGACCGTGCTGGTGATGGCGCTCGATCGCCCGCTCTCGGAGACCTACTGGCTGACGCTGACGGACGATGACTGCCCGTTTGTCGTCGCGGTGGAGCAGACGAACTTCGCCTCGCCCGACGAGTACGGGGGGCAGCACCTCGTCTACCTCTCGAACTACTGTGATCCCGGTGACCCGATCATCGAGGAGCAGCCGGAAGAGACGCTGGCGCGCTACGAGCCCTACCTGCGGCGCATCAACGCCGACTTCGACCGCCCGTGGGTGCAGGAGCTCTGGCTCTATAAGGAGCGCGCCGGCCAGCCGATCGTGCACTCGCGCTACCACGAGACGGTGCCGCCGCATCGCACCTCGATCGCCGGTCTCTATCTCGCGAACACGACCCAGATCTACCCGGAAGACCGCGGCCAGAACTACTCAATCCGGCAGGGCCGGCGGGTCGCGAAGTTGGCGATCGCCGAGGCTGCGGCGAGCGCGCCCTTGAACCCCGGGATGCGCGCCTAGATAATGCCGCAGTCCGCCGCGAGGGGTTGAACGGGGCGCCATGCCGCTCGAGACTGAGGCTACCGTCGAACTGCGCGACCTGATCGCCGACCTCAAACCGGCCGACGCTGACCTGCTGGAGGCGCTGCACCGCATGCAGCATCGCTACGGGTACATCTCCGCGCAGGCGATGCGCATCGTCGGCGAGCAGCTGAATCTCTCTGAGGCGCATGTCTACGGCGCGACGACCTTCTACTCCGAACTGCGCACGACGCCGCCACCCGCGCACACAATCGCCTGGTGCAGCGGTGCCAGCTGCCTGCTGAAGAACTCGCAGGGGCTGCTGCGCGCCTTCGAGGCGGTGCTCGACTGCCCGCTGGGTGGCGCGACTGACGATCGCAGCGTCGAGTTGATCCGGGGCCAGTGCAACGGCACCTGTGAGCAGGCGCCGCAGATCTGGCTCGATGGCGAGGTCGTCGGGCGGCTGACTGCCGCGCAGGTCGTGCGGGTCGCTCGCTCGCTACGTGATGGCGATGATGCCGCGACGGCGCTGGCGGGGATGGACGGCTGATGGTCCAGAGCTTTACCGACCTGCGTATTCGCTCAGGGGCGCTCTACAACGACTGGCTCAGTCCCGTTCGCCCGCGCATCGATGTCGCGATCGACACTTCCTCGCTCGCGGCTGGAGCGGACGACGTGCGCACGGCGATCGCATCCCAGGCGGCATCGCGTAACGCCGCCGTCGAATTCGGTCGCGTCACCGGCATCGGCATGCAGTGGCTGAACCCGACGGTCACGATATCCTTCCCCGACGGCACGCGCGTGCTCTACGGGCCGGTGGGCACGGACGACGCCGCAGCGATCGTTGATGAGGCGACCGGGCGCGTCGGGGCGGCGGCGGCGCTCGCCGTCGGCACGATCACCGGCTCGCGGCCCGGGATCCCCTCGCTCTCCGAGCACCCGTTCTTCTCGCCGGAGACCGAACGCCGTCTGCTCGCGCGCATCGGCACGACCGACCCCGAGTCGCTTGAGCACTACGTCGCGACCGGCGGGTATGTCGCCGTCGAACGCATGCTCGACCGCCACCAGTCACCGCAGGCCGTGCGTGAGCTGATGATCGAGGCCGGGCTGACCGGCCGCGGCGGCGCGTACTTTCCGGCCGGGGTGAAGTGGAACTTCCTCTCCGGTGCCGGCGACGGATTGCGCACCCTGATTTGCAACGCGGACGAAGGCGACCCCGGCGCGTGGGTGAACCGCATCCTGCTGGAAGGCGACCCCCACCTGGTGCTGGAGGGCATGATCATCGCCGCCTTCGCCACCGGCGCGGAGCACGGCTTCATCTACATCCGCGACGAGTACCCACTGGGCATCGAGCGCATGCGCCAGGCGATCGCGCAGGCGGAAGAGGCCGGGCTGCTGGGTGAGTCCGTGCTAGGCCACGAGTTCTGTTGCACGCTGGAGGTGATCCGCGGCGCGGGCGCCTACGTCTGCGGCGAAGAGACCGGGCTGATCAACTCCGTGCAGGACGAACGCGGGATGCCGCGCGTGAAGCCCCCGTTCCCCGCCAACCCCGGCGGCGGCGTCTTCGGGCAGGCGAGCAACGTCAACAACGTCGAGACGTACGCTTCGGCCTCGCTCGTGCTGCGCCATGGCGCTGCGTGGTACCGCGAGCAGGGCACCGAGCGGAACAGCGGTACGAAGATCTTCTCCTTCTCCGGCGACGTCGACCGCGTCGGCATCCTCGAGGTGCCATGGGGCGTGCCGTTGCGCGAGGCGCTCGATGCCTGCGGCGGGATCAGCGGGGGTGGCGCGCTGAAGGCGATCCAGGCCGGTGGGCCGCTGGCCGGCTACCTGCCGGCGAGGCTGCTCGACGAGCTGACGCTGGAGCGCGAGACGTTCATGCCATACAACGCCCTCGTCGGCTCGGGCGGCGTGATCTTCGTCGGCGAGGGCACCTGCTCGATCGAGCTGAACGCCGTCTTCGCGGACTTCCTCGAGGACGAGTCCTGCGGGCGCTGCACGACGTGCCATGGCGGCAACCAACGAATGACCGAGATCTTCCTGCGCACTGCCGCCGGTTGGGGCCGTCGCGAGGATCGCCACAACCTCGAACTGGTCGGCGACGCGCTTCGCTACTCGAATTGCGTGCACGGGCAAGCGAGCCCGACGATCATGCGCAACACGCTGGCGCTCTTCGAGCCGGAGTACGACGCCCATGTCGCCGGCGAGGGCTGTGAGGCGCTGCGCTGTGGCGGTTTCACCCGCTTCCGCGTCGTCCAGCAGTCCGACCCCGCGCTCGCGGCGGCACAGGCGATCTGCCCGAGCGGGGCGATTGAGCGCGATGCGGAGAGTGGCGACCGCAGCGTCGTGGACGCGGCCTGCGTGCGCTGCGGTGCGTGCACCGACGTCGCCCCTCGTGCGATCGCACTGGAGGCAGCCTCGCCCAGCGTCGCGAAGCCGGCGCCGATCCCGCTCGGCCCTCCGGGCGGGCTCCAGCGCTAGCAACGCAGACTGGCGATGCCTGCTGTTGGCAGGTCGGTTGACCGATCGTGCTGTTGATAACTTGAGACGGCATCGTGGTACCGCTAAACTGAACATCTGAGCGCACCCTCCCCGGGACGGCGTCCGCCCTCTGTCTACTCCGGCACGTGAGCAGTATCTGCAACTGAGGCGGCAGCACCCGGACGCGCTGCTCTTCTTCCGCATGGGCGACTTCTACGAGACGTTCGACGGCGACGCCGAAGTCGTCTCCAGCGTGCTCGGCATCGCGCTCACCTCGCGCCCGATGGGTGACGAGGGGCGGATCCCGCTGGCCGGCATCCCCGTGCGCTCGCTCGACCGCCACCTCGACCGGCTCGTGAGCGCGGGGCACCGCATCGCGATCGCCGACCAGGTGAGCGAGCCGGGGCGCGGGCTCGTGGAGCGGCGCGTCGTGCGCGTGCTCACGCCGGGCACGATCGAACAGGGTGCGCTGCTCGATGACGGCGGCTACAACTGGCTGGTCGCACTTGCGCCGGCCAGCGAGGGCCGCTACGGGCTCGCCGCCTGTGACGTGACGACAGGCGAGTTGGAGTGCTCGCTCGTGGACAGCGACGAGCTGTCGGGCGAGTGGGCGCGGCTGCGACCGGCCGAGCTGCTGCTGCCCGACGACCTGCCGCCCGACGACGACCGTGCGATGCCCGCACAGGCGCTGCTGACGGCGCGCCCGGCGCGCGATTTCCGCCCCGACCGCGCCGCCGAGGCGCTGAGCGAACGGCTTGCAGTGAGCTCGCTCGGCGGTTTCGGACTGGAGGGACTGGAGGCGGCGGTTGGCGCAGCCGGGGCACTGATCGGCTACCTCGAAGTGAGCTGGCCGCAGTCGCTCGCGCACCTGCGTGTCCCGCGTCCGGTGCGAGCGGGCGAGTATCTCTATCTCGATGCGCAGACCGCGCGCAGCCTCGAACTCTTCGAGGGTGGTCCCGGCGGTGCGCCCTCGCTGCTTTCGACGGTCGACCGCACGCTCACCGCAATGGGCGCGCGGCTGCTGCGCGCGCGGCTCGGCCGTCCGTTGCGATACGTCGCGGAGCTCGAGCTGCGTCTCGATGCGGTCGATGCGTTCGAGGCGGCGACGATGCGTACGGCGTTGCGCGCGGAGTTGCGCGGCCTGCCGGACCTCGAACGCCTGCTCGGCCGCGTACGCGCGGGCACGGTCACCCCGCCGCAGCTGCGCACGCTGGGCAACGGGCTCGGGCGACTGCCGGCGCTTGCGGAACGTGCACAGCCCGCGGGCGAGGCGGCGACGGCGCTGGCGGAGGGCCTCGGTGGCGTCACCGAGACCGCCGCGCTGCTGGCGGCGGCGATCAGTGACGAGCCACCGGACGAGCCCGGGGACGGCGGCACGCTGCGCGAGGGCTTCGACCGCGAAATCGATCAGCTGCGGGCGCTGGCGACCGATGGGCGGGAGGCGCTGGCTGCGCTGGAGACGGCGGAGCGCGAGCGTAGCGGGGTGGCCTCGCTGAAGGTCGGCTACCATCGCGTCTTCGGTTACTACCTGGAGGTGCCGCGCGCACGTGCCGACGACGTACCGGAGGACTACGAAGCGCGGCAGACGCTGGCGAATACGCAGCGCTTCCGCAGCCCGGCGTTGACCGAGCTTGAGGACCGCATCCTCAGCGCGCGTGACGAGCTGACGGAGGCCGAGCGAGCGGTGCTGACGCGCGTGCGCGCGCAGGTGGCGGAGGCCGGCACGACAATCGAGCGTGCCGCCGGGGCGGTCGCGCAGCTCGATGTCGCCTCGGCGCTTGCCGAGGTGGCAGCGGACCTCGGCTACGTGCGGCCGCAGCTCGTCGAGGGCGGTGCGATCGAGATTACCGGTGGGCGGCACCCGGTCGTCGAACAGCAGTTGCCGTCGGGGCGTTTCGTCGCCAACGACTGCGTGCTCGGTGACGGCGCGGACATCATGCTGCTGACCGGGCCGAACATGGGCGGCAAGTCGACCTACCTGCGGCAGGCGGCGCTGATCGTGCTGCTCGCCCACTGCGGCAGCTATGTACCGGCGGAACGCGCCCGCATCGCGGCGGTCGACCGCATCTTCTCGCGCGTCGGCGCCCACGACGACATCGCGAGCGGGCGATCGACGTTCATGGTGGAGATGCTGGAGACGGCGGCGATCCTGCACAACGCGACCGAGCGCTCGTTCGTCGTGCTCGATGAGATCGGCCGCGGCACCTCGACCTACGACGGGCTGGCGATCGCGCGCGCGGTCGTCGAACACCTGCATCACCGTCCCGGCGGCAGCCCGCGCACAATCTTCGCCACGCACTACCACGAACTGACTGCGCTCGCGCAGACGCTGCCGCGCGTCGAGAGCCGCTCCGTGGCGGTCAGCGAGGAGGGCGGCGAGGTAATCTTTCAGTATCGCGTCGTGCCGGGTGGGGCCGACCGGTCGTACGGGGTGCACGTCGCGGCGCTCGCTGGGCTGCCACGCGCCCTAGTCGCGCGCGCGCGCGAGTTGCTGATCGAGCTGGAAGCGACCCCAGGGGCGGGCGGCGGACAGCGAACCGAGGGCGCCCAGTTGCCGCTGCTGGGCGAGGTCACAGCACCCTCGGCAGCCCCGTCCCCGATCGCCGATGGGTTGCTCGACGAGCTCGCGGAACTCGACCCGGACACGCTCGCCCCGATCGCGGCGCTGCAACGGCTCTATGAGCTGCGCAAACGGGCGCGCGAGCGCCTGGCGATGGAAGGCTGAGCGTGGCGACTGAGCCTGTGACGGACGTGCCCGTGACGCCGGTGGCGTCGGGCACTGAGGGCCGCGCAGTGATCCGCGTGCTGCCGCCAGAGGTGGCATCACGCATCGCGGCCGGCGAGGTGATCGAACGGCCCGCGTCGGTGCTGAAGGAATTGATTGAGAACGCGCTCGATGCCGGGGCGACGGTGATCGAGGTCGAGATCGAGGGCGGCGGCATCGAACGGCTGCGCGTGCGCGACAACGGCCACGGCATCCCGCCCGAGCAGATCGCCGACGCCTTCGAGCGCCACGCGACCTCCAAGCTGCGCACGGAGCACGACCTCTTCGCCGTCACGACACTCGGCTTCCGTGGCGAGGCGCTGGCAGCCGTGATTGCCGCCGCCGACGTTGACCTGATCACCCGCCCACCGGACCAGCCCGCGGCGGCGGTCGTGCGCTACCGCAATGGACTGCCGGCGGGGCAGGGCAGCGCGGGCGCCGCGCCCGGGACGAGCATCGAGGTGCGTGACCTCTTCGCCGCGTTGCCCGCACGGCGGCGCTTTCTACGCGGGGAGCGAGCGGAGGCGCGCGCGATCACGCGCGCGGTGACGGGGCTCGCGCTGGCGCACCCGGAGGTTGCCTTCCGGCTCAGCTCCAACGGCCGCGGGACGCTTGCGACGCCCGGTGGGGCGCTCAGCGACGCGGTGGCGGCGCTGCACGGGGTAGAGCTGGCTGCGGCGCTGCTGCGTGTCGATGGCAACCGCGAGGGCGACGAGAGCAGCGTCACGGTCGACGGGCTGGTGGCGGAACCCTCGCAGCATCGCGCGAGCCGCAGCGTGCATCTGGTCGCGAATGGGCGAGTGGTGCAGCCGGGCCCGCTCGCCTTCGCGGTCGAGCAGGCGTACGAGGGGCTGTTGCCGCGTGGGCGCCGCCCGCGCGCCTTCCTGCGCGTCACGGTGTCGCCGGGCGACGTCGACGTGAACGTGCACCCGGCGAAGGCGGAGGTGCGCTTTCGCCACGAGCGGCTTGTCTTCGCCGCCGTGCGGCAGGCGGTAATCGAGGCGCTCGTGGGCAGCTCCGCTCCCGCTGGGCCCGTCCTCGCTGTGCCAGGCGGCCTCGGTGAGGCTCTTCCTGCGGAGCGATCGGATGAGGCACCGACGGCGTACCGAGAGCTGCCGGCACAGCCGCTGACGGGCCGCCAGGTGATCGCGAGCGCGCAGCCCGCCGAACCGGATGACGCTCCGGCCGTCGCGCCCGCCGAGGGTGAGCAGCAGGCCCCGCTGACGCTGCACGAGCGACTGCCGGCGCTGCGCCCGCTGGGGCAGTTCGGCCGCACGTACCTGGCAGCCGAGGCCCCGGACGGGCTCTATCTCGTTGATCAGCACGCGGCGCACGAGCGCGTGCGCTACGAGCAAGTGCTAGCGGAACGCGAGCGAGGAGTCGGCAGCCAGGCGCTGCTCGATGCCGTCGTCGCGACGCTCGAGCCGACGCTGCATGCGCTGGCGATCGAGCTGGCCGACGAACTGACAGCGCTCGGCTGGGATCTCGGCGAGACGGACGGCGCGGCCGTGATCGTGCGTGCCGTGCCCTCGTTGCTCGCTGGTGGCGACCCCGTCGCGGCGTTGACGGAATACCTCGATCGGTTGCAGGCGGAAGACGGCACGACGCCGGATCGCGCCGCTGCGACGCTCGCCTGCCGCTCGTCGGTACGCGCGGGTGACCGGCTGGACGAGCAGCAGCAGCGGGCGTTGCTCGTGGCGCTGGAGGCGACGGCGCAGCCGATGACGTGCCCGCACGGGCGGCCGACCGCGCTGCATCTCAGCGGCGGGAGCATCGAGCGTTCGTTCGGGCGTCGCTAGGCCGGCTCGGGAGCTGCTACTACCCGGCGAAGATCTCCGGTAGCCTCTCGCGGCGCGCCTGCCACTCCTGCATGCGGGCGACCGACGCGGCCGCCGCCTGCAGCGTGGGGAAGACGGCGAGTTCGCGATCGTGGGCGCGCTCGAAGAAGGCGCGCATGCCGTCCGACGACCCTCCGCGGGGACGCAGGATCGCGGCGAAAGGGGTGCCGGTGGCCTCCTGCAGGTCCGCGAGTTCATCGGCGGACTTGCGGGCGCGCTCGTCGCGCTGCTCCTTGCTGTCGTCCGCGCCGTCACCGCTGTTCGCGCCCCAGCCGCCCCAGCCGCCGACGGTGGTGAAGACGACATCGATGCCGGGCGCCTTGGCGACTAGCGTGTAGAGCTTGAGCGTGGTGTCCTCGTCGCCGTGGCGGCTGAGGTTGGCATCAATCGGGTTGTTCACGCTCGTCCCGGCGACCGGGATGAACTCGCGCATCTCTTCGACGACGGAGGCGGGCATCGGCGGGACGTCCAGCCCTTCGAGCGCGATCTGGTCGGAGGAGAGCACGGAGAACCCACCGCCACCGGCGATCAGCGCGACGCCGGTGCCGTGCACGGTGCGTATCTGGCTGGTCGTGCTTATCACGAGGTTGATCAACTCGTCGAGCGTACGAGCACGGATCGCGCCGCTCTGGCGGGCCAGCGCCTCGAATACACCGACCGAGCCGGCCAGCGAGCCGGTGTGCGAGTTCGCCGCGCGGGCACCGGCGGCGGTAATCCCGCCCTTCAGGAGAATCGTCGGCTTCACAGCCGCGCAGCGCTTCAGCGCGTCGAAGAAGAGACGGCCGTCGCGCACGCCCTCGATGTACGCCGTTACCACCTCCGTCTGAGGGTCGGCGGCGGCATAGTCGAGGAAGTGGTGGGCGCGCAGGTCTGCGCCGTTGCCGTACGAGACGGCCTTCGAGAAGCGCACGCCGATCGCCGAGAGGCCACCGACGATGTCGCCGGCGTTCGCGCCAGACTGCGAGAGCAGGAAGACGTTGCCGGACTGCTTCGGGAAGCCGCCCATGAAGGCCAGGCCCTCGTCCGGGACGTACAGCCCCATGCAGTTCGGGCCGATCATGCGGATGCCCGCTGCCTGTCCCTTCGTGATGAACTCGCGCTCCACGGCCGCCAGCTCCTCGTCGCCGGTCTCGGCGAAGCCCGCGGTGAAGAAGTGGATCGAGCGCACGCCCTTCTCGATCGCCTGGTCGACGAGCTCGGGCACGCCCTCAGCGGGAATCTGGCTGATCACGTGATCGACCGGGTCGGGGCAGTCGAGCAGGCTCGCGTAGCAGGTGAGGTCGCGGATCGTCTCGGCCTTCGGGTTCACGGGGTAGAGCCGGTCGAGCGGGTAGCCACCTTCGATCAGTGAGTTGAGGAAGCCACCCATCCCGCCGCTGCCGCCAGGCTTGTCTTCGCGCGATGAGACGCCGACGACGGCGACAGCGCGAGGGTGAAAGATCGGTTCGAGCGAGTGAACGTCGGTCTGGGCAGGGTCGGCGATCTGGGTGCTCCCTCGGGCTGCGCGCCCCAACTGGCTGAACTGCCGGTCGAGGGGGTCGTGGGCTGTCGCCAGTGCTGCTGACGTCCGGCCGATTGTAGCGTCGGGCCGGTTCTGCGCCAGCTTCCGGCGAGCCTGCTGCGAACCCTAGGCCTGCATGCTCGCCGCTCGCGCCGCTGCCGCTTCGAGGATCTCGTCCGAGATGCCCTCGCGCACGGCCTGCTCCACGGCGGCTGCGGTGTGCTCGATATCGTCCTCGTTGTTGAAGACGTTGAGCGAGAGTCGCACGGTGTCGTAGTCCTTCACGGCGCGGCAGACGACGCCCGCCTCCTGCTGGAGGTACATCGAGAGCGCGGAGCCCGGCAGCCCCTCGGTGTGGAAGGCAAAGAGCCCCGTGCGCGCCTCGTCTGTGCGTGGGCTTGTCACCGTGACACGGTCGATGCCCTCGAAGCGCTGCTCGGCATGGCGCGTCAGTTCACGAGCGCGGTCGAAGACCGCCTGCGGTCCCGACTCCATGTACTGTTCGACGGCGGCGATCGTGCCCGCGACCAGCGCGCCGGAGGTGGTCGTCAACTCGTATTTCGTGATCAGCTCGCGCTGTGGCTCCAGTCCGCCCTCGAAGTCCCAGCTCGCAGCTGCCCGGCCGCCCACCTTCGGCGGATCGAGCGTCGGGATCAGCTCCTCGCGCACGTAGAGTGCCCCCAGCCCGTCGGGCCCGCAGAGCCACTTGTGCGAGGGGATGGCGTAGAAGTCGATGCCGGAGGCCCGCACGTCGATCGGTATCTGGCCGGCGGTCTGCGCGCCGTCTACGACCACGACCGCGCCGGCCCGGTGTGCGAGGTCAACGATCTGCTTCAGTGGCAGCAACTGTCCGGTTGAGTACGAGATCTCCGAGAGAATCACGAGCCGCGCGTTGTCGCCGATTGCGGCGGCGAAGGACTCGATGATCGAGCCAGTCGAGTCGTCCGCAGCGATCGCAGCGATCGCCACCTCCGCGCCACGCCGTTCGCGCAGGTAGTAGGCGGGGACGATGCCCGAGGCGTGCTCGACCGAGGTCGTGACGACGCGGTCGCTCGGCTCGATCGGGAGCCCGTTGGTGACCAGGTTCAGCCCCTCCGTGGTGTTGCCGGTGATCGTGATCTCGGCAGCATCCGCCCCGATCATCTCGGCGATGCACTCGCGTATTCGCGCCGTCAGCGCGACGCGATCTTCTTGCACCTCACGGGTGGTGGGACCGCGCTCCAGCTCGAGCGTGAGCCGTTCGCGCATGGCGTTCATCACCGCGTAGGAGAGCGGGCCGGACCAGCCGCAGTTCAGGTACGTGAGCTGCTTCATTACCGGGGTCTGCTCGCGCATCCAGCTCCAGCGTTCAGCGGTCATCGGTGCGTGCTCCGTCCGTCGGGCGTAGTCTCGTCTCCGCCGTATGTAGCACATGAGGGGGCCAGTTGCCCGCACCGAGTTCCGCGTGGGACCCCGATCAGTACGAACGCTTCAAGGCGGAGCGTGCGCAGCCGTTCTACGATCTGGTCTCGCTCGTCGAGCGCGATCCCGGGATGCGGGTCATCGACCTCGGCTGCGGCACCGGCCAGCTCACCGCGTGGCTGCACGGCGAACTCGCCGCGAGCGAGACGCTGGGCATCGACGCAGCCGAGACGATGCTCGCGCAGGCGGCCGAGCACGGGGGCGGCGGCGTGCGCTTCGAGCGTGCCGACATAGCGAGCTTCGAGGCGGAGCAACCCTACGATCTCGTCTTGTCGAACGCGGCGTTGCAGTGGGTGGAAGACCACGAGTCGCTGGTCGCCCGCGTAGCTGCGGCCGTCGCGCCTGGCGGGCAGCTCGCGGTGCAGGTGCCCGCAAACGACGATCACCCCTCGCACGTGATCGCCCGCGCGCTGGCGAGCAGTGAGTTCCGCGACCAGCTCGACGGGTACGAGCGCGTCTTCCCCATACTCACGCCCGTGCGCTACGCCCAGTTGCTGTTTGAGCTGGGTTTCATGCGCCAGCAGGTGCGGATGCAGGTCTACGCACACGTGCTGCCCGATACGCGCGCGGTGATCGAGTGGGTGAAGGGGTCACTGCTGACCCCGTTCCGCGAACGACTCTCGGCCGAGGACTACGCGCGCTTCCTCGAACGCTACGAGCACGAGCTGCTGACGGCCGAGGGCGACCGGCAGCCGTACCTCTACCCGTTCAAGCGCATCCTGATGTGGGGCAGGCGAACCGCCGAGGGCTAACCCGCGAGCAGCACCATCGCAAAGAAGGCCCGCGCGGCCTCGATGAAGTCCTCACTCGTGTACTCGATCGTCTCGCTGTCAGTGCGCACGACGCCGGGCATGAACTCGATGCGGTCGGCGACGCCGGAGTTGGCACCCGTCACGCTCAGCGTGACGGGTGTCTCGTAGCGCACGGGCCGGATCGCACCGCGCCGGTCCACCCCTCGGCGAGCCGCGATGCGGATCAGGTCACGCGCCGGCTGCGGGGCGCTGTTGCGCGCCGCGTAACGGTTGATCGCCTGCTTCACGATCGCAGTCTCGATGCCCGGGACGCGCTCTTTCGCCTGAGCGACTGCCGTGTCGTCGCCGGAGAGCATCACGATCGGCACGTCGAATGCGCCCGCGATGCCGGCGTTGAGGTCCAGTTCACCCGCGGGCTCGCCATTGATGCGCAGTTCGCGCAGGAATGCGCCGGAGATCGTGTGGTCAAGCACGCCGGGGCTGTTCGCTCGTGGGTGGTAGCCGATGCACAGCGCGGCCTCGATCTTGGGCTCGTCGACGCCCTGCATCATCAGCAACGGCTTCGGGGAGCCGCTGATCAGCATCGCGCGCGGGTCGAGCTCCTCCGGCAGCAGGTTGCGCATCGTGCCGTGGCTGTCGTTCACCACCACCGTCTCGGCCCCGGCATCGAAGGCGCCGGCGATCGCGGCGTTCGCCTCGCCCGTCATCAGCGAACGTGCGAGCGAGTAGTCGAGTCCGTCGCGGCGTGTGTGATCGGTGTGCACCACGCCCGCGACGCCCTCCATGTCGACGGAGATCATCACGCCCACCATCACTGCCCCTCTTCTCGCGCCACAGTGCTAATCGACGGCTAGTGTGCCGCCGTGGCCCGCCTCGACGCCACTGAGGACGTAGCGCGGCCCCTCGACGGTGTAGCCGCCCTCGACGGGGTCCTCCGCCAGCAGCAGCGGGGTGTCGAGGTCGATCCAGTCGAACGTGCCATGCCCGGCGGCGAAGTGCGCGCCGAAGCCCATCGCTAGACGTGTCTCCACCATCCCGCCGATCATCAGGCCGAGGCCGGCCTCGCGGGCGATCGCCGCGATCTCCAGCGCACCGACGACTCCGCACTTCGCGAGTTTGATGTTCAGCACGTCCGCCAGACCTTCTCGGACGATGCGCAAGGCGTCCTCTGGGGTGCGGCAACTCTCGTCCGCGGCCACCGGAACACCGGCCTCGCTGGTGACGCGGCCGAGGCCCTCCCAATCGTCACGAGCGACCGGCTGCTCGAAGAGCGCGGGTTCGATGCCGGCGGCGCGCATCCCCGTCAACGCGCGCAGCGCCTCGTCAGCGCTGTAGCCCTCGTTTGCATCGAGCACGAGCGCGCAATCGGGGTGACCGGTCCGGATCGCGCGCAGCCGTGCGATGTCAGCGGCGACATCGCGGCCGACCTTCGTCTTGAGCGTGGCGAAGCCACGCTCGCGGTATTCGGCGGCCAGCGCCTGTGCTTCTTCCGGCTCGCAGATCGGGATCGTGATGTCGGTGACTACGCTCGTTCGTGCGCCCCCGAAGACGATGGAGAGCGGTACGCCGAGGGCGCGGGCGAGCGCATCGAGCACCGCCATCTCGATTCCCGCACGCACCGCCGCGAACTGCGGGACGCGCTCGCCGAGCTCAGCCGCCAGCGAGCGCCACGCCGCCGCATCGCGGCCCGTGAATCCGCCGGCCGCCTCGTCGACCGCGGCGAGCGCGGTTGGCTGGTCCTCGACCGTGACGGGCCGCAGCGAGGGCACCTCGCCCCAGCCGACCGCGCCGCCGCTCAGCCGCACTCGCACGGCGACGTTTTCGACGCGATCGAGCCGCCCGGTCGCGATCACGAACGGACGTAGCAGGGGCACGTTCAGTGGGAAGGCGTCGAGCGCCTCGATGCGGGTCTCGGTCACCATGGCGTGAGCGTACACGCCTTGATGGCGACTCGACGCACGTTGACAGCCGCCGGGCGCGTCGTATGGTGCGCTCATTCGAGGGTGAGGTGATGCGATGAGCGCGCGAGGCGAGACGGCGATTGCCGGATTCTACGAGATCCCGACCGAGAAGGAGATGCCCGGACGCAGCACCTACTCGGTGCTGGCCGAGGTGGCGCGCGGCGCGATCGCCGACGCCGGATTGCGCCCGAAGGACATCGACGGGCTGGTCGGGCAGGAAGGCCTGAACTCGATGACGCTGGCGGAGGTGCTTGGCCTGAAGCCTCGCTACACCGCCTCGATGAGTACGCATGGCGCGAGCGGAGCCACCTCGATCACGACCGCGACGATGGCGATCACCACCGGCCTCGCGGACTACGTGCTCTGCATCTTCGGCGAATCGCGTGTGCGCAGCAGCTCGCGTGTGACCGCCACCGCTGCGGCGCGACCTACGGACGCCCCCGGCACTCGCGGCTCGGAGTGGGAAGCGCCCTTCGGCCCTGTAATCGCCCAGAACGGCGGCTACGGAATGATGAAGCAGCGCCACATGTTCGAGTACGGCACGAAGCAGGAACAGTTCGCCAAGATGGCCGTCGATCAGCGCACGAACGCGCTCGACAACCCGAATGCGGTGTGGAAGGGCCAGCCGATCACGATCCAGGACGTGCTCGACTCGCGCTTCACCAACGAGCCGCTGCATCTGCTGGAGAGTGTGATGCCGTGCTCCGGCGGTGCCGCCGTGATCGTCACCTCCGCCGAGCGAGCGCGCGCGATGCCTCACTCGCCGGTCTACGTGCTCGGCGTCGGTGGGCCGGCGACGAGCCATGACGCGATCTGGCAGGAAGAGAACATCGCGACGACGCCGGTCGTGATGACCGCGCCCACGGCGCTGCGCATGGCCGAGTACAACATCAACGACATGCAATTCGCGGAGTTCTACGACTGCTACACGATCCTCGCGATGGCATGTCTCGAGGATGCCGGGTTCTGCGAGAAGGGCGAGATCGGCGCGTTCTACGGGTCGACAGATACCACCTACGAGGGCGAGTTTCCGGTGAACACGGACGGCGGCCAGATCTCGGCCGGTCAGCCCGGCGGCAGCGCTGGCGGCTTCCGGCACGTCGTCGAGGCGACCCGGCAAGTGATGGGCCGCGCCGAGAGCCGGCAGGTGGAGAAATCCGACCTCTGCATGGTGAACGGCTGAGGTGGCACCGGAAGCGTGATGTGCACGCTGGTGCTCGGTTCGAGCGAAACTCTCTAACAACCGGATACGACGAAGCAAGAGACCGAGGCCTCCAATGGGCGACAACGCAAAGCCTCTGCCGAGGCTCGAAGACCCCGAACTGACGCAGCGCTTCTGGGACGCGGCGAAGCGGCACGAGCTGATCATTCCTCGCTGCGCTCGCTGCGACGCCTTCTTCTGGTACCCGCGCAGGGCCTGTCCGACCTGCCTGCGCGAGGACTGGGAGTGGGCGTCGGTGAGCGGCAAGGCACGGCTGCACACCTTCACGATCGTGCGCCAGCCCGGTAACCCCGCCTTCGAAGACGACGTTCCGTACGTCTACGCCGTGGTGCAACTCGACGAGGGCGTGCGCATGATCTCGACGCTCGTCGACTGCGAGGTTCCCGACGATGTGATCGTCGACATGCCGCTCGAAGTGAGCTTCGACGACATCACGGACGAGTGGACACTGGTGAAGTTTCGCCCCGCGTAGCGGGTCGGGCGCTACGCGCCGTTCAGCTCGACGAGCAGGCGCGCTTCCGGCCCATCGAGCACATCGAGGAAGTCGAAGTCGGCCTCCTTCGCCATCTGCCGGTCGACCGGCGTATCGCCGATATGCAGGTAGTGCGCGGCGTCCGGGAATGACGCGCGGACGTGCAGCAGGTTTTGCTTCAGCACGACGAACTGCATCGGCACGTCATGATCCGCCCACAGCTTCTGCTGGTAGCTGATCGGGCGGTCGGAGCAGCTTCCGACGACGATGCCGAGCGCGTGTGCCCGTCGAACGGTCGTCAGGGTGATCTCACCCGGTGGTTCGCCAACCTCCAGGGTTCCGTCGATGTCGAAGCTGATCAGCCGCGTCGCGGAGGCTGGCGGCTGATCAACGCCACCACCGATTGAGGCGATCACGTAGATCTCTGTCTCCGGGCCGACGGACGCCCCGAGCCCACCCTCGACAACCGTGCCGTCGATCGCGATGGCGAACTGTGGGAGGACGTCGCCGCCCTCGATGATCTGCGACACGAGGTCGGGCCACTCCCGATCCAGCGCCGCAAAGACCTGCCGCAGCGTCGATCCGGGTGCGCCGACCTGCGTCTGGTCACCCGCGAACGGGTGCAGGTTCGTCGGCAGGTGGACGGTGGCCATCGCCGACGCGGCCTCAGTCGTCATCCGGCAGCAGCTCGTCGAGGATCGCAGTCGGCGATGCGGGCAGGCGGCGCATGCGCACGCCGATCGCGTCGTGGATCGCGTTCGAGATCGCAGCCAGCGGAGGCACGATCGGTACCTCGCCGACGCCTCGCACGCCGTAGGGGTGACCGGGGTTCGGCACCTCAACCAGCGTGACGTCGATCATCGGCACATCGACGGTCGTCGGCATGCGGTAATCGAGGAAGCTCGCGTTCGTCATGCGGCCGTCGGCGTCGTAGAGGAACTCCTCGCTGAGTGCCATGCCGATGCCCTGGACCGCGCCACCCTGGATCTGCCCCTCGACGTACGAGGGGTGGATCGCGGTACCGACGTCCTGGATCGCGGTGTAGCGCAGCACCTCGACCTTGCCCGTCTCGGCATCCACCTCGATATCGACGATGTGGGCGGCAAAGGCCGGCCCCACGGAGCCGCCGACTTTGTCGGGCACGGTGTCGGCGCGCCCCTGCAACATGCCGCCGGTGGAGGGCAGGCGCTTGGCAATTTCCTTGAAGGTCATGTGCTTGCCGTTGGGGCCGCGGACGACGCCGTCGTCGTCGTAGCTGACCCACTCATCGTCGATCTCCCAGATGCTCGCCGCTCGCGATTCGAGCTGGCGCTGCAGGTCAAGCGCCGCGTGGTGCACTGCGAGGCCGGTAGCGAACGTCGTGCGGCTGCCGCCGGTGTTGCCGGTGAAGCCGATCGCGTCGGTGTCCGCGACCTGCGACTTCACGTCTTCGTACGGGATCGCCATCGTCTCCGCGAACTGCATCGCCAGCGAGGCGCGTTGCCCGCCGATGTCGACGGATCCGGTCATCAGGCTGACGGTGCCGTCCGGGCTGACAGCCGCGTAGGCACTCGACTCGCCCCCGCCGTTCTGCCAGAAGCCCATCGCGATCCCGCGCCCGCGGTTCTCGCCCTCCATCTCGGAGCGGTAGTGGTCGCTGTCGCGCACGGCGTTCATCACATCGATGTTGCCGATCAGCCCGTGCGTCGCACCGTCCGACCGCTGACTGCCGTCGCGGGCGGCGTTCTGGATGCGCAACTCGATCGGGTCGAGATCCAGCTCCAGCGCAATCTCATCGATCACGGAGTCGACGCCGAAGGCGCCCTGCGAGGCGCCCGGGGCACGGTAGGCCGCGACCTTCGGTTTGTTCACGACGATGTCGTAGCCGTGCACTCGCTGGTTCCGGATGTCGTAAGGCGTGAGCGCGCAGCGCGCGCCTCCGGCGACAGGCGCACCGGGGTAGGCACCGGACTCGTACATCAGCTCCACATCGGCCGCGACGATCGTTCCGTCGAGCTTCGCGCCGATCTTCACGCGCTGGCGCGTTGCGCCGGCCGGGCCGCTCGCCTCGAAGACGTCGGTGCGGCTCATCGCCATCTGCACGGGCCGTCCCGAGGCACGCGAGAGCAGCGCGGCGAGTGGTTCGAGGTAGATCGAGAGCTTGCCGCCGAATCCGCCACCGATCTCAGTCGGGATCACGCGGACTTGGGCGACCGGGATGCCCAGCACCTCGTTCAGCTGCGAGCGCACACCGAACGCACCCTGCGTGCTCGTCCAGACGGTGAGCTGGCCGTCGTGGCTCCAGAACGCGGTGGCGTTGTGCGGTTCGATGTAGCCCTGGTGCGCGGCCGCGACCTCGAACTCGCGTTCGACGATGACCTCCGCTTCCGCGAAGCCCGCATCGACGTCGCCGAGACTCATCTCGATGTGTCGCGCGATGTTGCTCGGGCGGCCGTCGACGAACTCGAACAGCCCTTTGATCTCATCGGCCGCGCCGTCGTCGAGCAGGATCGGCGCGTCAGGCGACTCGGCATCGAGACCGCTCGTCACCGCCGGCAGCACCTTGTACTCGACCTCGATCAGCGCGAGTGCGTCTTCGGCAATGTGCGGGTCGGTTGCGCAGAGCGCGGCAATCGGCTGGCCGCGGTAGAGCGCCTTGGATGAGGCCATCAGTCGGTCGAGCTGCCAGCGCAGGGGCAGGGGGCCGCGCAGCGTCGGCACGATCCGACCCTCGTCGTCCGGGAAGTCCGCAGAGGTGATCACGGCCTGCACGCCGTCCAGCGCCAGCGCCTGCGAGGCGTCGATCGACTTGATCACCGCGTGGGCGTGCGGGCTGCGCAGCACCGCACCTGCCAGCGTCTGCTGCTGCCGCACGTCCGAGCCGTAGACCGCGCGTCCGGTGACCTTGTCCGTGCCGTCCGGGCGTACTGGGCGGCTGCCGACGACGCGATAGCGTCCAGCATTCGATGTCGTCATCTCAGGCCCCTCGCATCTGTTCGGCCGCGGTCAGCACGGCGCGAATGATCTTGTCGTATCCGGTACAGCGACAGAGATTTCCGGCGAGCCAGAAACGCACCTCGTGCTCCGTCGGATCCGGGTTCTCATCAAGCAACGCTTTCGCGGAGACGAGGAAGCCGGGAGTGCAGATGCCGCACTGCAGCGCCGCCTCTTCGAGGAAGACCTGCTGCAGCGGGTGCAGCTCCTGAGGCCCGCTCTCCAGCCCCTCCACGGTGGTCACTTCAGCGCCCTCGAGCTCGGCGGCCATCACGAGGCAAGAGTTGACCAGGCGACCATCGAGCATCACGGAGCAGGCGCCGCAGTTGCCGTTGTTGCAGCCCTCCTTCGCCCCGGTCAGCCCGGCACGGTTGCGTAGCGCCTCCAACACGCTGTCGCGGTCATCGACCAGCAAGTCGCGTGAGTCCCCGTTGATCCGCGTCTTGACGATGCGAGTGCTCATCAGGCACCTCCGTTGGCGATAGTGATGCCCACAAACTCAGCGGCGACGCGAATCGTACGAGCGGTGAGCAGACCGGCGAGGTGGCGACGTTGCTTCACCGAACCTCGCATGTCCGCGATTGGCGTGGCTGCTTCGCGCGACGCCTGTGCGGCCGCGTCGATCGTTGCCTCGCTGAGTGGCGAGCCGATTAGCGCCTCGGCGGCGGCCTCGACGAAGATCGGCGTGGGGCCGACTGCGCCGATCGCCACACGAGCGGAGACGACCGTCTCGCCCTCGAACTCGAGGCTCGCCGCGGCATTGGTGACGGCGATGTCCATCTCGTTGCGGGGGATGAAGCGCTCCCAGCCCGCGCCGGACTTCGCCGCGGGTGGTGGCAACTGAATCGAGACCACGAACTCGCCCGTCTCCAGCACGTTCTGGCCGGGGCCGGTGCAGAACTGCTCGACCGCGACCACACGCTCGCCATCCGGCCCTGCGATGTTGGCGACCGCGCCGAGCGCGATCATCGCCGGGATCGAATCGGCCGCTGGCGATGAGTTGCAGAGGTTGCCGCCCAGGCTCGCGCGCCCCTGCACCGCGGTACCGCCGATCACCCTCGTCGCGGCGATCAGCGCCGGGTAGTGCTCACGCACGCTCTCGTCACCGTAGATGCGATAACAGGGGACGGCCGCGCCGACACTGAGACCGTCCGAGGCATCGAACGAGAGCGCCATCGTCTCCGGGATCTGTTTCACATCGATGAAGCGGTCGATCTCCGCTCGGCGTTCGCGCGCCAGCACGATCACGTCGGTGCCGCCGGCCAACACGCGAGCGGTTGGCCCGCCGTCCTTGAGCAGCGCGATCGCCTCGGCGACGGTCGATGCGCGTTCGTATGTCAGTGCCTGCACCCGGTCATCCTCTCGCGGTCTCGTGGCCTGCGCAGCATAGGAGCGGAACGCGGTGCTGTCAGCCTTGACCGCGTCAGCGTAGGTTCTGAGAATGGCAGTGTCGGCAACGGACGGGACGAGACGTGCAGGCGATCCTGTTGATGGCGGGCGGCGCGATCGGCACCTACTTGCGGTTTCAGATCGCGGGTCGCGTGCAGAGCGCGAGCGACGGCAGCTTCCCCGTCGGCACACTGACGGTGAACATCGTCGGCGCATTCGTCGCCGGCATCATCGCCACGGTGCTGCTCGAACGCACGAACATCCCGGTCGAGTTGCGCATGGCGCTGCTCGTCGGTCTACTCGGCGGCTTCACCACGTTCTCTGCCTTCAGCCTCGAGACGCTGACGCTGACGAATCAGGGTGCGTGGGGGCTCGCGGCCCTCAACGTGCTCGCCTCTGTCAGTGCCGCGCTCATCGCCGTGTGGGCGGGGCAGAGCGTCGCCCGGCTGTGGAGCTAGCGAGCGCGATCTCGCCTAGAGCAGGCGGCCCTGACCGGGTTCAGTCGGCGGCAAGGCCGACGAGGGCTCCCACGCATCGACGGCGACGCCCCCGGCCTCCAGTCGCTCGCTGAGCAGGCGGGCGTTCGAGGGACCCTGGTCGAAGTTGTTGGTGTTCAGGATCAGGTGCACGTCCTCGGCCTGATCGAGCAGGCTGGCGACTTTCGGTACCCACTCGTCGAGCTCGTGCGGCTCGTAGTAGTGGTCGAAGCGCTCGGAAGAGATCTTTGTCTTCTGCTCCCACATCGCGGCGTTCCGCCCGTGGAAGCGCACGAAGCCGAGGTCGTTCGTCGTGGCTGCGATCGGCGGCACCGACGACTGAAAGCCCTGCGGTTCGTCCACACAGATGTACGAGAAGTCGAGGTCGCCGAGTTCGGCGAGCGTGCGTTCCTGCCTCCCCGGTTCCATCCACGTCTCGTTGCGGAACTCGATTGCCGCACGGTACGGGCCCAGGCGGTCGCGGATCTCCTCGAAGTACGCGAGCGTCCCGTCACTGGGGAAGACCCACTTCGGGAATTGGAAGACGATTGCCCCCAGCCGGCCACTCTCGTGTAGCGGGCGCAGCGTGTCGATGAACGTCGACCAGCAGAGGTCGATGATCTCCTCCGGGGCGTCCTTGCGGTAGAACTGCCGCTTCTGGGTGAGCGAGGATGGCAGCTCCGCCTTGATCGCCTTTGGCAGTCGTACGACCGGCGTCGGGTGCTCGGTGAACAGCGAGTACGCCTTCACATCGAAGGTGAACCCCTCCGGCGTGCGATCGACCCATGCGTTGACCAGTTGATCCGTCGGCAGCCCGTAATAGGTCGTGTCCGCCTCGACGAGCGGAAACTGCGAGGCGTAGTAGCGCAGCCGCGCCTCGGCGTTCTTCGCTTCGGGCGGATAGAACTTGCCGCTCTCGATCAGCGGCTTGTCGGTCCACGAAGCGGTGCCGGTGAGCAGCCGAGAGTCGGATTCGGCCATCAGGTAGCAAGCCTAGCACGCTGTAAAGGGGCATCCGCGGACGATGCGTGTAGTATCTGGCGATCGAGGTGCTGGCGGAGCATGGCGTCGATGCCAGTGCAGCCGGCTCAGAGCACCTCGATCGCTACATCGACGAGCAGTGGGACTTCGTGATCACCGTCTGCGACCGCGCCGCGGAGTCGTGCCCGAACTTCCCCGGGGCGGCCACACGGGTGCACTGGTCGATACCCGATCCGGCCGGTGCCGAGGGCGATCATGAGCAGCGACTGACGGCGTTCCGGGTCGCTCGCGACGACCTCGATGAGCGCATCCGAGGGTGGATCGAGAAGCCCTGAATCCCTGTCAGTAACGGGGTGCACCTAGCCGATATCACCCATATGCTGCCCTCGGCTACCAGCGCCTTTCCTGATCAGAATGCGTCGCGTCTTGAACAGTCGATCTCTCGGCTCGCTTCTCACTTCTGGCCCTTCCGGCATCCTTGTTCGAGCGATCATCGTGGTCGCCCTGTTGTTCCTGTTCCTGGTCGGTGTCTCCACGCTGGAAGCCGGGATCAAGGCGCTCGGTTCCGGTTTCCAGGAAGGGCTGCTGGAGAACGTCAACAACCCGCTCGCGGGGCTCTTCGCGGGCATCCTCGCGACCGTACTCGTGCAGTCGTCGTCGGTGACAACATCGACGTTGGTCGGGCTCGTGGGCTCCGGGACGATCACGGTCGATGCGGCCGTGCCGATGATCATGGGCGCGAACATCGGCACGACGATCACCAACACACTTGCCTCGCTGGGCCACGCGCGAAGGGACGAGGAGTTCCGGCGCGCCTTCACGGCCGCGACGATGCACGACTTCTTCAACATCATCGCTGTGGCGATCTTCTTCCCACTTGAACTGCTGACGGGATTCCTCACCAAACTCTCGGAGGAGCTCGCGGAGCTGGTTGGAGCCAGTGGCGTCGAGGGCAGGAAGACGAGCAGTCCGATCAAGGAGGCAGTGAAGGCGCCGTCCGGGTGGATCGAAGACCGACTGGAGTCGGTGATCGATTTCGATGTGCTGCTCGGCTCGCTGCTGCTGGCGATCGGGCTCGGCCTGATCCTCATGGCGTTGGCCGCGCTCAGCCAGAACATGCGGGCGCTGATCGCGGGCCGCATCGAGACAGCGATGAACACTGCCGTGGCGCGCGGCGGGGGCATCGTGGGCCTGTTCACCGGTCTGTTCGTGACGATGGGCGTGCAGTCTTCGAGTATCACTACCTCGATCGTTGTCCCGCTGGTGGGCTCGGGTGTGCTGACGGTGCGCAGCGCCTTCCCAATCACGCTCGGTGCGAACATCGGCACCACGATGACAGCGCTGATCGCCTCGCTGGCGGTCGACCTGCGCGTCGGACTGGTGATCGCGCTGCACCACGTCCTCTTCAACCTGATCGCGGTGACGGTGCTCTATCCGATGCCGTGGTTCAGAAACACGCCCGTCTACCTGGCCGGGCGGCTGGCTGAAGTGGCGACGAGGCATCGTGCACTCGTCGGGGTCTATGTGGCGGGCGTTTTCGTAATCATGCCGCTCGCTGGCATAGTGGTATTGCGATAAGGACGGCCAGAGATGGTGCGCAGATTCTTCCAGCGCAGTGGCGCGCAACCGATGGGGCACGTGCAGAGCGTGCTGCTAGAGATGCTCGCGAACGACCGCCACTCGTTCGATGTCGCGACCTCCGCGCTGCTCGACGGCGCCGACTCCGCGACGGTCGGTGCGGTTCTGCGCACGACCGACCGCAGGGTGAACGAGGGCCAGCGCACCATCCGACGCGAGTTGATGGTGCACGCCAGCGTCCATGGCACCTCGCAGGTCTCCGCGATCATGGTCTACATGAGCATCGTCAAAGACGTTGAGCGCATCGGCGACTACGCCAAGAACATCTTCGATGTCGCTGCCCAGGGCGGCGGCCTCTCCGGCGACGACCAGGAGGGGTTGCGCGAATACCGTGATCGCATATCCGCGATGATCACCGAGGCCGCGAGTGCCTTTGCGGACGAGGACGTCGAGACGGCGAATGCGTTGTTGATCGAGGGCGACCGCATGCAGGATGTCTTCGACCGGCACGTCGCCGAGCTGGTCAGCACGGAGCGGCCGGGCAGCGAAGCCGTCCCGAGGGCGCTGATGTACCGCTACTTCAAGCGCATCGTCGGGCACCTGATGAACTTGCTCTCCGCGGTCGTGATGCCGATGGACCAGCTCGACTACTACGACGAGCGGCGCGCCGACCGCTAGGCCAGGTTCCTAGGCTGGGGTTAGGCGCAACTCCGCTTCCGCATTTGCCTCGATGTCGGACCACTCCACGAACAGCGGGTGGTAGTCGACGTCCCGCCAGCGTTCGATGTTGTCGCCGTAGTGGGGCGAACCGGGCTGCCCGGAGTTGCCGGGCGGGATGCAGATGCGGGCGGCGTTGAGGTCGCTGAGATCGAAAATCTGGCGATATGAGACGCCGTGCGCGCCCGTAATCCCGACCGGGGTCGACGTGTTGAAGATCGTGGTAGCGTCGCCGCCGATCTCCACGTCCGGCAGGTTCAACAGCGCCGCCAACTCCGGGTCGCGGCCGAGGTTGTGGCGCCAGCTCATCTGGTGAGCGAGCCCCCAATGCCACTGTGAACTGTCCTCGCCGTACTGCACGCGCAGCTCGACCGCCGCCTCACTCAGTGCCTGTTCGACGGCGGCGTCCCAGCTCGCGAAGTCGCCCAGCATCAACGGGGCATCCTTCGTCAGCTGGTTGTAGACGATGCCGCGGTCTGCCGGCGGCATCGGTGGCGTGTTCGAGACCGGCTCGTAGTAGTCGTGCACCGTCAGCCGCGCGAGCACATCCCGTACTCGCGAGCAGACGAGCGGTGCGACGGCATCGACGGGCATCGAGCCGTCCCAGCCACGCATCAGTTTCTGCATCGCCAGCGCGTCCGCGTCCGTGACCTCTGCGGCGACGAAGCGCTCCGCGAAGGTGCGCAGCATCACGCTCGTCTGGTCCGCCTGCATCGCCGGCATCTCATCGAGTCGGAAGACCTCCGTGTCCTCGAAGATCTCGCGCACACGGTCGGCGCGGAACGGGAAGGCGCCGAAGCTCAGGTAGTGCGGGTAGTCGGGCGCTGCCGTGCGGTTGTTCGCGGTGAAGATGAAGCCGGTGTCCGGGTTCTCCTCGATCGGGAGCTCGTCCACCGGGATCGAGCCGTCCCACTCGTGCTCGCCGTCCCAGCCGGGCACGGGCAACAGCCACGCCGGGCGCTTCGGGATGCGACCGACGTACTGGAAAGCGATGTCGCCCTGCGGGTCGGCAAAGCAGTAGTTGCCGCTGATCGAGTCGAGCTTTCGGAAGCCCTCGCGCGCCTCGGCGACTGTCGAGGCGGTGAAGTACAGCATGTGCGCGTCGAAGTCATGCGCCGGCTCCGCGAGCCCCCATGCGGCGGCGACGACTTCCTCGTCGCTCAGCGGATCGCCTGCGACGACAGGGCCGTGACGCGTCTCCCACACCACCTCGGTCGCCGCCTCGCCCCCTTTCACCTCGAAACTCTCATCGAGGCGTCTGAGCGGCTCCCAGTCGTCGCCGAAGCGTGCCTCCGGGCCGTCATCGCCCTGGCGGATCTGTTCGCGGTAGAGCGTCCAGCGGTCGCCGTTCGAATGCGTCATCGTCCACGCGACCTTCGTGTTGTGGCCGTAGTAGACGGGGCCGGGATAGGCGGGGTTGCAGGGTCCGGCGACCGTGAACTCCGGGCACTCCATGTGTACGACGTACCACTGGCCGGGAATGCCGACAGCGAGGTGCGGGTCACCGCAGACGATCGGTGCGCCGGTGTCCGTGCGCGACCCGTGGATCACCCAGCAGTTCGACCCGCCACCCGCGGCGACGACGCCGCCCGGCGTCCCCATCGCGGCCTCGATGTCCGCAGCGTACGGATGTGTCTCATCGAGCCAGCGCCCGCCAGTCGGGTTGATCAGCGTCGCGCCTTCTGCGACGTCGGAGACCAGCGCGTTCACCGCGTCGGCACCGAGCGCGCCGGCAGCCTTCGCGTAGTGCAACCGCGAGGCCCAGTGCGCCCCGGCGGAGACCATCTTCAGCACGGCGAGCGAGTCGACCGGCGTCCACGGCTGTATCTCGTGGTCGATCGCGTGGAACTCGAACGGCTTCGGCCCGGCGGCGATCGCGGCGTTGATGCCGGCGGAGTACGCCTCCAGGATCATGCGCGAGTCGTCGGATTGCGCCTCCCACTCGCGCTCTGCGTAGCGACCGTAGCCGAGACGGCGGTTGAGGCGGTCGCGGCCCAGCAGGCCTTTGTTCAACATTCCGGCGGCACGACCGTGCGCCATCTGGCGGTAGAGCTCGATCTGGTAGAGCCGGTCCTGCCCCATGCAGAAGCCCTGCCCGAAGAAGGCGTCGCGGGCGCTCTCCGCCTTGATGTGCGGGATGCCCCAGCGGTCGCGCACGATGCGCAGGGGACCGTCGAGGCCGGCGACCGTCAGTTCGCCCTCCGTCTGAACCAGGCAATCTTCCGGTTGAACGTTCGTCATCGCGCACCCCTCTGCGTGTTCGGCGCGGCAGTTATAGCATCGCGGAGGCGTGAGGCGCAGCGGCTAGACTGCCAGCGGAGGTACGCGAGTGGCCCAATCTGCCCCGCAGCTCGCGCTGACGGGCGACATCGGTGGGACAATGATGCGTGCGGCGCTGATCGATCGCGGCGGCAGAGTACTTGCCCGTCGCGACAGCCCGACCGAGCCCTCGCGCGGACTCGTCGCCGCCGCGCAACTCCTCGCCGCGATGCTCACCGAGGTACGCGCGACCACCACAGAGGCAATCGCGGGAGTCGGTATTTCGACGGCCGGGCCGGTCGACCCCACGACAGGCATCTACCGCGCGCCGCCGAACCTCGGTGGCTGGGACGGGATGACGATGGTGCCCGCGATCGAGCAGGCGCTCGGGCTGCCGGTCGCCGTCGGCCATGACGCGACGCTGGCCGCGATGGCGGAGGTCGAGTTCGGGGCGGGGCAGGGGATGCGTCACCTGCTCTACGTCACCGTCAGCACCGGCATCGGCGCTGGCATCGTCGCGGACGGCCGCCCGATCACCGGTGCGACGGGCGGGGCAGGCGAGGCCGGGCATCTGATCGTGCAGCCCGGAGGCCCGGTCTCTGGCGCGGGCTGCGGCGGCTGCCTGGAAGCGATGGCGTCGGGCAGCGGCATCGCCGCCGAGGCTCGCCGTCGCATCGGTGCCGGAGCACAGAGCTCGCTCACCGCGATCGCGGAGCCGACCGCGCGCGAAGTCTTTGAGGCCGTCGCTGCGGGCGATGCCGTCGCGGGGGCGATCATCGACGACGCGACCACCTACCTCGGTGCGGGCCTCGCGGGGCTCCTCGCAGTCTTCGATCCGGAGCTACTAGTGCTGGGCGACGGGGTGATCGACGGGCTGCGCCCTCGCTGGGACGACGTGTTGGAGGCGACACGATCGCGGGCGCTACCACGCTACGCGGACGGTGTCCCGCTGGTGGTGAGCACGCTGGGTGACGCCGTCAGCCTGCTCGGCGCGGCGGTGCTGGCGTTCGAGCGGCCCTAGTCCAAGACCGAGAGCGCCGCGAACGCCCGCACGGCGCGCTCCGCCGTTGGGAAGACGCCGATGCCGGCGTCGGCGTAGCGGCGCAGTACGTCGGCGTCCTGTGGAGCGCCGATCAGCGCCAGCGGCTTTCCGATGTGGTCGACCGCTGCCGACATCTGATCGGCGAAATCCGCGACACCATCACCCGAGCCGCGGCCACCGATTACGACGACGCCATCGACATTCGGATCCGCCCCTACGATCTCGGTTACGCGGGCGTATACGTCCATCGGGCCGTACATGATCAAGCCAACATCGACGGGGTTGCGGGGCGACGTGCCGACCGCGCTGATTTCGCTGCGCAGGCGTTCGATCGTCTCCTCCGCGAGCTCAGCGAGCTGTAGGCCGGCCTCTTCGGCGGCGTCCGTCGCGGAGATGCTTGGTCCACCCGGCCCGGTGACTATTGCGAGCCGTCGCACCGCCCCCCGAGGGTGCATGCGTAGCGCCACGACCACGTCGGCGAGGTCGTGGATCGTTTTCGCCGGAACGACGCCGGCCTGTCGTGCCATCGCCTCCCAGAGCCTGTTCGTGCCGGCGAGCGCGCCGGTGTGGCTGCGAGCGGCCCTCGCACCGCCCTCGGTGCGCCCCGACTTCCACATCACAACCGGCTTGCGCTCTGTCGCGTAACGCAGCGCCTCGAAGAGCCGCCGACCGTCCCGCGCGCCCTCCACGTACATCGCGATCAGCTTCGTCGCGTCGTCGTCGGCGAAGTAGCGCACGAAATCGGCGGCCTCCAAATCGAGCTGATTGCCCATCGATACGACCTTGCTGAGAGCGAAGCCGCGCGTCGCGCCATCGCGAGCGAACGCGCTCACCAGCGATCCGCTCTGAGAGATGAAGCCCACGTCTCCGGATTCGGCCGGCATGTTGGGAAACGCGGCGAGCCCGAGCGAGGGCACGTAGAGGCCCATGCAGTTCGGTCCGACCAGGCGGACGCCGGCCTGCCGCGCCACCGCCAGCAGCTCGGCACCGCGCGCAGACCCTTCATCGGTACCCAGTTCATCGAAGCCGGCCGTGAACATCACCACGCCCGCGACCCCGGCCTTGCCGCAGTCCTCCACGACACTTGCCGCCGCGCCCGGCGGGGTGACGACGATCGCGATGTCGATTCGCGCTCCGATCGCGCTGACGCTGGGGTATGTCTCGAGGCCCAGAATCTCGTCGGCGTTCGGGTTCACGGGGTAGACGTTGCCGTGAAAGCCGGGCTTCTGCAGCGCCTCGAGGAACATGCGCCCGGTCTTCATGCCTCGTGGTACACCGACGACGGCCACCGAGCGCGGCGCGAAGATGCGTTCCATCACTTCGTGTGGGACGGCCGGAGTGGAAGAGTCCATAGCGGCAGGATTCTACCCGCCTCGCGACTCGATCTGCATGAGACCTTCGACCCTGTCAGCGAGGCGGCGGGGGACTAGCCCCTCGCACCTGTGGCTACGGCCTCGCGGTTCTCAGCGGGCGTCCCCGGTGGGATCGAGCAGCCTGCAGTGATGAAGAGCCGTTCCGGCCCGGTCGCGAGTGCCACCGCGGCCTGGTCGCCGGCCTGCGCCGCGGCCATTGAGTCGAGGAGGGCGTGGTCGACGCCGCCCATCACGGCCTTCGTCGTGCGCGCCTTCACCTCGGCCAGACTCGGGTTGCCCTCGCCGTGGTCGGCCCAGTTGATCACCGGCACCGGGTAGTCGAGTAGCAGATCGATCATGTTGTTGTCGCGGCAGACGTGCAGGATGTTGAACTCCGCGTCGCGGATCTGCGCGAGCAATTGCAGGTCGTACGGGCGGCCGAATTCGCGGTAGAAGTCGGGCGTGCAGACATCGTTGCTCGCCCAGCGGAGCGGCGCGAAGAAGATGCCGGCCGCACCGATCTCCAGTGCCGCCTGCGAATACTCGGTCAGTGTCTGCGTCACCGCTGCGATCGCGCTGTGCGTGGCCGCCGGATCCTCCGCGGCCAGCTCGATCAGCCGCGACTCAGACCCCGTGAGCCGTCCGACGACGGAGAGCGGCGAGAAGACCGTGTGCACGATGTCGACCTCGTCGCCGACCTCGGAAATCAGCATGTTCAGCGCGTTCAGGTGCTCCTCGAATACCCCGCTGAATGCGTTCACCGGTTGCAGTGTCGCGAGGTCCGCCACCGAGGTGATGGCGGGGCTGGTGAGCGGCGCGGCCTGATCGTCGGTCGGCGCCCCGTACTCGCTGCCCCACGCCTCCGCGAAATAGCTGGCGCGAGGGTTGAGCTTGATGAAGTCCCAGTCGTAGGCGCGGTACTGCTCGAGCGTCGCCTCCACGAGGTCGCTGGCCGACCATTCCCGCGTGAAGTCATGCCCCCACATCGAGGCCGGCGGACGATCGAGGGGTTCGCCGGCCAGTGCCGCGCGCACGCGTTGCTTCTTCGTCATCTCAGCCATCGTCTCCGCCTTTCGCTTGTCTGTTTGTACAGCCTACAGTCGCGCGATCAGCGCATCGCAGAACTGTTCGCTCGTGGCGTTCCCGCCCTGGTCGGGCGTGAGCGCCTTGCCGTTCTCGTAGATCCCTTCGATCGCCGCGACCAGCCGTTGGCTGGCGTCGGAGAAGTCGAGGTGATCGAGCATCATCGCCGCCGAGAGCAGCGTCGCCGTGGGGTTGATCGTGTTCGTGCCCGCGATGTCGGGCGCGGTCCCGTGTACCGGCTCGAAATACGCGAAGTCGTCGCCGTAGCAGGCGCTTGGCGCGAGTCCCAGTCCACCGACCAGCGCCGCCGCCTCGTCCGAGAGGATGTCGCCGTAGAGGTTCGGCAGCACCGCGACGTCGATCTCGTGAGGGGTCGCGACGAGGCGCCGAGCGAAGTCATCGGCAAGGTAGTTCACGTACTCAATCTCCGGGTAGTCGCGGGCCACCTCGGCAGCCACATCGCGAAAGAGCCCGTCGGTCTGCGGCAGCACGTTCCACTTGCACGCCGAGGTGACCCGGCCGATGTGGCCGCGCTCCTTACGCTCCTGCGCGAGCCGGAACGCGAACTCCACGATGCGGCGGGTGCCTGCCTCCGTGATCACCTTGATCGCGAACTGGCCGCCGTCCTCCGGCAGTGGGTTGTTGCGACGGCTGGTGAGGCCCAGTGGCACGAGTTGCTGGAGGTCGCCCTCGATGCCGGTGTACACGTCCTCCGTGTTCTCGCGCACGATCACGAAGTCGATGCCCTCCGGGTCGCGCAGCGGGCTTGCCGCGCCCGGCAGATAGCGAGTCGGACGCACATTCGCGTAGGTGTCCTTGCCGTAGCGCAGGTAGCCAATCGCCGGGGTGAGCCCACTGGAGGAGCCAAACAGAGTCGTATCGGTCGCGTCGATCGCCTCGCGGCAGACATCGTTCCACTGGTCGCCGTGCTCGGCGGTGCCGTCTTCGCCGGAAGGCAGCTCGGTGAACTCGATCGTCGGTTCCATCGCCTGCAGCACTCGCAGCGTCGGTCCGACCGCCTCAGGAGCGGCGTCGTCGCCCGGAATCACGCACACTCGCTTGCTCATCGTTCGCAGTCTCCGCCTCATTTTGCTTCGGTAGCGCAATACTAGCCGTTGTTGACCGACACGCGCGGCAGTCCTGTGTCGAACGTCCCGGGACCACTGGGACGAACGTATGTGGGAGTGTTCGCAGGTGCTCACTACGATTGTCCTATGAATGCATCGACGAATACCCCTGCAACCTCGAACAGACGGAGAGTGGTGTTAGCCTCATCGTCCGACGATCGACCAGGGAAGACGCCGGTAATTCCCAATGGATGGAGGCCGGTGATGACTACTGAGCACCAGTACCGAGTGCTGCTCGTCGATGACCACGAGATCGTCCGGCGCGGGTTGAGGATCGTGCTCCAGGAGCGTCCGGATATCACGATCGTTGGCGAATCCGGGACGATGCAGAGCGGCATCGACGAGACAGTGCGCCTGCAGCCAGACGTTGTGATCATGGATCTCCGGCTGCCGGATGGCTCCGGTGTGGAAGCTTGCCGCGAGATTCGCAGCAAGGTACCGGACGCGAAGGTGATCATCCTGACCTCGTACGCTGACGAGGACGCGTTGTTCGCCGCGATCATGGCGGGCGCCTCCGGCTATGTCCTGAAGGACCTCGATCCCACGCGCTTGCAGCAAGCGATTCTCACCGTTGGCAGGGGTGGCTCACTGCTCGACCCAAAGATGGCGACGACCGTGCTGGAGCGCGTTCGGAAAGGCACCATGCAGCACCCGGCCGACGACGCTTTCTCGACGCTCTCGCCTCAGGAGGATCGCATCCTCGTCTTCATTGGCGAGGGACTGACGAACCGAGAGATCGCCGAGCAGCTCTCGTTGAGTGAGAAGACGATCAAGAACTACGTCTCGCAGATCTACTCGAAATTGCATGTACAGCGTCGCTCGCAGGCAGCGACGATCGCGACCGAGCGGCGGCTCCGCAAGGAGCAGTAGCCGCGCCCTGGCTTCCTCAGCCCGCCGCTCACGGGTCTGCGCGACGCCGCGCGGGCCTGCTACGCTGCGTTCGCCGCGCCGCGTGGGCGCGAGAGTAGGAGCGAGCGATGACTGCACCGGCCCTGAACGGGATGCGCGTCCTCGATATGACGCAGTACGAAGCCGGAACCTCCGGCACGCAGATGCTGGCCTGGCTCGGCGCGGATGTCGTGAAGGTGGAGTCGCCGTACGGCGATCCGGGCCGTCGCGCATTCACCCGCGGGACGGACGACTCGCAGTACTTCCTCAACTACAACAGCAACAAGCGCAGCATCGTGCTCGACCTCAAGACCGAACGCGGGCGTCAGCTCCTGCTTGACCTCGTGCCGAAGTTCGATGTCTTCGTCGAGAACTACGGGCCGGGCGTGATCGAGAACCTGGACATCGGCTACGAGGTGCTGAGCGCGATCAATCCTCGACTGATCTACACGCGCATCAAGGGCTTCGGTCTCGACGGACCGCACGCGAACTACAAGGTGTTTGACCCGCTGGCGCAGGCCGTAGCCGGAGCGATCTCCGTCACCGGCGAGCCGGACGGCGAACCCGTGAAGCCCGGCCCGACGATCGCCGACAGCGGCACCGGCATGCAGACTGCGCTCGGGATCACGGCGGCGTGGGCGCAACTCCAGCACACCGGCAAGGGCCAGCTGATCGAACTCTCGATGCAGGAAGTGATGACGATGTTCATGCGCACCGTCACCGTCCCAACCTGGGGCCAGCAGCCCGCGGAGCGTCGCGGGAACCGTGGTGGTGCACCAACGGGGATGTACCCCTGCGCGCCCGGCGGCAAGAACGACTACATCTACATCCACGTCGCGACAACACGGCTATGGGATCAGCTCTGCGCCTCGATGGAGCGCGATGACCTGCTGATCGACCCTCGCTTCCAGACCGGCCGCCTGCGCATGCAGAACGCCGACGTGCTGCGCGAGGAGATCAAGAAGTGGACGCTGCAGCACACGAAGCACAAGGCGATGACGATCCTCGGCGAGGGTGGTTGCGCTGTCGCTGCGGTCAACGATACGCAGGACGTTTTTAACGACCCGCACCTCAAGGCGCGTGGGTTTTTCGAGCAGGTTGAGCACCCGGCGGAGGGCACGATCACGCTGATGAACTCGCCGATCCGCATGTCCGAATCGAAGGTGCCGCTGAAATCCGCGCCGACGCTCGGTGGCGATACCGATCAGGTACTGGGCGACGAACTCGGCCTGAGCGGCGCTGAGATTGACCAGTTACACGAGGAACAGGTGATATTCTCGCGGGCGCGTCAGGCCGGCGCGGTCGCAGGCGACTGAGAACGAGCAACAACGAGGGGGACGACGATGACGACAGAGATGACGACCGGCGCGGATGTGCTGGTTGAGAGCATGAAGAAGCAGGGCGTCGACTACATGTTCGGCGTCGTCGGGTTCCCGATCATACAGCTTGCCGCAGCGGCGCAGCGCGCCGGCATCCAGTACATCGGCATGCGAAACGAACAGGCCGCCTCATACGCGGCACAGGCTGCCGGCTACCTCACGGGTCGCCCGCAAGCGTGCGCTGTGGTCTCCGGCCCCGGCGTGATCCATGCGCTCGCTGGACTGGCGAACGCGCAGTCGAACCGCTGGCCAATGCTCTTGATCGGCGGCGCATCCGCCACCTACCACAACGGTAAGGGCGGATTCCAAGAGGAGAGCCAGGTTCCGATCGCCGCACTGGTCAGCAAGTATGCGCACGCAGTCGAAGAGGCGGCGCGCGCGCCGTTCTACGTCGAGCAGGCGATCCGGCACTCGCTGCACGGCCGCCCCGGTGCCGCATATCTCGACATGCCGGACGACATCCTAAACGAGAAGATCCCGGCCGACTCCGTGCAGCAGGCAGGGATCGTCCCCGACGCGCCTCGCCCGATGGCGGGGCCGGAGAACGTGAACGCCGCGATCGCGGCACTGAAGAGCGCCGAGAACCCGCTGGTGATCGTCGGCAAGGGCATGGCCTGGGCGCGTGCCGAGGACGAGGTGCGCGACTTCATCGAGCGCACGCAGCTCCCGTACCTCGCGACACCGATGGGCAAGGGCGTCGTCCCGGACGACCACCCGCTCTCGGTGGCCGCCGCGCGCTCATACGCGCTGCAGAACGCCGACATGGTGATGTTGCTGGGCGCGCGACTGAACTGGATCCTCCACTTCGGCGAGGCGCCGCGGTTCCGCCCGGACGTACGCACGATCCAGCTCGACATCGCCGCCGAGGAGATCGGCACCAACGTGCCAGCCGAGGTCGGGTTGGTCGGTGACGGCAAGGTGATCATGGGCCAGATCAACGCCGCACTCGATGACGATCCGTGGCAGTACCCGGAGGAGACGACCTGGCGCACCGGCCTCGCTGCCGGCGGCGAAGAGAACGTCGCGATCACGGCGGCGATGATGGCCGACGACAGCACGCCGATGAATTATCAGCGTGTGCTGAAGGATATTCGCGACACGATGCCGCGCGACGCGATCACCGTCAGCGAGGGTGCGAACACGATGGACATCGGCCGCACCATCCTCATGAACTACGGTGCCCGCGAGCGACTCGATGCCGGCACCTACGGGACGATGGGCGTCGGCATGGGCTTCGCCGTGGCTGCCGCCGTCGTTAACCCAGGCAAGCGCGTGATCGCCGTGGAGGGCGATGCCGCCTTCGGCTTCAGCGGGATGGAGGTGGAGACGATGGTCCGCTACAACCTCCTGATCACCACCATCATCATCAACAACAACGGCATCGGCGGCGGGCCATCGAAGCTCGACCCGGACAAGGCGCCGCCGCCCAGCGCGATGCTGCCGAACGCCCGCTACGAGAAGGTGATCGAAGCCTTCGGCGGTCGCAGTTACTTCATCGACAAGCCGGAGGACCTGCTACCGATGTTGACCGAAGCGAACGAAGGCGAAGGCCCGGCACTGGTCAACATCGCGATCAACCCGCGGGCACGGCGCAAGCCACAGGAGTTCGACTGGCACACCGGCCGCACCTAGGCACGGACCACGGCACACCGAGCGCACGAGGCGTCAGGCACGCTCGAGGTAGGTAGGGCAGAGCCCCGCGCCGTCAGTCGGCGAGCGCGGTGTTCACGGCAGCTATGAGTTCCGCGTTGTTGAACGGCTTGCGCAGCAGGCCCACGCCTTGCTCCTCCAGCATTGCCCCGATCGCTTCCGCGGAGTATCCGGTCATCAGCACCGGAGTCACGTTCGGATGGCGGTCGCGCATTGTCGCGACGGCGTCCGGCCCGGACATTCCGGGCATCGTGACGTCGATCAGCACGACCTCGGGCAACGGCCCGGCGTTCAGCATGCGCAGCGCATTGCTGCTGTCTTCGGCCTCCGTGACGGTGAACCCGGCCTGCTCGAGGATCAAGCAGCAGATCTCGCGCAGATCCTTGCGGTCGTCGACGACGAGCACCGAGCGGCTGGCCACCTCTGCAACATCTGCTGCTGCGACCGGTGGCACGAGGTCGTCAACCGCGAGTGCCTCCATGAACCGCGTGGCGGAGTCGGTCGTGCGGTCGCCAGTTGCCTGACCTCACGAGGATGTCTTCGCGTCTTCGAGCGAGGAGGCCGGGAGCCAGACCGTGAACGTCGTCCCCGCTCTAGGCTCGCTGGTGACAGCAATCGACCCGTGATGCTCCTGGATGATCCCGTAGACCACCGCCAGCCCGAGCCCATGTCCGCTCTCTGGCTTCGTGGAGAAGTAGGACTCGAAGACGCGATCAACGGTTCCGGCGGCATCCCCGGGCCATCGTCCGTCACCTCGATCGCGACGTAGCCGAGCTCGCGGCTCACGAGCTCGGCCGGGGCCGCGCCTGACGGGACGGAGGCGCGAATCGCCATCTGCCCACCATCCGGCATCGCGCCGGCGGCGTTCGACAGCAGATTCAGCACCACGTGCTGGAGCTGAATCGGAGAAGCGACCAGGTAGAGATCGTCGGCGACATCGACCGTGACGTCGATGTCGGGACCGGTGTTGCGGCGCAACAGGTCGACGATCGCATCGATCTCCGGGCGAATTTGGATCGTGTGTCGAGTCGCATCAGTCCTGTTCCCGATCGAGAGCATCTGCTGAGCCAACCGAGCGGCGCTTTCCAGCGCGTTCCTCGCCGTCTGCATGAACGGGGCGGCGGCGTCACCTTCCGCCACCTCGGCAGCACCGCGGTTCAGCGAGATCACCGTTAGCAGGTTGTTGAAGTCGTGTGCCAGCCCCACGGCCAGTACGCCGATGGCGACCATCCGCCGCGCCTGCTCAAGCTCGTCTTCGAGCCGCTGTTGGTCGGTAATGTCGCGGATGCGGAACCAGATCTCGCCGACGAATCCGTCGCGGACGATGCCCGTTACATCCCATTCGGACGCGATGCGCACGCCCTCTGTATCGAAGTTGTCCGACCGCTTGTTGCGCAGGGCGTAGCCGTTACGGATGAAGTTCCGGAGGTCGTCCTGTGCACCGGGATCACTGCGCGGGAAGATCACCTCGAAGCTGATACCGATGATCAGCTCCACCGCCGGCAGGCGGAAGATTCGCACGACCGCGCTGTTCGCCTCCGCTGGGAAGCCGTGCTCGTAGATCTGCTCAACCTGCTGGTCGATGTCGAGCAACGTATCGATCGGTTCGCGCAGCTCGATGCGAGCGATGACCTCCGTGCGGTGCTCCACGAACAGCCGGTATCGCTCCGCGAGTACGTCCCGTTCTTCCTGCACTCGCTCGATCTCGCCGGGCGCGGAGGCGGGCATCACCACGCGGGCGTCATCTTCACCACTACTCGCGGCATCGGAATCGAAGGTAGTGGGCTCGGGCTCGGAGCTTGTGATCATCGGGCACCTTGATTCAGCGCCGGTACGGGCGGCGGATTGGTGACCTGCATGTCTCGGCTCATGCCCGTATGAGCACAGTCGCCGCGACGGACGCCCATCTTAGCGACTCGAATGAGGCTGTCTCGCGACCCGCCGGTTTCCCCCTACTCCGTGAATGACTTCAGGATGTTCGAGGGGTCGAGCAGGAAGTTAGATCCGGACGGCAGCAGCGCGATTTGCACACCATCGAGCTGCTTCAGCGCCTCGAACTGAATGAGGTCAGCGGTCAGCGAAGCGGCGATCGCGGCGTTCGCCCTCGCCTTCGCATCACCTTCGAGGATCAAGGCTTCCGCCTCCGCCTCTGCGGCGAGGATGCGCGAGAGCTTGGCGCCCTCCGCCCGAGCGACCTCGGCGGCGGCCTCACCCCTCGCCTGCGCCTCGGCCTGGGCCGCCTCGGCTTCGCGCTGAGCGACGACTTCCTGCGCGCGCAGCGCATCCTGGCTCGCGACCTGCTTGGCCTCGATCGACTGCTCGAACGCGACCTCGTAGCCGATGTCGTCGACCTGTAGCGAGACGACGTTGATCGAGAATTGCTTCAGGTCCTCCGAGAGGGCGTCAGTCACGTTCGCGCGGATCAGCTCGCGCTGCCGCGTCACCTCGACAGCTTCGAACTTCACGATCTCGGCCTTGAAGAACTGGCGCACTCGCGTCGGCACCAGCGTGTTGAAGAAGTCCGGGCCGACGGTTCGCATCAGGGTCTGCACGGCATCCGGGCTGACCTGCCAGTTGAGCGTGACGTTGAAGAAGACGTTCTGCGTCTCAAGCGAAGCGGCGGCGATTCTACCCAGCGAACCGTCGCGGAACTCTGCGCGCTGCACTTTGATGTCGACCAGCACGAGGTCCTGCCACGGGGAGATGAATTGCGGGCCCTCGCCGACCTGACTGACGATCTTGCCGAACTCCGAGACGACGCCAACCTGGCCGGCGGGAATCGGGTGGTAGGAGCGAAACAGCGTGAGCACGATCGTGGCGATCACGAAGATGACGACCGCGCCGCTGATGGCGGCGCGAGTGAGATCCCGTGCCGGCGTGATGATCTCGCCGAAGTTCGAGCGCGCCGGAAGGCGTAGCACACCAGCGAGCGCGGCGAGCACGACGATGATCGCGACGCCTACGAGGATGAGTTCTCCGATGATCCAGATCATGGGCGGTTGCCTCCAAACGGGCGGTACTGAGAGCGTGGGAGTATTCGGCCTGCGCGTCAATGCCAGTGCGTAAGTCGCGTGGCCGTACTCGGGCTCGTTGACTAGACGACGGGCGCCTAGACCACAGGTGACGTTCCACCATCGACGTTGACTGACGCGCCGGTGACGTAGCTGGCCCGCGCGGAGGCGAGGAAGCAGATTACGTCGCCCGCCTCGGACGCCTCGCCGACGCGGCCAATCGGGGTGCGTTCGCCCATGCGCTCGTACCAGCCGTCCATCGTCATCGACGGGTCGTTCTCCTGCGCCTGCTCGTAGCGACGTTCATGCTGGCCGCTCTTGATCAGCCCAATACAGACGGTGTTCACCAGAATGTTCTCGGCGGCGTACTCCTGCGACATCGCCTTCGTGAGCGAGATGCCCGCAGCACGGGAGAGCGAGGTCGGCAGCGATCGCGCCCCGGACGCCTTTCCGCCGGGCGTCGTGATGTTGATGATGCGCCCGCCGCCGGCGGCCCTCATCAGCGGCAGCACCTCCCGGGAGCAACGGATCGCACCGAACACCTTGAGGTTGATGTCGTACTCAAAGATATCGTCCGTCGCCTCCTCGAAGGGGTGAGCGGAGGAGGTGCCCGCGTTGTTCACGAGGATGTCGACGCCACCCCACTGAGCGACAACCCGCTCGACCATCGCAGTGACCTGTGCCGGATCGGTGATGTCGCACTGGATCGTCAGTACCTCGCCGTCACCGGCCGCGCGAATTTCCTCCGCGGAGCTGTCGAGCGTCGCCAGCGTGCGCGCACAGATCGCGACGTTCGCGCCCTCGCGTACCAGCGAGGCGGCGGCAGCCTTGCCGATGCCCTCGCTGCCGCCCGTGATGATCGCGACGCTGCCGGTCAGTCCCATGTCCATGGCGATGTAGCTCCTCTGTCCTCAGTGTTTCTGCGTTAGCCCGCGACCGCAGCCGCGATGAACTGCGTCGATCGCTCTCGCGCCTCCGCGCCGATCGCGATCGGGAAGGCGACGAAGCCATGCACGCCGCCGGGGTAGACCTCGATCTCCGCCACGTTGCCCGCGACCTGCCAGCGCTGCGCCATGAAGAGCGAGTCATCGAGCAGGGGGTCGTAGGTGCCGACGGTGAAGAGCGCCGGTGGCAGCCCTCGCAGGTCCGCGTAGAGCGGCGATATATCGGGATCCTTGCGCGTCACGGGGTCGGGGACGAAGTGGCCGTAGAACCAGTCCATCGTCGCTGTGGGGATCACCGGACTCTCGACGCCGGCCTTCTGGCTCGGCGTCATCGAGAGGTCGAAGACGCCGAAGACGAGGTCCGCCGCGAGAAAGCCGGTGTCGCCGAAACGGTCACGCAGGCGCAGCAGCGTGACAGCGGCCAGGTGCCCACCCGCCGAACCGCCGCCGATCGTCAGCCGGTCGCTACCGAGCTCCGCTTGTGCGTTGTCACGCAGCCATAGCGCCGCCGCCTCGCAGTCGTCGGGGCCGGCGGGGTAGGGGTGCTCCGGCGCGAGTCGGTACTCGACGCTCACGACAGCGACGTTGGCGGTCGTCGCCAGCTCCCACAGCCGTTCGTCTTGCGCGTCGGCAGCCCCGAGTACCCAGCCGCCGCCGTGGATGTACAGGTGGACGCCATCGACGCGCTCCGGCGTGAAGACGCGCAACGGAATGTCACCGCCCGGACCGGGGATCGTGCGCTCCTGTGCCTGGTCGAGTTTCACGATCTCACCAAACATGCCGCCCTTCGCTCGCGCGGCCCGCGTCTCCTCGGGTGGTAGGTCGGTCATCGAGGGCGCAGCGGCGGAGAGTTCCGCGAGGCGTTGATTGAACGCGCGCGTCTCTTCGGACACCGCCTCTTCGCTGAATCGTTTCGGGTCGAGCATCACCGTCATCACGGTCTCCCTCGCTGGGCGTGGGTGTCTTTGCTGAGCGTTCACGGCGCAAACGACACTGGTGTTCTTGCCGCACGTCCCCACAGGCACTATGTTCGCTGCGGATTCTGCTACAGGGGGGGACACATGACTACTGCCGCGGCAGTCAGTAAGAGCACCGTCAAGGTCGCTGGGCTCAAGATCCACGTCGAAGAGGCCGGCAGGGGGCCAGCGCTGCTGTTGCTCCACCGTTCGACCGGCCGTTACGGATGGGGCGCGTTCGAGGGTGGCCTCGCGGAGTCGTTCCACGTGATCATTCCTGACCTGCCCGGCTACGGGCACTCCGATCGACCGGACTGGGCGCGCGAGCCTCGCGATATCGCGATCCTGATGGGGCAGCTGGTCGTGGCCATGGATCTCAAGAACGTGGCGCTCATCGGGCTTGGCTTCGGCGGCTTCATCGCCGCAGAGCTCGCGACGATGAACACCGCTCGCGTCGGCTCACTGACGCTGATCGGCGCCGCCGGCCTGAAGCCGGACGAGGGCGAGATCGTCGACCAGATGCTGATCCCCTTCGAGGATTACATCAAGGCTGGCCTCAGCGATGAGGCGACCTTCGCGACGCACTTCGGCGAAGAGCCGAGCAGCGACGTGAAGGATGTCTGGGATTTCAGCCGCATCATGACCGCGCGCGTGACGTGGAGCCCGTACATGTTTAGCCGCAGGCTCCCCCACCTGCTGGCGGGGGTGCAGACGCCCGCGCTGGTGCTCTGGGGCAAGGACGACCGGGTGATTCCGCCGGCCGTCGCGAAGCAGTACAAGTCGGCGCTTGGCAACGCGAAGTTGAAGACGCTTGCCGACTGCGGACACCTCGCAGAACTCGACAAGCCCGCACAGCTGATCAAGCTGATTTCGGAGCACGCGACGGCCTAGCGCGCATTGACTCGGGCCTGACGGCCCTGTTCAGGAGGACAATATGCTGATCGGACGATTCACGGAACGGCCCTATCAGGACGAGGAGTCCGGGTACTTCGGGGCGACAGGGCTCCCGATCCAGGATCTCTCACTGAGCAACAAGGACTACAACCCGCAGCTCGGCGCGAAGCTCTACAACCGCTACCTCGATGAGCAGCAGTTCGTCGAAGAGGTCGGCTTCGACGCAATCGCGCTCAATGAGCATCACAGCACACCGTTCTGCATGGGTGGTGTAATGAACGCAGAGGCATCGATCCTCGCTCGCATCA
>PVBE010528841.1_pt1 | contig 153358 bp, 154 predicted proteins | sample 1631181 | NCBI WGS metagenome assembly PVBE01 (sample SAMN08397723, study PRJNA350692) | Marine metagenome, whole genome shotgun sequencing project. | isolation source: water | place: Pacific Ocean | collected 2012-04
CCTCAACCATCCCCAAAGACCCATCACCCAGATGCTCACCAACCGTGGAAACCTCCACAGGAGCAGCAGGCGGAGCAGTCGCAGGCGGAGCCGCAGTAGTCGCAGCAGCAGCCGGAGCCGCAGTAGTCGCAGCAGCAGCCGCTGTAGTCGCAGCCGGAGCCGCCTCTTCAGCAGCATCGGAGCCACAGGCGGCCGCGACGAGCGCCAATGTCAGCGCTATGACTAGTACCTTCGAAAACCTTCTCATTGCAGGAACCCCTCTCCCTTTCGGGCAGTTTCGGTCTGATGGTCAGACCATAGTGATGGATAATCAATTCCTCAAATCGAACACCGGGCCGCCATGTCAATCCCGTGGCCACCTTTCCCTGTAACGCTTCACCAACCAGCGGTTGAACTGCACATGGGACTCCTCCTGCCACGAATAGCGGCCACGGGGAGCAAACCTGGAGTTCAGACCGACCTGGACCTTCTTCGTTACATCCTGGTCCTGATCCACAAACACCTGGATTCCGGACGCAGCGGTCTCCTGGAGCTGTTCGAACATCGGGTGCTCAAAGGTGTTCGGGTGCAGCAGTGTCCCGATCTCGACGTCGATCGTCGAGGCCGTCTTGGGGCGTACGATGAAGTAGAAGGCTTGGTCGGGTGCCGTCCCGAGGCAGAGACTCGGGGGAATCAGCGCAAAGGTCGATCGCCACCGCTCCTCCTCAGTCAGGTCGGGGAACACCGGATACAGGGCCTTGTGCGTTGCGTTGAAACCTGCATCGATGTGCAGGTAGCCGGCCTCCCTGAAGATCACGTTGCTGTCGTCGTCCCATGGGACGGGGAAGGTTGAGAGTTCGCTTGGACAGAAATCCTGGATGTACTCGTGGAGCTTGGTTGCGTGGTACCCGTCGTTGAAGTTCTCGAACATGATCTTCCAGTTCCAGGGCATGTCCTCGAGAACCACCGTGTCTGTGCAGCGGCAGTTCGACAGGTCGTAGTGCTCCAGATACGGGTTGTACCGCTCGAGGGTGGGCGCCAACGGATCCGCATCGGCATCGAAGTTGACGAACACGAAACCCTGCCAGACCTCGACCAGAACGCTTGGCAGACCCCAGTCCTTCTTGTCGAAGTTCTCGGTTTTCTCCATGGCAGGAGCACCCAGCAGCCGACCGTCAAGCCCGTAGATCCAGTGGTGGTAGGGGCACTTGAAGGTCGTCGAGGTGCCGGATCCCTCACAGATCGCCTGCGCCCTGTGCTGGCAGACCGACGAGAGCGCCCTGACGACACCCTCCTTGTCGCGTGTGATGATCAGCCTCTCCTCGTTCACGTCGACGGTAAACCAGTCACCGGGATCCGGGACCCTGCTGGCAAGGCCGACACATACCCACTCATGGTCGAAGATGGCCCTGCGCTCGAACTCCAGGAACTCCTCGGAGGTGTAGATCACCGGGGGCAGAGTGTCGGCCTCGGGCTGGGGCGCGATCGAGGAGTCAAAGGAGTCCAGCAACTCCGGGGTGAACAGGCTCATTTCGGGATTTCCTTTCCAGGTACAGGATTATGCAGCAGAAACTTGCGGATTTTCCCGACGCTGGTGCGCGGGAGTTCGTCAAGGAACGTGATTTCGACTGGACGCTTGACCTTAGCCAGCCTCTCTGCACACCACTCATCCAGATCAGCCCTCGACGGTGGCGATGAAGAGGGATCAGCCACCACGAAGGCGACAGGCAGTTCGTCGCGGATCTCGTCATCACGTCCGATCACGGCTGCCTCCAGGACACCGGGATGTTCGGCCAGGACGGTCTCTACCTCCACAACGGAGACGTTCTCACCGGCGACCTTGAGCACGTCAGAGCGGCGACCGTCGAAGTAGTGCCTGCCAGTCTCATCGCGGCTGGCTCTGTCTCCAGTGAGGAACCAGCCGTCCCGAAAGCTGGCCCCGGTCGTTACAGGGTCATCGAGATAACCGGCGAACAGGGAAGTGCCGCGCTCGCCACCGACAACCACCTCGCCCACCTCGCCCACCTCAACCGGGGTGCCATCTGGTCGCTGGATATCGACAGTGCATCCGGCGGTCACCCGTCCCATCGAGGACGGCTCAGGATCATCCGATTCATCGGTGAGTACCGCCGGGATGGTCTCGGTCATTCCGTACAACTGTCTCGGGCGACACCCGAACCAGTCGGACACGGTCTCGAACTGGTCTGTCGTGATGTTCTGGGCATACCAGCAGTGGCGGAGCCTCAGACCCTCGACAGGACCCCCCCTTGCGAGGATCATCCGGAGCGGGGCAGCGAAGAGGCTGGCCGCCGTGGCACCGTGACGGGCTGCCTGTGACATGAAGCCGCTGGCCGAGAACGACGACATCAGTGCCACGCTGGCTCCTGCCCAGATGGCCGATGCGAACGAGTAGTACTGGGCATTGACATGAAACATGGGGAGCACGACCAATTGGCGGTCGGTCTCGTCGAGGCACGCGGCTTCGGCCATCGTTCGGCCCGCAAACGCATAGTTGGCCTGGGTCACCTCAACGCCCTTCGGCTCTCCGGTGGTCCCCGAGGTGAACATTACCCCGGCCCTGTCCGTCAGCCCAGTGTCAGGCAGGGAGGAAATCCGATCACCCAGCAGGGCCGGCATGTCCGGGTCCTGTTCATCGATCTGAATCACCGGCAGGGACCCGCAGGCCTCCATGTAGGCCGCTGACCGGACGGTCTCACAAATTCCGACAACCGGCACGGTGCGCCTGATGTGGCCCTCAAACTCAGACGCCCTTCCCATCGGGTCAGATGGAACCACCCATGCCCCGAGCCTGACAACGGCCAGCCAGATGGCAACAAACGCCGGCGAGTTGGCAAGGGCCATGTGGACCGCCGACCCGGCCACAACACCACGGGAAGACAGCGCTCCCGCAACCCGTGAGACCACGTCGTCGAACTCTCCGTAGGTCCAGTCTGAGGCCACACCCTCCGAGTCCTCAAAGACCAGAAACGAATGGTCGCCCCTGCGCTCGACGCTCCGACTCCACGACTCCGAGAAGGTGAGGTGGTGCTCGATGCCGGTCATGGTGCCTCTCCGAAACCGCCACCACCCGGCAGTTCCAGACACACCACGTCGTCGGGGCCGAGGGTGATCCGGCTCTGGGTGGTCACAGGCTCACCGTTGACCATGAACGACCCCGATGCACCGGGACCGCCACCGAAAATTCCCTGTGGTGGCTCGTCAAGCCTGCTTGTCACAGCGTTCAGTTCCCAGTCACGCGACGTGTCCACGCTGAACTCGATCGTCTGACCGAGGCCACCGATCTGGGCACCGCTTCCACCCGAGCCGCGCCGCAACTCCTTCCTGTGGAACCTGATCGGCGCCGACGCCTCGACCACCTCGATCGGGACTGCTGACACGCCGGTCGGGTACGAGCAGGCCGAGAGGCCCGCCTTGGTGGCCCTCGCACCAACGCCGCCTGCATAGGTGAACATGGCTGTGATGAACGGGCTTCCGTCCTCGTGGGCTCCGTTCACCTGCATCGTCCAGACTGCTCCGGATCCCTCGGCCATCGACTCCTCCGGCCTGATCTGGGCCAGCGCCTTGAGGAGAGCATTGGGAAGGAACATCCCGACCACGTGACGGGCCGTTCCTGGCTGTGGCAGGACGGCGTGCACAATCGACCCCTCCGGGGCAAGCATCTTGATGGGGCTGAGGCTCCCGTGATTGTTCGGTATCTCAGGGTTCAGAACCGAACGGACCGTGAACGTCGTATAGGCGTGTGTGTAGTTGCGCACGACGTTGATTCCCCAGCGGCTCGCATCTGAGGTTCCGTCGTAATCCACCGTTATCTCACCAGCCTCGGCATCGACATGAATCGAGCAGACGATGTCGATCCGGCTGCCGTCGGCGAGGTCCAGTACGGCACTCGCCGGGAATGACCCCGAGGCGAGGCCGCGGATGCTCTCCCTCGTCGCCTCCTCAGAACGGTCGATGATCTCGTCGGCCAGACCCTCGATGTCATCGAGGCCGTGGGAGTCGCAGAGAACCTCAAGGCGCTGTGCCCCCACCTCACCCGAGGCCATCTGGGCGTGCAGGTCCCCCGCCATGTGGTCCGGTTGGCGGACATTGGACAATATGAAGCGCCACACGTCAGGGTTGCGTTCGCCGGCCTTCATGAGCTTGCAGATCGGTATCCACAGGCCCTCCTCGAAACAGTCCCGGCCGCCGGCACCTATTCCGTAACCGCCGACATCTGTGTGGTGGATGGTTGAGCCGAAAAAGGCGATCGGAACCGGCTGGTCAGTACCCGAAGGCGCACGCCATACAGGTACCAGCACGGTCACATCCAGCAGCTGGCCCGCTGTCTTGTAAGGGTCGTTGGTGACCAGCACATCACCCGGCACGAGGGTCTCCGCTGGGAACTCCTCGAGCATGCTGGCGGCACCGATAGCCAGTGAGTTGATGTGACCGGGCGTACCGGTGACGGCCTGGGCGACCATGCGCCCCCGACGGTCGAACACGGCGTTCGCCAAGTCACCTGCCTCGCGGACAATCGGGCTGAATGCCGAGCGCTGGAGCGCACGAGCCTGCTCGTTGACGGTCGCAATCAGCGACTGCCAGAGAATCTCTAACTCGATGGGATCGAACCTGCTCATTGCCGTGTCCTTGTTGCCACGAGGCTGCCGTCAGCGGTCACCTCGACCGCCCAGCCCGGGCGAATGACAGACGTGGTCTCACGTTCCTCAACCACGGCGGGACCATCGAAGCGGGTACCCGGTGTCAGTTCGTCGCGCTGGTAGACCGGGGTGTCCAACGGAGGCGACCCCCGGTCGAACAGGACCGGGCGACTGTTCGTCGATCCATCGCCTCCGGACGGCTGGGTACTGGCCATGGACGGCTCGACCTCGTCCAGTTCAGCCGAGGCTGACAGCCTCCAGGTCACAGCCTCGATCCCCACGTCGGGGATGGCGAGGCCGTAGATGCGTCGGTATTCCTCTTCAAACGCACCCTTCACCTGTTCCATCGGAACGGTCCAGGAGTTGCCTTCATCGACCCAGATGGTTATTTCATTGCCCTGTCCGACGTACCGGGCATCGACCCCGTACCGGAATCCGACCGCATCCTCTGGCACCCCGGCCGCCATCAGGACACGTCGACCCTCGTTCCTGAGTTCGGCCAGAAGGTCGTCGCGCTCGGACTCGTCAAGGCTCTCGAGGGTCCTCGGCATGGACCGTGCAAGGTCGATCCGTACGGGAGAGACGAGGGTGCCGAATGCCGAGAGGACGCTCGCGTTCACAGGAAACACGACCCTGTCGGATTCGAGAAGGTCGGCGACCCCACAGGCGTGGACCGGCCCTGCTCCACCAAAGGCGAGGATCGTCACCCCACGCAGGTCCACGCCACGCTCTACACCGTGCATCCGTGCAGCTGCTGCCATGTTCTGGTTGACCACCTCGTGGACACCGGCGGCGGTATCGACCGGTGACATTTCCAGCCCGTCGGCCACAGCCGTGATCGCCTCGACGGCCAGCGTTGCGTCGAGGGGCATGTCACCACCGAGGAAGGCGTCGGCATCCAGGAGACCAAGGGCGAGGTCTGCATCGGTGACTGCTGGAACGGTTCCGCCCTGCCCGTAGCTGGCCGGGCCGGGATCGGCACCGGCAGAGTCTGGGCCCACCTTCAACAGGCCGAACTGGTCCACCCGTGCCAGGCTTCCACCCCCGGCTCCTATCTCAACCAGGTCGACCGACGGAACCGAGACGGGATACCCGGACCCCTTCTTGAAGCGGTACATACGCGCCACCTCGAAGGTGTTGATGAGATCCGGTTCGAACTTCTCGATGAGGGTGGCCTTCGCCGTTGTTCCACCCATGTCGAATGCCAGGAGGCGTTTCTCTCCCATCCGGTGAGCGAACCAGCGAGCGGCCAGCGCGCCGGCCGCAGGTCCGGACTCGACCAGGCGGATCGGTGCCTGTGCCGCATCGTCGGCTGATACGACCCCACCATTTGACAACATCATCAGGACTGAGCCTCCGAAACCCTCGGAGGACAGCCACTTCTGCAACTCGTCGAGGTAGGGACCGATAACCGGCATGGTTGCCGCATTGCAGGCAGCGGTGATCATCCTCGGGTATTCGCGGATCTGAGGGGAGATCTCGGCAGACACGCATACGGGAACTTCGAGTTGGCTGCTGATGTGATTTGCGACGACGCGCTCGTTGTGCGGGTTCACGTATGAATTGAGGAGGCAGACGGCGACTGACTCGACCTCGGCTTCGCGCAACTGGGTGGTAAGCCATTCGAGGTCCTGAGATGAGGGCTCCTCAACGACCATCCCCTGCGCTGTGGTCCTCTCGCCGACCTCAAAGGTCCGGTCTCTCGGAACCGGCGGATCCGGAAACTCGATCTGCAGGTCGTACATGTCGTACCGGTGCTCATCGCGGATGAGGAGGGTGTCGGCAAAGCCCGTGGTCGTCACCAGGGCGGCCCTTCCCGTCTTGCCCTCGATGAGGGCGTTGGTCACGAGGGTTGTCGCGTGGACGATCGGGGCTGTGATCTCGCCTGGCTCCACACCCGTTCGGGCCAGCAGACTGGTGATACCGCTGCGAACCGCATCCAGCGGGGCAACCGGTGTCGTGAGCGTCTTCTCGACGTGGACGGATCCGCCCTCACCGTCCAACAGGACGATGTCGGTGAACGTTCCTCCTATGTCGACGGCCAGTCGCCAGTCGCCCATGACGCTCAGACCTCCGGCGACAGGTCGGGACGTGGGGGTGCGAACACATCAAGTATCCAGCACTCTCCGTACTCGTCGTCCCCGTGGAATGTGCTGTCACCGTGCCAGATCCCGGGATTTGCGATGTAGACGTCGCCGCGCTCCAGCACCGTTCTGTGATCGGTGTCCTCGCTTTCGCCAATTCGGAAGTCCAGTGCTCCCCGAAAGACGATGCCCAGCTGTTCGGTTTCCTCGTGGCGGTGGATGAACGAGCCGACGGCGCCGCCCTCTATCCGCCAGAAGCACAGTTGAAGGTGGTCACCGTCGATGATCCGACGCCGAAACCCCGGCCTGTCGGTGTCTTTGAATGCGCTCTCGTCCAGGAAGTACACGTAGCGGGGGTCGTCTGTCACCGTTCTCCCAATCAATTCTCAGATGAGCTGGCTGAGCATGCGGCGTTCCACGTCAGCGAGGTGCTCGCCCGCCAGAAATGCTGCCTGCTGTTGGTCACCGCCAGAGACGGCTGTGGCAATCTGGTCATGACCTTCGGCTGAACGGGCGATGATCTCGTCGACCTCTCGCCGATTGGCGCTGGTGTAGAGGATGGATGCGAAGGCCGGCGACTCGAAGAGGGCCCTCAGCACCCGCCCGTAGAGTTCTGCCAGAAGGGGGTTGCCACATGCCGATGCGATCGCAGCGTGGAACCTGTGGTCCAGATCCCTGAACGCCGGCAGGTCCAGTCCGGGGCTGAACTCCGCGGCCAGTTCGTCGATCTGGGCCCGCTGGGAATCGGTTGCATTCAACGCTGCCAGCCCCGTCATGGATATCTCGATAATCCGGCGCGTTTCAAACAACTCGCGTACCTGTCGCTTCAACCCGTCGGCTGGAGCCGACACGACACCCAGGTACTCAACTACGAACAGGCGGCTGTTCCGCCTCTCGACGACACCGAGGGAGATCAGTTGTTGTATGGCCTCGCGGACGCTGGTGCGGGCCACTTCGAACTCGTCGCAGAGTTGGCGCTCTGCCGGAATCCTGGAACCTGGTCCGAAGCGGCCGTCCCTGATCGAATCCATCAACTGGTCCCGGACCTGGTCGGTGACCGTGGTGTGTTCGATTCTGGTGAAGGCCTGACGGGGCTCGTCGACAACGTCGCTGGTCATGAATCAGCCTCCGCCCTGGCGGTCCGCACCGAAACGGTCCATTGCGGCGCCAAGGTCGAGCGGCCTTATCAGCGCCTCGGTCTCGGCTTCTCCCCATTCGGAGCGGGGAACCAACCACATGACCTCGAACTCCAGGCCGTCGGGATCACGGGCGTAGATGCTCAGGTTTCCACCATGGTCGCTGGCGCCCACGAGCGCACCGCAGGCCTCGAGGCGACCCCTCATCTCATCGAGTTCGGCGAGCGTCGCAACCTCCCAGCCGATGTGGTACAGGCCTACCGATCCGCGTCCGGCGTCAGAGTCGGAGGCACTCGGGCCGACGGTGAAGAACACCGCATCATGGTGGTTCTGGGATTCACCGGCCCGCATGAAGACGAACGCACCGGAGGGATCCGCTACCACGGTCTCAAATCCGAGGATGTCCTCGTAGAACCGCTGGTGTACACGAGCATCGCGGACGTAGAGCACCGCGTGGTTCAGGCGGGTGATCATCGTCGCTCAGGAACGGTCTCTGGTCTGATGGTCTGACCATAGTCTGAGGTTTCCTCCAACGTCCAGACGGAGAGGGCCCTCTGCTCAACAGCCGAGAATGCTGCGTGCCCCAATTACATCGTCCTTGAGCTGTGCAACCAGGGACTCGACACCGTCGAACCGGCGCTCACCCCGCAGGAAGTCAGCAAAGGAGACCCTGCAGACCTCTCCATACAGGTCGCCGTCGAAGTCCAGCAGGTGGGCCTCGAGGAGGGACTCCTCAGCGTGCAGGTAGAAGGTCGGACGCCTGCCGATGTTTATCGCACACGGATGCCTGGACCCGTCGGGCCGCTCCAACCAGCCCGCATAGACACCATCGGCCGGTACGGCACTCTCCGGGGACAGCGGAATGTTCGCCGTGGGGAAGCCGATCTGCCTGCCCCGCTGGTCGCCTCTGACCACCTCGCCCGCCACCTCGTAGGGCCGACCGAGCATCACCTCGGCATGCGCGACATCGCCTCCGGCCAGGGCCCTTCGAATAGCCGTGGAGGAGATCGGCTCGAGAGGCAGGGGCATCTCCTTGAGGGCATCGACACCGACCACGTCGAAGCCGCGCTCACGGCCGAGTTCTTCGAGAAACGCAAGGTTTCCACCACGCCTGTGCCCGAAGTGCAGGTCGTAGCCGACGACCAGAGCCTCGGCCCCGACCCAGCCCAGCAACACCTCTGTAGTGAAGTCAAGGGCGGTGCGCCGGGCCTCTACCTCGTCGAACTCGACCAGAAATGCATGATCGACCCCACAGCCGCCTATCAGGCCAAGCCGATCCTCAAGGCTCGTCAGGAGCGGCGGTGCACTCTCAGCACGCAGGACCACTGCCGGGTGCCCGACAAAGGTGACCACGGCAGACTCGATCTCACGCTGTCGAGCCTCACCCACCGTCCTGGTAAGGACCTCCTGGTGACCAAGGTGGACGCCGTCGAAGGTGCCCAACGTCGCCACGGTCCGCAGGTCGACCAGCCCACTGTCACCCCGACGATGCACCTCCATGACCACACACGCTATTGGCGAAATGACCGGCAAGCGTACGCTGGTATTGTCATCCGATGACCTCACTACAGCTACCGGCGCCCTTCGACTCTGCATCACCAGAGGTGGGCTGCTGGCTGAAGTTGCCGTCGAACATCGCAGCCGAGGCTGCCTCACTCCTCGATTTCGACTACGTCTGCATCGACATGCAACACGGCCTCGTGAGCCGCAGCGACCTGGTCCCGATGCTCCAGGCCGTCCATCCGCACTCACCACGGGCTCTGGTACGGGTACCTGGGAACGACCCGTCAACCATCGGGTGGTGTCTCGACGCCGGCGCTACCGGGGTCATTGTCCCGCTCATCAACTCAGCCGACGAGGCCGAGGCCGCCGTGAGGGCCTGCATGTACCCACCCCGGGGCGACCGGAGCACCGGACCGGCGCGTGCCGCCATCATCTACGGAGACGACTACGTCCACACATCAAACGAGTCCGTCCAGTGCATACCCATGATCGAGACCACCGGAGCACTCGGGTCGCTCGACAAGATCCTGCCCCTGGCCGGAGTCAACGCCGTCTACGTGGGCCCATCGGACCTCTCCATCAACCTTGGCCTGGGCCCCGGCAACCACGATGGCGAGGCAGCCTTCGACGAGGCCCTTGTGGCCGTGATCGAAGCCTGCGCGAGGCACGGCGTCGTGCCCGGCATTCATGCCAACCCGTCACTCGCCGCCAGACGGCTCGAACAGGGGTTCCGCATCATCACGATCGTCGAGGACCTGGGCGGAATGCAGGGCGCAATGACAGGGGCACTGAGCGCCATCAGGGGCGGTTGACTCCCCCACCTCCCAGAGGCCCCGGGGCAACCTCAGTAGAGGCCGATCAGCCTGCCGGCAAAACCCACGACGGCCACGACAAGTACCGGCCGGATCACCTTCTCACCCCCGGTCACGGTGACGCGGGCCCCCAGAAATCCTCCGACCGCATATCCGGCGGCCAGTACCAGAGCCGGCCCCCAGTCGACACTGCCTCCGATCACAAACACAGGCAGAGCCATGACCGTCACGGCCAGGACCACCACGACCTTGATGCTGTTGGCCAACACCAGGTCGACACCTGAACGTGACAGGGCCAGCACAAGGAGAAGGCCGATCCCGGCCTGAAACGCTCCCCCGTAGATGCCGATACCCAGAAACACGATCGCCGCCATCGGCCCCGACCAGGTCGGGCCAGACGACGATGCCGACACCCGGGGCGGCCTGAGCGAGATCAGGAGCAGCGGAACCATCAGAAACCCGAAGGCACGCTCGAACGCCTCATCGGTCAACTGCTCGACAAGTACGGCCCCGATGACAGCCCCGACAGCCACAGGGACCAGCACCGGAAGAGTCCTGGACAGACCCGAGTACCCCAGCCGGCGGAATCCAACGGCCGCTGTCACCGTGGATGTGAGAATTCCGACCCGGTTGGAGCCGTTTGCGACCGTCCCGGGAACCCCCGCCAGAACAAGAAGCGGGACGGTGAGCAGGGAACCGCCGCCAGCCATGGTGTTGACGACTCCGGCACCAAGGCCACCGGCAAGCAAGAGCAGCACGTTCACCAGGGTCACAACATCAACCCACCAGCACCACTGCCGGCTTTGCCCTCTCACCGTGGGGTTCGTAGACGGCTATCAGGGAACCGTCGGTGGCATGGACAGGCCATGGTCCGTTGCCTGCAACCCCGAGGCGGCCCAGGTCCATTACCTTCCCGTGGGCAACATCACCTGCCACGTCCTCGTCGACCAAGACCCCTTCTCGACCCCTGAAGGCCTCGGCCATCGGCAACAGATCGATCTTCTCGACAGAGGTAGCCTCTGCATCGCTGAACGGACCCACCGACAGGCGACGAAGACCGTCGAGGTGTGCACCGCCGCCGAGCGCCGTACCAAGATCTGCGGCAAGCGAGCGGACATAGGTTCCGGCAGAGCACTCCACAACAGCCTCGTAGACCCCGGGATCGTCCGTTCCGGTGATGTCAAACCGGTAGACGGTTACAGGTCTGGCCGCACGCTCCACCTCGCCGCCCTCTCTGGCGATCTCATACAACCTCCGGCCCTCAACCTTGATGGCCGACACCATTGGAGGCACCTGGGAAATGTCGCCGACGAACCCCTTTGCGGCATCCTCGACCTGATCCAGGCGGACAGTTGACATGTCGTGCTCAGCGACGACCTCTCCTGATGCGTCAAGGGTGGACGTCTCGGTTCCGAGCAGGATCTGACACCTGTAGATCTTGGGAAGGAGCGTCAGAAACCGCAGCAGGCGGGTGGCCCGGCCGACACCGAGAACCAGGACACCTGTGGCGTCAGGATCGAGCGTTCCCGAATGGCCCACCTTCCTCGTGCCGAGGACCCCCCGCGCCTTTGCCACCACATCGTGGCTGGTCCAGCCAGCCTCCTTGTCCACGACGGCAATGCCATCTGGACCTGGCTGTCGGCCCGACATCAGGTACCGGCCCAGACGTGGGGCCATGCGACCCACAGTGCAGATGCCTCAGGCATCTCCGGCCTCGAGGTCACGAAGGATGGCCTCGATCCGGTCGGCGGATTGCACCGCCTCATCGGACACGAAACGCAGCGGTGGGACCCGCCGCAGCCTCGCCTGCTGAGCGACGGCCTTCTGCAGTCGGGGGCGATGCTCCTCGAGAGCCTCAAACAGATCCTCGCCCTCGGCGTCACTCGTGACAAAGACGCTGGCGGTTGTGAGGTCCCGGTCTGTGCTGACACCGGTGACGGTCAGGAACCCGAAGCGCTCATCATCTATCACCTCGAGTTCCTCGGCAAGGATCCGAAAGAGCAGCGAGTTGAGCCGGTCGGTCCTGTCATATCCGCGCCTTCCGCCTGCGGGGCGGCGTCGTGCCCGTGCCATGGTCGACCGCTCAGGTGCGGGCCAGCTCGCGATTCTCGAAGGTCTCGATCACGTCGCCGTCCTTAAGGTCCTGGTAGTCGGACAGGCCGATACCGCACTCGTAGCCGGACTGGACCTCTCGCACGTCGTCTTTGAACCGACGCAGTGAACTGACGTCACCATTCCAGATAACTGTGCCGTCACGCAGGAACCGGACCTTGGATCCACGGGTGATCGTGCCACTGGTGACATAACAGCCGGCGACCTTGCCGATCCGGGGAACCGAGAAGACCTGGCGCACCTCGGCTTCGCCGGTGACGATCTCCTCGTACTCCGGGGCAAGCATGCCGAGCATTGCAGCCTCGACGTCTTCGATCAGCTTGTAGATGATCTCGTAGGTACGGATCTCGACCTTCTCGGCGTCGGCGAACTCGCGGGCCTTGCGCTCGGGACGCACGTTGAATCCGATAATCGTGGCGTTCGACGTGGCTGCCAGCTGAATGTCGTTCTCGGTGATCCGACCAACTGCACGGTGCACGAACGAGAGCTTCACCTCGTCGCGCTCGAGCTTGCGGAGGCTTTCGGTTACGGCCTCGAGAGAGCCGTTGACATCGGCCTTCACGACGAGGTTCAGGTTGGCGACCTCGCCCCTCTGGATCTGCTCAAAGACGTCCTCGAGCCTGGCTCCACCTGAGAGAGCGTGGGCATCACGCCCGATGTTCGCCACCCGTCGCCAGTGCCCGCGCTTGTCAGCCACGCGCCCGGCGACCTTCTCGTTGGGTGCGACCACGAAGCCCTCGCCGGCATCTGCGACATCGGACAGGCCCAGCACCTGAACAGGCACCGATGGGCCAGCCTCATTGACCTGCTCGCCACTGTCGTTGACGAGGGCTCTCACGCGTCCCCATGCGGCGCCGGCGACCATCGGGTCTCCGACCCTGAGGGTTCCGCGCTGGACCAGAACCGTGGCCACCGGACCTCGCCCGATGTCGAGGAACGACTCGAGCACGACCCCCTGGGCCCTGCCCTCGGGATCGGCACGAAGGTCCTCGACCTCTGCAAGCACAAGAAGGTGCTCGAGAAGTTCGCCGACTCCGGTGCCTACGAGCGCCGATACCTCGACGGTGACCGTGTCACCGCCCCACGCCTCGGGAACCAGGTCGTGTTCGGCCAGCTGGCTCAACACCCTCTGCGGATCTGCGTTCTCCCGGTCGACCTTGTTGATGGCGACCATGATCGGAACGTCGGCTGCCTTTGCGTGGTTGAGTGCCTCGACCGTCTGAGGCATAACGCCATCGTCGGCGGCGACGACCAGAACAACAATGTCGGTTGCTCCAGCCCCACGTGCCCGCATGGCAGTGAAGGCCTCGTGCCCGGGGGTGTCGAGGAAGGTGAGCGCATGGCCACCTGAACGGGCCTGGTAGGCGCCGATGTGCTGGGTAATCCCGCCAGCCTCGTCATCGACTGCATTGGTGTTGCGGATCTGGTCGAGCAACTTGGTCTTGCCGTGGTCGACGTGGCCCATGACAGTGATCACCGGCGCTCGTAGCGGAGCGTCATCGTCGTCGGCATCGTCGACCACGTCCAGCAACTTGAGCAGCTCGACCTCCTGCTCCTCGCCGGGATCCACCATTCGGATCTCGACCTCGAGTTCGGCTGCGAACAGTTCGATCATGTCGTCGGACAGGGACTGGGTGGCTGTGACCATCTCGCCCTGTTGCATGAGGAACCGGATGAGGTCAGCGGTCGTCCGGTTCAGCTTCGGGCCCAGTTCCTGGGCGGTGCAGGCACGTTCAACGACAACCACTCCTTCTGGAACGGCAGCGTCGTCGGGCGTGTAGCTCGGCATGTCCATCGGCTGGAGTTCTTCACGACTGCGACGCCTGCGACCCTTGCGGCGAGGCGGCCTGCGCCCGCCGGGACCTCCACCTGGACGTCCACCGGGACCTCCGCCTGGCTTCGGACCTGCACCTGGTACCGACTGTCGGGGACCGCCACCCATCGGTGGCCGTCTGCCCAGTGGAGCAGGTCCTCCGGGACGGCCCGGAGCGCCACCTTCAGGAGGCGCGTTTCGGCGTCCACCACCACCCGGAGGTGGGGGGATCCTGCGACCCGAGTCGGACACCGGAGGACCGGGGGGTGGAGGAATCGGCTTTCCGGACGATGACAGAGGTGGGGTGGACCCTGGAGGAGGCAGGCGCTTTCCACTGTCTACCCGTGCTGCCGGATCGGGCACGGATGGTTCCTCATCATGATGGACCGGCTCGACAGGAACATCAGCAGGTGTCTCAGGCTCGACATCACGTCGGGGTGGAGCCGATGACCCACTTGAAGAAATTACACGGGGCTTTGGTGCCTCTGACTCAGGAACCGGCTCAGGCTCAGGCTCAGGCTCAGGAACCGGCTCAGGCTCAGGTTCAGGAACCGGCTCAGGCTCAGGCTCGGACACAACCTCAGGTTCAGGAACCGGCTCAGGCTCAGGAACCGGCTCAGGCTCAGGTTCAGGAACCGGCTCAGGCTTCTTCTTCCTCGCCGGCTTCTTGGCACCGGGCTCCTCAGGTTGTTCGTCCCGCGTCAGGCCCTCCCGCACAGCCTTGCGCCGCACCCGGTCCGCCTGAGGCTCGACCATGCCAGAGGAGTGGCTCTTGGTACCCACTCCGAGGGAATTGCAGAGGTCGAGGACCTCTGCGTTGGTCATCCCAAGTTCTCGCGCCAACTCGTAGACGCGGATGTTTTTCGGCACTGTGGTTCTGATGTCCTGTCGAATCGAGGGCTTGCTGGACGGAAGTTCCGGTTCAGACCTGCCCTACCGGTTCAGGGGTACGGCACTCCGGACCTATGGGCGGGACCGGCTATTGACGCTATCGGCCAGCGACCCCGATCACCCTTCGGATGGGGCCGTCCGCCCCAACATCGTAGGCCACCGGGCCAACAGGTTGTCGGCCTCAACGCGGCCGACCGACCTCCGCAGAGCCCTGGAGAGGGCATCAGGCCCTACAAGTGCGGCGCAATCGGCATCAAGATGCAACCAGGCACCCCTGCCGGATCCTCTGGGGTCATGCACTGGCGCACCGGCGGAGTCGCACCAGGCGATGCGGGCGAGGTTGGTTGTCGCCGATCGGCGCCTACAGCCGATGCAGGTCCGTTCGGGAGTTATGCCTGCGACTCCGACTCGGTGTCATCATCGCCGGTCGGTACCTCAGCCTCATCGGATGCCGAATCATCAGCGGCATCCGAGTCGGCGGGAACGTCATCATCGGCCACAGTCTCGCCAGCAGCGCCCGACCCCTCATCGGCCTCCGGTTCGCCTTCAACTGGAGCCTCAACTCCGGCCACAGGCTCCTCTGGCGCCGACTCCTCGTCGGCAACTGCTGCCTCGGTCCACTGGTCGGCTGAAACTGCCGGGCCACCCTCAGCGGGCTTCCAGACCTGCTCGCCGGTGGCCTCGTCGAGGATCCACTCGCCCTCGGCCCACTCGATGTCGGCGTATGCGGCCTCCTCGGCCACCTGGGTCTCGCTCTTGATGTCGACCCTCCAGCCGGTCATCCGGGCGGAAAGACGTGCGTTTTGACCCTCCTTGCCGATGGCCAGCGACAGTTGGTAGTCGGGGACGATCACCGTTGCAGTTCCGGTTTCCTCGTCGATGAGAACCTCTTTGACCTTTGCGGGGGAAAGAGCCTTCATCACAAAGTCGGCGGGGTCCTCCGAGAAGGGGACAATGTCGATCTTCTCACCACGCAACTCGTTCACGACCATCCGGACACGTGCGCCCCGGGCTCCGACGCAGGCGCCGACCGGGTCGACGTTGGAGTCGTTGGAACCGACAGCGATCTTGGTGCGGTGTCCGGGCTCGCGGGCACAGGCCCTGATCTCGACCACACCGTCGGCGATCTCAGGTACCTCCAGTTCGAAGAGTCGCTTGATGAGACCCGGGTGGGTGCGGCTGACCACGATCTGGGGGCCCTTGGCCGTCTTGCGCACCTCGACGATGTAGGCCTTCAGCCGGGTGTTGGCCTCGGGTCGCTCGAAGGGAACCTGCTCGGCCTGTGGAAGCAGTGCCTCAACCCGACCAAGGTCGAGGAGGGTGTAGCGAGAATCGGTCTGCTGGATCATTCCCGTGACAATGTCTCCCTCGCGTCCCGCGTACTCCTCGTACTTGAGGTCGCGTTCGGCCTCACGAATGCGCTGGGTCATGACCTGTCTGGCTGTCTGGGCTGCAATGCGGCCGAAGTCGTCGGGAGTGACGTCGTATTCCTCGCCGACCGGTTCGCCTTCCTCGTCGAGGTCCTGGGCAAAGACCCGGATCTCCATGGTGTCGGGATCGATTGTCACCCATGAGAACTCGTGGGCTCCGTGCATCCGCTTGTACGCCGACTCGAGGGCATCCGCCAATGCAGCAAAGAGAGCGTCAAGGGTGATCCCGCGTTCTCCGGCAAGGGCCTGCAGCGCCTCCATCATCTCGGGGTTCATGTAGCGACCTTTCTCTCAGTTCTCTCAGTACTCGCTCCGGCGGCAACCGTCGAGCCATCGGCCGGGGCAGAAGGCCGACTCTCGTCGCCGCTGTCCTTGCGAGCCGACTTGGGCTCCGGGGTCCAGTAAAACACGGTGCGTGCCTGCAGTATCTCGTCGTAGGCAAGGGAGCGAAGGGCACCATCTGCCGAACGAACAGACACACCCTGGGAATCGGCAGCCTCGAGCGCCCCCGACAGGCGGCGGTCGCCATCGACCCCGGGCCGGGTCTTGAGGGTCACCTGGCTACCAAGTGCCTTGAGGAAATGGGAAGGCCTCTTCAGACGGCGCTCGAGTCCGGGGCTGGTCACCTCGAGCGTGTAGGACGATCCAATCGGGTCCTCGTGGTCGAGGGCACGAGAAACCTCGCGGGTGACGCTGGCTATCGATTCCATCCCCACACCCTCGGGATGGTCAATGGTTAGCCGCAGGATTCCACCCTCGAACTCGACGTCAACCAACTCGACACCGACGCGCTCACACAGGGGGGCGGCCATGATGTCCACCCGGTCGGTCACACCCACGGCTCCTCCTCTCCTGTATTCGGTCTTTTCGGTCTGTCACGCATCGACCACCACCGAAAACGAAAGGCGTGGGCAAAGCCCACGCCTCGTCGTCGAACACGAACGATGCACGCGACCGGCAATCATACCTGAGGTAGGGCTGGTGCGCTCAGGCGCATCCGACCCAGCAAGACCACCCGATTTCAGCCCGACTGTCGCCGGATTGCCTCGATTACAGCACCCGTTTCGTTGGCGTCCTCACCCTGATCGGCGAGCAGGCGCCGGCGGTCCAGTTCCGCCTCCCTGACGGCCTTCTCGGTATCGACCCTGGCCAGGGCGGCCTCGACCCCCTCGCCGTGAATCAACTCGGCCCACTCCACAAGGGCATCGACCATCTCATCCTCGGGAACGACGGCCACATTCTGGCCCTTGACGAACAGGTGGCCCCGCTTGTTGCCCGCAGCTATCCCCAGATCGGCATCGCGGGCCTCGCCGGGGCCGTTCACCACACAACCCATTACGGCCACCTGGAGGGGGATCTCGCGATCAGCAAAGGCCTCCATCGCCTCCTCGGCAATGGTGATCACGTCGACCTCGGCGCGACCACAGCTGGGGCAGGCGATCAGGTCCACGTTTTTTCGTTCGCGCAGGCCGAGGGCCTCAAGAAGCTGGCGACCTGCGCGTGCCTCCTGCACAGGATCAGCCGTCAGCGAGTACCTGATGGTGTCTCCAATGCCCTCGACGAGCAGCGCCCCGATGCCGGCAGACGACTTGATGAGGCCCGCAGGCGGGGGCCCAGCCTCTGTGACGCCCAGATGAAGCGGGTACTCGGTCACCTCGGCGAGTTGTCGGTAGGCGTCGACCATGAGCGGCACGCTGGAAGCCTTGACAGAGATCTTGATCTTGTCGAACCCAACCTCAGCGAAGTAGCCGATCTCGGTCAGAGCCGACTCGACCATTGCCTCGGCCGTGACGGTGTCGCCGTACTTCCGGTACAGGTCAGGGTGCAGCGACCCACCGTTCACGCCGATTCTGATGGGAACGCCCCGGTCTCCGGCCTCGGAGGCCACAGTTCGGATGTGGTCGGGGTTCTTGATGTTGCCGGGGTTCAGGCGAAGGCAGTGGACACCTGCCTCGAGCGCCGCCAGGGCCATCTTGTAATTGTGGTGGATGTCGGCGACGATCGGCACCGGTGACCGGGGCACGATTCGGGCGAGGCCCTCAGCAGCCTCGATCTCATTGCAGGTGCAGCGCACGATGTCGGCCCCAGCCATGGCCAGGTCATAGATCTGTTGAAGGGTGGCCTCGTGGTCGGCGGTCCTCGTGACGGTCATGGACTGCACCGATATCGGTGCGCCGCCGCCAACTCGAACGTCGCCGACAATCAACTGGCGTGTCTCGCGTCGGGGAAACGTCGCCTGAACCTCCACGCACGGAGGCTACCGGTGTGTTCAGCCGAAGTCGGGCAGGTCCACGATGTCCCGGTAGAGGGCAACGATGGCTACCCCGACGAGAAGGGTCACCACCGCCCAGGTGAGCGGAATCAACTTCGCAGCGTCGGCCGTGTAGCGGCGCCCGCCCCGCGAGCGAAGACGTTCGTAGGTGGCGATGGCCACGTGTCCACCGTCGAGAGGAAGCAGTGGCACAAGGTTGAATACACCCACGAACACGTTCACGAGGACGAGAAACCACAAGAAGTTGGCCAGTCCACTCTCGAGGGCCACCCCCGCGAGCCGCGCAGCCCCGTAGATCGACAACATCCGGGCATCATCGGAAGTGCCAGAGGCCACGACGATTCCCGTGTCCGGACCGCCGCCATCCACCGCTCCGCCGACAAAGTCGGCGAGTCCACCAGGGGTGAAGAACCGGGCCAGACCCTCTATCGAGATTACCACCAGGTCGACGAACTGGCTGACGGCGTCGGTCACTGCCTCAGCCGGACCAACCCGCCTCAGCGGGTATTCGGCACCGATTCCGAAAAAGCCCTCCATGGTCCCGACCGGTGTGGGACGTTCACCCATGACCACCGAGTGTTCGCTGCGGACGCCGTGGCGCTCAACGACAACCTCAACTGTGTGAGATGGAACGACCCGGACGGCCCGGCCGAACGTGTCGAACACGGCGGTCTCGACACCGGCGACCGACAGGATCCTGTCTCCCGGTAGGACACCGATCTCGTCAGCGGTCGACCCGGCCACAACCTCGCTGACCGTCCATTCCGCTGGATCGGGGCGACCGACGGCACCGAAAAGTGTCGCCAGGAGCAGCACCGCCACGAGGAAATGGGTGGCTGAGCCCGCAACCGCAACCGCCATTCTCCTGGGATAGGACTGGGCCCGGTAGGTACGGTGCTCCAGATCTGGGGGGACCGTCTCGAGGTTGCTCATGCCGGTTATCCGCACGTACGCACCGGCCGGAATGGCCTTGATCCCGTACTCGGTTTCGCCCCGCTGAACCGACCAGAGCCTCGGGCCGAACCCGATGAAGAACTCGGTGACCTGCATTCCGGTCCACCGTGCCGCCAGATAGTGGCCGAGTTCATGGAACGCAAGCATGAGGACGAAGGACGAGATGACGACGATCGTCGACACGCTGCCGAGCAGGCCCAGGGCAACCAGCGCGCAGGCCATCAGAAGCAGTCGGACCAGCCTGTCGCCCTCCGGGATAAGGGTGCTCATCGAGCTCGCTCGACAAGGGCGACGGTGACCTCACGTGACCGTCGATCCGCGTCGAGAACCGATTCGATGCTGTCGGCGATCCCACCGGGCCAGGACTCGAGGGCCTCGGTAAGCACCTCCGCTATAGCCATCCATGGCAGGTCCCCGGACAGGAAGGACCCGACGGCAACCTCGTTGGCTGCGCTCAACCATGCCGGAGCCGTCTCGCCGAGCCTGCCCGCCATGTATGCAAGGTCAAGGCACGGGAACGCCTCCCGATCGGGCATCTCGAAGTCGAGCCGGTTCAGGCTCGCCCAGTCGACCTCGCCGAAAGGCAGGTCCAGTCGATCCGGGTATGCCAGCGCATAGCCCATGCAGAGCCTCATGTCAGGAAGCGAAAGCTGGGCGATCGTGGCGCCGTCGGTGAAGGTGACCATCGAGTGGACTATCGACTGCGGGTGGACGACCACGTCGATCTGGTCGTATCCGACGTCGAACAGTTCATGCGCCTCTATCACCTCCAGCCCCTTGTTCATGAGGGTGGAGGAGTCAACCGTGACCTTTGGACCCATCGACCAGGTTGGATGGTTCAAGGCGTCCTCGACAGTCACCGACTTCAGGTCGGATAGGGAACGGCCCCGAAACGGACCACCGGAGGCCGTGAGGACAATCCGATCGACGCGTTCGGGGTTGTCGTTGGCACGCAGGCACTGGTGGATGGCGCAGTGTTCGCTGTCAACCGGTAGCAACTCGGCTCCGGGGGTCTGACGTGCCCTGTGCACAACCGGACCGGCTGCAATTAGCGATTCCTTGTTTGCCAGTCCCAGCCGATTGCCTGCCTCAAGAACTGCAAGGGTTACCGGCAGCCCGGCAAATCCCACGATGCCGTTGATCGCCACGTCGGCGACGATGGCAGCCTCTGCGAGGGAATCGACTCCTGACAGGACCTCGATGCCGGCCGGAACCCTGGCGGCCACATCGGCTGCCGCCACCGGATCTGTGACGGCAACCACCCTGGGGCGGAAGATCGTTGCCTGCTTGACGAGCAGATCAGCTGACCGCCCGGCACCGAGGGCCACGACGTCAAAAACGTCGGGTCGGGCAGCAACTATGTCGAGGGTCTGGGTACCTATGGATCCTGTTGACCCGAGAACGGCGACTGTGGTCGCTGGCATCCAGTTGGGGTGACGTCAGGTGGCTGCCGCTGGACCGGGTAGTCAGGCTCAGGCAGCGAAGAGGTCCAACAGGCGCGCCGTGTAGTACGTGGCCGGCAGTACGAACAGCAGGGCATCGAACCGATCGAGGAACCCACCATGGCCGGGAAGGACGGTTCCCATGTCCTTGATTCCGAGATCCCTCTTGATCATCGACTCACAGAGGTCGCCCAGCGGGGCAGCGAGGGCAGCGACCACACCGAGCACGAATGCCGAACCCAGGTCGCCGGGCGCCTGCCCCATGGGGGTGATTCGCCCTACGACGAGCACAGCAACGGCGAAGGCGACGCCCATGCCGCCGATGAGGCCCTCCATGGTCTTGTTCGGGCTGACGGCCGCCAGAGGCGTGCGCCCAACCATCTTTCCGACCAGCAGCCCTCCGGTGTCATAGCCGACGGTGACCAGCACAGCCGCCAGCAGCATTCCGATGCCGTTCGGGTCGCTCAGCATCAGGCCTGCGTAGGACCCGAGCAGGCCGATGTAGAGAACCCCGAACATCGTCACCGAGACGTTCAGCATCGGAGCATCACGGTCGACTCCGGTCAGGTACCAGAGCAGTGAGAACAGCACGGTCAACCCGAGCACGAGCGGAATGGCCGCCTCGAAGCGCCAGTAGGCGCCAAGGCTCAGGGCTGCGACAGCGACAATCCCGAGCAGCGACGCCGGCTGATACCCGGCTCGGCGCACGGCCAGGAAGAACTCGGCTGCCCCCAGTGTCAGAAGCACGGTTACCAGTGCGAGGGTTGCATCTGTGCCCAACTTGAAGGCAATCAGCGCCAGCGCACCAAGTGCGATGCCGGTGATGATCGCCATGGGCATGTCACGGGCATCGCTGCGACCACCGCCACCCATACCGCCGCCGCCGGTCGGCCCACGCCGTGCGGGTGCATCGGGCATTGCTGCAGTTCCCACCGTCGGCGCCGCCTGAGGTTGCTGCGGGCTCTCCGGCGGCAAAAGCGGCGGGTTGAACTCCATGCCACCCGCACCCGCCCCGGAAGGGTCGTCGTCAAAGAACAGAGCGGCTGCATCCGACTTTTCGATCATGCCCACCGGTTGCTGGGACTCGTGGTCGGCCGGAACCTGATCTGCCCACTTCGGGGAGTCGTCGAGGCCCGACCACGGACCAGACGAGGCCGTCTCGGCAGCGGCCGGTTGCTCGGTCCAGTGTGGAAGGTCCTGACTGGCAGGTTGCTCGTCGAACACGGATCGACCGGGCTCTACGCTGTCGTCGGCCGTCTCGAGTCCGAGAATACGGATCTCCTCGAAGACCTGACCTGGCTGCCCGACTCCCGGGTTCTGTTGTTCGTCCACGGAACCTCCCATTGGACTTGTCTGGACCACCTGCCGAGGCTCACACCTCGAGCAGTTCGTCCTCCTTGGCTGAGCGGGCCTGCTCGACCTGACCCTCATGGCTGTGGATCAGGTCGTCCAACTGGCTTTCGGCCCACTTGATGTCGTCTTCGGAAACGTGCCCCTCGGCCCCATAGTCCTCGAGATCCTTTCGGGCACTACGCCTCAGCCCTCGAAGGTGGTTCTTTCCTTCTTCGGCCATGGCGTTGATCATTCGTACCAGATCTCGGCGCCGTTCTTCGGTCAGGTCGGGAAACACGAGACGGATTGTGCGCCCATCGCTGCTGGGGGTGAGACCCAGGTCGGCTGTCATGATCGACTTCTCGATGGCGGGGACGTTGGACGGATCATGTGGTGTGATCAGCAGCTGTCGCGCCTCAGGTATCGAGAAGCTGGCCAGTTCCTGCATACGCATATCGACACCGTAGGCATTTACCGTCAGGCGTTCGAAGAGCCCCGACGAGGCACGGCCGGTTCTGACGGTCGAGAACTCGCGGCGCGTATGGGCTACCGCATCGGCCATCTTCTCGGTGGCCCCCTCGAGGACCATCATGATCATCTCGTCGCTCACGGAACTCCCTCTTTCAGGAGACCAGCGTACCGACGGGCTCCCCAGCGAGGATGGACCGGACGTTTCCGACCTTCATCAGGTCGAACATCACGATCGGCATGTTGTTGTCCATGCACAGCGTGATCGCCGTGGCGTCCATGGCCTTGAGGCCCTTCTGGATGACATCGAGGTAGCTGACCTCGTCAAGGAGGGTGGCAGAGGGGTCGAGGAGCGGATCAGCCGTGTAGATCCCGTCGGTTCCTGAATGGGTCCCCTTGAGTACCGCTCCGGCCTCCATCTCGACGGCCCGAAGCGCCGCTGCGGTGTCGGTCGTGAAGAACGGGTTACCTGTGCCACCGGCAAAGATGACTACCCGGCCCTTCTCGAGGTGCCTGACCGCCCGTCGCCGAATGTACGGCTCCGCGATCTGAGCCATGTGGACTGCGGTCTGGACCCGTGTCGGCTGGCCCAACTGCTCAAGAGTGTCCTGGAGGGCGAGTGCGTTGATGGATGTGGCGAGCATGCCCATGTAGTCAGCCTGGGCACGGTCCATTCCGACGCCGGCACCCGACATTCCCCGCCAGATGTTTCCTCCGCCAACCACGATGGCCAGATCGACGTTGAACTCGGCGCGGACGGAAACGATCTCCGCTGCAATCTGACCAACTATCTCGCCGTCAATTCCGAATCCCTCTGACCCGGCGAAGGCCTCGCCGGAGACCTTCAGGATCACGCGGTCCCAGTGGGCGGGGGTCTTGCCGCCAGGTGTGTCGGTCCCGGAGCCCATGGCTCAGGCCCCCAGGTACGCCTGGGCGAAACCGATGATCGTGCCGCCGTTCAGTGAGTCGGCAACCTTTTCCTTGTCGCCGTGGAGACCCTGTTCCAGGAGGACCATCTCGCGGAACCACCCGGTCAGGCGGCCCTCGACGATCTTGTCCCATGCCTGTTCCGGCTTTCCCTCGGCCTTGGTGATCTCGAGAAGGGCATCCCTTTCGGTTGCGACGCGGTCAGGATCAACATCGTCGCGGTTGAGCACCGAGGGCTTTGCAAACGCAATGTGCAAGGCCACCTGATGAAGGGTCTCCTGGTCGACTCCCTGACCTTCGACGATCACGCCGTTTACACCGCGCCCATCCTGAAGGTGGAGGTAGGTGTCGAGGGTGGCATCGCCAGATGCCTCAACGAGGCGAACCTCGCCCAACTCCACGTTCTCCTTGACCGCCAGGCGGAGGTCGTCGAGCGCAGGGGCAAGGGACTCAACTGCTGATTCTCCGCCTGCAAGCACCGCCTGGGCCATCTCGTTGGCAAGGGACAAGAACCCCTCGGACTTGGCCGAGAAGTCTGTCTCGCACTTGAGGTGGACAAGCGCCGCCCGACCGCCTCCGGTGGCGATGCTGACCGCTCCCTCGACGTTCTGGCGGTCAGATCGGGTCGCGGCCTTTGCGAGGCCCTTCTCGCGCAGCAACTGGGTGGCTGCATCGAAGTCTCCGTCGACCTCGACGAGCGCCCTCTTTGCGTCCATCATCCCGGCACCCGTTGCATCGCGCAGAGCCTTGACGTCTACGGCGGAGATACCGGTCATGTCGTTACCTCACCATCAGTGGCATCGTCGGGTCCGGCTACCGGCTCATCAGCTGCAGCCTCCTCAACAGACGCAGGCTCAGTCACCGGCTCATCAGCTGCAGCCTCCTCAACAGGCGCAGGCTCGACCAGGCGCGCCTCGCGGTCGGCGGCAGCGGTCGCCGCCTCGTCACGGGCCTGGGACTGCTCGGCGGCCTTGTCCTCGGCTCGCAACGACGGTCCCTCGTCGCCGCCCTGGCGGGAGTTGAAGATGAAGCGTCCCTCCTCGACCGCATCGGCGACGATGCGGCACAGCAGGCTCCCTGACCGGATGGCATCGTCGTTACCCGGAATCAGGTATTGGATCTCATCGGGGTTGCAATCGGTATCGACCACGGCAATCACCGGGATCCCAAGCTTGTTGGCCTCGGTAACGGCAATGTGCTCCTTAACCGTGTCGAGGACGAAGATGGCGTCTGGAAGCGACTCCATCTCCTGGATGCCACCCAGGTTCCTCTGGAGCTTCTCGAGCTCACGTGATATGAGCAGGGCCTCTTTCTTGGGCATGGCCTCGAACTCGCCGGAGTCGCGCATGCGCTGGTACTCCTGCATCTTGCCGACACGCTTGGAGATCGTCTGGAAGTTGGTGAGCATGCCGCCCAGCCAGCGCTGGTTCACGTAGGGCATGCCGCACTTCTCGGCAAAGGACTGAATGGGATCCTGCGCCTGGCGCTTGGTTCCAACGAACAGCACACGACCGTTGTCGGCCACGAGGTCACGGGTGAACTTGTATGCGGTTTCGATCCGCTCAAGGGTCTGCTGGAGGTCAATAATGTAGATACCCGACCGCTCGCCGTGGATGAACCTCTGCATCCTCGGGTCCCAGCGGCGGGTCTGATGCCCGAAGTGGACACCCGCTTCCAGCAGTTGCTTCATGGTCACGACGGCCATGTCGTGGTCTCCTTCCCATCGGTTCTTCTCGTCCCCGCCCTGCGCCCGTAGGCGACCGTGGGTGGGTGGGGATGAATCTCTCGTGGACGACACACGGTGTGCCTGTCCGGGGGTGGAGTGTACCGGCGGTCAACCGGGCTCCGACCCCCGGGGACAGGCCACCGGGGTCGCCAACTCAGCCAGCAAGAAGGCCATCGACCGGCCCGGCGACCGACACCATGTCGTGGGCTCCGGCAACGGGCCTGATCGACCCGTCGAGCCCCAGTTCGCCGAGAAATGCCAGACCGTAGACGGCCTCTGGTTCGAGTTCGCCACAGGCCACGAGGAGGCCGACCGCCATTGCCAGGTCCAGGACGGCTCCGGCCTTGAGAACTCCGGTGGTGCCAGGTTGACGGTTATCCGCTGTGACGGCCACGTGAGGCCGCTCGACACAAGCGCTGCACGCACCCGGTCGCGGGCCTCTCTGCACGAAGCGTCGGGTAGGCCCACTACTCCGAAGGCCGGCAGCCCGTTGGCTACATGGACCTCCAAGGGGGACCGGATGGCCGCCGACACCGAGAAGGGTGGCCGAGTTGATGCTTTCGAGCACTGCTCCTCCCGAACTGAGACTGCGGGAGGAGTCGTTGATCGCCGACTCCGAGCGGCTGGGGTCGACTCCACGGCCGCCGCGCGAAGTTCACGACGGCACGGGCGATACTTGGACCATGGGACTCAGCCCGAAGCGCTACAGACAGAGCAAACCCAGCGATCTCGTCTACGTCGGCTCGGTGGTTGTGGTGGCAGTCATCCTCGTGGCATGGGCCCTGTTCGGATGAAGCCGGGTCGACGGGTCTGTCTCTTGTCGATGGAAGTCTGACAATGGAGGATCCCGGCATTCTCGGCGAACTTGAGGTCAGGTTCATCCAGCCGTACCAGGCCACCAAGACCTACACGTGTCCGGGCTGCAACCGCGAGATTTCACCGGGCCTGGGCCACATGGTGGTGGTCCCCGTCGAGGCACCCGATCTGCGGCGCCACTGGCACCGCGGCTGCTGGATGGGAAGGCGCACCTGACACGACGGCCATCATTCGTTGCTGGACTCCCGGTGGGCGTCAGAAGGCATCCTCGAGCCGGTCGACCCGACCGGACAGCACAGCGACAACGTCGAATCGCACTGCACCGCGGTACCCGCCACCCGTCATCCACTCGACGGCGGCACGCCGCAGACGACCCTGACGCCTGTGGTCGACGGCCTCGGCGGGGTGACCGAACACCTCGGAACTCCGGGTCTTGACCTCGCAGAAGACAACTGTCCCCCGGTGTTCCAGGATCAGGTCGATCTCGCCCGACCGGCAGCGCCAGTTTCGCTCCAACACCCGGTAGCCGTCTCTGCGGTAATGGCGTTCTGCGAGACGTTCACCCCATCGCCCCAGGGCCAGATGCCGTCCATCACCAGATGGAGTAGCCGAGCCGTCGTCTGAGGTCATCGCCATGGAGGCGACGCTAGGTGCAGGCTGTGACAGGTGTAGTGGTCGGTTGCCCAGGGGTGGCCGGGTCGGGCCACCAGGGGCGGGACAAGCGGGTCAGAAGTCCCGCTTCTCCTTCACCTTGGCCTTCTTGCCGATGCGGTCACGCAGGTAGTAGAGCTTGGCCCTGCGGACGTCTCCCCGACTCATCACCTCGATGTGATCGATTACCGGCGAGTGGATCGGGAAGGTCCTCTCCACGCCGACGCTGAAGCTGATCTTGCGCACCGTGAAACTCTCACGGACACCGCTTCCCTGACGACGGATCACAACCCCCTCAAAGACCTGTACGCGCTGGCGGTTTCCCTCCGTAACGCGTACGTGGACCTTGAGCGCGTCGCCGGGACCGAAGTCGGGCACGTCGTCGCGGAGGTTCTGGCTGTCAACGAGATCTGTGGGCTGCATGGCTCGTCCTTGAACGGTTCGTCCCGGAAGGGACTGGAATCTGGATTGACCCGGGATCAAGCACCGGGACCGGGCGACAAGCATAGGCGCCGCCGAACCTGACGCCACCGGTGATCCCCGACGTGTCCGATTCAGGCATCCAGTCCGAACTCGGCCAGAAGCGCCTGCTCGTCGTCGCTGACACCGCCACGCCTGTCAATCAGGTCGGGACGAAGCGCGATGGTGCGGGCCAGCGAGGCAGCTCGGCGCCAACGCCCAACCCGGGCATGGTCGCCTGAGCGGAGCACATCGGGGACCTCGAGGCCACGGAAGTCGGCTGGTCGGGTGAAGTGGGGGTGTTCCAAGAGGCCAGCCGAGTGCGACTCGTCGAGGGCGGACGCATCGTTGCCGAGGACACCCGGCTGCAGCCTCGCCACAGCCTCAATGACCACCAGGGCGGCCAGTTCGCCACCCGCCAGGACATAGTCGCCAACGGAGATCTCGTCGTCACACAGGTCTGTGCGGATCCGTTCGTCGACCCCCTCGTAGCGACCACACAGGAGCGAGAAGCCGTCGAGGGCGGCAAGTTCGGTCGCAACCCCCTGGTCGAACCGCCGGCCACCCGGCCCGAGCAGTATCAATGGCCGAACCGGAGACACGGTCTCGACCGCGGCAAACACCGGCTCGGGCATCAACACCATGCCGGCGCCGCCTCCGAACGGGCTGTCGTCGACGGTGCGATGCACATCGACGGTGGCAAGGCGAAGGTCGTGGCAGTGGACCTCAAGGTTCCCGGCCCCGATCGCCCGACCCAGGATGCTCCGACCGACGTAGTCGTCGATCATCTCCGGGAACAGGGTGAACACCTCGGTGCGCAAGGTCACACCCCGCTGTCGTCCAGCAGGCCGACGGGAACCTCCACCCGGATCTCTGCGCCGGGTATGTGACCTACCACGAACACTGCTGGAACCAGGCGGCCGTCCTCAAGTTCCAGAAGGTCGCTGGCGGGGTTGTCGACGACAGACCGTACGACTCCGTGGTCGGTCCCGTGCTGGTCGATGACCCTGGCACCTATCAACTGGTGCGCCCAGAGGGTTCCGTCGTCGGGTTCATCGATCGGCTCGGCGGTGAGCACCACGCCCCGCCAGTGCTCAGCTGAATCAGAGTCGGGCACCTCGTCGAAGCGGACGAGAAACCTGTGCTGGTGGGGTCGGCTGGTGCGGACCGTCAGAGGCCCACGTTCGGTGGAGAGGCGGGACCCCGGTGCAAGGCGCTCGGGTCGTGTGCTCAGCAGGGTCACAACGACCTCGCCGTTGAGACCGTGGGGTCGGTCGATGCGACCGACCTCGAGCATGACCGGATCAGCGGCATCCGGTCTGTTTGACATGGTCCGGTGTGACCGGTCCCGGTCAGTCGACGAAGTCGACGTCTATCTCAGCGTCGTCGCGGACGGCCGCAGCCCGCACGATGGTGCGGATGGCGTTGGCCACGCGGCCACGCTTTCCGATTACACGACCCATGTCTCCGTCACCGACGGTCACGGAGAACACGCAACGTGAGTCGCCTGAACTTGAGATGCTCACGGCGTCGGGGTCCTCGACTATGGACCTGATCAGGAACTCAAGAACATCTTCTGCGATGGGGGCTTCGACGGACATGGTTACGCCTCCTCGTTTTCGTCAACAGCGGCTTCGATGGCTTCGTCGGCCGGTGCCTCCTCAGCCACGGGCTCCTCTACAGGTGCCTCCTCAGCCACGGGCTCCTCAGCCTGAGTCGCCGGGGTGGGGACAGCGGCCTCGGAGGCCACTCCTGTGAAGGACTCCCACGCACCTGTGATCTTCAACAACTTCTCTACACGCTCGGTCGGCTGTGCACCGTTCTGGAGCCAACCGACCGCCTTGTCGTTGTCGATCTCGATCACGGACGGATCACGTCGCGGATCGTAGAAACCGAGCACCTCGATGAACCGGCCGTTGCGCGCCTTGCGCGAGTCGGCCGCCACCACCCGGTAGGTCGGTTGCTTCTTCTTGCCCATCCTCATCAGGCGGAGCTTTACTGCCACTTCAACACCACTCTCTTCTTGTCTGTTCTGGTCCCGGTTCCACACCGGTCTGGCGGAACCGGCCCGGATGCGATGATGGTGCACCCGATCGGTCGGAACAGTCTGCCGTGACCAGATCGGTTTTCCAGCCTCGTTGGAAAGACAATGGCCACAGCCTGGCCGGGACCGGGTGCCTCAGTTCACCGGCCAGGGCCCAGGAAGTTCAGTTCCTGAGCCCTCAGCAGGATCGCCAAGGCCCGGCAGCGAGAGGCCCTTCGTGGCCGGCCTGTCTGACCCGGTGGGCTCTGCCACAGTCGGTCGCCCGCCCTTTCGGCCCTTGCCCCGCCGCTTTGACGAGCGGCCACCGGGCCCTCTTCCACCCATCTTCTTCATCATCTTCTTCATTTCCCGGAACTGCCTGACGAGTTGGGTGATCTCTGACGGCTGGGTTCCGCTGCCTGCCGCGATTCGCGACCTACGGGAGCCGTCGATCAGACCGGGATCGATTCGCTCAGCGGGCGTCATCGAGTTGATGATGCCCTCGAGGCGGTCGATTCGGCCCTCATCCAGTGCCTCGTCGACACCGGCCATCTGCTGTGACATTCCCGGGACCATCTTCATGACAGAGTTCAGCGGCCCCATCCTGCGGAGTTGGTTGATCTGTTCGAGGAAGTCGTCGAGGGTGAAGCGCCCCTCGAGCATCCGGGCGGCGGCCTCCTCGGCCTGTTCCCTGTCGTGGGTTGTCTCGACCTGTTCGATGAGCGTTTCGACGTCGCCCATGCCGAGGATGCGACTTGCCATCCGGTTCGGGTGGAATACGTCCAGATCCGATAGGCCCTCGCCTGTAGATGCGAAGGCGATCGGACATCCGACCACCTCCCGGACCGAGAGTGCAGCGCCACCCCGAGCATCACCGTCGAGTTTGGTCAGGACCACGGCATCGAGGATCAGACGGTCGTGGAACGCCGTGGCCACGTTCACGGCATCCTGCCCCATCATTGAATCAAGCACGAGAAGCGTGTGGTCGGGTTGCACCGCTTGTGAGATTCCCCTGACCTCCTCCATCAACTCGTCGTCGACTGCAAGGCGCCCAGCCGTGTCGAAGATCACGACGTCGCGTCCCAAACGGACGGCCTCGGCCCGGCCCGCCACGGCCACTGCAACCGGGTCGGTGGGCTGGCTGAAGACCGGTACGCCGATCCGTTCACCGAGCGTTACCAACTGGGCGACAGCCGCCGGTCGTTGAAGGTCGGTTCCGACCAGTATCGGGTTGCGCCCCACGGACTTGAACCAGCGGGCCAGCTTGGCTGCGGTCGTGGTCTTTCCGGACCCCTGGAGACCAGCCAGGAGCACCACCGTCGGAGGCTTCGGGGCGTACGTGAACTTCATCGTCTCGCCGCCGAGGATGAGGGTGAGTTCCTCGAGGACGATCTTGACGACCTGTTGCCCCGGGTTCAACACCCCGCTCAGCTCGGCTCCGAGAGCCCTCTCCCTGATCCTCTCCAGGAAGATACCGACCACGTCGAGGTGGACATCGGCCTCGAGCAACGCCAGCCTGATCTCGCGTAGGAGGTCCTCGACCTCTTCGGGGCCGAGTCGGCCGCGGCTCCTGGCACGCCGGAGGATCCCCTCAAATCGGCTGGTCAGTCCCTCAAACACCTCAGACCTCCGCGTCGTCGAGTTCGAACAGGGCGTCGACGAACTCAACTGGATCGAACATCATGAGATCGTCGGGGCCCTCGCCGACACCGACCATCTTGACCGGTATGCCCAACTCCTCCTGGACTGCCACGACTATCCCGCCGCGGGCGGATCCATCCAACTTGGTTAGAACCACCCCGGTCACATCGGCTGCCTCGGTGAAGCGACGGGCCTGAACGAGGCCGTTCTGCCCGGTTGTGGAGTCGATTACCAGCAGGGTCTCGGTGACCGTGCCGGCTCCCTTTTCGGCCACCCTCCTGACCTTGCTCAGCTCATCCATCAGGTTTCCCTGAGTGTGGACCCGTCCGGCCGTGTCGGCCAACACAAGGTCCGCGCCCACGGCGGCGGCGTGCTCGACTGCGTCGAAGATGACGGAGCTGGGGTCGGCACCCTCAGCACCGCTGATTACGGCTGCTCCAACCTTGTCGCCCCACAGGGCCAGCTGGTCGGCTGCGGCGGCGCGGAAGGTGTCTCCGGCGGCGAGCACGACGCTCGTTCCGGCCTGAACCTCCATGCGACCCAATTTGCCGACCGTGGTCGTCTTGCCGACCCCGTTGACACCGACGAACAGCCAGACGGACGGGTCTCCGCCGCGGGCCAGGATCCGATCGTGGGAACCCAGGCGCTCGACGAGCTCAGCCCGCATCAGGTCGAGCACCACGTCGGGTTCGTCGACGGCCTCGGCATCGGCCCGCTGGCGAACAGCGGCGACCACATCGGCTGTTGTCGATACACCCAGGTCAGCGAGGATGAGTGCCTCTTCGAGGGCATCCCAGGTGGAGGCGTCGACCGTGGACACCGATCTGACGCCCCGGACCTGTACGGAAAAGGCGTTACGGGCTCGACCCAGTCTGGAGCGGAGGCTCATGGCCGGCGCAGCCTACCTTTGCAGCGGTTTTGGTCGGACCTACTCAGGGTCCTGTTCCTCGGTGGCGGTGCCATTGCTGAGAAAGTCGTCGAGGGCACCCAGTTCCACAACGGTGGAGAGAAGCTCACCCTCACGCATGAACTCGAGAGCCACCTCCATGCCCGGCAGGCGCAACTGGATATCGGCCCGCAGGGCGTCCATGGCATCGATGGGCCGTCCGTCGGAACCCACGATCAGGTCACCTTCCATGAGGCCGGCGATGGCGGCCGGCGAACCCTCGGTCACCTCCACGATCGAGGCACCGGCCCGGCCATCGGTCAGTGACTCACCGCGGATTCCGAGCCATGCGGTGCCCACAGGCTTACCGGCCAGCAGCCTCTCGGCCACCAGCAGAACGGTGTCGCTGGGAAGTGCGAAGCCAACGCCGATGTTGGCGGTCAGGAAGCCATCGGTGCGAATTGACGTGTTCATGCCGATCACACGCCCCCTCCGGTCGGCGAGGGGGCCACCGGAGTTTCCCGGGTTGATCGGAGCATCGGTCTGGATCATCGCAACTCCGGCACAGAGGGCGCTGTCGTCGCCTCCGACCTGGCAGCCGTAGGACGGGACAACCCTGCCGAGGGCGCTCACGATGCCGGCGGTGACAGTTCGGTTCAGGTCAAAGGGGCTTCCGACAGCGACCGCTGTCTGGCCGACCCTGAGATCGTCGCTGGAGCCGAACACGGCGGGTCTGAGGCTGTCATCGGTCTCGGAGAGCAGCACGACGGCAACGTCACGGCGGATGTCGGCTCCGAGCACGGTCGCTTCGACGCTCCTGCCGCTGGGGAGGGTCACGATGACATCGGTCGCCTCGCCCACCACGTGGGCATTGGTAACCACGTGCCCGAGGTCGTCAAGCGCTATGCCCGACCCCTGACCCACATCGGGTTCGGTTACGAGGACCACCGACGGGGTCAGCGCCTCGGCAACTGCCACGACCGGTTCCGGGCCACCGTCCCGGACGCGTGCCTCGGTGAACAGGCGATCAACGAGGGCCTCGGTGTCTGCCGATGACATGCCGGCAGACTCGGCAATGAGAGCCTCTACGAGCACCTCTACCTCATCGGCGGACAGGCCAGCGAACTGGCTGGCCGACTCGGCCACCATGGCATCGACGAGAACCGTGACCTCTGCCTTGCCCATGGCTCCGGACTGTTCAATCAGGCGGTCAACCAGGTCCCGAATCTCGCCGGGGGAAAGGGCCTGTGATCTCGCCACGAGTTCATCGACAAGGGCCGCCACGACCGTCTCGGTCGCTGAGCCGTCTCCCCCTCTGGACATCTGGACGTCAATCCCACCGGTTCCGGGGCCACGAACGATCCAGCCGGTGAGGGTTCCACCGATAAACAGGGTGGCCACCAGCACCACAACCCCGAGTGTCAGACCAAAGGTCGACGACTTCCGTGATTTGGACTCAGTGTTCTCGGCGCGATCCACCTCGTCGACCGGGTCAACACCATCAACAGGGTTCAGGTTCAGTTCGGGTTCCACCGGTTCTTCTGCACCTGTCCCGCTCTCATCTTCCACACCCAGAACCTAGGCCAAGGGTCGGCCAACCACTACGCGAGGCGTCGACCTCAGCGCCAGTCCACCCGGGGAGGGTCAGGAGTCCACGAACCTCGGCAGCCAGACCGTGAACGTCGAACCGACTCCCACCGTGGAGCGCAGGGTCACCTGGCCGCCATGCGCCTCGGCGATCTGTCTCACGATCGCCAGGCCCAGACCCGAGCGTCCGGCCTCCCTGGCTGAGGCCCTGTCTCCACGCCAGAAACGCTGGAACACCCTCTCCTGATCCTCGGGGCTGAGCCCGGGACCGTCGTCGAGCACCGACATCCAGACCATCTCGGAGTCCTGGCCGGCGGTGACACGCACTCTTCCACCAGGGTCCGACACGCGAATTGCGTTGCTGAGAAGGTTGGCGAGGGCCCGCCGGAGCGCAACAGGATCGCCGACCACCAGGAGTTCGTCCGCGACCTCGTGCTGGAGCACGACACCATCAGCCGAGGCGGTGGCGCCGAAGTCCTCGACCGTCTCGACTACGACAGTCGAAGCGTCGATGGGCTCGCGTCTGGAGTCGGTCCGTTCGTGGTGGGCATAGAGGAGCAGGTCGTCGACGAGGGCCGACATCCGTGCGGCAGCCCTTCCGGCCACCTCGCCTGCCGCCCGGAAGTCATCGGTGTCGGCATCGGGGTCGGCCATGACGACGTCGAGGTTTGCCCGCAGGACTGCCAACGGATTACGGAGTTCATGGGATGCCTCCTGGACGAACCTTCGCTGACCCTCGAAGGCGACATCCAGTCGGCCGAGCATGTCGTCGAACGTGTCGGCCATGTCACGCAGTTCGTCGTCGGGGCCACCGAGTTCTATCCGGCGAGATAGGTCCGTGGCCGAGATCTCCCTGGCCACCGATGAGATCCTCCCAATCGGCCTCAGCACCAACCCGGCCACGTACCAGCCGACCGCGAGGCTGCCGAGGAAGAGGGCGGCAACTGCAGTAACCGAATAGGTGCGGAGTTGATCGAGGGCCCGCCGGTTGACCTCCTGTTCGAATGTCGCCAACCGCCCACCAGCCGGGTCAGCCGAGGTCGGCTCCGCATCGACGATCATGTCGCTGTACCTGGCGTCTCTGGACACCGGTTCGTCCGAGAGGGCTCGTGAGAGGCTCAGGTAGATACCTCCGACCACGATCGCCGCCAGACCAAACAGGAGGATCGAGTAGAGCAGAGCCAGGCGGGTGCGGATGCTGCCCAACCGGTTCGACTTGCGGGTGTTGAGACCGGAACCATCGGCCGGTTTCACGGGCCTGCTCCGCTGTCGATCAGGCGGTAACCACTTCCGACGATCGTCTCGATCAGGCTGGTTTCGCCCTCGACCGAAAGCTTCCGACGGAGCGTCCCCACAGTCACCCTGACGGTGTTGGTGAAGGGGTCTGCGTGCTCATCCCAGACATGGTCGAGAAGGTCCTCCTGGGAGACGACCTCGCCGGGGCGTGACATGAAGTAGCGGAGAAGTGCGAACTCCTTTGCCGTCAGGTCCATGTTGCGGTCGGCACGTGTCACCCCGTGGGTGGCCGTGTCGAGGCGGAGGGTGCCGACCTCGAGGACTGCCCCCGTCCGGCCCGGATCGCGACGCAGGAGGGATCGGACCCTCGCAGCAAGCTCATCGAAGGCGAACGGCTTAACGAGGTAGTCGTCGGCGCCCACGTCGAGGCCGCGGATGCGTTCCTCGACGGTGTCGCGGGCCGTCAACATCAAGATCCTGGGTGCCACGCCCTCGGGCGGGTTCTGGCGGAGTGAGCGACAGACCTCGAAGCCGTCGAGACCGGGCATGGTGATATCAAGGCAGATCAGGTCGTAGGGGGTCCAGGTGGCCTTGGCCAGGGCCTCGTCGCCGTCCAGGGCCGTGTCGACGGCGTATCCGTTCCGGCGCAGGCCACGGGCAATGGCGTCGACCAGGTCGGCCTCGTCGTCGACGAGCAGGATGCGCACGACATGACGGTACCCCGACGGACGCAGCGGGCCCCGTCAGGTGGCTGTGTGCGGCGTTGTCGTCAGCCGACGACGGCAGCACCGGTGCGGTTCAGCACGCGGCTGGCTGCGATGCGCTCGCTCACGACCTTTGATGACCCGCCCGGGGCCATCGACACGCCGTAGAGGCAGTCGGCGGCCTCCATGGTTCGCTTCTGGTGGCTCACGATGAGCAGTTGGGCGTCGTCGCGGAAGCAGTCGACAAGCCCCAGGAAGCGGTGCAGGTTGACGTCGTCGAGGGCGGCCTCGACCTCGTCCATCACGTAGAACGGGGAGGGTCGGCTGCGGAACACGGCGAAAAGGAACGCCAGAGCGGTGAGCGACCGCTCGCCGCCTGAGAGCAGCGAGAGCTTCTTTACATTCTTGCCTGATGGGCGTGCCTCGATTTCGAGGCCGGTTTCAAGGAGGTTGTCGGGGTTCATCAGCCTCAGGCGACCCTGCCCGCCAGGGAAGAGCTGATCGAACAGTTCGGTGAAATGGGTCGAGACCTCGGCAAAGGCCGACCCGAAGACGCTGACGATCTCCTCGTCGACTGACCGGATCACCTTGCGGAGTTCCTTGCGTGTGGCCCTGATGTCGTCGAGCTGCTCCTGGAGGAAGCATCGGCGCTCCTCGAGGGCGTCGAACTCCTCGAGGGCGAGGGGGTTGATGGGCCCCATCAGCTTGAGCTCGCGTTCCAACTCTACGACCCTTGCGCCGGCACCTATTCCGTCGGGAAGTTCGGGGCAGGGCGAATCCAGGATGGAGTCGGGTTCCATGTCGAACTCAGACCTGATGGCGGCCGTCAGGTTCTCGAGACGGAGGCGTGTCTCGGCTCTCTCGATCTCGAGCCTCGAGAGGTGCTCGCGCGCGGAGCGGAGGGCGGTCTCGGCTGCGGAGCGGTCCTTGCGGAGGTCGTCGAGTCGAGCTGCGATGCTCCGGACCCGCTCAGACTGCAGGCGACGGTGTTCACGCAGCGACTCGAGACGTTCGTCGGCAGTTGCCATACGTGTGTCGACGGCCCTGATTAGCCGGTTGGTGGCATCCTCGCGGCGATCGAGGTCGTGGCGGCGGTCGGCTGCCTCGACCCTCTCGCCTGCAAGGCGTTCGAGACGAGAGCCGAGTTCGGAAACCCTTGAGCGAACCATGGCCGACCGACCGGTCACGTCGGCGGTCCTGACCTCGTGTTGGGTTCGCCTGGCGCCGACATCGGCAGCACGCTCCTCGAGATCGCTGCGCAGGGAAGCCATCTGGCGGCCGGCCTCGAGGGAGGCTTCCTCGGCCGCCTCCAGGTCGGGTAGGCGTGTCTCGAGGTCGGCCACACGGGCGGACTCGTCGGCGAACCTCTGGTCGAGTTCGCTGATTCGGCTACGCAGGGCCCCGGTCTCGGCACCCAGGTTTCGCTGCTCCGCCCGAATGCGCAGCAGGGACTCGGTGGCGGCGGCGAACTTGTCGTCGTGTTCGTCGAGTTCGCGCGAGCGATGTGCCACCTCGTTGTCGATTCCAGCCGCCACCTGCTCGGCGCTTTCGAAGGCGACCGTGGCCTGGGAATGTGCCTGTTCAGCAGAGACAAGTCGGGACTCGGCCTCGACCAGGGCCGCTCCGGTAGCACCCCCGCCGCTGGTTCCGACACGCCACCCGGTGGAGCTGAAGCGATCTCCGTCTGTTGTGACCACGACCGCCTCAGGGTGGTCCAGAGCAGCATCGATGGCGGCTCCCGTGCCGTCGGAAATGATGACGGCATGACCGAGGAGGCTGTCGAGCAGGCTCTCGACACCGGGCACACGTGCGTGGACGTGGGGACGTACGGGTTCACCGAAACCAGGAGCATGGCTCCCCTCGGATCGGGTGTGGAGCGACAACACGGCCGCCGAGAACCGGCCCGCCCTGAGAGCGTCGAGGGCCTCGCGTGCCCGCTCTACACCGTCGACCACCACGGCGTCGAGGGCCTCGCCTGCGGCGGCCTCGAACGCGGCCTCGTAGCCCTCGTCCACCTGGACGAGGTCGAGGAGGGTTCCGAGCACACCGTCGACGTCGGAGAGATGGGCGGCACCGGCACGACACCTGGCCTCATCGAGGGCCAGAGCGAGAGCCTCGACCCGGGCCCTTGAAGTTCGAAGGTCGGCTTCGGTAGTTACGACCCTCTCCCATGCGGCGTTCCGGTTGCGGGATGCATCGCCGGCCCGCCGCTCGAGTTCGGCCATTGCATCGACGAGCGGTTCCTCTGTGGTTGTGCCTGCCGAGAGGTCCGTACGCAACCGCTCAGACTCGGCACTCAGGCTCTCCTCGGACTCGACAGCGGCTGCCAGCCGGATGTCGAAGCGCTCACGCTCGGCGACCGTGTGCCCGAGTGCGGCCCGCAGAACCCCCAGCTCTCCCCTCACCTCGGCGGCGTGGCCGCCAAGTGCGGGGATGCCGTCGGCCCAGTCAATCTCGAACGCAACCCGGTCGGCTGCGAGCTCTGTCTCGGCGATGGCAAGTTGTTCGGCCACCGGTACCAGTGCCTCGGATTCGAGGTCGAGGGCGTCGAGTTCGGTCTGGGCACGGGCCAACTCAGCCTCGAGACCCACCACGACCTGTTGTGATGCAAACAACCCACGATCTCGTTCGATGCCACGCAGCCTCTCGGCCAGGAGAGCACGCATGCCACGCCCGCGCTCACGGAGCGCCTCAAAGCGGGCCAGACGGTCGCCAAGATCGTCTCCGCCACGGGACGCCAGCTCGGTCTCGGCGACGATTACCTCGGCGTCAAGACGACTCAGGGAGGCGGCGTGCCGGGCCTCATCGGCCGCCAGATCGGACCTGCGGTCGGCCTCGTCGCGTGCCTGTAGGCGGAGACCGGCGAGTTCCTGTCCGGAGCGGTGGAGCCGCAGTGCCGTGAGGTCACCGAGCAGGTCGCCGTGGCGTCGGGCAGCATCGGCCTGTCTCTCAAGGGGCCGAAGTTGGCGCCTGACCTCGCGCATCAGGTCACCGAGGCGGTCGACGTTGGCTTCGGTTGACCGAAGGCGACGCTCGGCCTTCTCCTTGCGCTTGCGGTACTTGAGGATGCCGGCGGCGTCCTCGATGATTGCCCGGCGGTCCTCGGGGCGGGCGTTCAGGACGGCGTCGATCTGGCCCTGCGAGATGATGACGTGCTGCTGGCGCCCGACACCGACGTCGGAGAGCATCTCCTGGATGTCGAGCAGTCGGCAGGGGGCGCCGTTGATCGCGTAGTCGCTGTCGCCACTACGGAACAGGGTGCGGCTGATGGTTACCTCGGAGAACTCGACCGGCAACAGGCCCGAGCCGTTGTCGATTGTCAGCGACACCTCGGCGCGCCCCAGAGCCGCTCTGGTGGAGGTGCCAGCGAAGATGACGTCGTCCATCTTCTGGGATCTGACGGCGCTGGGGGCCTGAGCGCCCAGCACCCACGCAATAGCGTCGACAACGTTGGACTTTCCGCTTCCGTTGGGGCCCACAACGACCGTGACGCCCGGCTCCATGTCGAGCGTGGCCGAATCGGCGAACGACTTGAAACCCTTGATGGTGAGACTCTTCAGGAACACTGTCGAGACCCTACAGCGCCTGAATCACACCGGTGTCATTACTCATCCGACCACATTAGGCGCGCCCAACGGCACTGGAGGCGCGCCCCCGCCCCGGGGAAATCAGACCTGCGTGTCGCAGTAGTAGACCCAGCTGCCCTTCAGCTTGATGCGCTGTATCGGCGCCCGGCTCCTGGGGCTGAGCTCTCCGGCCCGCCCGTACACGGCGAGGTGTACACCGAAGTCGCCGGGTTCGCCGTACGCGTCGACAAAGGGCCTGGATTCAATGCTCGTACCCCTGTACTTGATTGCGTCGTGGACCGTCTCGATAAGGGCCCGGTAGAGCCGGCGGACCTCCTGGGTCGACAGCGTTGCGCTCCCCCGGTCGTAGAGGAGACCGGCGTGAAACAGGACCTCGTCGCTGTAGATGTCGCCCAGACCAACGACCACCGAGTCGTCGGTCAAGAACGCCTTGAGTTCCATCTCGCGTCCCAGAACCTGACCGGCGAACACGTTCAGCGGGATGGGCTCACCGACGGGGTCGATACCCAGTGCCGCCAGGCCCGGTACCTCAGTCATCAGTTCGTCGGCTCCAACCACGAAGACCTCGGAGTCGCCTTCGGGATCGACGAGGCGCAGCTGGCCTCCCTGGGTAAAGGTGATGGTCAGCTCAGTTCCGGGCTCTACGGCGTCTCGGGCTGGGTGACGTCTGAGCGATGACCCGGGTCCCATCCGGATCACAAGCAGGTCCTCGCCGTCGAGGCCGATGAGGAGGTGCAGGCCGAGGCGCTTCACCGAGTCCAGCTTTCGGCCCACCAGCCCGGAGGTGAACGACTTGCGGTTGCGGTACCGGCCGAGGACCGCCATCGAGGCGGCTTCGGCGGACTTGACCTTGCGGCCACTGATGTCGCGGTCCAGATCGCGCCTGATGGTCTCTATTTCGGGCAACTCGTACGCGACTGTCATGGCTTGTCTCCGGTTATCTCGGTTGTCTCAAACATTGGGATCTGCCCATCGGCGAGGGACGCGCACGCAATTTCTGCCGCCGCCTGTTCGGCCCTCTTCTTGGACGTTCCGTGGCCCGGGCCGAAGGTCTGGTCACCCACCTCGACAACGGCCCTGAACCTGGTCTCATGTTCAGGGCCGTCAGAGGTGACGAGGTAACGGGGGACCTCGTAGGAGGCCTGCGCCACCATCTCCTGAAGGCGGGTCTTGTGGTCGTTGTCGCCCGGGCGGAGCGAGGCGGCCCTGATTGGTTCGGCCAGCAGGCCGTGAACAACCTCGGTTGCGCGGGCGTGACCGGCGTCGAGGAACACGGCTCCGACAACCGCCTCCATGGCGTCACAGAGAATCGAGGACTTGTCGCGGCCGCCAGATGCCGCCTCTCCGCGACCCAGCAGCAGCACTCCGCCCAACCCGATGGAGCGCGCTGCATCGGCCAGAGCGTCCTCGCTGACGACGGCCGACCTGATCTTGGCCAGGTCTCCCTCGTCGTGGTCGGGCCGGGAGCGAAACGCACGGTCGGCGACTGCAAGACCGAGCACCGCATCGCCAAGGAACTCGAGGCGTTCGTTGGACCTGCCACCGTGTTCAGCACACCAGGAACGGTGGGTCAGGGCCGATGTCAGGAGCTGGGGATCGGCGAACCGGTGACCGAGGGCGGCCTCAAAGGCGTCGAGCGCCGAGGCGACAGCGCCCTCAGCGGGCTGCTCGCTGGTCGGGTGGTCGATGACCAGGTTCTCAGCCGAGGCGGGAGACGACATAGTCGACGGCGTCGCGTACGGACCTGAGGTCGTCGAGGTCGTCGTCGTCGAACCTGAAACCCACCGAACGCTCGCCCAACTCCTCTTCGAGGGCCTCGACCAGCTCGATGAGCGCCAGGGAGTCGGCGTTCAGATCGTCGGCGAAGGATGCGCCCTCGCTGATCGCGGACGGTTCGATCTCGAGGATGTCGGCAAGCCGCTCCCGGATTATTCCGAGAACCTCGTCGCGCCCCACAGGGGTGCCTTCGACATGGGTTTCTGCTGGCACCTGAGGCTCCTTGTCGCCATCTGCTGCGTAAACGACCGTCCGAATCCTAGCGGAGCGATACGGATGATGAGCATTGGTTCAAATGATGCGACATGTGGTCAAACCGTCTGGAATGTCGTGCAGGACTCAGCCCGTTTCGCCCACGGCCGCCTCCAGATGGCCGACCACGCCGGTCTCGACCATCTCGGCAGCCATGCCGATGGCGTTCTTCATCGCCGTGGCCCCGGTGGAACCGTGGCTGATGATGCAGACGCCCCTCACGCCGAGGAGCATCGCCCCGCCATATGTGTCGGGGTGGAACTGCCGGTAGAGGGCGTCGAACTCGGGTGCCAGGACGTCGGCGGCCTCGATGGCCTCGGGCCGGGACGACATGCTCGTGAGCAGGGCGGTGATGAGGGTCTTCATGCTTCCCTCGAGTGCCTTGAGAGCCACGTTGCCGGTGAACCCGTCGGTGACCACCACATCGGCAGCGTCGGTGAGCAGGTCCCTGCCCTCGACGTTTCCGATGAATGCTCCCTGCCTGAACTCGGCCTCGGCGAGGGCCTTGTAGGCCTCCTTCACGAGCGGGCTGCCCTTGCCGGCCTCCTCGCCGATGGACAACAGCGCAACACGCGGTTCTGCGATACCGAGACGGTCCGTTGCGAACACGGCTCCCATCTGCCCGAACTGAACCAGCCACTCGGGGTTGCACTCGGAGTTTGCGCCGGCATCAAGGAGCACCGTGGGTGTTGTGCCGGGTGCCGGGAGAAGGGTGGCGATGGCAGGCCGGGAAACCCCGCGTATCCGGCCCATCCGGAGCAGGGCGCTTGCCATTGTCGCACCGGTGTTTCCTGCACTGACCATGGCCGAGGCGGCGCCGTCGCGAACCGCCTCGGCGGCACGGACCAGCGAGGAGTCCTTCATGCGGCGAACGCTGGAGCCGGGCTCGGCGTCCATGGCGATGACCTCTGATGCCTCGATGACCGGCAGGCCACCGGTGTCGCCCATCTCGTCGGGACGACCCACCAGCAGGACGGGCGTGCCCTCGTCGGCGGCGAGACGCGCGCCGGCAACGATCTCGGACGGGGCGTTGTCGCCTCCCATTGCGTCTACGGCAATGGGGAGCATCAGGGCCCTGTTGTCAGAAGCTGGGACACAGGGGAATGACCGTGTGCCGGTCAGTCGACTTCTACTGCCTGGCGTCCTGCGTACCAGCCGCAGTTGCCACACACGTGGTGGGGTCGCTTGGTGGCGCCACACCGGTCGCACGCACTTCGTGATGCAGTGCCAAGGGTCCAGGCGGCCGCCTTGCGGCTACGGCCCTTGGCCTTTGAGGTCTTCTTCTTGGGAACGGCCATCGTCGGTTCCTCGGTGATGATCGGCGGTCTGAAATGGGTATCAGGACAAACGGGATGCTGTCCTGACGACCCGGCAAGGCTAGCGGGGAGACCACACAACCCGCACCGGGGCCACACCCGGTGTTCCCATGTGGTCCGGAGTCAGGATGAGGCTCCGGGGGCATTGTCGTCTTCGACTGCGCCCTCCCGAAGGACGTCGAGCACCGCCCATCTCGGGTCCATGGGTTTCTCACCGGTGAAGTAACCGTCGGGCGGGACCCCGGTGGGGAATCGTTCGGTGTCGGGGCCCTCACACTCGTCGCTGCACAGTGGCGAGAGGGGAAGCGACAGGAGCACTGCGTCTCGCACGAGAGGTTCAAGGTCGAGGTTCTCTCCCGTCAGCAGGTAGACGTTGCCCGTGTCGGGGAGGTTTCCCTCGCTGTCGGGGCGGTCCGGCACATAGACCTCGCCGACCTCAAGGTCGAGCTGGCCGGAAACGGATTCGAGGCAACGTCGACACTCACCGGTCCAGTCAGCCGCCAGCCTGCCGGTAACCGCAACCTCACTTCCGCGGACCTCTACAACCAGCGAGAGGGCAACCCGACCGTCGGTTACGTCGACACCACCGACGACCAGGTCGTCAAGGTCGACCTCGAGGTCGACCTCCCGGACCACGTCGCGACGCCGCCGAAGGGCATCGAGGGAAAACAGGAGGTCTCTGGTCATGGCAGCAACGTCACCAGGCGGTCGGGGTAATGCCGGCGTCAGCCGGGCTCGTCGGTTTCCTGGTCCTGATCGAAGAAAACCGAGGCGGATCGCGACCTGACGGCCTCGGCCTCTTCGGCCTCGGCCTCACGGTTCTCGCGATCCCGGTCGAGCACGGTCTCCTGGAGGCGCCGGCGACCGTTGGCGATGGCATCCCTGGTGCTCGTGAGAAGGGTCTCGAAGCTCCCAAGCTTCTGGTCGCAGTAGTCCTCAGTTTCGCGCCGCATCCGACGGGCCTCTTCGCGGGCAGTTTCGAGAAGTTGCCGTGCACGCTGTTCAGCGGTCCTGACTACCTCAGTGCGCTGCACGAGACGCTCGGCCCTGGACCTGGCCAGTTCGAGGATGTCGTCGCCCTCGCCGCGGACCTTCGCCAAAAACTCCTCACGCTCCTTGAGCAGCCAGCGTGCGGCCCGAAGTTCGTCGGGGAGGCGCGCGACAGCCTCGTCGAGCATGTTCAACAGCTCGTCCTTGTTGATCATCGATGAGGTGGACAGGGGCATCGGGCGGGCCGACGCCACGACCTCGCGTGCCTGCCTGAGGATTGCCTCGACCTGGGGCGGGCGGTACGGATCGGAGGACACCGGTAATGGCGCCTGGAAGGTCTCCGAGGCGGGAGGGACCGGAGTCGGCTGATCGGTCATGATGTGAACCGGTCAGCCAGACGCCTGGAGACCGGGTCTGGAACCATTGTGGAGACGTCGCCGCCCAGACGTGCCACCTCCCGGATGAGCCGCGATGCCAGGAACGAGCGTCGGGATGCCGTAGGCAGAAAGAGTGTCTCGACTCCGGAGATCGCCGAGTTCATCTGGGCCATCTGGAGTTCGCTCTCGAAGTCGGACACCGCCCGCAGACCCTTAATGATGAAGTCGGCACCGACCTCTCGGGCCAGATCGACCACGAGCCCATCGAAAGAGGTGGTCGAGACGTTGGGCAGGTGATCGAAGCAGTCGTCGAGCAGGCCCATGCGCTCGTCGAGGTCGAACAGGCCGTCGCCCTTGGACGGGTTGATCAGGGCGGCCACCACCACCTCGTCGAACAGGCGTGCCGAGGTCTCGACCATCTCGATATGGCCGTTGTGGACAGGATCGAAAGATCCGGGATATAGGACTCGGGTCACTTGTGGTGGCTCCCAGTCGGGTCGGTTGGTTGGTTGGCTGGTTGGCCGGCTTCGGAGGCTGGCCTCATCAGCATCACCACGGTACTCCCGTGGCGACGGGTGGACTCGACATTCCACCGTGGGCCGGGATCAAGTTCATGGTTCGACTCGACGACCACCACCGACCCCGGTGCACCGCCCGCCACCGAGTCGAGGAGATCAGGCCAGGAGTCGAAGTCGTACGGCGGATCAAGGAGCACAAGGTCCCACTCCGTGCGGTCTGCCCGGGCCCATGAGGTGCCGTCGGCAACGACGACCTCGGCCCGGTCATCCATGCCACAGGTTGCCACGTTCTGGCGGACAAGGTCGGCACCGGACCTTGAGTTCTCAACGAACACCGCCCGTTCGGCTCCACGCGACAGCGCCTCGATTCCGAGGGCCCCGGTTCCGGCGAACAGGTCGAGCACCACGGCTCCCTCGATCGCACCGAGGCTGTAGAGGGCGTTGAACATGGACTCCCTGACCCTGTCGCTGGTCGGTCGCAGCCCCGGCCCGGTGGGACCGGCCAGGCGGCGACCTCCGGCGGTTCCCGCTACAACCCTCATTGGCTACGCACTCCCATCGGCCAAGTATGGTGCCCGCTTCGTCGTGGGCGGTGGCGGCGGGGCCGCTACGGTCCGACCCGTGAAAGCACCTGCCACCATTGTCTGTGTCGACTGCGGCGGAACATGCCATCTGCTCGGCGCTCCTGACCACGATCTGGAGCCGGGCGACTCTGTCGCCTACAGGTGCGAGCTCTGCATGGACCGCTGGGACATCGTCATGGCCGACGACGAGCCCGACCTGTAGCGACCGCACACCCACGGGGTTCAGGACTTGAGAAGAAAGTCCGACTCGGCCTCTCCGAGGAACAGCGCCACCTCGTCTGCCAGGGCGGGATGGACAGCCATGCCGTCACCGTCGCCCACGAGTCCCACCGCCACCTCACGGGCGACCTCGACCCACTCCCGGTCGCGCCGCAACGAGGCCAGCCGCAGATCATTGCGACCCTTCTGCCTCTCACCCATGATCGTTCCCTCCCCGCGCAGTTCCAGGTCGACCTCGGCCAGTTCAAAGCCGTCGGTGCTGCGGACCAGCGCCCTCAGCCGCTCCTCGGAATCAGGTGTCGGCGCCTCACCGACGAGGATGCACCTGCTGGCGGCTGCTCCCCTGCCGACACGGCCCCGAAGCTGGTGCAACTGTGCAATTCCGAAGCGGGCTGCATCGAGCACCACCATGATGCTGGCGTTCGGTACATCCACGCCGACCTCGATGACCGTGGTGGCGACCATCACGTCGATGTCGCCGGTACGGAACCGGCTCATCGCCTCCTCGCGTTCAGCCTGGCCGACACGCCCGTGGAGCAGCCCCAACCGCAGGTCGGCAAGCGGCCCGGCGGACAGATCTGCAAGGGTCTCCTCAGCCGATCGGACCTCGAGGTTCTCGGACTCCTCGATCAGGGGACACACCACATAGGCCTGCCGCCCGGCAGCGACCTCGGACCTGACGGCCTGCCAGACCTCCTCGTCGGCATCTTCAACCCACGAGGTGACGATCGGTGTCCGCCCGGGTGGCATCTCGTCGAGCACCGACACGTCGAGGTCGCCGTAGACGGTCATGGCTGCCGTCCTGGGAATGGGCGTGGCTGTCATGACGAGGACGTCGGGCACGGTTGCATCGGCGTTCTTCTCGCGGAGCGCCGCACGTTGTTCGACGCCGAACCTGTGCTGTTCGTCAATCACGACGACTCCGAGGGAGTTGAACTCGACGCCCTCCTGGATCAGCGCATGCGTGCCAATGAGGATGTCCACGCTGCCTGCAGCCAGTTCTGCGGTGATGCGCCTGCGCTCGGGGGCCGTCGTTCGACCGGTGAGCAGGTCAACCCTGAGGGGTCGGCTCCCCAGAAGGGTCGACGGGTCAGGGACAGTGAGCTCTCCGAGCAGTTCGGCCACACCCATGTGGTGCTGCTCGGCCAACACCCCGGTGGGGGCCATCAGTGCCCCCTGGTGACCACCCTGCACCGCAGCCAGCATTGCGGTGACGGCAACGACGGTCTTGCCTGAGCCGACGTCTCCCTGCAGGAGCCTGTGCATGGGGTGTGGCTCGGCCAGGTCGGCACCGATCTCGTCGATTGTCCGGATCTGGGCGCCGGTCAGGGAAAAACCGAGGGCACCGTGAAACGCTCCGACCAGATCACCTTGGACGCCGTGGGCAATCCCCCTCGTTGTCCGCTCCAGCTCGACCTTTCGTTGGACCAGCTCGAGCTGAATGCGGAGCAGTTCATCAAACACCAGGCGCCGCCTGGCCTCGGACACCTCCTTCATCGAGCCTGGCCTGTGGATGCCGCTGAAGGCGGCTGAGCGGCCGACAAGGCGATACGTGTCGCGAATCTCGACCGGCACCGGATCGGCGAACCCACGGCCCCCGGTCACCCTCCGGAGGGCCTCGGCTGTCATGGAGTCGAACTGCCATGTGTGGAGGCCCGCCGCCTCGGACTGCGGGTAGACGGCGACGATCCTGCCCGTCTGGTCACCCACCAGGTCGACCAGCGGGTTCGTCATCTGGTTGCGGCCCTGGTACTGATCGACCTTGCCGAACACCACCGCCTCGGTTCCGACCGACAGCTGTCGCTCCCTCCATGGCTGGTTGAAAAAAGTCAGGCCCAGCGAACCGGTTTCGTCCTCGGCCCTGACCTCGACGAGCGTCCGACGGTTCCTGGTACGGCGCACCGCCACGGAGGTGACCCGAACGAGGACCATCCCCTCGTCCCCCACCGGGAGGGCCGAGATGGTGGCCTCGCGGCTCCTGTCCAGATACCGGCGCGGGTAGTAGCAGAGCATGTCCAGCACGGTGCGAACGTCGACCTTCGCCAGGGCCGCTGCCCTCTTTTCCCCCACACCGTTCAGGTCCGTGACCGGCCTATCGCCCAGTTCTCTGAGGGTTACGCCGTTGCCGGCCACGCCTGCTGCCCCCTACTCGATTCCCAGGTAGTAGGGGTAGAGAGGTTGCCCGCCGACATGGGTCTCGACCTCGAGGTCGGGGTGTTCGGCCTCAAGCCAGGAGACTATGGAGGCCGTCGTGGCCTCGTCGGCGTCGGCACCCTCGATGAGGGTGACCAACTCATGCTCGTCGGTCACCACGGTGTCGAAGAGCCCGGTCGTGGCAGCGAAGAGAGAGCCTGCAATGACCATGACCTTTCCGCCGGAGAGGCCCAGGTGGTCTCCCTCGCTGATGGCCCCCGCTTCGCTGCCCGCATCGCGTACAGCCACGGTGACCTCACCGGCCAGCACCGCTGATGCCGCTGCCGCCATTGCGGTGGCATTGCCGTCTGCAGTGCCGCACGGGTCGTACTCGAGCAACGAGGCGAAACCCTCCGTGACCCCCCTGGTCGGCACGACCCTCACGGTCTTGGTGGTCTGGCCGTCGACCTGTTCGGCTACGGGAATGATGTTGCCGTTGTTGGGAAGTATCACGACCTCGTCGGCCGGCACGGCCTCGACCGCCTCAAGCAGGTCGGTAGTGGACGGGTTCATGGACTGGCCACCGACAACCACCCTGCGCACCCCGAGGGACCTGAAGATCTGACGGAGCCCATCACCGTTTGCCACGGCGACTACGGCACAGTCGATGGGATCAGTCGGGCCGTCGTCCTCGATGTGTTCGCGGACCCATGTCTGCTCCTCGACCTCCTCGTAGAGGTCGGTGACCCTTATCCGGTGGGGTCGCCCAACCGCGATTCCGGCCTCTATGGCAGCACCGATGTCGTCGGTGTGGACGTGGCAGTTCCAGATTCCGTCGCCACCCACCACCACGATCGAGTCGCCGAGGGAGTCCCAGGCCTCCTTGAAGCCCGGGACATCGTCGTCGGCGGCCTCGAGAAAGTACATGACCTCGTAACGGGTGCCGTCCTGTCCGGAAGGATGTCCATCGCCTACCGACCCGGCCACCGGTCCTGAGACCTCGGGTGGTTCGGGGAGAGCCCGGCCGTCGACCGCTGTCAACAATGCATCAAGCAGGAGCAGGAAACCGCTGCCACCCGCATCGACCACACCGGCCTCGGCCAGCACCGGAAGGAGTTCGGGAGTCCGCTCGAGAGCATCGCCACCGGCGATGCGTGCCGCCTCAGCGACGGCGAGGAGGTCACCGCCCTCACCGGCTGAGCTGAGCGCTGCCGTGGACGACTCACGTACCACAGTGAGAATGGTGCCCTCGACGGGCCGCATCACCGCCGTGTAGGCGGCAGCAGAGGCACCTGCCAGACCATCGGCCAGTGCCCGTCCGTCCACTTTCCCGGTTCCGGACATGACCTCCATCAGGCCACGCAGGATCTGGGACAAGATGACGCCGGAGTTGCCACGGGCACCCATGAGGGATCCGTGCGAGATGGCGCCGGTGACTGCGGCCATGTCCGAACCGTCTTCGAGTGCACCCAGTCCGGAGACGACCGATTCGACGGTCATGTACATGTTGGTACCGGTGTCGCCGTCGGGAACCGGATAGACGTTCAAGAGGTTGAGGACCTCGCGGTGGCCAGACAGCGCCTCGGCAAAGGCATTCATCGCCGAGCGCAGGGCAGCGGCGTCAAGTGATGTGAGCGTCACGGTCCACGAGCGTAACCACCGGCGTGGTCGAGGTAGTCCAACCCTTAGGCCCACCATGGCCAAGGGTTGGAGACACGGGGTGCCCGGCCGTACGCTTTCACGGTTCGATAACCGGTCCAGTCGGCCAACCAGAGAGCCGACTGTCCATTCAACAGAGACCAAGGTGTGTGATGGCGTCAGTCTGTGAGATCTGCGGCAAGAAGCCCTGGTTCGGCAAGTCCCTGAGCCACTCCCATCGGCGGACCAACCGTCGCTGGAACCCCAACATCCAACGCGTGCGTGCCGTGGTCGGCAAAACCACCAAACGCATCGACGTCTGTACCGGCTGCATCAAGGCAGGCAAGGTCACAAAGGCCGTGCACAAAACGGCCAACCGGGCCTGATCCCTCCCGACACCAGGTAGAGAGCAGAAATCCCCGTGCAGGGTGTTGTCAAGTCCTACGACCCGGGCACCGGCGACGGCATCCTTGTCCGCGAGTCGGACCTGGCCGAGTTCGATCTGGCAGATGACGCCATTGAGGGCTCCATATTCCGAATGCTCCGCCAGGGCCAGCGGGTCGTGTTCAATCTCGACGGCGACGGCCGCGCCACCGGCCTGTGCCTCGGCTCCGAGGTCGACATGGGAACCCCCGACCTGTCCTGAGCAACCCGGGGCCCGACCCGGGCCTCGACCCCGTGCCATTGACAGGAGTCACACCTGATCGTGTGGCTTTTGCACCTGTGCCGCCATAACAATGGGACTGCATGGCACCAACCGGTAACCAGCAGTTGATCGACTGGGTCTCCCACTGGCAGGAAATCCTCACTCCCGACCAGATCCACTGGTGCGACGGCTCCGAAGCCGAGTACGACAGGCTGGCCGGCGAGCTCGTCGAGGCGGGCACCTTCGAGCGCCTCAACGATGACCTCAGGCAGAACAGCTACCTGGCCCTGTCCGACCCGGCGGACGTGGCAAGGGTCGAGGACCGCACCTACATCTCAACCACCAGCCCCGGAGACGCCGGCCCAACCAACAACTGGCGCGACCCCGACGAGCTGAAGGCCGAGATGCTCGGGCTGTACCGCGGAGCGATGACGGGCCGCACCATGTACGTGGTCCCGTTCAGCATGGGGCCACTGGGCTCGCCCATCGCCCACATAGGCGTTCAGTTGACCGACTCGCCCTACGTGGTCGTGAACATGCGGATCATGACCCGCATGGGCCAAGCGGTCCTCGACATTCTCAACGACGACCCGTTCGTTCCCTGCATCCACTCTGTCGGCCACCCCCTGGTTGACGGAACCCGGGATGTTCCCTGGCCGTGCGATGCCGACAACAAGTACATCTCCCACTTCCCCGAGACCAAGGAAATCTGGTCCTACGGCTCGGGCTACGGCGGCAACGCCCTACTCGGGAAGAAGTGCTTCGCCCTGCGTATCGCTTCCACCATGGCCCGCGACGACGGCTGGCTGGCCGAACACATGCTCATTCTCGGAATCACGCCCCCCGGCGGAGAGAAGCGCTACATAGCCGCCGCCTTCCCGTCGGCCTGCGGCAAGACCAACATGGCCATGCTCGTGCCGACCCTCCCGGGCTGGACCGTCGAGACCGTCGGCGATGACATCGCGTGGATGAAGTTCGGAGACGACGGCCGCCTCTACGCCATCAACCCCGAGGCAGGGTTCTTCGGCGTTGCGCCCGGCACCTCGTTTGAGACCAACGCCAACGCCATGAAGACGCTGTGGGGAAACTGCATCTACACAAACGTGGCCGCAACGCCAGACGGTGACGTCTGGTGGGAACGCATGACCGATGAGCCTCCGGCTGAGTTGACCGACTGGCAGGGTGGGCACTGGACCCCCGACAGCGGCACACCGGCCGCCCATCCCAACGCCAGGTTCACCGCACCCGCATCACAGTGCCCGTCGATAGCCCCCGAGTGGGAAGACCCCGCAGGGGTTCCGATATCGGCAATCCTGTTCGGCGGGCGCAGGGCCACCAACGTGCCGCTCGTAACTGAAGCACACAGTTGGGAACACGGCGTCTTCCTGGGTTCGATCATTAGTTCCGAGAAGACCGCTGCCGCCGCCGGAACCGTTGGCGAGGTTCGCTTCGACCCGTTCGCCATGCTCCCCTTCATCGGCTACAACGTCGGCGACTACTTCGCCCACTGGCTCGAGATGGGGGCCGGTGCCGACCCTGAGAAACTCCCCCGCATGTACTGGGTGAACTGGTTCCGCAAGAACCACGACGGAGACTTCATGTGGCCCGGCTTCGGCGAAAACTCCAGGATCCTGAAGTGGGTGGTGGAAAGGCTCGACGGAACCTCAGAAGCCGAACCAAACGCCATCGGCCTGGTACCCCGCCTCGACTCCATTGACCGCGATGGCCTGAACCTGACCGACGACGACATGGCCGCACTCCTGGCCGTCGACGAGAACGCATGGCAGCACGAGGCCGACCTGATCGAGCAGCACTACACCCGCGTAGGCGAGAGGCTCCCCGAGGAGTTGCAGAACCAGTTGACCGAACTGCGAAGCCGACTCTCGACCTGAGTGGCGCTCAGCCTGTCCCTACGAGCATTGCCCTGATTCCCAGCCCCATCAGGAACAGGCCGGCGAAGCCGTAAAGCAAGTAGCGGTGGGCCCGCATGCTCTGGCGGTAGCTGTACACGATTCCCACAGTGATGAACGCCACGAACCCGTAGAACAGGTGGAACTGCGGCGGGTCGATTCCCTGGCCCGCCACCAGGCCAACCCCGATCGTGACCTGACCCACGATCGACAACTGCACCAGCGCCACGAACCACCACAGCGCCCGGCCGCGCAGGACTACGACACGGTGGGCCGCGAGTGCCCAGGCGCCGGCCATGCCGTTGCCGATCACCATCATCCAGGCCATTCCCTCGTGGATGTCGCGCAGGCTGGCGAGGGTCAACACGACGGGGTAGGACATCAGGCCACCGCCCCTGACGAGCGCAGGGTGGCAATCTCGCCGATGTCGTAGCCGGCCATTGACAAGACCTCGTCGGTGTGCTGGCCCGGATGCGCCGGCGGGCCCTGCACCTCGCCGGGGGTGCGACTCAGCCGCGGTGCCGGCCCGGGCTGAACCAGCCCAGCCACCTCGACGAACGTGCCGCGCTCGACGTTGTGCGGGTGCTCGGTTGCCTCGTGGGCGCTGAGAACCGGCGCGTAGCAGACGTCGCTCCCCTCAAGGATCTCGTCCCACTCGTTGCGGGTCCGGGTCGCCACGACCTCGGCCACCCGACGCTTCAGGTCGGGCCATCGTGACCGGTCGTGCTGACCGGCGAACTCCTCGGGGTCGAGGCCCAACTTCTCGATCAACTCGGCGTAGAACTGCGACTCGATGGAACCGATCGAGATCCAGACCCCGTCGGAGCACTCGTACACGTCGTAGAAGTGGGCACCCGTGTCGAGCATGTTGGCGCCGCGGGCAGGATCCCAAAAGCCTGTTGCCATCATCCCGTGGAACATGCCCATGAGGCTGGCGACACCATCGACCATCGCAGCGTCGACCACCTGCCCCTCGCCGGAGGACCGGGCCTCCAGCAGGGCACAGACCATGCCGAACGCCAGGTACATGCCACCACCGCCGAAGTCGCCCACCAGGTTCAGCGGCGGCACGGGCCCTGAGTCGTCCCTGCCCATGTGGGCCAGCGCACCGGCGAGAGCTATGTAGTTGATGTCATGACCCGCTGCGTGCGAGTAGGGACCCTCCTGGCCCCATCCGGTCATTCGCCCGTACACGACAGCCGGGTTGCGGGTCATGCAGTCATCGGGTCCGACACCCAGCCGCTCAGCCACCCCGGGGCGAAAGCCCTCAAAGATCATCTCGGCACCCTCGACGAGGCGCATGACGACCTCGAGCCCCTCAGGCGACTTGAGGTCGACGCCCACGCTGCGGCGTCCCCGGTCGTTGACCATCATCGGGGGCTCGGCCGGATCGCCACCACGAACGGAGCCGGCACGGTCGATGCGAATGACATCGGCCCCCATGTCTGAGAGCATCATCCCGCAGAACGGACCTGGCCCGATTCCGGCGAGCTCCACAACCCGGACACCGTCAAGAGCCCCCATCGGTTCCTCCCGTTCCCGTGCCACCAGCTACTCCGGCCCCGACCCTCCGAGCGTGCGCTGAGATGGCCTCGATCACGTGCGGCCATGCGCCCGGTGGCAGGTCATGACCCCAGCCCTCGATCAACACGAGGTCGGCACCCGGCACAATCGCTGCCGTCCTCTCGCCGCCGCTCATTGGAAGCAGCGTGTCGGCGGTTCCGTGGACCACGCGTGTCGGCACGTCCAGGACGCTGAGGGCGTCCTCTCGGTTTCCTGCGCCGGCTGCGAACTGGCGTTCAAAGGCGTCAGGCGGCTGGACGGAACGGGCGGCGTACCTGGCGAACGTTGCCAGGGCGTGGTCGTCGTCGTGCCACTGGGGGCTCGCCCAGAGCCGACGGTCGGCGAGGTCCTTTGCGGCACGCTCCCCGGGCGCGTCAGGAGCGGGCGCCACCAGGGCGGCCAGCACCTCATCGGAGGGTCTCCCAAAATCAGGGTTTCCCGTGTTGGAACCCATCGAAACCAGGCTGTGGGCCCGGTCCGGGTGCTCTATGGCGAAGGCCTGCGCGATCATCCCCCCGAGGGAGAACCCCACGATGTGTGCACGGTCGACACCCAGATGGTCGAGCAGCCCGACGGCATCGGCGGCCATGTCGGAAAGGGTGTATGACACCCCGTCATCGAGCATCGTGGAAAGCCCGCTGTCACGGTGGTCGTAGCGCACGACCCTGAAACCCGCGGCCGCCAGACCTTCACAGAAGCCCTCCTCCCACAACAACAGCTGACTGCCCAGGCCGTGCATCAACAAGATCGTGGGGGCATCGACATCACCGAACGACTCGAAGCAGATTTCTATTCCGGTGGACAGCTTGGCGAGACTCATAGCGCCATCATCGGATGCCAGTGGCCTCTGAGCAAGCCGGGCAGGCCTTCGGTGCATACACCTCGGGTACCGTCACCGGTGTGACGACCATCCACGACCGCCGGTTCGCCGAACTGGACACGTCGACCCTCTACTCGATAATGCAGCTGCGGGCGGTTGTGTTCGTGGTCGAACAAGACATCGTCTACACCGATCCCGACGGGCGCGACTCCGAGGACGGCACCCGGCACGTCTTCATCGATGAACCCGCCGGAGGCATCACCACCTACCTGCGGCTACTCGCCGAGGCCGACGGCAGCCACCGGATCGGCAGGGTCGTCACCGACCAGGCACACCGCGGCAAGGGGCTCGCCGGAAAGCTCATCGAACACGTGCATATGTCGACACCGGGACGCATAACCCTCCACGCCCAGATCCACCTCGAATCCTGGTACCGGTCGCTGGGCTACGAGCGAACCGGGCCCGACTTCGATGACGAGGGGCTACCCCACGTACCAATGGAGCGACTGCCCGGCGGGTAGCCGAGAAAGGCCGTCACCTGCCGTGGGTAGGGTGCGGCCATGTCCTCACCCGTGTCGGAACCCGGCATGCTCAGCGACGAAGCCGGAACATCAGCGGTCGCCGACGCCCTGCTTCACGGCCTCAACGAGGCACAGGCCGACGCGGTCACCAGCGATGCCGTTCCCCTCGCCATCCACGCCGGAGCAGGCTCGGGCAAGACGCGCGTACTTACCCGCCGCATCGCCTGGCGTTCCCTCACCGGCCGCAGCGACCCCAGACGCGTTCTGGCCCTCACCTTCACCCGTAAGGCCGCCGCCGAGCTGAGATCCCGGCTGCGCATCCTGGGCCTCCGAGACCAGGTTGCGGCCGGAACCTTCCACTCGGTCGCCTACGCCCAGCTGCGGATCTGGTGGAACGACAACGACATCACCGAACCGCAGCTGCTCGACCGCAAGTTCGGCCTCGTCACATCACTCCTGCCGCGCGACAAGCGCGCAACCGACACCCTCGACGTTGTCGGAGAGATCGAATGGGCCAAGGCCCGACGGGTCACTCCCGAGAGATACACCGCTGCGGCCGAGGAGGCCGGCCGGAACCCACCGTTGCCGCTCACGGTCATGGCCGGGATCTTCAAGGACTACGAGGACCTCAAGTCCCAGAGGGGCATGGTCGACTTCGACGACCTGCTCGATGGCTGCAGGCGTGCCCTCACCGGCGACGGCAGAAAGTCCAAGCTGTTCGCCGATGCCCAGCGGTGGCGCTTCCGGCACCTATACGTCGACGAGTTCCAGGACGTCAACCCTCTCCAGTTCTCCCTGCTCGATGCCTGGCTGGGTGGCCGAAACGACCTCTGCGTGGTGGGTGACCCAGACCAGGCAATCTACGGATGGAACGGCGCGGACGCCGACCACCTGCGCCGCTTCAACACCCACTTTCGCGACGGCACGGTGCTGGAGTTACGTCAGAACTACCGCAGCACTCCACAGGTCCTGCGTACTGCTGCCGCCGCCCTGTCGAACCGTGACCCAATGGAGGCAAACAGACCGAGTGGCCCCAACCCCACCCTCACCACCCACCCCGACGCCCGGACAGAGGCCGCGGCAATCGCCCGCAGGGTCAGAGACTCGCGTGGAGCCGACCGACCGTGGTCACAACAAGCCGTGCTCGTGCGAACCAACGCCCAGGCCGAAGTGGTTGCCACGGCCCTCGAGAATGTCGACATTCCTGTCCGGACACGTTCCGGAAGCGCTCTTCTGGACCGGGGCGACGTGAAGCTCGCCCTGAGTTCCCTTACGAGGAGAAACGGATCCCTCGCCGAGCAGTTGGGCGACCTCCGATCCGATACCGGTCCAGATACCCCAGACCAGTCAGACAACCCCCGCGATGCCGAGCGGGAGGCCGCCTTCTCCGAACTCCGACGCCTGATCGACGAGTTTCTGGCCCTCAACCCACGCGGAACCCCCGACGATTTCAACAAGTGGGCCCACAGCAACGCCGGTGCCGGAGTCGACGCCTCCTCTGACGCCGTAGAGGTCTCCACCTTCCACGGAGCCAAGGGCCTCGAGTGGCCCATCGTTCACATCGCCGGCCTCGAGAAGGGGCTGGTACCTATCGCCCATGCCCGCGACCCGAGGTCCCTTGCCGAGGAGCGGCGCCTTCTCTACGTGGCGCTGAGCCGTGCCGAGGAGGCACTTCACCTCACCTGGGCGGCCGAACGCACCTTCGGCACCCGTACATCAAAGAGGTCACCTTCGCCATGGCTCGATGATCTCCAAGCAGCCATTGACGAGCTCGACAAGCCCCTAAACCCCCGCGACCAGAGTCGTCAGGCGAAGGCTGCACGCTCACGCACCCGTCGCCCCGAACCACCCGACAACCCCGACGTGACAGCTGTGAAGGCCTGGCGTCTGGCAACCGCCAGATCGGCCAACGTGCCGGCCTTCGTTGTGTTCACCGACGCCACGCTCGAAGCGCTGCTGGAGCTACGACCCACCACCCCAGCCGAACTGCTTGCCGTTCCCGGGATCGGACCTGTCAAGGTCGACCGCTACGGCGACGCACTGCTCGAGGTTCTGGCCGGCCTGGACTGATCGGGCCTACCCATCCAGCTCTGCAATGAGCTTCTTTGGAGCGGTCAACCTCCAGGCCTCCTCGACGACACCGCCAACCTCGTCCCAGTCGAGGTCAACGTCGAGGCGAAGCCCAACCCAGCCGCGTGGACCCAGGTACGGAGGAACGAAGAAGCGGTCGGGCTCCTGTTCTACGAGCTCGTCCTGGACACCCGGCGCCGCCTTGAACCAGACCGTGGGCCTGCCGTCGGCCTGATGCTCATGCAGGTTGGCAAAGGCACGCCTACCGACAATGCCGAACGTCGGCATTCCGTGGTTGATTCGTTCCTCGACCCCCGGCAGCACAAGGCACACCCTGCGGAGGCCTTCCAGGATCAGGTCGTCCGAAGGTGCCCGCGATGGATGCGGCATGGTCGTAGAGGCTCAGCCCAGGTGGAAGTCGGCCACTACCGGGGCGTGGTCGCTCGGCTTTTCGCCCTTGCGTTCGTTTCGGTCGATGAGGATGAAGTCGAGGGCCTCGGCGACAGACGGAGAAGCCAGGATGAGGTCGATGCGCATCCCCTGCTTCTTGTAGAAGGCACCTGCCCGGTAGTCCCACCAGGAGTGCAGGCCGGCGTCGTCGAAGCGCTCCCGGAAAACGTCTACCAGGCCGAGGCCGGTGATGCGGTCTACAGCCGCACGCTCTGGTTCAGTGACGTGGGTTGAGCCCTCGAACGCCGCCGGGCTCCAGACATCGCGGTCGTCGGGGGCCACGTTGAAGTCCCCAACCACGATGATCCGGTCCGCTACCGGGTCGGTGTTGGCGACAAGGTCATCGTGGAGACGGCCCAGCCAGTCCAACTTGTAGTGGTAGTGGTCGTGGCCGACCTCGCGGCCGTTGGGCACGTAACAGCACGCGACCCGCACTCCCCCACAGGTGGCCCAGAGGATGCGGGCATCAGGATCGGGGGCGTCTCTCCCGTCGGCGAAACCGGGCCGGACGTCGTCGAGGCCGACCCGCGAGATGATGGCCACGCCATTCCAGCGGCCCTCGCCGTGGTGTGCCGACTCGTAGCCCAGTGCGCCGAAGGCGGCGTGTGGAAACGCCTCGTCGGTCATCTTGGTCTCCTGGATGCAGAGCACGTCGGGTTTCACGGCCCTTATCCAGGCCTCGACCCTTCCGAGCCTGGCCTTCAGGGAGTTGACATTCCAGGTGACGATTCTCATCAGGACCGACGGTACCTCTTCATCGAGTGGGCTCAGGCGAGTTCCAGTCCGACAGCGGCCGACAACTCGCCGATCGCCGCTGCCGGATCGCCAACCTTGATGGTCGTCATGCCCATCGCACGGGCCGGCTTCAGGTTCACGCCCAGGTCGTCGAGGAACACGCATTCCCGGGCATCGACCCCGAGGCTTTCACAGGCGATCTCGTAGAAGCGCTGCTCCGGCTTGCGGCAGCTGACCACGCTCGATTCCACGACCACGTCAAACATCTCGACCACCTCGGCAAACTCCGGAGCCATGTCGCCGTCTGCCATCGGCTCGATGTTGTTGGTGAGCAGCGCCGTGGGAAACTCCGCTGAACAGCGCCGCAGGGCCTCGACCATGGTGGGCCTCAGGTCGCCGCGCAGGCCGGCGAGGATCCGTTCGGCATCGACCGTCAGGCCCAGTGCCGCCGCCTCATCCTCGAAGAGGCGGCAGAACTCCTCGGTTCCTACCTCGCGGCGCTCGAAGGCGGCCCAGGCGTTGGTATCGGGGTTCGTGGAGTTGAGGCGCCTGATCGTGTCCGGGGGCAGGCCAGCCTCGGCCTCATAGGAGGCGAACGCCTCGAATGGGCTGGTGGTCAACACACCGCCGAAGTCGAAGAGGACCGCCTTTGTCACGGCCGCGATCGTAGGACCAGTGACGACCTGTGACGACCACGGGCGCCGAGCAGCCGCGCCGATAGCCTCAGCCGCCATGAGCGCCCAGTTCATCTTCACCATGCACAGGGTCGGCCGGTTCCACCCACCTGACCGCGATGTCCTGAAAGACATCACCCTTGCCTTCTACCCGGGCGCCAAGATCGGCGTGCTGGGCTCCAACGGCGCCGGCAAGTCGACACTTCTTCGGATCATGGCCGGAATCGACGACGGCTTCACCGGAGAGGCCCGCCTTACCGACGGGTTCACCGTCGGCCTACTCGAACAGGAACCAGCCCTTGACGAGTCCACGGACGTCCAGGGAAACGTGATGCAGGGTGTCGGCGAGGTTGCCGGCCTGCTGGCGCGCTACGAGGAGGTCCTGGCCGGCTGGGGCGAGCCCGACGCCGACTTCGACAAGCTGGGCGAGGATCAGGCAGCCCTGGAAAAGCGCATCGAGGCCGCCGGCGCATGGGATCTGCAGCGCAACATCGAGATTGCAATGGATGCCCTGCGCCTGCCCCCCGGTGATGCCGCCGTAGCGACCCTGTCGGGCGGCGAGCGTCGACGCGTGGCGCTGTGCCGCCTGCTGCTCGCACGGCCCGACCTGTTGCTGCTCGACGAGCCCACCAACCACCTCGACGCCGAGTCGGTGGCATGGCTGGAGCGCACGCTGCGCGACTACGCCGGCACCGTGGTCGCAATCACACATGACCGCTACTTCCTCGACAACGTGGCCGGCTGGATCCTCGAGTTGGACCACGGCCGGGGCATCCCCTACGAGGGCAACTACTCCGGTTGGCTGGAACAGAAGCGGGCCCGTCTGGACGCCGAGGCGAAGACCGACTCGGCCCGACGGCGCACGCTGGACCGGGAGTTGGAGTGGGTTCGCATGGCACCGAAGGCCCGTCAGGCAAAGGGCAAGGCCAGGTTGGCCGCCTACGACCGCCTCGTGGCCGAGGCTGCCGAAGCCGACCGGCGCGATCGCGAACTCCAGATTCAGATCCCCGCCAACCAGCGCCTCGGCGACCAGGTGGTCGAGGTGGACCACCTTTCCAAGGGGTTCGGTGACCACCTGCTTATTGACGACCTCTCCTTCTCCCTGCCGCCGGCGGGCATCGTGGGCGTGATCGGCGGAAACGGGGCCGGCAAGACCACGCTTTTCCGGATGCTGGTGGCCGCGGCCGAGGACAACGCCGACGGACCAACGGCCGCTGACTCCGGCCAGATCCGGATCGGTTCGACTGTCGAGATCGGCTACGTGGACCAGTCACGTGCCTCCCTCGATCCCGAACGCACCGTGTACCAGGAGATCACCGACGACAAGGAGTTCCTGCAGGTCGGAAAGCGCGAGGTGAACGGCAGGGCCTACGTGGCGTCGTTCAACTTCAAGGGCTCAGACCAGCAGAAGCTGGTGGGCGACCTCTCGGGCGGAGAGCGCAACCGCGTCCACCTGGCCAAGGTGCTCAAGGGCGGGGCCAACCTGCTGCTCCTCGATGAGCCCACCAACGACCTCGACGTCGACACCCTGCGGGCGCTCGAGGCCGGCCTCGACGCGTTCGCCGGGTGTGCCGTCATCATCAGCCACGACCGCTGGTTCCTCGACCGCGTGGCCACCCACGTGCTTGCCTTCGAGGGTGACTCCCAGGTGCGCTGGTTCGAGGGCAACTTCAGCGAGTACGAGGCGGTCCGGAAGAAGGAGCTGGGTGCCGACGCCCAGCCGCACCGGGTGGGCTACAAGCCGCTGGTCAGGAGCTGAGGGTCCTGTGAGCGCCGCCGATGCCCGCACCCGGATCGTTGCCCCGTCTGTTGTGAGGGGCACCGGGCTGGTGTTCTGTGTAACGGGCATCGCCGGGATGATCATCACCTCCATCGCCAACAGCATCAACGGTGCCATCGCCTTCGGCTTCGTGGGCGCTACCGGCGCCCTCGCCCTGCTGCTGGTAGGCGTGCTGGTTCCGGCTGTCGAGCGTGCGTCGTATCTGGACGATGCCACCGCTGCAGATGTTGAGGAGCGGGTTGCACGGCTGGTCGCTGCCGGCGCCGACGAGGACGAGGTTCGTGCTGCGGTGGATGCGGCTACCGAACTGGGAAAGCGCTTGAGAGGCGGCTGAGGAGTTTGCCTGGAGGTGGGAACCTCAGGCCAGCAGGTCGAGGACCCTTGTTGCCGCGGCAACTGCGGGGCCGTCATCTGGGGTTAGCACCAGGTCGGGGGCCTCTGGCCGCTCAAAGGGGCCGTCCACGCCGGTGAAGCCGGGCATCTCGCCCGCACGGGCCAGGGCGTAGAAGCCCTTGACATCGCGTTCCTCGCAAACCTCCAGAGGGGTATCGACGAACACCTCGAGGAACCTCAGGCCCACGTCCTCGTGGATGGCGCGGGCGTTCCGCCTGCCGACCCGGTAGGGGCTGATCAGCGCCACCAGGGCGACCGTTCCCGAATCGGCGAACAGACGGGCCACCTCGGCGACGCGGCGCATGTTCTCGCCCCGGTCCTCGTCGGAAAAGCCCAGGTCACCGGAGAGGCCGTGGCGGATGTTGTCGCCGTCGAGCATGTAGGCGGGCCTGCCGTCGGCGACGAGAAGGCGTTCGACCGCAGCGGCGACCGTTGACTTGCCTGAGCCCGACAAACCGGTGAACCAGACCGTGGCCCCCCGCTGACCCGTTGCCTCCCAGCGCTCGGCCCGCTCGATCAGGCCGGGCTGCCAGACCACGTCGGGGCTAGTGCCTGCCGGATCGTCCCCCAACTCAGGCACCTCCGCCCAGGATCATCCCTGCAGCGACGGTGGCGTTGGTGGTCTCGTCGATCAGCACGAAACTGCCGGTGGCGCGGTTGCGGCGGTACTCGTCAAAGAACAGCGGCTGCGTACACCGCAGTGACACACGCCCGATCTCATTCAGGCCTAGCGAGGTGGCTGCCTCGTCGCGGTGCAGTGTGTTTACGTCGAGCCGGTACGCCAGGTCGGTGACCATTGCGCGGGCCGACCGTGTCGTGTGCTTGATTGCCAGCTTCATCCGAGGTGCCAGCGAGGACGCCTCAGACATCCAGCAGACCATCGCGTCGATGTCCTGTCCGGCCGATGGCTGGTTGTTGGGCCGGCAGATCATGTCGCCGCGCGAAACATCGAGGTCGTCTGTGAGGCGGATCGTTACCGACATGGGGGCGAACGCCTCGTCGACGGTGCCAACGCCCCCGGCAGAACCGGCTTCCACCGATGCGATGGTGGAAGTGAACCCGCTGGGCAGCACCATCACCTCGTCGCCGGGCTTGAACACACCGCCCACCACGGTGCCCGCATAGCCGCGGTAGTCGTGGTGCTCGTCGGTCTGGGGGCGGATCACGTACTGGACCGGGAACCTGGCGTCGACGAGGTTCCGGTCGCTGGCGATGTGCACCTCTTCGAGGTGGTGCAGCAGAGAGGTTCCCTCGTACCACGGGGTGTTCAGGGAACGCTCCACGATGTTGTCGCCGTGCAGGGCAGATACCGGGATGAACGTGAGGTCGCTGACATTCAGTTTCATGGCGAAGTCCCGGAACTCGGCCTTGACATTCTCATAGGCGTCACGGTCAAAGTCGACCAGGTCCATCTTGTTGACGCACACGACCAGATGGGGAATGCGCAGGAGCGACGCGAGAAAGGCATGTCGACGTGACTGCTCGACCACGCCCTTGCGGACGTCGACAAGCACCAGGGCAAGGTCGGCGGTGGATGCACCGGTGACCATGTTGCGCGTGTACTGGATGTGTCCCGGGGTGTCGGCGATAATGAACTTGCGTCGAGGAGTGGCGAAGTAGCGATAGGCCACGTCGATGGTTATGCCCTGCTCGCGCTCTGCACGCAGGCCGTCGGTTAGCAGGGCAAGGTTGGTGTACTCGTTGCCCATCTGCACAGATGTGCGTTCGACGGCCTCCAGCTGGTCCTGGAAGATGGCCTTGGTGTCGTAGAGCAGGCGTCCGATGAGCGTGGACTTACCGTCGTCGACACTGCCGGCAGTGGCGAACCTGAGGAGTTCCATCAGAAGTACCCCTCCTTCTTGCGGTCCTCCATAGCGGCCTCGGAGACACGGTCGTCGGCACGGGTGGCACCCCGCTCGGTGATACGGGTGGCCGACACCTCATCGATGACCTCGTCGATGGTCGTCGCCACCGACTCAACTGCGCCGGTGCAACTCATGTCGCCGACCGTGCGGTAGCGCACCCGTCGGGTGGCAACGTCCTCGCCGGGGAGGCGCTCCACGAAGGGGCTCTCGGCCAGGAGCATTCCGTCCCGTTCGAACACCGGCCTCTCGTGGGCGTAGTAGACGGAAGGAATCTCCACACCCTCACGCTGGATGTACTGCCAGATGTCCAGCTCAGTCCAGTTGGATATGGGGAACACCCTGATGTGCTCACCGCGTCGGATGCGGCCGTTGTAGAGGCTCCACACCTCGGGTCTCTGGTTCTTGGGGTCCCATTGTCCGAACTCGTCGCGGAACGAATACACCCGCTCCTTTGCCCGGGCCTTCTCCTCGTCGCGACGGGCCCCGCCAAAGAGGGAGTCGAAGCCGTGCTCCGTGACTGCGTCCAGCAGCGTCGTGGTCTGCAGGCGGTTTCGGCTGGCCCTGGGGCCGGTCTCCTCGGCGACCCTCCCCTCGTCGATGGACTGCTGGACAGAGGCCACAACGAGGCGGGCGCCGGCCTCAGCCAGGCACCGGTCGCGGAACTCGATCACCTCCGGGAAGTTGTGGCCGGTGTCGACGTGCATCACCGGAAACGGCAGGCGGGCCGGTGCGAACGCCTTGACCGCCAGGCGCAGCATGACGATCGAGTCCTTGCCGCCGGAAAAGAGCAGGCAGGGGCGTTCGAACTCTGCGGCCACCTCGCGGAAGACGTGGATCGACTCGGCCTCGAGAAACCCGAGGTGGCTGAGTTCGTAGGAGGATCTGGAGAAGGTAGCTGTCATGGAAACCCCGGAAGACAGGCGATACTCGTTCCTAGATCGTATTGGCACCGCTGGCGACACCACCAACACCGCACCCGGCACGAGAAAAGACGAGCACATGGCCACACCCGAAGACCACGTACTGGCGGAGGCCCTCGCCACACGCGCCGGGAACCTGTTGTGTGACGTTCGTGCCAACCTGACCGAGGCGGGAGCACAGGCGCGGGAACTGCGAGAGGAAGGCGACCGACGGGCCCACGATCTCCTCATGGCGTCGCTAGCCGCCAAGAGGCCCGGTGACGCGGTGCTTTCAGAGGAGGGGGCGGCCCACGGGGTCCACCCGGACCGATCCGGGGCGCAGAGAGTCTGGATCATCGACCCCCTGGACGGTACCCGCGAGTTCAGCGAGCCTCCACGAACCGACTGGGCGGTGCACGTGGCCCTCGCCGAGGGTGGCCTCCCGACGGTAGGAGCCGTTGCCCTGCCGGCCCTGTGCATGACGCTCGCTACGGGTCCATCGGTGGTGACGGCCATATTGTCGCCGGTTCCTGAACGGCCGCGGGTGGTCGTGAGCCGAACCCGTCCACCTGCCGAGGCGCTCGCCGTGGCTGAGGCGCTCGGTGGCGTCATCGTTGAGATGGGCTCTGCCGGAGCCAAGGCAATGGCCGTGGTCCGCGGCGAGGCCGACGTCTACGTGCACTCCGGAGGCCAGTTCGAGTGGGACAACTGCGCACCCGTTGCAGTGGCGGCCTCCCGTGGCCTCCACACCTCACGCCTCGACGGATCACCCCTCACCTACAACCACGCAGACCCTTATCTTCCCGACCTGGTGGTCTGCCGGACCGAACTGGCCGATGCCGTGCTTGCGACCCTGTCCGGCCCGACCGGCCCCTGAGACCCGTGCGCCTGGTCATAGCCCGCTGCACCGTCGACTACGACGGACGGCTCACCGCCCACCTTCCAGAAGCCACCCGTCTGCTCATGGTCAAGGCCGACGGCTGCGTGGCGATCCACGCCGACGGTGGCGCCTACAAACCGCTCAACTGGATGACCGCCCCCAACACGATGATCGAGGAGGAGGGCTGCTGGTCCGTCCGCAACTCGAAGGGCGAGATCCTCACGATCACCCTCCATGAGGTGATCAGCGACACGGAATACCCGCTCGGCGACGATCCGGGCCTCCAGAAGGACGGAGTGGAGGCCCACCTCCAGGAACTGCTGGCTGCCGATCCCACCTTCATGGCCGACGACCTTCGCCTCGTCCGCCGCGAGTACCCGACCGCTGTCGGCCCCGTGGACCTGCTGTGTCGCGACGCCGACGGAGTAGCTGTCGCCATTGAGGTCAAGCGCCGGGGAGAGATTGACGGGGTGGAGCAACTCACCCGCTACCTGGATTTCCTCAACAGGGACCCCATGCTCAGACCGGTACGCGGCATGTTCGTGGCCCAAGAGGTCAAGCCGCAGGCGAGGGTTCTGGCCGAGGACCGGGACATCACCTGGCTGGAGGTGGACTACGACGACCTGCGTGGAATCGAGTCGAACGAGCTGAAGCTGTTCTGATGCAGGTCGACGTCGCTGTGGCCGGCGGTGGGCCTGCGGGGTCGGCCGCAGCCACCCTTGTGGCCCGGGCAGGGCGTTCCGTCCTGCTCATCGACAAAGCGACCTTCCCGAGGGACAAGTGCTGTGGTGACGGCCTTACCACCCTGGCACTGCGCCTCTGTGAGCAACTCGGCCTTGATCCCGGGACCATCGCCGGTTGGCAACCGGTCAACGGGGCAGTCTTGCACGCGCCATCGGGCTGGACCGCAGCGTTCCCGCTCCCTGCCGGCTCGGGACAGTTCGCCGCCGTCGCACCGCGGGCGGAACTGGATGCTGCGCTGCTGGAACTCGCCCGACAGGCCGGAGCCGATGTCAAAGAGAACTGTGCCCTGACCGACATACGGGTCGACGGGGCGTCGGCAGTCCTCGAGGTGGACGGCATGGGCGAGGTGAGAGCCGGTGCTGTCGTGGCTGCAGACGGAATGTGGTCGCCCACCCGTAAGGCACTGGGCCTCTCTGAGGACGGATACCGCGGCGAGTGGCACGCCTTCCGCCAGTACGTGGCCAACGTGGGCCCATCCGCTGCCAACCTGCATGTGTGGTTCGAGGCCGACCTGCTTCCCGGTTACGCATGGAGTTTCCCGTTGCCGGGCCAGCGGGCCAACGTGGGCTTCGGGGTGCTCAGGGGCGGGCGCGTTCCCATAGGTGACACGGGTGCCATCTGGTCAGCCCTGCTCGAGCGGCCGGCGATCCGGGAGGTTATGGGAGATGGAGCAGCTCCCGAGGGTCGCCACACAGCATGGCCGATCCCGGCGCGGATCTCATCAGCTGTGCTCGACCACGGGCCCGTGCTGTTCGCCGGTGACGCCGCCGGCGCTACCGACTCGCTCACCGGCGAGGGAATCGGACAGGCGCTGCTCACCGGAATGCTGGCAGCCGAATCAATCCTGACCGGCGGTCCACCGGCCTCGATCGGCCTCCGCTACCGGCGCGCCGTGCGACGGGATCTGGTCGCCGATCACAGAATGTCGACTGCCCTGCAGTCACTCATGTCAAACGCGACTGCCGCCGAAGGGGTCGTGCGGCTGGCTGGAGCAACCGGGTGGACCAGGCTCAACTTCGCACGATGGCTGTTCGAGGACTACCCGAGGGCGCTCATTGCCACCCCCCGACGGTGGCGGAGAGGGGTGCTGGGCCGGGAGGGCACCTACCGCCACCAGCCTCCTCACCCGTAGGCTTGTCACCCATGGTTTCCGCCCCAGAGCCCGAGAGGAATCTTCGACTGGTCGACGCAGGCGGATCGTCGGTCGACCCGCTCGTAGAACCTGTTCCCGATGACGCTCCCTCCACACATCCGCTGGGACCAGTCGGAAGGGCGCTAGACGACGCCGTCGACAAGGTCTGGGAACCACTCAGGGGCCGTCCGCTCGTTGACAGGGTCTTCTACACAGCGAGCGAACTGGGTGACTTCAGCCTCATCTGGCACATCGCCGGTACGGCCCGTGGCCTCACCTCGCGCCGTGGGCACCGTGAGGCCACCCGACTGGCCCTGGCCCTCGGCATGGAGTCGGCGCTCGTCAACGGTGCTGTCAAGTCGCTGTTCCGACGTGACCGGCCGCTTCACGAGGAGGAGAGGCCACACAACCTGAGGCAGCCGCTCACCAGCAGCTTCCCGTCGGGGCACGCCTCGGCTGCGTTCATGGCCGCAACCCTGTTATCGGAACGCTCAAGGGTGAAGCCGCTCTGGTACGGGCTGGCCGGGTTAGTTGCCGCCTCGAGAATCCATGTTCGTATCCACCACGCCAGCGATGTAGTCGTGGGCGCCGGGGTTGGCCTGCTCATTGGCCGGGTGGTCCGGAAGGTCTTCTCGCTGAGGTAGGTAGCTAACCGGCTGACCGTGCCGGTCGGAGAACTCAGTTGGCCGAGGCGGCCTCTATCGCAGCGTCGCTCGTTGCCAGCAGCAGGCGAAGGTCGAGCAGCAGGTCGGCCACCTCGGAGGACGCAATGAGCTCACGGCTCTTGGTGGTGCCGAGCCCCCGGTCGATGATGGCCTTGATCTCGTCGATTGTCGCTGTGTCGAGCGTCTCGGTCACTGGCATCTCCCTTCGATTCTCTCTGGCAACAGGTCAACCTGTCTGTGCAGAACCCACACTAGACGTTCCCCAACGCGTTCCGCGCCCAGATTCGGCTGTCACACCCCGTGTTCATACTTGAACCATGAACGAACAACTCAGCCTCACGAGACCAACGAAGAGACAGGCGGAATGGCCCCGCCACCGACCGATGGATGCACACACCCGCCAGATCGGCCTGGCAGGTGTTGCCGAGGCCCGGGCGCTGCTGGCCAGCCACCCACGGTCGCGCTTTGACCGGTCGGTCGAGCCTGAGACACCGGAACCGACTGGAGGCGGGGGGGACGGCCTCAACGATGAACCAGAGATCGCAGATGCCGCCTGACCAGTCACCAGGTGGCACGGGCCTGTTCACACAGGTGAGGACCCAACCCGTCGAGCAGGTTGGCACGGTGTTCATCGGTGTGGTGATGGGCCTGGCGATTCTTGGAATGATCCTCGCCGCCTGCTCACAGGACCAATCACCGCCCGCTGGGCTCGGCACCGTGGTCGGCGTCATAGACGGGGACACCGTCGTAATAGACCTGGGCGGCAACGACGAGATCGTCCGACTTCTGGGAATCGACACACCTGAGACCGTGCACCCCGACCGTCCCGTCGAGTGCTTCGGCTCTGAGGCATCCGCGCGCATGGCGCTGCTGCTCCCGCCGGGAACCGCAGTGCTTGTGCAAAGGGACGTAGAGACACGTGACCGCTACGGCCGACTCCTCGCCTACATCGAGCGGCTGTCAGACGGCCTGGCGGTCAACGCATCCATGGTCGAGCGGGGCTTTGCCGCATCCCTCCACATCTCCCCCAATGACGGGCTGCGCCACAAACTGGCGGCAGCGGAGAGCCGCGCCCGGGCGGCCGGGCTGGGTCTCTGGTCGGCCTGCGGTGGGGCCCACGAGCCGCTTTCCTGAAAGAGCATCCCGTGGACTGAGCAGGCCGACACACGCTAACAGTCAGCCCTGTTTCCCACCCGCGGACCTGGAGTACCGTTCCATCCGTGACAACCCTCGCAGAAGTCCTGAGCCACGAAGCCGACGACAGGCTCCTGGTGCTCACCTCCGACCAGCTCGGCATGTGCCATGCCTCAAATGCAGGCGTCTACGAGAGCCTCCGCTCAGGCCTTGCCACCGGAGCCTCACTCATGGTTCCCGGCCCATGGGCACGTGAAGCCGCCTACCACTACCGCGGTGAAGCGGTCGGCGTCCACCTGACGCTCAACGCAGAACTCGACTGCTACAGGTGGCGGCCCATAACCCACGCCCCGTCACTCCTGGACGGAGACGGAGGCTTCCCACGGACGGTCGAGGACCTCTGGGACCACGCCGACCTCGACGAGGCCAGGCGGGAATGCCGGGCTCAGCTGGAGAGGGCGATCCTGTGGGGCTTCGACGTAACCCACCTCAGCTCGCACATGGGCGCCCTGCAGAACCGACCCGAGTTCTTCGACGTCTACCTCGAACTGGCTGTCGACTTCGACCTGCCTATGAGACTTGAGGGAGCTACAGCTGAAACCACAGCAGGCTTTCCCTTCAGGTCCCTTGCCGCAGACGAGGGCGTGCTCACCGTTGACCACCACAGGCTCGAGAGGCTGGCTGAACCCACCGCCCTTGAGCGCTCAGCCATGGATCTGGCGCCCGGTGTCACCGAGTTGGTGGTGGAGCCGGCAACTGACACGCCCGAGTTGCGGGCCCTCTGCCACAGCTGGGGCAGGCGCGTCGAGCACCGTGACCTGGTGTGTGGCAGCTCCGAGTTGCGGGCCGATGTCGACCGGGGTGGGGTGACCCTCGTCAGCTGGCGGCAGATCAGAGACGCTCAGCGGGCCGCTGCCTGAACCCGGGGGTTCTCCTACCCGAACTCGGTTGTTCCTGCCAGGCCGGCAAGTGACCCGGCCCATGACTCGCTTCCGAACACTGGACGTAGCCCGTACACGTAGGCCTCGTAGTCGCCCTCCACCTTGCATCGGCCCGTCATGAAGGCAACGTCGGGGTCCAGTTCATCGGTGAACCATGCGACCGCCTCCGGATATTTCCAGGTGACCGTGGCATCGGCCTCGCCCGGCTTGCCGGGAACCACGTCGGCCACCCGTCCACCGGCGATGACCGTGCGGAACTCAACGCGCCCCAGCGGGGTGCTGGTGACAACGAACCTGACAGTGCCATCCACCCCGGGTTGTTCCGGAAGAGCGGAGCAGGCCGCTACCAGCTCTGCCATCCAGTCCTCGGACAGGAACTGGGTCATCTGGTCTTGCTCATCAGGGCCTCGCCGTCGGGTGGCCTCCCGCCGACACCCCGATGTGCCAACGCCTCGACCTCATCGGGCGGCATACCGCGGATTCCCTCGAACAGGTCATCCTCGACTCTGCCGTCGACAGGTCCCCCAACGAGCGACTGTGCCAGCACGTAGTCGTCGAAGGGATGGACGGTCCTGGCCACCTCGTCGGGCAGACCGAACCAGAACGGTGACTCAGGGTCAACCTGGGTGGCGTGGGCCAGAAGGGCATCGCGTCGGGCATCCCAGTGGTCGCCGACCGGCACCTGTGTGGTGATCAGGTGATCCTGCGAGGGGCGCTTGAACCACCACTCGCTGTACGGCGACTCAATGCCCAGCTCCAGGTGCTTGCGATGGAGGCCTTCGATGCGGGCGCGGGACCAGGTGGTGAAGTAGAGCTTCAGCGGATGCCACGGTTCCCCCGCCTCAGGGCAGCAGTCGGGGTCGCCGGCGACCTCGAAGGCGGGCACGGAAATGTCATGCACCTGGAGATGGTCCGGGTGGTTGTAGCCCCGCCGGTCGTCGGGGTAGGTCACGATCACGTGCGGCCTGACCCGACGAATGACCTTCACCAGGCGGGCAATGGCCTCGTCGGGGTCGGCGTTGGCGAAGGCGTCGGGATGCGCATTCTCTTCGGTGTCGGGCATGCCGGAGTCGCGGTAGCCCAGCATCACCAGCTCGTCGTAGCCGATGATCTCCACCGACCTTGCCAGCTCGGCAGCCCTGACATCGACCAGGTTCTCCCTGACCTCGGGAGTGTCCATCACAGGGTTGAGGATGTCCCCCACCTCGCCGCCCGTACAGCACACCAGCACGCAGTGCGCTCCGTCTTCATGGCATGAGGCAACCGTCGCCGCACCCTTGGAAGCCTCGTCGTCCGGGTGGGCGTGGATCGTCATGAGTCGCAGTTCAAGCTCGGCCGGGTTCCCCATGGTCGGTCACGGTAGCGCCGGCGATCACCTGCGCTGCACGACCGCTCAGGTCCCGTAGTACGTTGCTTGCACAAGCAGGAATCACCCGAATCGCCGAGGCACGTGGGTGGATCGAACAGGCTGGGAGAGGAGCCCTCAGGTGGAAGCCGAGATCTGGTGCTGGATATGGCTGGTTGCGTCGGCCACCTTCGTGGTCGGTGAAATCGCAATGGCCGGAACCTTCTTCCTGCTGCCGTTCGGTGTCGGTGCTGCAATTGCAACTGTCGTGGCATTCGCCGGTGCCGACGCCTCTTGGCAGTGGCTGACCTTCGTGGTCGTGTCAGGCGGTTCGTTCGCAGCAGTACGCCCTCTTGCCAAACGACTCGACCGGGGAAGCAACCCGATCGGTGTGGGGTCAAGCCGACTCATCGGTGAGAAAGGCGTCGTCATCGCCGACCTGTCACCCGACCCGGAGCAGATGGGAGTGGTCCGGCTGGGCCGCGAGGAGTGGCATGCCGAGACGGCCGACGGCGGGCACCTGCCGTCAGGCACACAGATCGAGGTCGTCCAGATCGAGGGAACCAGGGCGGTCGTGAAGGCTGTCAGCAAGCCCGGCTGAGCCGGTCCACCAGAAGACCAAGATCAACAAGGCCAACCAAGAAAGAAAACATCAACATGGCAGCAGTAATCGTCCTAGTGGTCATTGCCTTCGTCCTGTTCGTGTTCGCCGCAGCGGCGATCAAGATCGTCCGACCCTTCCAGCGGGGGATCATCGAACAGCTGGGCCGGTACAAGACGACCACCGACCCGGGACTGAAGTTCATCATTCCTCTGGTCCAGACGCTCATCCGGGTGGACATGCGCGAACAGGTGGTTGACGTTCCCCCCCAGGAGGTCATCACCAAGGACAACGTGACCGTCACCGTGGATGCTGTCATCTACTACGAGCCGACCGACGCCCAACGGCTCGTCTACAACGTGGCCAACTTCCTGATGGCCATCACCAAGCTGGCACAGACCAACCTGCGAAACGTGATCGGCGAGATGAGCCTCGATCAGGCCCTCACGTCACGTGACAACGTCAACGTGGCACTACGCGAGGTGCTCGACGACGCCACCGACAAGTGGGGCGTACGGGTGGTGAGGGTCGAGATCCAACGCATCGACCCCCCGGCCGATGTGATGGAGGCCATGCACGAGCAGATGAAGGCTGAGCGCACCCGGCGGGCCGTGGTTCTCGAGGCCGACGGTGCCCGTGAGGCGGCGATCACCCGCGCCGAGGGCGAGAAGCAGGCGGTCATCCTGTCCTCAGAGGCCATCAAGCAGCAGGCCATCCTTAAAGCCGAGGGCGAGGCGCAGGCCATTCAGGCTGTTGCCGACGCCGAGCGCTACCGGCAGTTGACCGTGGCCGAAGGTGAGGCCGAGGCGGTACGAAAGGTCTACAGCGCCATCCACGAGGGTGACCCGACACCGGACCTGATCGCCATCAAGTACCTCGAGGCCCTGGGCGAGATCGCTGATGGCCAGGCAACCAAGATCTTCCTACCCGCAGAACTGAGTTCCACCATGGGCTCACTCGGAGCGATTGCCGAACTCTTCAGGGGAGACGACGACGCTGACTGATCAGCATGAGTCGTCGAGCGAGTCTGATTCTCGTGATCACCGCGCTGCTCTTGACTTCTACTACCCATGTGCGCGGTGCCGACGCTCTTCAGGTTTCCGAGGCCGACGATTCGAACACAACTGATGCTGGGACACCTTCATCCAGGTTGACGGAGGCTTGAAGGACCTCTCCTCTCTCGGCGACAGTGGCGGACCAGTGTTCCTGGTGGGAGCTGCCTGGGGAATCGTGTCGGGGGCCACTGGGGCGAACAACGTGGATGACCTGATCTACATGCCCATCAACTACGTGTCCAATCTTGGCCTGACAGTGCTGACTTCCTAGGTCACCAGTCACGCATGGATTCGGTTCAGCGGATTGGGTTTGTGTCCATCTTGGTTGCGTTGTGTATCGCCGCTACGGCCTGTGGCAGCAGTAGGCCTGTGGGCTCCGACTCAGGACCACTGTTGACCCACGGGTTCACTGCCGACCAAGGCTTCCCGATGGCGGGAATTGGCGGACTGCTCCGCATTTCAGCTGAATGTGTGACCATCGAGACTGACGCCGAACGCTATGTGGTCCTGTGGCCGAGTTGGTATCGGCTGGAGGACAACCGGATAGTCGACGGCAATGGCGGGCTGATCGGCAAGGACGGAACGCCGGTGCTGCTGGGAGGGGGCGAGGTCGATCCATTCGTCGTAGCACCCGAGATGCTCGACCGAATCGAGGCGTGTGACCACACTAGGACATGGCTGGTGTCTCCGTAGTAGGGATCCCCTAGGAGAATGGCCAGAATCGCCACCTACGGCTTCTTGTCGGCGGCGGGCACCAGTTCGTCCTCACCCTCTTCCGCCTCGACAAGGTCCCAGCCGCAGAGGCCGGCCAGGAGCACCCGGCCCTCGTCGGGGCCGCTGGCGATGATCTCGTTGCCGGCATCCAGGCGTACCTGCCCGCGGGGCCGGTACACGTAGCCGCCTCCGCGACGAACGGCCAGCACGGTGAAGCCGGGTTCAATGTTGAGCTGCAGGTCCGAGAGGGTCGCGCCATCGACGGCTGAACCGGCGGCTACCGGATAGTGCACCACGACCTCATCGGCCTCGCCCAGGGCGATGCCCAGGATGGGATGGACCTCCTCGTCCTCCTCGATGAGCCAGACCATTGCCTGGGCCTGGTCGCCGATGTCCTCGGCGGCCTCGGCCAACTGGAGAACGCCGCGCAGTTCCGAGGGGTCAAGGCCGCTGCCTGCCGACCTGAGAACCCAGAGTTCCAGGTGGTTCTTCATTTCGTCCAGACGGTCCTCGAGGTGGCGGACCTCGGCCGCCAGGCCCCGGTCCGCCAGCACCAGGGCGCTGTAGGCAAGGCCGACGGCAGCCTCGGAGAGGTTCTTCATTTCGACGAGCACGTCGACAGCCCGGTCCAGGTCGGTGAGAGCCCCTCCCTCGGTTGCGTGGGGCGGCTCCCAGACGGGAGCGGCCGCCAACTCGCGTAGACGGGTGATGCCCTCGGGTGACCCGCGCAGGAACAGGACGTCGTCTGGTACCAGGACAGTGTCGCCACCGACGTCGGTGATCCACTGTCGACCACGGCGAACCGCCATGACACGCATACCGGCCTGCACCGTCAACTCCAGGGCCCCAAGCGGCCTGTGGGCCATGTGGGATCCCTCGCGCACGAGGACCCGGTGCGACACCTCCTCGGCGTCTGACAGGTCGGCCACCAGTTGCTGCGGTATCCCGAGGCGGCGTGTGACGATTCGGGAAATGTCGACGGCGTCGTTGGCGATGCGCTCGATGGCCGACACCACCTGGAGTACCGACGACATTCCCTCAGCCTCTCGCGGGCTACGGGCTGCCAGAACACAGACGGCGCGCATGTCGTGCACCATCTCGCTCATCTGGACCTCGAGCTCGTCGACCTCCTCGGCCATGTCGGGGTCGTTGAAGTAGACCGATGCATAGGCGAGGTCGACCATCAGTTCGGATGTGTCCTTGGCCTCGGCCAGCATGGCCCGCAGGTTGCGGGGTCTGTCGTCCATCAGTTCCTCGTTGGATGTATAGGGATAATTGTACGCCCACCTGGTCGGTGGGTATTCGGGAATACGTGTCTGTGGGGAAATCTGTGGGGAAGGAAGAGAGGGAGCATCACGCCACCCCAACGGCGACCATCGCCAGGATCAGGGTGAAAGCACCGGCCAGGTCCAGCGTTGAGGTGACGACGGGGATGCCGTAGGTGTCGGGGTCGAGGCCGAAGCGGACCGCAGCCATGGTGGTGTAGTAGGCGACCACGATCACGAAGAGGGTTGCGGCCAGACCAGCCAGCAGGGTCAGGGCCACTAGGTCAGCGAACCCCGGGGTCGTCTGGCCAGTGACCTCAGCCGCCACGTGGGCGACCACTGCGGCCAGCAGGAAAACGGGGACGGCCAGGGTGACGAGGCTTCGCATGTCGCGGAGGCTGGCCCTGCTCGGTAGCGGGGTCGCATCGTCAAGCCCGAGGTGGAACTGGGTGGAGAGGCGGCTGGAGAGGATGCCGCCCAGAGCCCCGGCCGCTCCCAGGAATGCGGGAAGCAGGATGAGGACGGCCTCGGCGGCAAGCAAGTCGTCGAGACGCCTCTCCACAGTCACGCCGGCGATGAGGTCCAGGAGAGCCGCTGCTGCCAGCACCGGTACCGACTGGCGAACGATGGTGCGAACCTGCTCTCGACGGCTGCGCCATGCAGCCACGAGGGAGACCACTGCCATGACGACGGCGACCGCTCCGAGCAGACCCGTTACGCCGGTGCGGCCTGCCACGGTTGCCGCCAACACCAGTGCGGGCACCGTGGCCAGGTCCCCGAGCGTGCTGACGAGCGGTGCCATCACGTTGTCGAGGTCCCATCCGAAGTGGACCGAGCCTGCAGCCAGCCCCATCGTGGCCAACCCCACCCCCACCGATGCGAGGAGGCCACCCAGCACGGATATGACCACGAAGTCGGCAAGGGTCATCGTGGGGCTGATTCCGAACACGACTGCGGTCCCTTTCGCCATGACGGCGAGCACCACGCTGAGGCCCAGGGTCAGTGCGGCGGCAGCCGTCAGGTTCTGGACGACGACCCCCTCGGAGTGGAGGCCCAGGCGAAACGTTCCGGCGTGGACGGCGGTTCCGAGCCTGCTACCCATGGCACCGAACACGTTGCCCCGCAGGGCGATTGCCCCGGGCACCAGCAGCAGCAGTCCCGGCAGGTCGCGCAGGGTCCCGTCGGCCGCTGCCAATACCAGGCCACCTGCTGATGCGGCCAGCACCCCGATCAAGAGCGCGACGAACCGTTGCCGAGTGTCAGCCGAGGGGGCTGCTAGGGGGGCGCGGCGAACTGAACGCATGGCACCAGTGTGGTCGCCAGCCCGCCCCCGGGCGGCGCATTACACCGGATCACCGGATATCCCGCCTCAGCGGAAGTCCCTGGCCCTGCCGGGGCTGGCCAGGCTGAGGGTCTCCAGGTGCTCGGCCACCACGTTGACCACCCTTCCGGCATCGTCTGCCACCTCGGCCCTGCCCTTCACCAGGAGTGCCACCGCCCCTGCCGCCACCTCACGGTGGTGGGCCCAGCAACCCTTTGAGACGATCACGTTGACGAGGCCTGTCTCGTCCTCGAGGTTCACGAAGGTGACCCCACCGGCGGTGGGAGGCCGCTGGCGGTGCGTAACCACGCCGGCCACCACAACCCGCTGACGGTCCGCCACCGACGCCAGGTCGGCTGCTGTGAGCACCCCCTCGGCCGCCAGGCGCTCCCGCACGAATCTGGTCGGGTGGCCATCGGGCGAGACGCCCGTGGCCCAGAGGTCGGCCCTTGCGGTATCGGGTTCTGAGAGCCCCGGCAACGGTGGGGCCTCCACCCCGGTCACGACGCCCGGTAGGCGGTCGGCTCCCGATGCGGCAAGTGCCCCGGCCGACCAGAGAGCCGAGCGACGGTCAACGTCGAAGCAGCCAAAGGCCCCGGCGGTGGCGAGGGCCTCCATGACGTCGCTGCCGGGCCCGATCCGGCGCTGCAGGTCCTCGATGGACCTGTACGGCCGACCAGCGGTAATCCTCTCGGCCAGGTCGTCGCCCACTCCCCTCACCGACCCCAGGCCCAGCCTCACTGCGGGGCCGGGGGCCTCCAGGGCCGCTCCTGCACCGGACAGGTTGAGGTCGGGGGTGTGCACCTCCACCCCGTGGCGGCGGGCATCCTGGACCAGGGTGTGGGGGGCGTAGAAACCCATGGGCTGGGCGTTCAGCAGGGCCGCACAGAACGCCGCCGGGTGGTGGAGCTTGATCCAGCAACTGGCGTACACCAGATGGGCGAACGACACCGAGTGGCTCTCGGGGAAGCCGTAGTCGGAGAAAGCGGCCAGCTTCTCCCAGACCTCCTCAACCACCTTCGGCGGCACACCCCGTTCGGTGGCCCCGGCCGTGAAGCGCTCGTGCAGGGCTGCCATGCGTTCCCGGCTGCGCTTGGAGCCCATGGCCTGACGCAAGCTGTCGGCCTCGGAGGCGCTGAACCCTGCCACGTCGATGGACAGCTGCATGAACTGCTCCTGGAACAGCGGTACTCCCAGGGTTCTGGACAGGGCCTTCTCGCAAAGGGGATGCGGGTAGGTGACCGGCTCGCGGCCGTTGCGGCGTCTGATGTAGGGGTGCACCGACCCGCCCTGGATGGGCCCGGGCCGGATCAGGGCTATCTCGACGACCAGGTCGTAGAAGCAACGGGGCCGCAGCCGGGGCAGGGTGGCCATCTGGGCGCGGCTCTCTATCTGGAACACCCCGATGGTGTCGGCGGCACAGACCATGTCGTAGACGCCGTCCTCCTGGGGGAGGCGGGCCAGGTCCACCTGCACGTCCTCGTGGGCGGCGATCAGGTCAACAGCCCCGTGGAGGGCGCTCAGCATGCCCAGGCCCAACAGGTCGAACTTGACAAGGCCCACGGCGGCGCAGTCCTCCTTGTCCCACTGCAGGACGCTGCGGTCGGCCATGGTGGCCCACTCGATGGGACACACCTCGGCCAGGGGACGGTCACAGATGACCATGCCGCCCGAGTGGACACCCAGGTGCCTGGGGGCGTCACACAACTCGTCGGCCATCAGAGCCACCTGTGCCGGGACGCTCCCGGTGTCCCCCACCCGGGACCTGCGCTCCAGCCCCTTTGCAAACGCGTCCTGTTGTCCCTGGGCATAACCGAGCGCCCTCGCCACATCGCGCACCGCCGAGCGGGCCCGGTAGGTGATGACGTTGGCCACCTGGGCGGTGTGACGCCTCCCGTAACGGCCGTAGACGTACTGGATGACCTCTTCGCGGCGACCGCTCTCGATGTCTATGTCGATGTCGGGTGGCCCGTCGCGCTCCAGCGACAGGAAGCGCTCGAACAGCAGGTCCAGTCCCACAGCGTCGGCGTTGGTGATGCCGAGGGCGTAGCAGACAGCCGAGTTGGCCGCCGACCCGCGACCCTGGCAGTAGATGTCGGAGCGGCGGCAGAACTGGACTAGGTCCCAGACCACGAGGAAGTAGCCGGCAAACCCCAGTTGCCCTATGACGGCCAGCTCGTGGTCGACCTGCCTCCATGCCCCGGCGACCCACTCGGATCCCCGTGGCCCGTAGCGGTCGCTGGCACCGGCTTCGGCAAGGCGCCTGAGGTAGCCGATCTCGTCCAGCCCGTCGGGGCACGGGAAGGGAGGCAGGTCGGGAGCTATCAGGTCCAGATCGAAGGCGCAGCACTCCCCCAGTTCGGCTGCTGCCTCGACCACGCCCGGGAAACGGGCGAAGCGGCGGGCCTGTTCGGCCCCGGAACGCAGGTGGGCGCTGCCTGCGGCCGGCAGCCATCCGTCCAGTTCCTCGAGGGAGCGGCGGGCCCTCACCGCTGCCATGACAGTTGCCAGGCGGCGGCGGGAGAGGTCGTGGTGGTGGACGTTGTTGGTGGCCACCGCCGCTACCCCTGCTGACACAGCCAGCCGGGCCAGGGCCTCGTTCCTGCCTGCGTCCAGGGGGTTGCCGTGGTCCCAGAGCTCTACGGCCACCCGGTCACGGCCGAACCTGGCCACCAGGTCGTCGAGGACACGCCGGGCGGCCGACGGGCCATCGCTGACGAGGGCGGCGGGTACAGCCCCCTTACGACAGCCCGTGAGGACGAACCACGGTGCCCGGCCCGAACAACCCGCTCCCTCATACAACCCGGTCAACATGTCGAGGGAGAGTTGCGGGTGGCCCTTGCTGCCGACCAACTGCGCCTCGGTGATGGCCGTGCCCAGCCGGGCATACCCGGCCGGTCCCTCGGCAAGCACCACCAGGTGGGTGCCCGGAGGGTCCGGAGAACCGGTACGGGGTGACGGGGCGTCGACTGTGAGCTCAGCGCCGAACACCGTGGGCAGGCCGTGTTGTCGGGCCGCCTCGGCGAACCGGACCACCCCGTAGAAGCCGTCGTGGTCGGTGATGGCCAGGGCGCTCAGTCCCAGCCGGGATGCCTCAGCCACCAGCTCGGCGGGGTCAGAGGCTCCGTCGAGGAAGCTGAAGTGCGAGTGGCAGTGCAACTCGGCGTAGGGGACGGGGCTGGTCACGGTCTTCGACCGTATCGAACATACGTTCGATACTCAAGATGTCCGGCGAGAGGCCTCCGGGACTGCTCCTCAGCCCACCAGGCCGCTGATGAGAGCGTCGATCTCAGGCGGGCAGTCGCCCAGATCACCGTCGGCGATGCACGGCTGGCCCAGGAGCTGCGCAACCAGTTCTGCACCCATGCCGCCGAACGTGGAGGGAACTGTCACCGACGGGGCGGTCGAGGTCGGGGCATCCCCTGCCGGTGGTGCGGTCGTGGGTGGAACGGTCGTGGTGGTGGGCACCGCTGGAACCCCGCCAGTGCCGAAGCCCCGGGCCGCATTCTCGGCCAGGTGAGCGGACCTCGTGGCAGGTCCGTACCAGCCGTCGACGGTCACACCGAGGACGGTCTGGAGGGTTCTGGCGGCGGTGCTCTTGCCCCACACGTAGTGGGCAGTGAGAACGGCCTCCTCGTCGATGGGAACCGTCGTGGTTGTAGCGGGTGGAGGAGCGGTGGTGGTGGCCGGTGTTCCAGGCACGATTGTGGCGACGGGAACCACATCAGCGGCAGTTGTTGAGGGCGTAACCGCAATCGTGGTGGTCGGCGTAACCGCCATAGTGGTGGTCGGTGGGGCGACCGTGGTGGGCGGCGCCGGGTAGAGCACGGGCCGCACCGAGGGCTCGGCGGCGCGCGAGGCCAGCACACCACCCGCGGCGATCACACACAAGGTCACGACGACCTTAATTATCCTACGAAACATGGCCCCACAGCCTCGCACCACCGGGCCTGAAATCCGCGGCATACCGGCTGATCTGCGGTTTCTGTGCCAAATGACCGCTTACACACTTTGTCAACACGGGCACGCCGTCGGCGGTAGCCTGAGCCTCCAATCAGGGCAGTCAGCCACGACAAGCCACCAGGAGACAGATACCTAGTGAGCATTCCAGAGAACTTCGACCACAGCAGGTTCGGCCTGCTCACCGATCTCATCGACGACGCCGGCTACCAGCGCAGCGTCGACCGCTTCAGGTCCTGTGGAATCGTTCTTCCCACCTTCGCCCAACTGGCCGACCCGTCACGCATCCCCGAGGGGATACGGAGTCGCCTCGCCGACGTCGACCGTGACGCCGCCGACCCGCTCAACTTGTTCCGGGTCCACTGGTACAACGACCTCCACGGAGGCATCGTCGACGTTCCCGAACATGTGGTCCTCCCAACCGAGTTGACCGGCGTGGAGGCCCCGGTCATCGTGGCATTCGGAAACCGCTTCCCCATGATCGGGGCACACAAGGTCCTGGCCGCCTATGCCTGCCTGGCTCCCCGGATCGTGACCGGCCAGTTCGACCCGACGGTGCACCGTGCGATCTGGCCGTCGACCGGCAACTACGCACGCGGTGGCGTGGCCATCTCGACCCTCATGGAGTCGCGTGGAGTCGCCGTGCTACCCGAGAATATGAGCCGCGAGCGTTTCGAATGGCTTGACCGCTGGATCGCCGACCCCGATGACGTGATCCGCACCACCGGTTCTGAGAGCAACGTCAAGGAGATCTACGACGCCTGCGACGAGCTCAGCCTCGACCCCGACAACTTCATCTTCAACCAGTTCACCGAGTTCGCCAACCACGTCGGCCACCACGAGGTGACCGGCCGTGCCCTGGAGCGCATCTACGAACACAACCGCGACCAGAGGCCCGATCTGAAACTGGCCGCCTTCGTCGCCGCATCCGGATCTGCGGGAACCCTCGCGGCAGGTGAACGCCTCAAGTCCGACCACGGCGCCCGCATCGTTGCCGTCGAGGCCCTCGAGTGCCCCACAATGCTCAACAACGGCTTCGGCGAGCACAACATCCAGGGAATCGGCGACAAGCACATTCCCCTCATTCACAACGTCACCAACACCGATGTGATCGTGGCGATCAGCGACCGGTCGTGCGACGAACTGGGTGTCGTGTTCAACACCGGCGTAGGCAGGGAGGTGTTGGCCGACACACACGGTGTCGACCCTGGCATCATCGACCAGCTCGGCCATCTGGGCCTCTCCAGCATCTGCAACGTCCTTGCATCGATCAAGACCGCCCGCACCCTCGACCTGGGCCCCGAAGACGCCATCGTCACCGTCGCCACGGACGGAGCCGAGATGTACGGCAGCGAGCGTGAGTCGATGGCTGCGGGCAGATACGCCGGCGGCTTCGGTTCAGGCGAGGCGACAGAGGCCATCGCCGAGCACCTGACAGGAGCCGACACCCAGAACGTCGAGATTCTCGACGATTTCGGCAGGGACCGAATCTTCAACCTGGGCTACTTCACCTGGGTTGAACAGCAGGGAGTCGAGTTCGAGGACTTCGAGGCGCGCCGCCGGCAGTCCTTCTGGAAACAGGTTCAGGGTCTCGCCCCGGCCTGGGATTCCATGATCGACGAGTTCAACGCCCAGACGGGCGTGTCGACCGACTGAACGCCCGGTGACCTCCCCGCAGGGGCCCGTTGGCTGGCTCGGCACACCCCCGGGTGCCCGCTGGCCGGTTGGCTCAGATGCACTGGACGCCGACCCCAACCCGTTCATTCGCTACAGGACCATGCTCTGGTCCCATCATCGGGCCATCGAGGCAGGGATCAACGACGCAGCCTTCCTTGACATCGTGCGCCGACTCGATGACGCCGTGGCCGAGATCGACGGCAACGGGTTCAGGCACACGCCTCTTGTCAACCTGGGCACGGTCGGTTCCGCCATCGGCCATACAGGCCACTTGACGGGAAAGGACGAGACCGGCAACGTCTCTGGAACACACAAGGCCAGGCACCTGTTCGGGCTGGCCCTCCACCTCGAGGTGGACAACGCACCCACCGGCACCCCGCTGGTCATCGCATCCTGTGGCAACGCCGCCCTGGCCGCCGCAGTAGTCGCTCGGGCGGCCCACAGGCCTCTCACCGTCCACGTTCCGACATGGGCAGATGCCGCCGTGCTGGCGAAACTCGACGACCTGGGTGCCCGCGTGATCGTCTGCGAGCGCCGACTGGACGAGGTCGGCGATCCGTGTGTTCTGCGCTCCCGGGAACTGGTCGCCGACGGTGCGGTCCCGTTCACCTGCCAGGGAACCGAGAACCTGATGACCATCGACGGCGGGCGGACCCTCGGGTTCGAGTTGGCCTCCGACCTGGCTGGCACTGCCGGCCCCGGGGTCGAGACCTGTCGACTGTTCATCCAGGTCGGCGGAGGCGCCCTGGCCAGCTCCACGGTCCAGGCCCTTGCCGAGGCGGCTGACCTGGGGGTCCTGGCTGACCGGCCAACGTTGTACGCCGTCCAGTCCGAGGGCTGCGCACCCCTCGACCGCGCCTTCAGGCTTGTGGCGCAACTCGACGATCCCCTCACGGCAGTCACCAGCACCGATGACTCCGACGTCATGTGGCCGTGGGACGACCCTGGCTCGCTGGCCACGGGCATCCTCGACGACATCGTCTACGACTGGCAGCCGATCGTGGTCGCAATGCTCGAAGACGGCGGCTCTCCCGTGGTGGCGACCGAGGCGGAGGTAGCCGAGGCCCATCGCCTGGTCCGCGACCACACCGGGGTACCTGCCGACCCGACCGGTACCGCCGGCCTGGCAGGCCTCCTGGCAGCCCGACGCCAGGGAATGGTCGGTGACGACGACACGGTGATGGTCCTACTCACCGGCGTCGAACGCTGACCGTCCGTCAGCGTTCCTCGCGGCGGTAGGCGATGCCCAGCGAGGCGGGAGCAGGCGATGGGCGGTTCCTCGCCCTGACTGAGATCACGACCAGAACACCGATGGTGAGCAGATAGGGAAGCATCGACAAGAGGATCGGTGAGAACTCCACACCGAAGGTCTGGAGCCTCGTCTTGAGCGCCAGTGTGCCGCCGAACAGCAGCGCCCCGAGCGCTACCCGACCCGGCTTCCACGCACCGAAGATCACCAGTGCAACGGCTATCCAACCCCGACCGGCCGTGATCCCCTCGGCCCACTGTGGGGTGAGCGAGAGCGTGAGGTATGCACCGGAGGCGCCGGCCAGACCGCCGCCGACGGCTACGGCAGTGAGACGGAGGCCCACAACGGAGTGGCCGGCCGCATCTGCCGTCGACGCCGACTCCCCTGCCGCCCTCAGAGCCAGGCCGGTCCGCGTCCGGCTCAGCACGAACCAGACAACCACACCGGCCAGAACCGACAGGTAGACCATCGGCGACTGCTGGAAGAGAACCGGCCCCAGCCAGCGGATGTCTGACAGGAGCGGCCAGTCGACGGGAGCCAGCACGGCGCCGGGCGGCCGGCCGACAGCGTTCTTGCCGAGGTAGGCGGCCAGGCCCAGGCCCAGAATCGTAAGCGACAGGCCCGACACGACCTGTTCGGCTCCCAACACGACCGTGAACCAGCCGTGGAGTAGCGCTGTCAGGGCTCCGGCCATCACCGCCACCGCCAGGGCCAGCCACGGGTTGCCGAACTCCAGTGCGGTCATGAAGCCGGTTACTGCCCCCATGGCCATCATCCCCTCGACTCCCAGGTTCAAGATCCCAGCCTTCTCCGACACCATCTCGCCCAGGGCCGCCAGGTAGAGGAGGGCGCCGAAGGACACCGTTGCGGCGCACAGGCCGATGAGAGAAGCCTCGTTCATGTGGTCCCTCCCACCTGCACACCGTCGCCACCGGGATCGTCGGGATCGCCGGGGACCATACGAACCTGGTAGCGACTCAAAACACCTGCGCCTATTGCCCCGAAGAGGATCAGCGCCTGGAGGATGGTGGAGACCGACGAGGACACACCCATCGTCTGGATGCTCTGGCCACCTATCTGAACAGCGCCAAAGAGCACCGCCACTGCGGCGACGCCGGAGGGCCGCATCAGGGCCAGGGCCGCCACGATGATGCCCGCATAGCCGAAGCCATTGGATATTCCCTCGGTCAACCTGTCCGCCGTCCCGGCCAGCTCGATTCCACCGGCAAGGCCCGCTACACCACCGGCCATGACCAGGACCGCTGCGGTCTTGCGCTCAAGTGAAATGCCGGCGTAACGGGCGGTCGCCCCCGACGAGCCGGCCACACGCAACTCGAACCCCCATGCAGTCCGATTCACTGCGACGGCGAAGAGGACGATTACGACAAGCGCGACGATCACTCCCACATGGGCGCGCCCGAACAGGGCCGGCAGGCGGCCATGGTCCGGGATCATCGGGGCCAGCGGGAAGTTGAACGAGTCAGGGTCCTTCCAGGGGCCGTGGATTAGCCACTGGGTGAGCCGCAGCGCAACCTCATTGAGCATCAGGGTCGTAAGGATCTCATTCACCCCGATCCGGGAACGTGCCACCGCCGGGCCAAGTGCCCACAGGCCCCCGCCGACCACGCCGCCGACCAGAATGGCGGTCACCAGAACTGGACCCGGCCAACCCTCGCCGATCCTCGCTACGCCCGCAGCCATCATCGCCCCGGCCAGGATCTGACCCTCGGCTCCGATGTTCCAGAGCCCCATCGACCCGGCAATTGCCACCGCCAGGCCGGCCAGGCCCAGGGGCACCGCCCGGTTCAGGGTCACCGACCACGAGTCGGGGTCACCCAGCGCAGCGACGAACATGCGCTCGTAGACGGCGACAGGGTCATGTCCGGCACCCAGCAACAACACGATTCCGATCGTGAGAGCCACAACGAGGCCTATTGCGAACGACAACGGCTGACCGCCCCGCAGGGCCTGTTCACGCCGGATGAGAACCGGCCGGCTCACGAGCCGACTCCAGCGTCGTGACCGATCATGGCCTCACCGATCTCTGACCGGGAAGCTGTGGTCGGGTCGAACTCGCCGATGATCTGGCCGTCATGCATGACCACCAGACGGTCGGCGAGGGTCAGCAACTCGTCGAGGTCCTCTGAAATCAACAACACCGCTGCGCCCGCCTCCCTCGCCTCGACAAGGAGGTCCTGGATGGCCTTGACCCCCTGCACGTCGAGCCCGCGGGTCGGCTGTGCTGCCACCACCACCCGGGGTCGCCCGCTCAACTCGCGTCCCACCAGAAGGCGTTGCAGGTTGCCGCCGGAGAGTCCGGCCATGGGCTCGTGAAGGGGCCCGGTGCGCACACCAAACCTCTCGACCAGGTCGACGCAGTGGGCCTCGGCTTTCTCGGCGACGATAAACGGGCCACGGCGGTGAGCCTCGTATGTACGCAGGATCGAATTGTCGACCACCGACAGTCGAGGAGCCAGACCAACACCGAGCCGGTCCTCTGGGATGTAACCGAGCCCCGCTTGAAAGAGCCTCCGCGGTGACGCCCCGGTCAGGTCGTCGCCGGCGAGGTGGACGGTTCCGGCTGTCGACTGCCGTAGGCCCGCCACAACCTGGCACAATTCCCGCTGGCCGTTACCGGCGACTCCGGCAATGCCGACAATCTCACCGGACCTGACGGTCAGGTCGACCGACTCGAGTGCAGGTAGGCCACGGTCACCGAGCGCCGACAGGCCGGAGACCTCAAGGAGTGGTGGACCTGCCGGATGGGCCGGTGGCCTCTCGGTCGTCATGGGCGAGGAACCGACCATGAGCGACGCCAACTCGCCGGCATCTGTATCAGCGACCCGCACGGAGGCTGCGACCGTCCGGCCTCCCCTCAGCACGGTTGCCTCGTCGCAGAAACCGGTCACCTCGTGAAGCTTGTGGCTAATGAATATCACCGACCTTCCGGCGTCGGCCATTGCCCTGAGGACAACCCCCAACTCGTCTGCCTCAGCCGGGGTGAGCACGGCGGTCGGTTCATCCAGAATCAGGATGTGTGCATCACGCCACAGGGCCTTGAGGATCTCAACCCTCTGTCGCTCACCCATCGACAGTTGCCACACCGGACGATCGGGTCGGGTTGCCAGGCCGAACTGCTCGGCCAGGTCCGCCACCTCGTCCTCGATGGCCTGGCGTCGCAGGATCCCGGCGGCGGCTCCGAGAACCACGTTCTCGGCCACAGTGAACGAGGGCACCAGGCGGAACTCCTGGTGCACCATGCCTATCCCTGCAGCAAGGGCGTCGGCGGGGGTACGGAACCTGTGTGCCACCCCCTCAACGCGGACCTCGCCCTCATCTGGTCGATAGACACCTGCCAGCACGTTCATGAGCGTCGACTTGCCGGCACCGTTCTCGCCGAGCACGGCATGGATGCTGCCACGGGAAATGCTCAGGTTGGCCCCGGCGTTCGCCACCACCCCGGGAAACCGCTTCCAGATGCCTGACAACTCCACAGCAGCCATGGCTGGCGGCGTCTCGGATTCGATCATGGTCTGGGTTGCCTCATCGGAGGGGGCCTTCGGGGCTGGACGCGACGGCGGCGCCGGGGAGATTCCCTTCGGCGCCGCCGTGCACGTGTATCAGGTTCGAGAACTGTCGGATCAGCCAGTGGAGCCGATCACTCCCTCTACGAAGAAGTCCATTCCGAGCATCGAACCGTCATCCATGGTCTCGCCCGCAGCGACGACAAGGTAGCCGTCCTGGTCGTTGATCGGACCGCTGAAGACATGGAAGTTGCCGGCGATGATCGCCGCCTTCTTGTCTGCCACGGCTGACTTCACGCCTGCGTCAACGTCGGCTGCGATGTCGGCAATATCGACTACGCCATCCGCCATTGAGCCCCAGTAGGCACCCGGCTTGTAGGTGCCTGCCTTGGCGGCCTCGATGATCTCGACGTAACGCGGGCCCCAGTCCCAGACCGGCGCGGTCAGGAATGCATTGGGTGCGAATGCGCTCATGTCGGAGTTGTAGGAAACCCACCGGGCACCAGCCGCCTCGGCCTTCTCGCCTGCGGCGGTTGAGTCCTGGTGCATTGCGATCACATCGGCACCCTTGTCGAGCAGGGCCTGGGCGGAATCACCCTCGACCGCTGGATCGAACCAGGTACTCGTCCAGATCACCTCAACCTGTGCATCCGGATTGACCTCGCGCACACCGAGCGTGAAGGCGTTGATACCCCGGATTACCTCGGGGATCGGAAACGCCGCCACGTAGCCGAGCAGGTTCGACTCGGTTGCAGAGCCGGCGACCATCCCGGTCAGATACCGGGGCTCGTACATTCGGCCGAAGGTGTTGCCGAAGTTGGTGTCGTTCTGCTTGAAGCCGGAAACGTGCTCAAAGACGACATCGGGGTACTCGTCGGCAAGTGCCAGCATGTCGTCCATGTAACCGAACGATGTTCCGATGATGACGTTGTAGCCCTGGTCGATGAAGTCGCGGGCGTGGTTACCGAAGTCAGCAGTTCCCTCGGGAACGGCCTCAACGTACGCCGTTTCCACACCGGTCTCGGCCGCCGCGGCAACCCGTCCCTGATCATGGGCGTAGGTCCAGCCGGCGTCGCCGACAGGTCCAACGTAGATGAACGCTGCCTTGGTGTCCGCACCGTCGTCGGAACCGCAGGCCGAGGCCACCATTCCGAGCGTCAGGACCACCGCCAGGAGGCCAAACAGGCGTCTCTGGATCGTCATTCGATTTACCCCTTTCACCAGCCGCGATCAGGGTCGCTACACCGACCCTTGTTCATCTCGCACCTGAGTGTTCAACACTCTGTCAGGTATTCTGTGGACGCGCCACCGGTCAACGGAGAGGATGCCGGTTGGTCACCCGACGTTCAGTTGCATCGAAACCCGCGTGGCCCCGTTGGCAACTGCGGCCCTGAGGATCCCGTCAACTGTGGACATAACCACCTCAGGGCCACCGCTGACCGCGGTACCGAACGGTCCTACCTCCACGATCAGCCCGGCTGATTCTGCGACCTCTATTGCGGCCAGGACATGGGGTCCCGGATCGCCATCCACAAAGGGTTCGATCGTGAACTCGGCTGTAATCCGCACCGGGCCATCATGCCCCAGATACGCCCTGTCGTGAAACGCCTGCTCAGGCCCTGAAGTCGAACCCGGCTATCTCGTGTATCTGCTCGGCAAGACCAGCCACGGCCGCATCGAACAGCTCCCGACCCAACTCAGGGTTCGCGCCGGTGGGATCGCCGATATGGCCGTCGGGACCGAAGTCGCGGCTGGTCCACCCGAACTGGACAGGGCCGCCAAAGCGGACCGACGTGTTCCCTGCCATCCAGTCAGGAACCCTGCGCACGGCAAGATCCATGTTGGCCTCTCCGGGTCGCAGGTGGGCGAACACCGAGGTCTCGTTGAGGCCACCGTGGATTCCCATGCCGAACTCCTCCTCGGTGCTCGTACCACCCGACGCAGGCGGCAGGGACGGGTGCACGAGAAAGGTCAACAGGTCATGCTTTACCCGGATGTCCCGGCAGGCCACCGATAGAAGCGACGTGTTCCCGCCGTGGGCGTTCAGGAACACGAGCCTGCGCGCAGGCGTGGTAGCGACGCAGGTGGCGATGTCGTCGAGGACCCTCAGCATCGTCTCGGAACTCAACCAGAGAGTTCCGGGCGACCAAGCGTGCTCGTTGGACTTGGACACGGCGAGGGTCGGAAGTAGCCAGAGGTCGACCTCGTCGCCGACTGCGGTCAGCAGCGCCGAGGCCACCTCTTCGGCGATGACGGCATCGACCGACAGGGGCAGATGGGGGCCATGCTGTTCGATGGCGCCAACGGGTAGCAGCACCACCGAGTCGGTACCTATTGCATCGGTGATGGTCGGTCCCGACAGGTCGGCAAGGCGTCCAGACATGCGGCAACCCTAACCAGCGGACCGCACCTGGGGCGCTGCCGGCACGGCAGCATCGCTAGCATCGAAATGCCGCAGGACCGCCGCCTGAGGCAACGGACGAGGAATCCGGAGCGCCGTGGAAGACGAAAAGGTGAACGAGTTCGTCCTGAGTGACGCCACCCTTGCCGACGGCAGCCGGGTTGACATCCGCATCCTCGATGGTTTCGTAGACGAGGTCCACGGGGTCGGAGATCGTACCGATGGGCGAATCCCCGGCCAGGACCTGGGCGGGTGGCTGGTCCTTCCTGCCATGGTTGATCCCCATGCACACCTCGACAAGGCACTCACCGCCGAGTGGGTGCACAACACCACGGGCGACCTCCGTGGGGCGATCGACGCATGGGTCTCAGCCAACTCGGCCGGGAAGTTCAGCTTCGAGGACACAACCCAACGGGCCCTCAGGGCGATGGAGCTGCTCCTGGTCCACGGGGTCACCGCCGTTCGAACGCATGTCAACGTCGGGGCCGGCACGCAGAACCTGGAGGCCGTTCTGGATGCCCGCCGGCACATGGAGGGACTGATGGACGTCCAGGTCGTCGCCCTCACAGGCAACCCCATGACGGGCCCGGAGGGATCCGCCAACAGGGCATCGCTGGATGCTGCCATTGAGGCCGGCGCCGACCTGGTGGGTGGCTGCCCCCACCTGGATCCCGATGGTCCAGGCCTGATCTCCCATGCCCTCAGGGTCGCTTCCGAGGCAGGCATCGGTGTAGACCTCCACGTCGATGAGGCACTGGACCCGTCGGTGCTCACCCTGCGCTCCCTCGCCCGTCAGGTCATCGACTCCGGCTTCGCCAACCCTGTCTCCGCCGGCCACTGCGTCACACTCGGAATGCAGAGTCCCGATGTCCAGGCCGAGGTAGCCAGCCTCGTCTCCGAGGCCGGAATCGCTGTCTTCGCCCTCCCCCAGACGAACCTGTTCCTGCAGGGCCGTGACCATCCCGCAGCAACCCCGCGGGGCCTCACGGCAATCGCCGCCCTCCGGAAGGCCGGCGTGCTCCTAGCCGCCGGAGCGGACAACGTCCAGGACCCCTTCAACCTGGTAGGTCGCAGCGACCCTCTCGAAACCGCCAGCCTGATGGTCATGGCCGGCCACCAGTCGCCGGACGACTCCTACACGATGGTCAGCGCCAACGCCCGACGGGCTCTCGGACTGCCCGAGTCGTCGATCCAACCAGGTGACGTCGCAGACCTCGTGGCAATCGACGCCCCGTCGGTACGGGCCGCCATCGCCGACGCCCCGATGTCACGCCGCGTGTTCAGACGAGGCGTGCTCGTGGCCTCATCCGACCAACAGACAAGGGTTCACCGGGAGGGCTGAGCACCTACCTGCCGGGCACCGTCAGACCAGCGGATTTCCCGTGATGTCCCGGTGGACGGCATCGGCTGCGTTGCGCCCCGAGGCTCCGACGACACCGGCTCCGGGGAAGGTTCCTGCGCCTGACAGGTAGAGGCCCTTCACCGGGGTGCGGTACCGGGTCGTCTCACGGGGCCTACCCAGGAAGGCCGCAAGGGGGGTGACAGCGCAGGACGGTGTGTGGCCCCTGTGCATCGCAAACTCATTCTCGTAGCGGTTCGGCGTCATCACCCGCCACGATTCGACCAGGTCCAGCGCACCGGGTTCCATCATCTCCGCCCACAGTTCCAGCCAACGTTCCGGTTCAGCCGAACCCTCCCACCCGCCCACCAGGGAATACGGGGTGAACAGGACCTCAAGGCTGAGCACATGACGACCCCCGCCTGGAGCCATCGTCGGATCGGAGACGGACGGCAGGTCTGACAAGAGGGTGGGAAACTCGGCGACACGGCCCTCGACCCTGGCCACATGGGCGTCAGCCACCTGGCCGGGCGAGGGTGACACGTACATGGACTGGCCCAACTGGTCGAGACCGGGGTGGCGATCGGCCAGACCGGACCCACCGGCCAGCGTGGGCCTCCCTGTGAGGATGGCGTCTATCTTGGACTCGTACCCCTCTGGTACCGCCGCACCCCTCCAGCGCTCCACGCAGCTACGGGCCGCCGCTGGCGGGTCGCCCAGCCAGTCCACGAAGACGCGTGCCGGGTCACACGCGGCGACGACCACATCTGCGGTCAACTGCGTGCCATCAGCGAGCCGGACCCCCGTGACCCGTCCATCGTCCACGATCAGGTTCTGGACCCGACTGGCGCACCTGACGCGGCCACCAGCGGACTCCATCGCCGAGCGCAGGGAATCGGTCAGGGCCCCGCTGCCACCGACGGGCCGGCCGCTACGAACCAGGTGCCGGCTGGCGTAGTTGATTGCCGCAAGTCCAGTGCCCGGCATGTCAGGCGGCAGGCCCCAGATGCTTGGTCCGACCGTGATCCCGGGCATCGAGAGGTGCCAGTCATCGAAGTACCTGGCGAGCACCTCGCTGACACTGGACCGCGACCAGTCCAACAGGCGAGCCACACCCCGAGCCCGGTGACGAAGGGCGACCCCGGCAAAGCGTTGTGCCGACGGAATGGTCCGCGCCATGTCAACCGCCAACTCCGCGACCGGCATGGCATCTCTGAGGTACCTGCGGTAGGCGTCAACCTGGTGCGGGTAGGAACCCGCCAGGCCGTCAACGGTCTGGTCGGCGTCGTGGAACACAGCCCAGGGCTCAGCGCCGTCGTGGAACGCAAAGATGGCGCCTGCCCCGGGCTCCACGTAGCGGAGGCCATGGTCGGCAAGGTCGAGCTCATCGGCGATCGGCATGGCCCTGATGAGGGTGTGGTCGCAGTGACAGATGTTGAACCGGGCGCCCAGGTCGCTGACCGTCGAGGTGCAACCCCCGACATCCGACCGTGACTCCAAGAGGAGCGTGTCAACCCCTGCCCGGGAAAGGTACGCGCCACAGATGAGGCCGTTGTGGCCCCCACCGACAACGATGACCTCCGCGTCCGTCACGCCGCTACCGGAACCCGTGGGATACCTGTCAGGAGAACCGGGGCAGGACATCGGTGGCCAGCCGACCCAACTGGTCCTCGACCGCCGTGTAGGAGTCACCCGGCATCATCGGGAACAACATCAGGTTCTCGACACCCAGAAGGTCCCGGTACCACTCGATCTGCTCCCCAACGTCGTCGGCGGTGCCGACCAGCCAGATCTTCTGGTCGATTGACTCCTCCAGACCGGGAATCAGGCCAGGCGCCGCAGGCTTTCCGTCCTCACCCATATACCCCTTGCTCCAGCCATAGGGGCCGAGGAACTTCCACATCTCGTCGTGACCGGGTCGGACCTCGTTGACCGCCTGTTCGTAGGTGTCAGCCACGTGCACACAGCGCACCAGCATCCGCTTCTCGCCCCGCTCGAGGGCCCGCCCGTGAGCCTCCTCCCACACCTCACCGAAGCGGTCCCAGCTCTGCTTGGTAAAGGTCGGATGATTGTTCCAGAACACGCCCCCCCAGCCCCAGCGGGGCACCTGCTCCAGGGTCGGCGGCGAGGTGACCGCCTGCCACGTCTCGAAGGGGTGGATTGGCTGGGGAACAAGGGTGAGCTCCTCAACGAAGTCTCCCCTGTCGGGGATGCCCGGAGGTGGAAAGTCGTAGACCTCCCCGTGGAACGAGAACCGCTCCTCGTTGAGCGCAAGGTTGATGACCTGCATGGCCTCGTCAAACTGGAGTCGGTTGAGCCTGTCGGCCTCGGCCTGGTCCGGGTTGTCGAAACTCCCGATCTTTGTACCCAGCACCTCGGCCTCCCGGGGAACGGTGCCACGACCGACTCCCAAGATGGCCCGACCTCGTGAGATGTTGTGGAGCGTGGCAAAGTCCTCGGCCAGCCGCAGCGGGTGCCACTGGGGGACGATGTTGAAGGCCATACCGATCCGGAGCCGCTCTGTTCGCTCTGCTATCACCGCGCCCAGGAGGATGCCGTTGGGCACAACCTCGTAGCCCTCGTACTGGAAGTGGTGCTCGGTCAGCCAGAAGGAGTCGTAGCCCAGGCCCTCGCAGAGAACCGCCGTGTCGATGATCTGCTCTGTCGCCCGCCACACCTCCTCCTTTGAGTAGCGCCGGTCCATGGGCGCAGGGAGTCCGGCACCTGCGTCGTCCATCTCAACCCCGCCGAACAGGAACACTCCGGTACGCATGGCATCCACCGTAGGAGGACTGGCCACAAGTTGCCCAGTCGTGACAGCACGGGCTCGGCCCAACTTCGTCTCAGCCCGCGGTTGTGGCTATCTTTGGCCGCCGGGACCGAGTCGATGACCACCAGCTATTGAACCGCAGCGGAGGACCGTGTGGGACCAACCAATCAGGTACTGACCGATGGATCCCTCGCATTCGATGGGATCGACATGGTCTTCCCTGACGGTACCGAGGCACTGCGCGACATCTCGTTCACGGTCAACAAGGGCGAGTTCGTCACGGTCGTAGGCCCGTCGGGATGTGGAAAGTCAACCCTTCTCAAGATCGCATCGGGGCTCCTGGAACCGACCGGTGGATCGGTATCAGTAGACCGCGACCACCTGGGATACGTGTTTCAGGACGCCACGCTCCTGCAGTGGCGCACCGTCAGGGCCAACGTGGAACTGTTCAGCGAACTAAACGACGTGCCGATCGCCGAGCGAAGGCAGCTGGCCCAGGAGGCAATCGACCTCGTCGGCCTGAAGGGCTTTGAGGACCACTACCCCAAGTCTCTCTCGGGTGGCATGAAGATGCGGTGCTCCCTGGCCAGGTCGCTGACACTCAAGCCGCCGGTGTTCCTGTTCGACGAGCCCTTCGGTGCCGTCGACGAGATCACCCGCGAACACCTGAACAGCGAAACCCAGCAGCTCTTCCTACGCGAGGGGTTTGCGGGACTGTTCATCACCCACTCAATCAGCGAGGCGGTGTTCCTGTCGACCAAGGTGCTCGTCATGTCCGCCAGACCGGGCCAGATCGTCGCCGAGTTCGACGTTCCGTTCGACTACCCCCGTGACCCGAGCCTCAGGTTCGACCCGGACTTTGCCGAACTGAGCGGCAAGGTGTCAGTCGAGTTGAGGGGGTCGCACTCATGACCACGACCGACGAGACCCCGACCGGCACACCGGCAACCGGAATGAGCCGTGCAGAGCAGCTTGCCCGAGCCACACTGCCACCGCTCACCCTTGGGCTGACCCTCATCGGGTTCTGGTACTACGTCTCCTACATTGTTCTGGAGGACAAGAGACGCTTCCTGCTGCGACCCATCCATCAGGTGATCAAGGTCGGGTTCCTCGACGCTGACAACAGAACCGAGGAACTCCTGGCCCTCTGGTCGAGTACTCGGATTGCCCTGATCGGCCTTTCCATCGCCATCTCCATCGGCTTCACTCTGGCGATTCTCATGAGCCAGGCCAAGATCGTCGAGAAGGCGATTTTCCCCTACATGGTGACCCTCCAGGCCATTCCGATCCTGGCGGTAGTGCCGCTCATCTCGTTCTGGTTCGGAACAGGCGCGACTTCACGGGTCGTGGTGTGCGTGATGATCTCCCTGTTCCCGATCATCGTGAACACGCTCTTTGGCCTGCAGTCCGCCGAGCAGGGTGCACACGACCTGTTCACGCTCCACCATGCCAGCCGCATGACACGGCTCAGGAAGCTGATGTTCCCTGCTGCCCTTCCGGCCATCTTCGCCGGCCTGCGTATCTCGGCAGGGCTGTCGGTCATCGGCGCCATTGTCGGCGACTTCTTCTTCGGTAAGGGCGACGCCGGTATCGGGCAGTTGCTGCGACGCCACGCCAGCAGACTCAACGGCGAGGAGTTGCTGGCCTCGGTGATTTTGTCCTCACTCCTGGGCGTGGTGGTGTTCGGCTTCTTCGGCTGGATCCAAAAGCGTGCCACCGGCCGCTGGCACGACACCATCTCGGCCGAGGTCTGACCCGGCAGTTGCCGGCAGCATCCCTCAGGCGATGGCCACCACCGCAACCTCCACCTTCCATGCGGGCTGGGCAAGACTGGGTACGTACACAAGGGTTGAGGCCACCAGGTTCCCCTCGAGGGCGGAGTCGCGTGCCGTCATGACAGAACCCAGGTCCTCGCCAACGACCACGTAGGTGACCACCGAGACGATGTCGGCGGGACCCATCGAAGCCTCGGTCAGGATCGCTGAGATATTGGACCACACGACAGCTGCTTGCTCAGCCACGTCCGTGGGAACCAAACCGTCAGGAGCGATCGGCACCACCCCCGAAGTGTGGAGGATGCGGCCGCAATGTTTTGACAACACGGCATGGGCGTAACTGGCAGCCGGAGGTGCAATCCCATCTGGCTCGATTCGCTGCGACCCCATGAGAACCGACGCTAGCCGTATCGAGCCCCAGAGGACCGCCGGGCTAGCGTTGCCGGCCATGAGCACCCGGATCGCCCTCTACCTCCAGGACAAGCACCCCATCTCCTACGAACTGGAGATGGCCCGTTACGCCGAGGAACAGGGGATCACCGAGATCTGGCAGGCCGACACCAGGCTGGCCCGTGACTGCGTCGTGATGATGAGCGCCCTTCTTGCGGGTACCGGGTCCGTCCGGGTCGGCTCCGGTGTGTTGCCGATCTGGACCAGAAACCCGGCCGTGATCGCCGCCACATGGAGCACCATGTGGGAGTTGGCCGGGCCGGCAGACGACGGTGCCAGCCGGGTGATGCTGGGCCTGGGCGCCTGGTGGGAGCCGATCACCTCGAGGGTCGGCGAGGACCGCCGCCGGCCGCTGAAGGCCATGCGGGAGAACATCGAGTCCATCCGGGCCCTCTTCACAATGGAGGAGGTCAGTTACTCGGGTGAGTTCGTGAACCTTGACAGGGTCAGCCTCGATGTGGCCTACGGCGACGTCGGGCCCCGCGACATTCCCATCTACCTGGGTGCCACGGGCCCCAGGATGCTGGAATTGGCCGGCGAGATCTGTGACGGGGTCGTCCTCAACTACGTCGTCACCCCCGACTACATCCGCGAGGCTGTAGCCCGAGTAACGGCCGGAGCCGAAAAGGCCGGGAAGTCCATCGACGACGTCGACCGTCCCGAACTTCTGGTGTGCTCACTTTCCGACGATGACCCGGCCGAGGCTGTCCGCACCGGCAAGTCACTCGTGGCCTACTACCTGGGTACCGAGCCGCACATCATGGAGGCCAGCGGTGCCGACCCCGACCTGGTGGAACGGGTGAAGGAAGTGGTCGGATGGCCGGCCACCGAGGCCGACTACCGGCGTGCCGCAGACCTCATTCCCGACCACCTGGTCCGGGCACTGATGGCTGTCGGAACCGCAACCCAGTGCCGCGACACGGTTGCCGCATACGTGGACGCCGGGGTCACCTGCCCGATCCTCTACCCGCTAATGGACAACATGGTTCCCGTGATCGACGCCTTTGCAGACTGGAGCCACTGATCGCCACCACGCTGCTGACAGGGGGTGCGGTCGTCACCGTCGACGACGAAGGACGGGTCCTCGACCCCGGCTGGGTTCTCGTAGACGAGGACCTGATCACCGACACGGGTACGGGCGAGCCCCCTGCGCATGTGACGAGTTCAGCCGACCTGGTACTCGATGCCACAGGTCGAGCCGTGATGCCGGGAATGGTCAACGGCCACACCCATTTGTTCCAGACCCTCTTCAGGGGACTGGCCGACGACAAGACGCTCCTGGACTGGCTGCGGGACTGCATCTGGCCGGGCGCAACCGAGTTGGACGCTGAGGCGGCCCACGCAGCTGCCACCCTCGGAATGATCGAGAACCTGCGCGGCGGTGCAACGTCTGTGGTCGACCACCAGTACATCCATGGCGCACCGGGCCTCGACGATGCCGTCTGCCGTGCTGCGGCCGAGGTCGGCATCAGGTTCATGTTGGCCAGCGGTTGGGCCGACCGCAACTACCACCCGCCACTGACCGAATCTGCCGACACTGTTCTTGACCGGATCGAACCGGTGAAGACCGCCTGGCACGGTGCCATGGACGACAGGATCAGGGTGGGCCTGGCACCACTGATTCCCTGGGGTTGCTCAGACGAGGCAATGGAGTCGACCGTGGCTGCATGCAGGTCCTGGGGTGGATCCACCCACCTGCACTGCGCCGAAACGGCCCTCGAGGTCAAGATGAACATCGAGGAACGGGGCCAGCGACATGTCAACTGGCTGGAGTCCCTTAGCATCCTCGGCCCTGACCTCCAGCTGGCACACTCGGTCTGGCTGGACGACACAGAACTGAAACTGATCGCACAGAGCGGAGCAATGGTCGTCCACTGTCCGGTCTCCAACATGTACCTGGCATCCGGTGTCGCCCGGATTCGAGAGATGTTGGACCTGGGCATAACGGTCGCACTGGCGAGCGACGGGCCCGGGAGCAACAACCGCCAGGACATGTTCGAGGCATGCAAGGCGACCGTGCTCCTCCAGAAGGTGGACCGCCTGGACGCAACGGTCCTCCAGCCAGAAGAGGTCCTGTCGATGGCCTGCAGGGGTGGCGCATCGGCAATGGGTCGCCCCGACGATCTGGGTTCCATCCAGCCCGGGATGAAGGCCGACCTGGTCGTTGTCGACCTGGAGACCCCGTTTGTCGCACCCGTCCACCGGGTTCCTTCGGCTCTCGTCTACTGCGCGTCACCACGAGACGTAGTTCACGTAATGGTCGACGGTCAGATCCTTGTCCGCGACCGGGAGATGACGACGGTCGATGAGAAGGCCGCCATCGCCAGTGCCACCGATGTCGCCCGCAGGTTGTTCCAGCGGGCGGGTATCTCCACGAGGATCTCCTAGAGCCTTAACGTGTGGTTCCGGCCAGTGTGTGGCCGGGGCCCGGTGCTATCGTCGGAGCACATTTTGAATCACCTGCTCGACCGCCTGGCGTATCCACGGGAGAGCCCACAACAGCCCGCACACGAGGGGTTGGAGGGCAATGTCGCGAGCAACCAGCTACCACCGTCCAGACACCGTCGAACGGGCCCTTGCGCTGCTGACCGCAGGGGGCAACGTGGCCCTCGCCGGCGGAACACTCCTGAATGCCGACGACGACCCCACGCCTGTGGGAATGGTCGACCTTCAGGGCCTGGGGCTGACATCCATCTCGGTGACCGACGCCCTGATCGAACTGGGATCGATGGTCACGCTCCACGACCTGAGGCGCAACGGGAGCATCCCTCCCCTTGTCAGCAACGCCGCCGGGGCCGAGTTGCCGAGCACGCTCCGAACCCTCGCCACCGTCGGCGGAACCGTCGCGACGGGCAACCCCGACAGCATCCTGCTGGCAGCACTGCTGGCACACAGCGCTGAGGTTCAAGTGGCCGGGCCCGACGGCACCGGTGGCGCCCCGCTGTCCAACGTTCTTGCGGCAGGCGGACCCTGCCATGGTCGACTGATCACGGCCGTCTCTCTCACTGTCGGCGGCACGACCGCCTATGAGGCAGTGGGCCGCACACCATCAGACACGCCGATCGTCTCAGCGACCGCCCGGCGAACCGACGGGTTGACGACGGTCGCCCTCACCGGAGTGGCAGCCACACCGGTACTGGTCGATCCGGCCGACCCGACTGCAGGCCTCGAGCCGGCCGCCGACTTCAGGGGTAGCACCGACTACCGCCTCCACCTCGCCTCAGTCCTCACCGCCAGGGTGCTCGCCTCACTGGATGGTGGCTCCTGATGCAGGTCTCAATTCGGCTCAACGGCGCAGACCGCACCTTCGGGTGCGCCGTCCATGACACCCTCCTGACCCTGCTTCGTCGCGAGGGAATGGCAAGCGTCAAGTTCGGCTCCACCTCGGGAGAGACAGGCGCTGCAGCTGTACTCATCGACGGGGTACTCGCCAGCGCCGATGTCGTGCTGGCCGCCCAGGCCGATGGACACGAGGTGACCACGCTGGAGTCACTCAACACCGAACGCGGCCTCCACCCTCTCCAGGAGGCCTTCACCGCCACGGGCGCAATGCAGTCCGGCTACTCCGTTGGCGCCATGATCCTCGGAACCATCGCCCTCCTCGAACACGACCCTGACCCGTCCGAGGCCGACATCAGGGACATGCTCTCGGGAATCCTCGATCGCGAGACCGCCTACGTAAAGCCCGTTGCAGCAATACGACGGGCTGCGGCCCTGATGCGCGGCGACGATGTCGCTGTGTTCGAACCCCTGGTGCTGGAGCCAATGACCGACGGTGTGAACGCCGTCGAGGTGGCGCCAGACGATCCGGCCCCGATTGCACCGTCGGCAGTTCCCCGCCTGGTTCCCTCACCCGATGTCCCCGAGATGGCCGTCGTCGGCCAGCCTGAGGTAAAGGTGGATGCAGTTCGCCTTGTCAAGGGGAACCCGGCGTTCACGGCCGACTATGAGATGAGGGATCTGCTGCACGCCAAGGTTCTGCGTAGCCCCCACGCACATGCCCGGATCACCTCAATCGACGATTCAGCCGCCCGTGCCCTTCCGGGAGTACACGCCGTGCTCCACCACGGAAACACCGCCCGCGTGAAGTATGCATCGGGTGGCCAGTCCTACCCGAACCCGAAACCCCACGACCAGGTCAGCTTCGACGACGTGGTTCGACACGTCGGAGACAGGGTCGCTGCCGTAGCAGCCGACACCCCTGAGATTGCAGCCGAGGCCTGCCGCCTCATCCAGGTCTCATACGAGGTCCTGCCTGCCGTATTCGACGAGTTGGAGACACGCCTCGACGGAGCGCCGGTGATCCACGCCGAGGAGGACACCACCGACATCGCCGACAGGGAACACAATGTCGTCCACCGCCTGCATGCACACAGAGGCGACGTCGAGGCTGCGCTGGAAGCCGCAGACCACGTCTACGAGCAGACCTTTCGCGTGCACCAGGTGCAGCCCTGCCCGATCGAACCGCACATCTCCGTGGCCTGGCTGAACTCAGACGAACGCATGGTCGTCCGGACCGCAACACAGGTCCCGTTCCACACCCGCCGGATGCTGGCACCGCTCATCGGCATGGAGATCAAGGACATTCGCGTAATCAAGCCACGCATCGGTGGGGGCTTCGGCACCAAGCAGGAGATGCTGATCGAAGACATCGCAGCCCACCTGGCCATAGCCACACACCGCCCCGTACAACTGGAGTTGACAAGGGCGGAGGAGTTCTTCGCCAGCCGCACCAGGCACCCCCAGACCATCACCTACAGGACCGGCGTGGCCTCCGACGGAACCCTGGTGGCCCAGGACATGACCCTTGTGGGAAACACGGGCCCCTACGGAGCCCACGGCTTCACGGTCCAGATTGTCAGCGGCCTGCGTGGCCTCACCTCGTACAACTGCGACAACAAGGCGTTCAACTGCGACGTCGTCTACACCAACATCCCCGTGCCCGGCGCCTACCGGGGCTACGGCGCCCCACAGGCACTCTTCGCCCTCGAGTCCCACATGGAAGACATCGCCGATGACCTGGGGCTGGACCCCATCGGGTTCCGCCGGCAGAACTGGGTGAAGGTCGGCGACGAGATGAACATCGCCCCACACCTGGGCGAGGGCGGCACCAGCGACAAGGAGTTCGACGAGTATCCGACCGTCGAGTCCAGCGGTATCGAGGAATGCGTTGCCCAGGGGATGCGTGCCATCTCCTGGCACCGCCGCAACGACCCTGAGTGGCGTGCCCCAGCCGACCGCCCACACATCAGGCGGGGTCTGGGCTTCGCCTTCTGCATGCATGGAACAGCCATCCCCTTCCTTGACATGGGGGGCGCCAGCATCAAGTTGAACGACGACGGGTCCTTCAACCTGCTCGTGGGTGCCACCGACCTCGGAACCGGTGCCGACACAGTGTTGGCCCAGATCGCAGCCGAGGTTCTGGGTGTTCGACTCAACGACATCATCATCTACTCCTCCGACACGGACATGACACCGTTTGACACCGGCGCCTACGCCTCGAGCACCACCTACATCTCCGGTACCGCTGTCAAGAAAGCTTCCGAGGCTGTAGCCGCACGACTCCGTGAGCGGGCCGCCATGCTCCTCGAAGTAGACACCCCCGGTTCGATCGAACTCCGCGACCGGAGGGCATGGACCCCTGACGGCCGCTCCGTGACCCTCGAAGAGGTCGCCCTTGACTCGCTGCACCTCAACGAGCAGGAACAGATCATGGGTACCGCCTCACACGTGTCACCCGACTGCCCGCCACCGTTCGCCGCACAGTTCGTCGAGGCCGAGGTCGACATCCAGACCGGCCAGGTCACCGTGATCTCGATGGTCATGGCCGTCGACTGCGGCGTGACGATCAACCCGATCACGGCAAGCGGCCAGGTTGAGGGCGGCATGCTCCAGGCCCTCGGGTACGCGCACTGCGAGGAGATCGTCCTCGACGACGAGGGCACCATGGTCAACCCGTCGTTCGGCCCGTACAGGATCTACACGGCCGACGAGATGCCGCACACCGAGGTCTTCCTCGTCCAGACCATGGAGGAGACCGGGCCATTCGGCGCCAAGGCCGTCGCCGAGATTCCCAAGGACGGTGTGGCCCCGGCACTCCGCAACGCCATCGCCAACGCCACCGGCACCCGGATGCACGACCTGCCCTTCACCCCGGAACGGGTTCACCGGGCGCTCAACGACACCTGAGCATGGGCGCCGGTCATGGGCTCCTGATCCAGCCGGACTGGCTGGTTGCTGACGCCCGGAACTCACCCGGGGCCGGCTGGGGAGTCAGGGTCGTACACGGCCTTATCGATGCCGTCGGCCCCAACTCCGACCTGGCAGACCGGTATCCCGACGACGAGGTGATCCCAGCCCCGGGCCAAATCCTCATGCCCGGCTTCGTGAACTCACACGTGCACATGTACGGGGTGCTGGCACACGGGATCCCAACCGGGTCGGCACCCACTGGTTTCTGGCCGTTCCTCGAGGACTTCTGGTGGCCTCAGGTCGAGGACCGCCTGGACCACGAGATGATCACGGCAGCCACCGACTGGGTGTGTACCGAGATGCTGCTGTCTGGAACCACGACCTTCCTCGACATCCTCGAGGCACCGGCCTCCCTCCCCGAGGCCCTGCTGGCCGAGAAGGACATCGTGGACAGGCGTGGTCTGCGGGGGATCCTCAGCTTCGAGGCCACCGAACGGTCAGGCTCCGAGTCCGGGCAGATGGGCCTCCGGGAGAACCTGGCGATGATCGACGCCTGCCGTGACGGCGGGCTGACCTCAGGGATCATTTGCACCCACACAACCTTTACCTGCTCTGACGACTTCATCAGGCAGGCCCACGAACTGGCGGTCGACAGAGGTGTCCTCCTGCACGCCCACTGCAACGAGGGTGTGCACGAAGGTGAGTGGTGCATGGAGAACAGGGGCCGCCGCACGGTCGAGCACTACGACCACCTGGGAGTTGCCGGCCCCGACTTCCTCGCATCGCAGTGCGTGCACCTCTCCCCCACCGAGTTCGACCTGATCGTGGAACGCGGCATCCGCTGCTCACACATGCCGCTCGCCAACTGCGAGGTCGGCGGCGGAATAGCACCAGTACCTGAGTTGTTGGATGCCGGGGTAACCGTTGGCCTCGGATCCGACGGCTACGTGAACGACCTCTACGAGGTCATGCGGGGTGCGTTCCTCATCCATAAGGCAAGGCTCCGTGACCCGGGGGCCATGCCGGCCTCAGAGGTCCTCGACATGGCGACCGTCGGTGGTGCCCGTGCCCTGGGGTTGGAACGTGTCGGCCGCCTCGAGCCCGGATGGTCTGCCGACATGCAGTTGCTGGACGGAACCTTCCCCACGCCGGTCAACGAGGACAACCTGATCGGCCAGATCGTGCTGTCGAGGAGCGGGCACCATGTCGACTCGGTAATGGTCGCAGGCGACTGGAGGGTTCGGAACGCCGAGGTGATCGGCTCAGACCCAGCAGCCCAGGTGGCGAGGCTGCACGAACAGGCAACCCGACTCTGGGAGACAAGGTGACGGGCACGCCTGTGGACCGCGCATCCGGGCGCCTGCCCGGACAGACCGCCGAGGCCCACATCCTCAGCGATCTCGTGGACCTCCTGGCCGCCGGCCGCTCTGGTGTGCTTGCAACCGTGATCAGCACTGACAGGTCGGTTCCCCGCCACGCCGGATCAAGGATGCTCATCACCGATGACGGCCGGCGCATCGGATCCGTCGGAGGTGGCGAGATGGAGGCCCGGGTGGCCGCCGAGGCCGATGCATGTCTCGCCGAGGGAACGCCACGCCTGCTGGAATATCAACTGGTAAACCCCGGCGACGGCGACCCCGGTGTATGCGGTGGCCGGGCCACGATCCTCATGGAGCCCCACATGCCACCAAGCACGGTTCTGGTTATCGGCTACGGCCACATCGGACAGGCGGTCACCGACCTTGCCCACTGGCTCGGCTACCGGGTCGTTGCAACCGACGACCGGCCCGGCACCCTCGACGACCCGACCGCTGCAGACCTCGTAGTTGCCGGACCGGTTTCTGAGGCCCTCGAACAGGTCGACCTGACGCCACGGGACCACGCTGTGGTGGTCACCCGCAACACCGACCTCGACGTGGAGAGCCTCGTCTGCCTCCTGACCACAGACGTCGGCTCCATCGGCGTGATGGGCAGTGCAAGACGCTGGGAAACGACATGCCAGCGACTCAGAGAACTTGGCACCACACCTGACGACCTGAAACGGGTCGCCTCCCCGATCGGCCTCGAGTTGGGTGCAGAGAACCCCGAGGAGATCGCCGTCTCGGTAATGGCCCAGATCGTGGCGCTGGACCGAAGCACGGCCAGGTAGAGGCTTGCTGTTCGGAGACCACCTCTGCCTCCTGCGTGGTGGCGGCGACCTCGGTACCGGGGTCGCGCTGCGCCTCCACAGGGCCGGGTTCCCGGTTGCCGTGTGCGAGTTGGAGAGCCCCCTCGCCGTCAGGCGGACCGTGGCGCTCTCGACGGCGGTCACCGACGGGGAGACCACCGTCGACGGCCTCACAGCACGCCGGGTCGAACGGTCCACTGAGGTTGCGGCAACTGCAGCCACCGGTGTGGTCCCGGTGCTGGTCAGCCCGGAACTTCCGGACCTGTCCCGGTCGGTCGTCGTAGACGCGAGGCTGGCCAAGCACGTACGTGACACCACCATCGGGGACGCCTCCCTCGTGGTTGCCCTGGGACCGGGCTTCACAGCCGGAAGCGACTGCCACGCTGTTGTGGAGACGCTTCGCGGTCCCCGCCTGGGTCGGGTCATCTGGGAAGGTTCCGCAGCCGCAGACACCGGGATCCCCGGCGTGGTCGGAGGACAAAGCTCCGAGCGGGTGCTACGGGCACCAACCCACGGAACGCTCACATGGAAGGTGGAGATAGGCGACACCGTGGGTTCTGGCGACGTTCTCGGACAGATATCGGGCGTAGACGTGGCGACAGTCCTCGAAGGGGCCGTACGCGGGCTGATTGGAGACGGGTCAACAGTCGAGGCCGGAATGAAGATCGGCGACGTGGACCCTCGCGGGACGGGAACAGACGGTGGAGCATCGATGTGGGAGGTTTCCGACAAGGCCCTTTCCGTAGGGGGCGGCGTACTTGAGGCTGTCCTGACATGGCTGGATCGGAGCAGTTGAACCAGATGTCCGGACAGATGGCGAGAGCAGGAATCAACCTGATTCCCGAGGCGCCGGTCGAAATGATGGTGGACCTGGCCGTCGCCGCCGAGGAGTTGGGCTTCGGGCGGTGCTGGGTCTACGACGAGGGACTCGCCACCCGCGATGTGTACGTCACCATGGCTGCGATCCTGCTTGCCACCGACCATCTGGAGGTGGGCCCTGGAATAACGAACGCCTACACGCGCCATCCGGGCCAGACCGCCGCTGCAATTGCCACCCTCGATGAGATGTCCGGAGGCCGTACGTTCCTGGGCATGGGTGCCGGCGGAAGCCTCACCCTCGATCCACTGGCAATAACAAGAGACCGGCCGCTCGAAACCGTCAGACAGGCCATAGCCGTGTGCCGAGGCCTGTTCTCGGGTGAGACCATCGACCTTGACGGACCCGGGTTCTCGCTCCGGTCGGCCAACCTCGCTTACAGCCGTCCCGACATCCAGATCTGGTTAGCCGGTAGGGGCCCCAGGATATTGGACCTCGGCGGCGCCGTGGCCGACGGCGTCCTCCTGGACTTCATCCACAAGCCGTCCCTCGGTGAATACGTGGAGCGGGTCAGAACGGGAGCAGAACGAACCGGAAACCAACCCGGCATCTGCTACTCCACGATGATCGTCACCGATGAACGCTCGCTCGAAGCGGTCAGGCCCCACATGACCTACCGCCTCGTCGACTCGCCACCCGACGTGAGGAAGGCCCTTGACATCAGTGACTCCGACGTCGCCGCGATCAGGTCAGCCATGGCCGATGGCCTCGAGGCCGCGGCCCGACTGGTTCCCGACGAATGGGTCCTGCCGTTCGTGGTGAGCGGCACGGTCGAGGAGTGCTCTGTGGAACTCCACAACCTCATGGATACCCACGGAATCAACGAGTTCAAGATCCCCGTCTACGACATCGACCATGGCCGTGAACTGCTCGAGGTGACTGCAAGGGTGCTGGAACAGCGATGACCCCGCGGCTCGACGAACCCTGCCTCACCCAACCCGCCACCGAGGTCCTCACTGAGCACGGGGGCGAGGTTCCAGAGGCCCGACCCCTGCCGGAACTCGGCGACCCCGATGCTCCAGCGGTGAGCGACCCGGTCGACGAACCTCTGGTACCGGTGTCCCACGACCGCATCCTCCTGCTCCACAACTACCTGCAGGCCGGTTGGACCCACGCCCGGGCAGGCTGTTGGCTCCGGCAGTCGGTTGCAGTCCTGCTCGCAGATGTTGCAGACGCCCTGCCGGATCGCTGGGGCCTCGCCGTGTTCGACGCATGGCGGCCGCTTGACCTGCAGCTCGAGTTGTACGAGGCGGCGGTTGCCGATCCGACGGTGCCGACATGGCTCTTCGCCGAACCCGATCCCGACCCGCAACGACCGCCACCGCACCTGACCGGTGGAGCCGTCGACCTCACCCTCACCCATGACGGAGTTGCGCTGGCTCCCGGCACCGGATTCGACGACATGACCCCGGCTTCGGCGGCCGCTGCGCTGGAAGCGACAACCGGACCGGACCGTGAAGTGAGGCGCCTCCTCTTCTGGTCGATGAAGGCCGCCGGCTTCGTCGTCTTCGACAGCGAGTGGTGGCACTTCGAGTACGGCACCCGTCGCTGGGGTGCGGTAACCGGGAATGCCCCTCTGTTCGGGCCGGCAGCAGAGCCCGCCTGAACCGCCTTCGGGGCGAACCCGTCAAGCCGGCTGGAGCAACTGGATCAGGCGTCTTCCCAGAGCCGGCTCGACCGCCTGGCCAACTCGGTGTGGACAGCTGCCAGGTCGATGCCGACCACCTCGCCGTCGGTCACGACCGGCTGCCCACCCACGAGCACGTGGCGGGCACGTCGGTCAGGTCCCAGCACCAGACCCGCCAGCGGGTCGGCAATGTCACCCAGGTCGTCGCCCGGCCAGACAGCCAGATCGGCGCGCTGCCCCGGCTCGACGCTCCCGATGTCGTCAAGGCCGAGACAATCGGCACCACCACGGGTGGCCATGTCCACCACGTCGACCGGCATCAGGGCATCGGGACGCAGCTCCCGCAGGCGTGCCGTGTAGAGCGCCTGCCGTAGTTCCGGGAACAGGCCTCCGACCTCGTTGGATGCCACCCCGTCCACACCGAGGCCAACGGGACATCCGGCGGCCCGCAGGTCGGTGACCCGGCACATGCCTGCGGCGATCCGGGCGTTGGAGGAGGGGCAGTGGGCGATTCCGGTGCCGGCCGCTCCCAGAACAGCCATCTCGTCGTCGTCGATGTAGATGCCGTGGGCCAGCCAGACATCGTCACCGACCCAGCCCCACTCCTCGAGCATCTCCACGGGACGTCGACCGAATCGTTCAAGGCAGTGGGCCTGTTCCTCGACCGTCTCACACAGGTGCGTATGGAGGCGCAGATCGTGACGTCGCGCCAACTCCGCGGACTGGACCATCAGGTCGGTGGTGACCGAGAAGGGGCTGCAGGGTGCCACCACCACGTGGACCATCTCGCCGTCGTGGTGACGGGCAACTACCGACTCGGTCGATGCCAGGATGGAATCAATGTCCTCGACCACATGATCGGGGGGAAGGCCGCCGCGGCTCTCGCCCAGATCCATCGACCCGCGCGACAGGTGCAGCCGTATCCCGACCGCATGGGCTGCGTCGACGATGGCATCAAAGACCTCGTCGTCGCCACCGGGAACCAGATAGTGGTGGTCTGATGCCGTGGTGCACCCCGTGGCTGCCAACTCCCCCAGGCCGACCATTGCGGCGGCCCTAACGTCATCGACCGACAACCGACCCCACACGGGGTAGAGGTGGGTCAACCAGTCAAAGAGGTTGCAACCATCGGCGCGTCCACGTGTCATCCACTGGTAGAGGTGGTGGTGGGTGTTGACGAGGCCGGCGGTGACTATGTCACCGTCACAACGCAGCACCTGGTCTCCCGGCTGGGATTCCACGGATCCGACCGCAGCAATGCGGCCGTCCTCAACTGCTATGTCGCCCGGGTGTCGGGCACCTCGTACTACCAGACGTGGCATGCAGGCAATCCTCTCACGGGGTCCAGTCCGCAAACGTGTCGATCATCAGGTTCACGTCCGGGCCGAGCGGATAGAGGATGGGGCAGGTGCAGCCGTCGGCCATGTACTGGGCCACCTTCTCCCTGCATTCGTCCGGGGTCCCGGCGGCACAGATCATCTGGACGATGTCGTCGGGAACCAGCTTGGATGCGGCCTCGACCTGCTCGTGGGTGGCGGGCCAGGTCAGGATCTTTCCAACCTCCTCGAGGAGGGACTCGGGCACGCCTGAGGCCTTCATGATGTGCGGCTGCTGGCCCAGGTACTGGGTGACCATGAGCCGCGCACCATCGAGAGCCTCGGCGCGGGTTTCAGCGACCGAACAGACCACGAGCTGTGGACGGTCCAGGTCGTCTACCGATCGGCCGGCGCGTTCGGCGCCGATCTCCAGGTGCTCCATCGCCTGCTTGTTGTACCCGGGTGAGACGAGGTAGTTCAGGACCACGCCATCGGCGATCTCACCGGTCAACTCCATCATCTTCATGCCGGTCGCACCGATGTAGATGGGGACATCCTTGGGGCGGCGCTCCTGGTACACGTAGTCCAGCTCGACCCCGTCGAGGTGCACGTAGTCGCCGTCGAAGGTGACGCTCTCGTCGGCCAGCAGGGCCCGCACCGTCGTGACGACCTCGCGCATCACCCCGAGGGGCCGTCTACGGTTGATGCCCACCTTGGCTGCGAGCGGGTCCCACCAGGCACCGATGCCGAGAATCATCCTGCCGGGTGCCAGGTCGTCGAGGGTCGAGAAGGTGGATGCCAGGCGCGCCGGGTTGCGTGTCCAGCAGTCGACCACGCCCGATCCGATCTTGATCGTGTCGGTGCATGCCCCAAACGCCGCCATGGGAACAACGGCATCGCGCACCAGCCGAGAGTCGGCCTGCCACACAGCCTCGAAACCACGGGACTCCGCATAGCGGGCGTGCCCGATCGCCTCGGTGATCGTGTGGGCGTCCTGCAGGTAGATGGCGAGCCTCGTCATCGGGTTGTCTCCTCGGTCGTAATGGCCGGTGTCTCTCTTCTCACATTTCCTCCAGTCGGGCGTGCAGGCGGACGGCCTCCTCGGCGGCCCTCGCACGGATCTCGTCGGCATCCACCCGGGTTGGCGAGCCATCGGCCCAGACCAACTCGCCTTCCACCTCGATCCTGAGGGGGCTGACGCCCGGCGAGAAGGCCAGATGCCACGGTTCCATCGGATCGTGGCTCCAGGTGACCCGGTCGACCAGTGCCTCGGGGAACAGGTCCCAGCCGGTCGCCAGATACGACCAGGCAACCTCCGGAGAGGCCGTGACATCGTGCTCACGGTGGCGCACGTAGGCCAGTCGGAACTCCTCGAGCATGTCGGCGCCTATGCCATCGGTGCCGAGTGCGACCGGGTTTGAGAAGCGGGTTGGCCGGGAGTAGCCGACCGAGTTGTTCATGTTGGACCTGGGGTTGTGCACGATGGTGCCGGCCAGTCCGTGGTCGTCGGTCAGGTACACGCCATGCACGAGAAGCCAGTCGTCGGCGGCCAGGTGGCGCAGACGGTCCGCAGCACCGGCATCGGCCTCGCCCTCGGCCACATGGATGTGAACGCCGACATCCAGGTCGGCCGCCAGCCCGGCGACGGCTTCAAGGGTCTCGTCGGTGCACGTGAATGCAGCATGCACGCCCACCCGACCCCGACCCCCGGACCGTATGAACCGCTCGTTCTCGGCGAGGCCCCTACTGGCCCCCTCTGGCCCGTGGCGGTCCGTCACCCCGTAGGCGCAGTCGACCCTCACACCGACCTCTGCGCAGGCTTCGGCGATCAGGCTCAGCGAACCATCGATGGCATCGGGTGACTCGTGGTGATCGATGATCGCCGTGCAGCCCCGCTCAAGTGCCTCGAGCGCTCCGAGCATCGCCGACCAGCGGATGCTCGCAGGGTCGAGTGCCCGGTCCAGGCGCCACCAGACCAGCTCCAGGATCTCGGCGAACCCGGTCGGTGTGCGTGGTGGTGCAGGCATACCCCGGGCCAGCGAGGAGTAGAGGTGGTGATGGGCACAGACGAGGCCCGGGGTGGTGTTGGACGGAATGCTCATCGGCCGTCCCACCCGGCCCAGGTCTCACGCTGACCCGGTTCGTTCATCGGAAGCTCGCTGCGCCACTGCCCGTCGTGTTCGTGGAGGGCCGCTGCAACGGCTCCGGCTGTAGGCACCAGACCGATCTCGCCCACCCCTTTGATCCCGTAGGGCGAATCGGGCTGGGGAACCTCGACGAGCCGTACATCTACCGGGGGCATGTCCTTGGGCCTGATGATTCCGAGACTACGCAGCGTCGTGTTCAGCGGCCTTGCCTCGTCATCGGCGGGGAAGCCCTCGGTGAGCGCATAGCCGAGGCCCATGTGCACGGCGCCCTCGACCTGGCCCTCACAGAGCATCGGGTTCACGGCCCGTCCCACGTCGTGTGCCGCGACCACCTGCTCAACCTCGCCGGTCTCCGGATCCAGAATCACCAGTTGTGCCGCGTACCCGAAGGTGGAGTGGACCACCGGATTCTCCATGCCGTCGTCCATGGAGTTGGTCCAGTCCACCCGGTACTCACCCTCGTAGTCGACGCCGATCTGACAGCCGTCGGCAAGTGCAACCCGGCAGGCGTCGGCCACTGAGCCGGCTCCCATCAGGGTCCCGCGGCTGCCGGTCGTCTGTCCGGCACCCAGTTCACGGGTGGTGTCAACGACCACCTCGACCAGGGCGGGGTCGATGCCCAGTTCCTCGACTGCGACCTGAATGGCCACGGTGTGGGCCCCCTGCCCCATCTCCGTCCAGCAGTGTCTCACCTCGACACCGCCGTCCTCCGTGAACCTGACCACCGCCCGTGCGATCTCCTTGAAGCCGTTGCCGAGACCGGAGTTCTTGAGCCCCAGGCCGAGACCGACGGGCCTCCCCGCCTTCACGGCCCCGTCGTAGGCCTCCTTCACCTCGTCGAGGCAGGCCCGGGCACCGAGGGAACCGTCGTCCATCACCTGACCCGGCCCCCAGACGACACCCGGACCAACGATGTTGCGGCTACGCATCTCCCAACCGGAGATTCCCACCTCCTCGGCGAGACGGTCCATCACACCCTCCATGGCGAACTGTGCCTGGTTGGCTCCGAAGCCACGAAATGCTCCACACACCGGGTTGTTGGTACGTACAGCGGTCGCCTCAACGTCAATGTCGGATACCACGTAGGGACCGCTGGCATGCCCGGCGGCACGCTCCAGAACCTTCATGCCCACCGAGGCATAGGGGCCAGAGTCACCGATCATGCGCACCCACAGGGCTGTCAGGTGACCGTCAGCGTCGCAACCGGCGCGGTACGCCATCCGGATCGGATGCCTCTTCGGGTGCATGAGGAGAGACTCCTCACGAGAGAGCGTGCACCTGACCGGCCGGCCGAGAAGGTATGCAGCAAGTGCTGTCTGGGCCTGGTTGGACATGTCCTCCTTGCCTCCGAAGGCGCCCCCGTTGCTGACCAGTTCGACCGTGACCACGTCACTGTCGATGCCGAGCACGGAGGCGATCTGGTTTCGGTCGTCCCACACGCCCTGGCCACCGGACCAGACGTGCAGGCCCCCACCGTCTGTGGGTGCAGCCATGGTGGATTCGGGTTCAACGAAGGCGTGCTCGATGCGCTGGGTCTGGAACACCTCATCCACGACGTATGTGGAACCTTCCAGAGCGGCCTCGACCCTTCCGCGCGAATAGCGGGATACGGAGAGGATGTTCCCGTCGAGGCCCCACACGGCATCGTCGCCTGATGCGGCTGCCTCGACCGGGTCGCTGAAGACCTCCAGAGGGGCGTAGTTGACATTGACCAGTTCGGCCGCCCTGCGGGCGGTCTCCCTGTCGTCGGCGACCACAACGGCAAGGACGTCGCCCAGGTAGGAGGTGCGACCCCCCTCGGGAATGAACACCGGCCAGTCGGTGTGGACGATGCCCACCCGCAGGTCGCCGGGAACGTCGGCGGCGGTGAAGACAGCGTGGACCCCGTCGACTGCCTCTGCAGCCGCGGTGTCGATCCTGACCACATCGGCGCGGGCATGGTCGGAGAGGTGAAGTGCGGCATGCAGGAGACCGTCGGGTGCCATGTCGTCGATGAACGGCCGGTCTCCCATGCTCAACAGGCCTGCCTGATACTTCGTTCCGCTGGTTCCGACACCACCCGGACTGACTGGGACCGGTACCTCGCCGGCTGCCACCGCCTCGACGGCATCGAGGATCTTCACGTATCCGGTGCACCTGCAGAGGTGCCCACCCAGGTGGCGGGCCGCCTCATCCCTCGTTAGGGCATCGCCCTTCTTGTCGATGAGGGCCTTCGCCCGCATCACGATCCCGGGGGTGCAGAACCCGCACTGCAGGGCGCCGTGCGCTGCGAAGGTGTCCGAGAAGCGATCTCGCTCGGCCTGTTCGAGACCCTCGAGGGTTGTGACAGAGGCCCCCTCGGCCTTCTCCATGGACGTCTGGCAGGCAACCCTTGCCTTTCCGTCGAGCAGCACGGTGCAGCAACCGCACTGGCCCGATGGAGAACAGCCGTCCTTGGGCGAGGTGATCCCGAGCTCGTCGCGCAGGGCAGCCAGAAGGTGCGGGTGTCCGGACCCTGCCTCAACGGTGGATCCGTTCAGGACGAAGGTTGTCATGGGCCTCCGACTCCGTAGTCGCCGCCGAGGGCTGAGTTGACGTCGTCTGGCACCTCGACGCCGGCCTGTCCGGTGATGCGCCCGTAGACCTCGGGCCTGCGGTAGTAGCCGAAGTTGAACAACGTGTCCTTGTAATTGGAGCACATGTCGAGGTCGCATTCGGCGACGACCAGCTCATCGCCGTCGGTGGAGCAGAGGGCCCGCACCTCGCCCGATGGGGCAATGATCGAACTTTCGCCGAGCAGGAGGCACCCCTCCTCTTCACCGGCCTTGGCCACACCCACAACCCACATTCCGTTCTGGTAGGCACCGGACTGAAGCACGAGGCCGTTGTGGAACCCCTGGAGCACATCCTGGCTCGGATCCGGGGGGTAGTGGACGGGCGTGTTGTAGCCGATGAGAGCCAACTCGCAGCCCTGCAGGCCCAGCACCCTGTAGGTCTCGGGCCAGCGACGGTCGTTGCAGATGGCCATACCGACAACTCCGCCGAAGGCGCCGAACACGCTGAACCCGTCGCCGGGCTCGAAGTAGTAGCGCTCCAGGTGCTGGAATTCACGCCAGGGTTCGTGCTCATGGTGGCCCGGCAGGTGAACCTTGCGGTAGCGACCGGCCAGCGAACCGTCACGCTCGACCAGGATGGCCGTGTTGTAGTGGTGGCCGCCGGTTGTCAACTCTGCGTAGCCGAGGTGGAAGCCGACACCCAGGCGTGCGGCCTCGTCGAAGAGCGGCTTCGTGTCGGGCCCAGGCATCTCCGTCTCAAAGAAGTTGTCAAACTCTGCCCGGTCATCCACCCACCAGCGGGGGAAGAATGTCGTGAGTGCCAGTTCCGGGAACACGACGAGGTCACAGCCTGCGTCTGCCCCCTGGCGCAACAGGGCGATGAGTCGCTCAACCACATCGGCACGGGAGTCGGCCCGCTGGATGGGTCCGGTCTGCGCGGCTCCCACTGTGAGAATTCGGCTCATCTGGTCTCTCCCTCCACGGGGGCGACGTCTTCCAGTGCATCACCGTCAAGCGCCAGCAGTGTCTGCAGCAAGACATTGACACCCGCTGCCAGGTCTGCCGGGTCGGTGTGCTCGGCGGGGTTGTGGCTTATGCCGTCCCTGCTGGGCACGAACACCATCCCTGTAGGGCAGACGCGCGCCATCATCTGGGCATCGTGGCCGGCACCTGAGGGCATCTCCGAGACAGCGTGCCCCAGGCTCGCTGCAGTTCTGGCAACGGTCTCGACCACGGATCCGTTGAACGCCACCGGCTCGAACCGTGCGAGGGTTCGGGCCTCGATCATGACGCCCTCGGCTTCGGCGATTCCGTCCACGAATGCGGCGAGGTCGACCTCGGCTTCTGCCAGGAGTGCCTCGTCGGTGTTGCGCAGGTCGACTGTGAGGACGGCGGAACCGGCAACGACGTTCACGAGGTCTGGCACAAGGTCCAGCCGCCCGACAGTTGCGACCTGCCTGCCGCCCATCCTGGTGGCCATGTCGCGAACGTGGACCGCAATGGCTGCTGCCGCCCAGCCGGCGTCGTGGCGCAGGTCCATGGGCGTGGTCCCGGCATGGTTGGCCTGGCCCGTGATTGTGAACTCTGTCCACGAGATGCCCTGAACTCCTGTGACGGCCCCGATCGTGTGGCCTCCGGCCTCGAGCACGGGGCCCTGCTCAATGTGGAGTTCCACGAATGCGTGCGGGGTGGGGCCCGGGCAGGGTTGGGGGCCCCTGTAGCCGATGCGGTCAAGTTCGTCTCCCACGACGGTGCCGTCAATTCCCTCGATGTCGAGGGCCTCCTCGAGGGCCAGGCCACCCACATAGACGAGGCTTCCGAGCATGTCCGGTGGGAACCTGGCTCCCTCCTCGTCGGTGAAGAAGGCCACGGCAATCGGATGCTCTGTCTCGACACCTGCATCTATGAGTGTCTCGATCACCTCGAGGCCTGCCAGAACCCCGAGGTTCCCGTCATAGCGTCCGCCTGAGCGCACCGTGTCTATGTGGCTTCCTGTCATTACGACAGGGCCATCGGTCCGACCCGGACGGGTGGCAACCACGTTGCCGATTCCGTCGATGCGGACGTCAAGGCCCAGATCGCGCATCCAGGTGGTGACAAGGTCACGTCCCTCGCGGTCCTCGTCGGTGAGGGCCAGCCTGCTTGAACCTCCACCGTCGATGGGACCGATAGTGGCCAGTTCGGCGAGTCGCCGCATCAGGCGGTCGCCGTCGATGCGCAGGTGGCTGTCGGGACCGTTCATGCTGCACCTTCCGGGAACACGATGTCTGTTGGCCTTACCGGCACCCTCGGCAGGTCCAGGCCGGTGGCATTGCGAATGGCGGCCGCCACCGCAGCCGTGGACGAGATGGAGGGTGGCTCCCCAATGCCCTTTGCACCAAAGGGTGCGCCCGGTTCAGCCTCCTCGATCAGGGCGGCAATCTCGACGGGCGGCATGTCGAGTGCCGTCGGAACCAGATAGTCGGTGAACGAGGCGTTACGGATCCGACCCCCCTGGACCAGAACCTCCTCCATTACCGCCAGACCGACACCCTGGGCTGCACCGCCCTCGAGTTGACCGACGGTCTGGAGGGGGTTGAGCACCCGGCCCACGTCCTGGGAGGTGGTCAACTCGACAACCTTGACGAGGCCCAACTCAACGTCGACATCAACGATGGCGCGGTGGGCCGAGAAGGCGAACGAGACGTGTGCGTCCCCCTGACCGTTCTCATCGAGGGGCAGCGTGGGTGCGTGGCGAAACACCACGGACGCCTCGATGGGCTCGGCCGTGGCCTCGACCAGATCGATCTCCAGTCCACCGGCCATGGAAACGACCCTTCCGTCGGCAACGACCAGGTCGTCGGCGTCGACACCGTGCTTCACGGCGAGGCGTTCAAGCAACTGAACACGTACCTGTCCGCAGGCCTCCTGGATCGCACCACCCGACATCCAGGTCTGCCGGCTGGCCGATGTGGAGCCGGCAGATCCGATTCCGACCGTGGATGCCGGGAGAAGTACGACATCATCCACACCCAGCACCTCACGGGTGATCTGCTGGGCGAGCGTCACGAACCCCTGGCCAACCTCGGCGCAGGCGCTTGTGATCGTGGCCACCCCGTCTGCCAGATGACAGGAGGCCTCGCTGAAGTCGTCGAATCCCTCTGAGAACAAAATGTTCTTGAAGCCGACGGCGAAGGCCTCGCCCCGTACCACGTGCTCGGGATCAGCCGTTCGGCCGGCGCCGCCCGGGAGTTCCATCGGGTCGACTGCCATCGAGGCGCCCGAGGGGTGGTCGGCGCAGGTCCTGATGACCTCGGCAACGGGTGCGGTTCCGGTGATCGTCTGGCCGGTGAGGAGTTCATCACCGGGAGCCAGGGCATTGTGGAGGCGCAACTCCACCGGGTCCATACCAAGAGCGTCGGCCAGGCGGTCCATCTGGGCCTCGTGGGCAAAGCAGGTCTGGACGGCCCCGAAGCCGCGCATCGCCCCACACGGTGGGTTGTTGGTCCGCACAACGGCGCCGTCGATGTGGGCGCTGGGAACCCTGTAGGGACCGGCGGCGAAGCAGGCTGCGTTTGCGATGACGGCGCCGCTTGATGAGGCGTAGGCACCACCATCGAGAACCAGGCGGGACTCGACCCGGACAATGCTGCCGTCACGGTCGGCGTGGTGCCGAAACCACATCCGTGCCGGATGCCTGTGCACGTGACCATGGAAGGACTCCTCGCGTGAGTAGACCATCTTCACGGGCCTGCGGGTGTGGAGGGCCAGCATGCAGAGGTGGACGTGGAGGCTGAGGTCCTCGCGGGCTCCGAAGGCTCCGCCGACCCCCGAGAGGGTGAGCCGCACCAGGGCGGGATCCAGGCCCAGGCAGTCGGCCACCTGGTCCCGGTCGGAGTGGAGCCACTGCGTTGCCACGTAGAGGTCGATGCCACCGTCCTCTGCCGGTACCGCCATACCGGACTCGGGCCCCAGGAACGCCTGGTCCTGCATTCCCACCTCGTAGGTGCCCTCGACCTGGACCTCGCCGCGGACATCTTGATCACCGTGGATGAGGTTGATACGTCGAACCAGGTTTCCGTCGGGGTGGATGGGATCGGCCCGTTCTGCGAGGTCGGGGTCCACGAGGGGGTCCAGGGGCTCGTAGTCGACCGCTATGGCATCTACAGCCATTCGCACGGCTTCGGGGCTGTCGGCTGCCACGATGGCCACGGGTTCGCCCTCGTAGCGGACCACATCGGGCGCCAGCACCGGCTGGTCCCTGTGCTCGAGGCCGTAGACGAGCGAGCCCGGAACGTCCTCGTGGGTAAGCACGGCGTGCACACCGGTGACGGCCACTGCGGCGGATATGTCCACCGACCTGATCCGGGCCGATGGGTGCGGTGAGCGGAGAGTTCCACCCCAAAGCATCCGGTCGTGGTGGAGGTCCGAGGAGAAGGCGAAGGTTCCCGCCACCTTGGGCACACCATCGGGCCGGGGGGTGTCCTCGCCGATGCGTGGGGCGGCAGTTCGCTTCGAGATTGCCAGGTCTGTCATGTCGACCCTCCCCGCCGGGTAGCGGCCAGGTGGACCGCTTCGAGCACGCGGCCGTAGCCCGTGCATCGACAGAGATTGCCGCTGATGGCCTCCCGCACGGCCAGGTCACTCGGGTCGGGGTCCGACTCGAGTAGGGATCCGATGGACACGATCAGGCCCGGCGTACAGAAGCCGCACTGCACCGCTCCGGCGTCGACGAACGCCTCCTGGACGTGGCTGAGGCCGTCATCTCCGGAGATCCCCTCGATGGTCGTGATCTTCCTTCCGGCAGCAGTGGAGGCCAACACCAGGCAGGAACACACTGTCTGTCCGTCGACGAGGACCGTGCAGGATCCGCACTCACCCTCCTCACAGGCGTTCTTGGACCCTGGCAGCCCTAGCCGTTCGCGCAGCACCCGAAGGAGGCTCTCTCCGGGGTGGGCATCGGCAACCTCGTGGCTCTGGCCGTTCACCTCCAGAACGAACGGGTCCGTGCTCATGAAGGCGACACCCGGTTCAGGACCCTCGTGAGGGATCGTTGTGCGAGGATCCGCACGGCGTGGCGACGGTAGGCGGCGGAGCCACGGTGGTCGTCGATCGGGCTTGCTGAGCTGGCGACCAGCTCAGCGAACTCCCTGACCACTTCCAGCCTGGGCGGTACGCCGTTGTCCCAGTCGAGATGGCCGCTCACATGGTCCTCGGCCTGTGTGGCCCGAAGTGGCGTCGGAGCTACAGACCCCAGGCCCACCCTGATCCTGCGGGCGCTGCGGTCCACAAGCAGGGCCAGGGATGCAACCGAGATGACCATGGCGTTACGCGGCCCGACCTTGCAGAACTCCTGGGGGCCGTCCAGTACCGGAACCCTGACGGCCTCGATCAACTCTCCGGGCATCAGGCAGGTCGCCTTGACACCGGTGATGAACTCGGTGACGGGCACCTCGCGGCTGGCTTCGGTCGAACGCAGTTCCAGCACGGCGTCGAGGGCGGCCAGCACGGGAATGCTGTCACCGGCGGGCGAGGCGGTTGCGATGTTTCCACCGAGGGTTGCGGCGTTGCGGATCTGTGGGGAGCCGACGGTGCGGGCGGCCTGGGCCAACGCCGGCACCAGCGCCGCAATCTCAGGTTCACAGATCTCGGCAAAGGTGACACCGGCGCCGAATCGCAATTCGTCTCCTGTGAGATGCCAGTCGGCGAGTTCGGGAATCCGGTCGAGGGCGACCACGTTTTCGACGCATCGACTGCCCCGGTTGACCTCGACCATGAGGTCGGTTCCGCCGGCAACGATGACCGAGTTGGGTTCTGCGGCCAGGGCAGCGCAGGCATCTTCGAGGGAGGTAGCAATGGTCACCGACACTCCGCCATGCTGTCGTCCGTTCAACATTTTGTCAACGCCATAGCTCGGGCTAACGTGGCTGTGTGTCAAGTCCGGTACATCCCCTCCTTGCAGCCATGGCCCCGGTCGCTGAGGCTCTAGGTGCACAACTGCTCGGACCCGACCAGCTCACCGATGCCGACCTGTCGCTGGTCTGGGAGAACGAGGTGGTTGGTGGCCTGCGCAGGCCTGACCTGCACAACGCCCTCGACGTCCTGATAACCGCCGCAGAAACCGACCTCGGGGTCAGCCGCAGGGACATGGACCGCACCCAGAAGCAGGCCGCTGTGACCCTCCTGAACGAATGGGGGGCCTTCACCCTCCGAAGATCCGTCGAAGACGTGGCCGATGCCCTGGGCGTGAGCCGTTTCACCGTCTACAACTACCTTGAGAGGGCTGACGCTACGTGAGCGACGCAATCGGGAGGCAGGCTCCCAACCGGACCGAGGGAAGTCGATCAGATCCCTAGGGGAATGCTCAAGCCGCCTTCGGGCGGATCATTTGAGCCACGTCGCTCAACAGTTCCCGACTGGCTTCGAGGGCAGGCGAGATGATGTTGATCAAGAAACAGTCCTCCAACCGAGCACTCCAGGTGGGTAACGAAACTTGGTAGGTCTTCAGTGATGTTGGAGAAGTCTGTGACATTGCTCATGGGGGATGACGGTAGGACTGGTAGGAGTGCAACCAACCGTGACTACCATCATTTCCCATGGTCGAAGATACGGCTAACGGCAACCACAGGACCACCCTGCCCGATGCGGTGGGCCTCGCCGAGGCGATCCGTGTAGGCGAGATGTCACCTGTAGAGGCGGTGCAGGGTGCCATTGACCGGATCGAAGCCCTCGACGGGCAACTCAACGCGGTCATCCACCGGCAATTCGAACAGGCCCTTGAGGTGGCTGACTCCCCCGACCTGCCCGACGGGCCGTTCAGGGGGGTACCGATGTTGATCAAGGACCTGTGGGCTGAGGAGGCGGGCCAGCCCCACCACGCGGGGATGAAGGGTCTCCGGGATGCTGGGCTGGTCGCCAGCCGCGACAACAACTTGGTGATCCGCTACAAGGAGGCCGGCTTCATAATCGTGGGGCGCACCAACACTCCCGAACTTGGCTTGGTGGCTACGACTGAACCAGCCGCTTACGGGCCCAGCCGGAATCCATGGAACACCGACTTCGGTACGGGTGGCTCCTCGGGGGGATCGGCTGCTGCCGTGGCGTCGGGCATGGTTCCCGCTGCCAATGCAAGCGACGGGGGTGGTTCCATCCGTATCCCTGCAGCCATGTGTGGCCTGGTGGGCCTCAAGCCATCACGAGGAAGAATCTCGATGGGACCTCTCAAGGATGAATGGGGCGTGTCGGTTCAACACGTGGTGTGTAACACGATGCGAGACTGTGCCGGGATCCTGGACGTCACGGCGATCCCGTTTCTGGGTGATGGCGTGGTGGCCCCTGACCATGGTCGCCCCTATGCGGACAGGGTGGGTGAAGACCCGGGCCGCCTCCGGGTCGGCTTGCTCACCGAGAGTCTACGGACAGGAGTCCATCCCGACTGCGCGGAATCAGCCCGCAGGAGTGCTGACCTCCTTGAGGCCTTGGGCCACGACCTGATCGACTCCTACCCAGCGGCCCTTGACGGCCTTGAGGAACTCGGTTGGGCATTCAACGTGAACTGGGCGGTCAACGCGGTGCTGAGCCTCGAACTCCTCGGCGATCGCCTGGGGCGATCCATCACCGAGGAAGACGTTGAACCGGGAACTTGGCTGCTGGCTCAACTGGGGACAGACCAATCGGCAACTGACTACGCGAAGGCACAGTCGGTCATGGCCACCTTTCGGAGGAACATGGCCACCTGGTGGGAGGAGGGCTTCGACCTACTTGTCACCCCCACAACGGCCCAACCACCGCCCAAGATTGGAGAGTTGACCCCCACCCACGAGGATCCACTACGCGCGTCACACCGGTCCTTGCCTTACGCCACCTTCACCTCACCATTCAACACGACCGGCCAGCCAGCCATCTCACTGCCGATGGGCTCGTCGGAGGGCCTACCCGTTGGCACCCAGTTGGTGGCTGGCTATGGCCGCGAGGACATCCTCATCTCCGTCGGATCACAGTTGGAGGCCGAGGCACGGTGGTCAAGAGAGAGATCTCCGATCCACGCCTGATCGCCAATCCTCAAGCGTCGAGAACCTGATGGGCCGCATCCTCGACCGAGACCACCGGCGGCTCAGTCGACCAGGGGAAGTTGATCCACTTGTCGGTGTGACACCACACGTACTCGCAGTCCACCACTGACTGGGGCTTTTGGTAGAGGACTGCCGAGCGAACCTCGCCGACCTTTGCCAGCGCAGTCTCCCGCACCAGGTTCAGGGTGTGACCCGTGTCGGCCACGTCGTCGGTGATCAGGATCTTTGCATCACCCAGGTCGACCCAGTCGACATACGGGGGCAACACGACCGGGATGTCGAGCCTCTCGTCGACCCCCGTGTAGTACTCGATGTTCATCACGTAGAGGTTCTTGACCGCCAGGGCGTATCCGAGGGACCCGGCCACGAACAAGCCGCCCCGGGCGATCGACAGGATCATGTCGGGCCGGTAACCGTCATCGGCAACCAGATGCGCCAACTCCCGCACGGCCACCCCGTACCGGGGCCAGTCCATCTCCTCGCGTCCGGCCACCCTCGTCTCCCATCTCCGTGGTGTCCGGGCACGCTAGCGGGTCCGGAGGGTTGGCAATCAGTCGTAGGTCGCCGCTATCCGCCAAGAGCCTCCCTCCAGAACCAGGAGGCGGGCCAGGCCGTCGTCGGACACCACCTGCAGGCTGACCCTGTGGCTGCGACGGAGCGGGTCCCACCACCGCTCATCGACCGGCCAGGGACCCGCCCAGGAGATCACCCCGCCCCCTGCTCCGCCCCCCTGACACACCCGGGCCGGTTCCGCCGAAACCACCCCCCGGCCATCGACAACCACCGGGTGGCCGTCGGCATCCACGACCTCCACGACGACTGGCTCCGGGTGCACCGCTGCAGGAGCAGGTGATGGAAGCACCCCCGGCCAGGGCGGGTCGTCTGAAGGTGGGGACACCGGCCCGATGGCTCCACCTGCCGATCCGTCAACAGGCCCCTCCGGAAACGGAACCAGGGTGAACTGCCCGGCCGGATCCCGCCCACCCCTCCACTCGGGCACCCCCACCGACCCGGGACCCAGCATGACGGCCACCCTGGACAGGGCCCTGCCCGCTCGTTCATCGGCCGCAGTGACCCCACCCCAGAACCCGACCTGGTGACTTCCGGCATGCACCACCTCCTCGGGGGTCAGGTCCAGACGCACCAGACCCGACGTGGGACGAACAGATGGTGGGCCGTGCAGCCATCCCTCGAGTTGCCAGCGAACCCGATCAGCCATGGCCCCGGCCCCAATGGCCCCCTCGTCACGCCACCTGCGGGCCAGCCGCTCACCGTGCCCGGTCTCGGCCTCGACGACCACACAGGTGCACGCCAGTCCCTGCCGGGCCAACCCATCGTGGAGTGACCCTGCCAACGAGCGGGCGGCAAAGGCCACCTGCTCGATCCGATCCACCGGTGGGTCCATGTCCATACCGACGGCCATGTCGGGCTGCTGGGCCACCATGTGGAGTTGACGGCTGTCGAGACCTGATGCCAGGAGTTGGGCAGCCATGCCCTCGGATCCGAATCGGGCTACCACGTCCTGCACCGGCAGGGCCGCCAAAGCTCCCAGGGTCGTGAGGCCAAGCCGTACCAGCACGTCGGCCAGGTCGGGGCGCTCCAGGACCGACACCGGAAGGGGAGCCAGGAAGGCCGGGGTTCCACCGGAAGGCACCACGACCATCTCCCCCATTGCAGATCGTGATGCCAGACCGGCGGCGAACGGACCATCGGCCACGCCTATACGACAACCCGGGTGGGTACCGGTTCCCAGCGTGTCATCAAGGGCCCTTTGCACCGTGGCGGCGGTGCTGCCCACCAGCGCCTCCTCACCACCGAAGAGTCGAACAGGACCCCGGACGGCGAAGGCACAGGTTCCCGGGTGTTGCACCTCGACCCACGGGGTGATGTTTGACAGTGCCACCACCACCGCCTCGAAACGACGGGCCTCGATCACCTCATCGCGCTCTAGGACCACCGCTTCAGGGCAGCGGGCCTGAGCACCGCGCCGACGCTGCCCCACCACCACCCCTGCAGACCGGGCAGTGACCGAGGCCGCCGCGACCCGGCCCGAGGCCAGGACCATCGCCGGATCCGACGGAGCCACCCCCAGGGCGGTGAGTGGCCAGTCGAGGCAGCAGACAACCAGGGTTCGAACCGGTTCCGTCACCCGCCGCCCAGTAACTCTGGGGCTGTCGGGCTTCCATCCGGGGAGGGCAGCATCATGACCACGCGGCGCTCCCGGGCAGCCGCCCTCCGGCCCGTGGCAACAACCTCGGCCCGCCTGAGGCGCAGGCGTCCATGGCCGCTCCCGTGGCCCTCCCACGAACCGTCGACAACCGTCAGCGTCAGGTCGAAGCGGTCAGGCCAGGGACCGTCACCGATCCGTATCAGTACAGATCCCCGTTCACGGACACGGGCCATCAGGCGCCTGACGGTTTCGGCACCCACACGGTGGTGTGGTGCAACCACCACCAGGTCAAGAGAGCCAACCAGGGTCCCGACCACGTCGCCCCATGCGGAAGGTTCAGGCGGTGACACGAGCGCCAGGCGTTCAAGGGCCACCCCGACCTCGCCAGCCGCCACCAGCCCAAGGTCGGGGTCGCCCACGACGGCCGCCCACGAACCCGCCGATGTCGCCCCGGCCATGAGGGCCATGGCCAGGGAACGGGCCCCGGGGCCGGAGACCCCGAGGCTGCTACCGCGCCTCAGGCCATCGGGAACCAGACCGGCCAGGGCAGGAAGGACCGGCAGCATGCGCTCCACCGCCAGGGTCGTTGGACTGGCATGCCGGGCGGCCTCAACCAGCGTGGGCACCGGGCGGAGGGTGACAGCCGGCGGAGCCGAATGGTCCTCAGGGGGCAGGTCGTCGAACGGCTCAGGTTCAGCGAGGAGAGAGGAGGGCAGGGCCACGCCCCAGTATCGAACATATGTTCGATTATTGCAAGTGCGTGGAGTTGAGAGGCTCAGCCTGCTATCAGGACCAGAGCGAAGACCGTGTAGGCAATCATCACCCCCAGCATCGGATACTGGCTACGCAGGGCAACCGCTGGCCTCCACTCCTCCACCGCCCGGTCGTGGGCTACCACCACGGCAACCAAGTGACCAACCACGATCGACCCCAACTGCACCCACCCCACAGCCGCGGTCGAGATAAGGGTCCAGTTGACGGCGTTGTCCACGGTTCCGAACAGGTCCCAGCCCCTACCCAGCGGGTCCGAAGCCTGGGCAACGAAGGCCTGACCCTCGAGCAACAACAGGGAGAAGTAGTGCGCCAGGTCGTAGCCGACGAGGATCGGAATGAGCGAGGTTCCGAACCTGGTAGCAAAACCCGGATCGCCCGTGATGCGCCCACCTGACCTGCAGGCCAGGTGGTAGGCGAGGCCCACCAGCGCTACAACCCACACCAGACCCACCGTGCTCACCACAGTCGCCTCCCAGTTGGCTCGACCAGCCATGAGGTCGCCCCAGACGCGGGTACGCGAGAAGCCATCAAAGGCAGTGCCACCCAGCGCAGCCAGGAGCACTGCCAACAAGGACGACGAAGGAGCAGTCTCGGCCACGCCGACAAACGGTGGCCTCACGTACAGTCGACCAGACCCGTCCCAACGGACCGGGGAGAGCGAGGCAAGGGCGTCAAAGAGCACCCCGAAACCTTCAGCCCTGCGGACCTCCTCCCAGCCCCACCGGCGCGACATCAACATGAGGCCAACCGTGTAGGCCAGCCCGAACCAGCCGATGACCCGGGGGCTGGCACCGTCGTGATAGGCCAACTCCAGCCAGTGGAAGATGCTTACCGGTACGAGCGCTGCCCAGCCCGAGGTGAGCCAACCCGGCGCCTCACGGCCGGAAGAACCGCTGACCAACCGACCCAGTGCCTCCCAGGGGCTGACCGCCCTCCACACCGGACCCAAAAGCACCGAGGCCACTGGAACCCCAACCCAGAAGATCACGTAGACCGACACCGGGGAGGCGTTTGAGACCGCGTCATCAGCCCCGACCAGACCCGCTGCCAACACCACCAGGAACACGACCAGAACCACCGCCCTGAACACCCCCACCAGGAAGCGAACGGCCCCTTCGACCGAGGACCCCACTCTGAGCCCCGCCGACATGCTCCTCAGGCGGGGATGGTGCCAGAGCAGGCCCAGGGCGGCGAAGGAAAGCACGAGAGCCACGGCCGCACCCCATGCCGCCTGCCACTCAGGAACAGGCAGGTCGCTTCGACCTCCGACACCGTGGGCCAACACCGTGGAGAACATCACGAGACAGTGAGCTCAAAGAGCTTGAACCCAGCTCCGTGCAACTCGCCCTCGAAGACCCCGGCTATGTCAACCTCTACCAGCAGGACCGCTGGCATGCCCTCATGCACAGGCACCTTCAGGTCGTACACATGCAGATGCACGTCGTCGGCAACGTTGCTTCTCACAGTGATCTCCACCAGGTCACCGACGGAGGCCTCGAATCGGTATATCCCACCGGCAACCTTTCCACCCTCGACGTCTACCTCGAACCGGACATCGGGCTGGACCGCTGGCTTGCCCCCCGTGACCTCCACCATGGCCATGGCGCCGATGGCACTCCCGTCAACGTGGTAGTCCCTGTGGTCGTTTGACGAGAGCGTGACCATGACCGTGTGGCTACCGTCGGTCAGGCCCGTTACGTGGTAGTTGGTCTCGGCAATCATTGCCACGGACGCGCCGTCGACGGCTACATGTACGTGACCCTGTCCGAGACGATGGTCAGCAGGTGGATTGGCTGGTACCAACTCCAGGCCCAGGACTCCTATGTCCAACATGATCCCACCCAATCCGTCGGCTTCGGCAACGAGCGACACCCCGGGTCGAGATGACAGGTCGGTTAGGTCGATGGGCATTCCATGCTGGTGGCTGCCGTGGCCATGGTCGCCCATGTCTTTGTCGGACACCTCATGGTCCGCCATCTCCATGGTCGCCATCACCCCGGCCATGGTCGTGGCCGGCTCGATCAGCTCCTCTTCTACTCCTGTGGCATCAGATCCACATGCGGTCAGGGCTGTAGCAAGTGCCAGCAGCACGACCGCGTACTTACGCGGTTTCATCGGTGGCTCCTCTTGTCGGTTGTCGTCTGGAACGTGTGTCAGACAACAACCGGAGGGCCGCGACGCCCGACCGAAAGCACGACGGGTACCACGACAATTGTGGCCCTGGCCGGCAGCCGTGGTTCCGCTGAAGATTCCGTTCCAGGCCGGTGAAGGACATAGAGGAACTCAACAAGAACAGAGCCAGCTTTCACCAACCAGACGAGAAGCGCCGCCACGGGCACCTGGAGAGCCAGCCCCAGGAAGATCGCGGGCTCCCCAAGCAGTTCCGCCAGGCTGACACCGCCGGCCAGGAACTCAATGGCTTCCTGGACGGAGAACACAAGGGCCTGAACCGCCGCCAACCTGAGGATGCCCGGCCTCGTGTCGGAACCGGCGGCACGCACCCCGGCGACTGCCAGCCACACCAGCACAACCACACCTGCGAGGCCCACCAGTGGACCAGTCACGGGCAGGTAGCCGTGCGACCTGCCCACATTCAGCGTGATTGAGTCGGGGTGGGTCCACAGGTAGGCGATCGAATGAGCCATCAGCGCGCCGGGCAGCGCAAGCAGGAGGGTCGCGAGGCGACGGAGACCGGTCACGGCTCCCAACCTACCGATCATGGTGACCCTGCCAACCGGGACGAAGGCCACGTAGCGTGCTGTCGTATCCATGCGTGCATGGCGATCCCCGATGCGACCCCGGCATTGATGGACCTGGTTGAACCGAACTGGGAGATGGAACACACCATCGACACGGCATCCCTCGCCGCATCGGAGAGACCGGGTCCCTCCTGACCGAAGAGAAGCACGCACCGCTCAGGCAGGTCGACCCCCTCAATGGGAACCGAACCGGGAAGGTTGTCGATGCCGATGAGCGGCAGGCCCTCCCCCGCCACCCACTCGAGCAGGTCCCCGATGTCGGGATGGTGGAAGACGTGCTGGTAGCGGTCGGTGACCATCGCCCCACGACGGTTCCAGCGGCGCCTACCGACTATGTGGACCCCCGAGACGAGGAAGGCGTTGGCGTTGCGCACCACCGTCCCAATGTTCATGTCGTGTTCCCAGTTCTCGATCGCCACGTGGAACGGATGCCTCCGGCTATCCAGGTCGGCCACGATGGCATCAACGGTCCAGTAGCGGTACCTGTCGACGACGTTCCTGCGGTCACCGACTGCCAGGAGTTCCGGATCCAGGCGGTCGTCGTCGGGCCAGGGTTCGGGGTGAGGGCCGACACCGACCTCGTCCATGGGATCTCTCTGAATTCCCTAGTCGGCGATTGCCTGATTGACCAGGGTCCGCAGGTCCCAGCGCAGGGAGATGTGGGTGCCTGATGGAACCAGTTGCGTAAGGAATACGGCGCTTATCTCCTCGACCGGGTCCACCCAGAAGGCGGTGCTGGCCAGACCACCCCAGGAACACTCACCCTCGGTGGCGTGGACGCGCCCGGCGACCGCGTCGTCCACGACGGCGAAGCCCAGGCCGAAGCCGACACCGTCGAAGAACCCCTCGTGGTAGAGAGGATCGCCGTACGCCGTGAGGTCGACACCACCGGGAAGGTGGTTGCGCATCATCAGGTCAAGCGTGCGTGGGCCGATGATGCGGCCACCGTCGGACATCCCGCCGGCAAGGAGCATCTGGCAGAACCGGTGGTAGTCGGCCATAGTTGAGACGAGGCCGCCGCCTCCGCTGCTCCAACCGGGCGAGCGGAAGGCACTGGTAGCCGGCGCGTCGAGCAGTTCCGGGGCGAGGGCCCCGGGATTAGGTGCGTAGCAGGCAGCGAAGCGGTCGATGTTCCCGTCTGCGACTCCGAAAGACGTGTCCGGCATGCCGACCGGATCCAGGATGTTGCACTGCAGGTAGTCAGCAAGGGACATGCCGGACACGACCTCTACGACCCTGCCAAGCACGTCGGTGGCCATGGAGTACGACCAGCGCGACCCGGGCTGGTGGCGTAGCGGTAGGCCGGCGAGGGATTCGATCACCGTTTCGAGGCCACCTGAGAAGTTGAGGACGTCCATGCCGGAGTTTCGGTAGATCTCATCGACCGTGTGCTGCTGGAGGAACGAGTAGGTGAGGCCGGCGGTGTGTGTCAGGAGATGGGCGATGGTTATCGGTCGCTCGGCCGGAACGGTCTCAGGATCGTCAGCCGTACCCCCGACGAATACCTCCATGCTTCCAAACGATGGCAGAAACCTGGACAAGGGGTCCCTGAGGCGCAACTTCCCGGCCTCGGCCAACTGCATGACCGCAACCGAGGTGATCGGCTTGGTCATGGAGTAGAAGCGCCAGAGGGTGTCGTCGGCCACCGGGGTGCCAGCCTCCCGGTCTGCGAAGCCTGCCATGGACCGCAGGGCGACCTTTCCCCGCCTTGCGACGAGCACGTCGGTTCCGACCATCAGGTCATCGTCCACAAAGCGTCGTGCGAATGCCTCCACCCTGTCGAGTCGATCCGGATCGAAACCCAGTTCGGCAGGCGGGGTGACGGTGATCTGGGTCATGGGTTGCCCCTCTGGTGGTGTGGCCGTAACGGCGGACCAGCCGGCTGGTTCAGCCGGCGTCGCCTGTCAACTCCTCGTCGCTCGGCACCTCTACGCCCTCTACGTAATAGGTGTAGAGGCTGGCGATCACGTCTGCGATCCCGTCGCCATCCGAGCCAGCGGAAGGGTCGGCCAACTCGACTGTTACGACATTGGCGTTCATGTGGAGCCGGGAGATTCCGCCGCGCTCGAACAGGCGTCGGGCCAGTTCGTGTGCAGGCTCATCACCAGAGATCTCCTGGTCTGCAGTGAAGCGCTCGTGGCCCATCCCGGTGAGGCTGCGGTTCATCTCGAACCTCAGCACCCCGGTCCTGGAGGAGGGCCTTTCGACGACGGTTATCGGTTGTCCCATGGCGGCGACAGGCTAGCGGTCGTCGACCGTGCGACCGTTGTCGGCGTTGACGGCGTGGCCGAGTTCCTGGTCCAACTTGTAGAGGGGCGCCGCTACCGCAATCGACACCAGGGCCAGGACCGAGTGAACCGCCTTGAACGCCGCGCCGTGGTCGGCGAACAGGATCCCGGTGCCACGCACAGCCCAGAACGTGATCGTCCAGATGCAGAACACCGCCACAAGGCGTGTCGACCCGATGCTCCGCCAGCGCCCGCCGAGGGCCGACACCGAGAGCAGCGCGAAGCCCAGGAATACGACTGCAAGCAGGATCCGCCAGATGCGACCCGACGAGGTGAGTTGGTCGTCGGCGATGAGGTTTCGGGTCCTGCCGACCCACACCACCGCAGTCCATGCGACGAGAACCCAGAGAAGACCCCTCACCTTCTTCACGGCAGGAGACGCTAGCCACGCTACGGCGGGATCAAACATGGACACCGGTTGGGGTAGCCCTCAGTCGAAGAGTTGTGGGTGGGATCCGGCGGGCCGTCGGCGCGGTTCACCCAGAGCTGGAAGGCCGTCCATGAACGACCATGACCGGCGATGGAAGCTCGTTGCACCCCGATCCATGAGCGCCGACCGGTGGGCCGGATTCGGGTAACCCTTCCCCTCGGCGAACCCGTAGCCGGGGAACAGGCCGTCGGCCTCCCGCATGAGCCGGTCCCTCGTCACCTTTGCAACAACCGACGCTGCGGCAATCGAGAGCGATGTCGCATCGCCACCGACAATGGTCTCTGCTATCCCGCCGCCGACGAAGTCCCACCTGCCGTCCAGCAGCACCCTGTCGGGAACCACGCCAAGGCTGTCAAGGGCCCGGCGGGCTGCCAGGCGCTGTGCATCCGACATCCCCAGGTCGTCACACTCGTCGTTGGTTGCGTGACCGACACCCCACGCCTCGGCCCAGGCCGCTACCCGGTCGTAGAGCGCCTCCCTCTCAGGTTCGTTGAGCATCTTGGAATCGCGTACGCCCATGATCCGGCGGGTCCTGTTGGGCGCGACCGCACAGACCGTGAGAGGACCGGCCCACGCCCCCTTCCCGACCTCGTCCATGCCGACCACCACCCCGTGACCCTCCGCCCAGAGGGACCTCTCGACAGACATACCGGGTGCCCTACCCCGAAGCGCCGCTCGCATCCGCCTTCGCCGGGCCATGGGTGGCCAAGGCCTTCCTCAGCCGACCTCGGGACGGGCACGACGGGCCATCAGGTCGACCCAGACCTCGAGGGGTGGCCTGCCATGCTCGAAGACCTCCCTGACCCCGGTGGCTATCGGCACCTCCACACCTGCCGATGCCGCCAGCGAGCAGACGGCACCGGCCGCCGGAACGCCCTCGGCAACCTGGTTCATATCGGCCAGCACCTCGACCGGGTCAAGCCCCCGACCCACCTGCTCCCCGACCCAGCGGTTGCGGCTCTGGGGGCTGATGCATGTGGCGAGCAGGTCGCCCATCCCGGCAAGGCCTGCGAGGGTGCGCGGATCACCACCGAGCGCCTCACCGAGGCGTGTCATCTCGGCCAGCCCCCGGTTGATGAGCGCCGCCCTGGCGTTGTCTCCCGCATCCAGGCCCTCGGCCATGCCGGAGGCAAGGGCGATCACGTTCTTGACTGCACCACCGATCTCGCAGCCCACCAGGTCATCGTTGGTGTAGACGCGGAGGCTGTCTGACGCCAGCAGGCCCTGGAGACGGTGGGTGGTGGCCGTGTCGGTGCTGGCCACCACCATGGCAGCCGACTTGCCGACCAGGATCTCCTTTGCCAGGTTCGGGCCGGTCAGGACCCCCACCGGTCGGTCCGACAACACCTCGGCGACAACCTGGCTCATCCGCAGTCGGGACCCCTGCTCGAAGCCCTTTGCAAGGCTCAGGACCGGCACAACGGGTGCCAGGTGTGCAGCAGCATCGGAAAGGACGGAACGAAAGCCGTGCGTGGGTACGGCAACCAGGACGATGTCGGCTCCGCCGACCGCATTTCCAATATCCGATGTCGCCTGGAGCGAGGGCGCCAGGTCGAAGCCGGACAGGTAGCGGGGGTTGCCCCTTCCCGAGGCAACGTCGGAGGCAAGTTCGGGATCCCGGGCCCACAGAACCGTAGGTACCACCGGAGCCAGCAGGGAGGCGACGGTCGTCCCCCACGAACCGGCGCCGAGGACGGCGACCCTGTCTGCCATGGGGGCCACACTACGCGACGGCCCTACAATCCGGCCCATGCCCGGTCCGGTCGCCGTCCTCATCCCCGTTAAGGCGTTCAACGGCGCCAAGGCACGCCTCGCACCCGTCCTTGACCCGACAGGCCGGGCCAACCTGGCGCGCAGCATGGCCGAGACCGTCATTGCAGCCGCGTCCCCCCTACCTGTGACCGTCGTCTGCGACTGCAACGAGGTCGACGAGTGGGCACGCTCGATGGGAGCCGACGTGGTTCGGGTAACCGAGCCGGGCCTCACCGCTGCCGTGGAGGCCGGGGTCGATGCACTCGCGCTCGCCGGCTTCGGGACGGTCATGGTGGCCCACGGCGACCTGCCCCTGGCAACGGACCTGAGCCACTGCATCGGCTTCGACGGCATCACGCTCGTTCCGGACCGCCACCACGACGGCACACCTGTCGCGGTGGTACCGACAGGTGTCGGGTTCAGGTTCGCCTACGGACCGGGTTCCTTCGCCGCCCACGTCGCCGAGGCGGAGCGACTGGACCTTCCCTGGCGGAGCCTTCCCGATGCGCGCCTCGGCTGGGACGTTGATGAGCCGGCAGACCTGGATCATTCGGTGATCGCCGTCGACCGACAGGTGGCGGGCACAGCATGACCCCGGGATCCACCCCTGCCCGGGCACTCGCCGTAGGCGCCCACCCTGACGACATTGAACTCTTCGCCGGGGCGACGCTGGCCACCTGGGCTGCCTCAGGCTGCGTGGTCCACCACCTGGTCTGCACAGATGGCTCCAGGGGAACCTGGGACCCCGCCGTCGACACAGCAGCGCTCGTAGCCACAAGACAGGAGGAACAACGCCAGGCCGCACGGATCCTGGGAGCCACCGGAGAGGTCGTGTTCCTCGACAAGGTCGACGGCGAACTCGACTCCAGCCGTGAAACCGCCCACGAGGTGGCTGCCTGGATCCGCAGAATCCGACCAGATGTGGTCCTGGGCCACGATCCGTGGCGGCGCTGGCGCCTGCACCCCGACCACAGGGCCGCCGGCTTCCTCGTCACCGATGGCGTGGTGGCCGCCCGTGACCCGCACTTCCTGACCGACCTGGGAGTGGCACACCATCGGCCGGACATGCTGTTGCTGTTCGACACGGAGGAACCGGACCATCCGGTGGAGCTCACCGAGGCTGCGGCCAGCACAAAGGTCGAGGCCGTGCTGGCCCACAGGAGCCAACTTCTCTCAACCATGTCGATCCCCGACGATGACGACGGATCGGCCGAATCTGCCTTCCGGGACCGGACAATGTCCGACCTGGCCGAGATGGGCGGTCGCTTCGGCATGCCACTGGCCGAGGGCTTCCGCAGCGTGGGTGGCCTCTAACCCCGGGTCAGCACCCCACTGCCAATAGATCATCAATCAGGGCCGCCAACTCGACCGGCCGGCTCCCCTGGATGCTGTGACCGGCACCCTCCACGGTTGTGACAACTGCCTGAGGGCAGCGGTTGAGAAACTCCCGGGTATCGGCGTCATCCACCACGCTCCAGGAGCCGGCCAGCCACAGGCGCACCGGACAGGAGACCTGCCCCAACTTGTCCCAGAGTCCATCGAACGCTGAAGAGCCGTCCTCATCGGTCATCTTCCAACCGCGCATCGGGTCCCACCTCCACACCCAGCGCCCATCAGGCAATTCCCGTGCATTGTGGAGAAGACCCCTAACAAGGGACTCCTCGGTCCGGTGCGGGTTGTGTCCGACCGTGTACGCGAGCATCGCCTCGAAGTCATCAAAGTCGTCGGGCCCGGACATGAAGTCGATGATTGACTCGGACTTGTCACGGTCCGTTCCCGGTGTCATGTCCACGATGCCGAGCCTGCGAACCAGATCGGGCCGGTCCGCTGCCAGACACAGGGCGGTAAGCCCACCCAGCGACATGCCCACCACGGCCTCAGCCCCCGGAGCCCACTCCTCTACCGCTTCGGCAACAACCTCGACCATTGCACCCGGTCGGTAGTCATGGTCAGGCCGCCAGTCCGACTGGCCGTGTCCCGGAAGGTCGATCGCCACCAGCGGAATTCCGAGGGCAAGGGCGACTGTGTCCCAGGTGTGGGCGTTCTGGGCTCCTCCGTGCAGCAGCACCAGTTCGGGTGGCGCGGCTCCCCAACGGAGCCCTCTGACGGTCAGCCCATCGGAGCACGACATCGAGCACCGCTCTACGGCCGGCGGACCGGTCCAGTCCAAACCCGCCTCGGCAGCATTGTCGACGAGCATCCGGAACTCGTCGTAACCGGTCACCTCCGACCCCGCCGGCCGGCCCCTCTACCCGCACCGGTTGACGGCTCCCAGCGGAACTTCCTGACTGCGACAAGTGCACCAGCCAGGCCCCACACCCCCATCCGCAGGAGCAGCCAGGGCTTGTACGCCGATGCCTCCTCAAAGGGGTCGAAGGCTGCGAAGAAGGCGTCGGCGAAGGCCTTCAGGGGAAAGACGTCACCCAGCAGGTCCAGCCATGCCGGCGGATCGTTTCGCACGGAGATGAACACGTTGGAGACAAAGGCCACCGGGAGAAGGGTGGCGTTTGCCAGCGCAGGTGCCGACTGTCCTGATGGAGCCATCGCAGCGAGGGCCAGACCCAGAAGGGAGAACGACGCAACGCCGACCACGAAGGTGGCCGCCGCGGGCAACACATTGGCCATCTCCATCTCGATTCCGTATAGCAGGAACCCGACACTCAACATGAGCAGAGCACCCGCGGCGGCGATGACGACACCGGAGCCGACCACGCCAGCCATATAGATCCACCTGGGGAGCGGGGTGCCCCTGATCCGCTTCAGGACCCCCTCGTCGCGGTAGATCGCCACACCGATCCCGATGTTGGTGTAGGTGGCCGATACAGCGGCAAACACCGCCAGGCCGGGTGCGTAGAACTGGGCTGCATCCACCTCGACACCCGAGGCGATGTCGATTCCGTCGAACAGCGCACCGAAGAGCACGAGAAAGATGAGCGGGAACACAAGCGTAAAGAAGGCGGAGACCGGCGTACGTGTGAACAGGCGGTTCTGGTATCCGACCTGCCTCCACAGCAGCACCACTGCCGATGGCACCTCCGCCTCATGTGCCTCCCACTCAGGCATCTCCGGCCCCCGTGCCACTGCCTTCGCCGATGAGATCCAGATAGACGTCCTCAAGCGTGGGCGTGGTCACCTCAAGACCCTCCAGGCGTCCACCCCGGTCGAGGGCCCATCTGGTCAGCAGGTTGAGGTCGGCGGTGGGCTCCTCCGTGCAGACCTCCAACACCCCGTTCTTCACCGATGCCCTACCGGCCAGACCCCCGAGCAGGTCCACCACCGGACCAGAGGTGGCGTTTCCGTCGGGGAACCGAAAGCGGATCATGGTTTCGCTGTCGGCACTACCCCGGAGCTCGGCAGGCGTGTCCTCGGCGACGATCCGGCCCTCGACCACCACCGCCACCCTGTCTGCAAGTACCTGCACCTCGTCCATGTAGTGGCTGGTGAGGAGGATGGTCGTTCCGAGGGCCTTGAGGCCCTCGATCATCTCCCATGCGTGCCGGCGCGCCGAGGGGTCAAAACCGGTGGTGGGCTCATCCAGGAAGAGCACCTCAGGATCACCGATGAGGCCCAACGCCAGATCCACCCTGCGCTTCTGTCCGCCTGACAACTGGTGGGTGCGGCGGTCTCCGAGGCCGGTGAGACCCACCAGAGCCAGCACCTCGTCCACCGGTCGGCGACGCGAGTAGCAGGCGCCGTAGTGGACGAGCGCCTCGGACACCGTCAGCTCGCGCTCGATCCCGGCCTCCTGAAGGACGATGCCGATTCGGTCCCGGTACTCCTGCCCCGCAGTTCCCGGATCCCTGCCCAGAACGCTCACATCTCCCCCGTCGCGGGTCCGGTGTCCCTCGAGGATCTCCACAACCGTCGACTTGCCAGCCCCGTTCGGCCCGAGGAGGGCGAACACCTCGCCCTTTTCAACGGTGAACGAGAGGCCGTCCACGGCCTTCACGGGCCCGTACGACTTGGCGAGGTCGGTGACGGTGACTACGGGCACGGCCGGACCCTATCGGCCTCCCCGCGTCAGGTCGTGACCGGGTGCACCCACCTGCAAGACTCCGTGTCCATGGAAACTGTCAGCTTCGTGGACATGGCCGATGGAACCCGCGAGGACTACGAATTGATCTTCGCCGAGGTGGCAGCCCACAGGGCACGACACCTGGCCGACCAGGTCATGGACACACTCAGGTCGATGAGGGGACCTACCTTCGGCTACCGGATCGACCGCTACAGGCACTCCCTGCAGAGCGCCACCCGGACACTTCGGAACGGTGAACCCGACGAGATGGTGGTCGCCGCCCTGTTCCACGACATCGCTGATCCGGTAGCCCCTGAGAACCACAGCGCCGTGGCCGCAGAGATCCTCAAGCCCTACGTGGATGAACGCACCCACTGGATCATCAGGCACCACGGCCTGTTCCAGGGCTACTACTACTTCCATCACCTCGGCGGTGATCGTGACGCCCGTGACGTCGTGAGGGAACACAGGTGGTTCGACGACTGTGCGGCCTTCTGCGCCGAATACGACCAGAACTGCTTCGATCCCGACTACGACGACATGGCCCTCGAGGAGTTTGACCCGCTGGTCAGAGAGGTGTTCGGCCGGTACACCCGCTTCCCGATGGTCGACCTGGCCTGAACCCGCCTAGCTCGAACCCTCCTCGGCGGCCAGGTCGGGATCAAGCAGGGCCAGCAGTCCCGGGAACCCATCGACCGCTCGCAGGGCCCTGTCGAAGTACCAGAAACCCAGCAGGCTCACGGCCATGCCGACCGGCCAGCCGACAACGGCTCGGATCACCACGTAGCCGTCAGCCGACGTCTGGTTGAACAACCAGATATCCCACGCAGAGGTCAGGAATTGGTAGAGCCCGAGGGCAACCGTCAACCTTGAAACGACCCGCAGGTAGACCGGATGGGCCATGGTCTCCGCATCGAGGGGAATCGCCAAGTGCAACACCCTTCCCAGGAAGGGCCTGCCGACGACGGCCGTTCCGACCAGGGCTGCCCCGATCAAAGCCTTTGTGCCGATCCCGATGCCGAAGTAGACGGCCTCCGAGTCGGTGAGGATCCCGACCACACCCCGAACGACCAGGTAGACGACGAGTGTCGGCAGGTACCAACCCACTCCCTCACCCCGGCGGTGGCGTGAGACGGCCGCCTTCACGCTCCAGGTTGTGGCCCCCAGGACCGCCCAGCCGAGGCCGGCGAGGCGGTTCAGGAGCACGAACGCCACGATCGGCATGATCGAGTCGATCGTCCGGGCCCGCTGGGCGCGTGGCCCAGCTGGGTCTGGTGTTGCCGGTTCCTCCATCACCCCATCATGGCAGCAGGTCGACTGCTACGGGTGTGCGCTCAAGAGGGGCTATTGGCTCCATCTGAGCGGGCTGTCCACATCCAGCCCATTGTCGCAACCGTGCCAGCAGCGTCGTAACCCGCATCACCCGGCCACCAGACCCACGACGCTCCGGGCCCGTGTGGCGGATCAACGAGGACCCGTGCCTGGACGGGCTCTGCGCCCCGACGGGCTGCCTCCAGGACTTCGCCTGCCGAGGTGAACTCCGATAGGAGTTGGAGCATCGAGATCGTCGGGCTGATCATTGTCAACTCGCTGGTATCCCAGCGGTCGAGTGCCTCGGCCGGGCGCTCCCAGCCAACCTCCACCGCCTCACGGCCGTCGGCTACCGGTTCCAGGCTTGTGCCCGGTCGGGTCACGAAGAAGTAGGTGTCGTAGCGCTTGTTCGAACCCGGTGGGGTCACCCAGCGGGAAATGGGCACAATCCCGGAGAGGTCCAGACCGCCACCCGCCTCGGCAACAGCATCCACAAAGGCGACCTCACCCCGCTCGACCTCGCCACGACGCTCCAGCAACCGGTCAGCACCGGTTCCGATCAGCATGCCCACCTCTTCGAGGGTCTCACGCGAAACCGCCACCCGGTGCCCATTGCTGCCACCGGCGGTGTCTGGAATCAACCCGGAGCCGCCCTCGGCGTGACCGATCAGGATGGGATCCCAGGCAGGGTCAGAGTCCGAGTCCTCCACCCGTCCACCAGGGAACACGGTGTGGTCGGCAACGAACGACGACGTCGCGCTGCGACGCATCATCACCACCTGGAGGTCAGGCCTGTCATCAACGATCAGGACGGTCGCTGCAGGCCAAATAGGTACACCGTCGCCCGGCAGGTCGGCTGGTGGGACTGTGGCTGGCAGGCGGGTCATGGCCCGGTGACCGTACCCGCCAGACCCGAGCTTCCCGTTTCCGCACGATCCCGGGCCCCATAGGGTGCCCTGATGGCAGAAGACACCTGGAAGCCGAAGCCGCCTCCGACGCGGCCAGGTGGTGCCGACCTGCTGGCGGGCCTCAGCGTCGCCCTGCTCCTCATTCCCCAGTCGATGGCCTACGCCGAGTTAGCGGGCCTGCCGCCACATATTGGACTGTTTGCAGCAGCCCTGCCCCCGATCCTGGCATCACTGGCGGCATCGTCTCCCTACCTCCAGACGGGACCAGTGGCGCTCACGAGCCTCCTGACACTTGGTGGGCTCGCCGAGCTGGCCGAGCCGGGTTCGGTCGACTACGTGGAGTTGGCTGCACTGCTGGCACTCATCGTGGGCCTGACCCGCCTGGCCCTCGGCCTCTTCCGCCTCGGCGTGGTCGCATACCTCATGAGCGAACCGGTACTTTCGGGCTTCACGTCGGGTGCGGCGATCCTCATCCTGTCGTCACAACTCCCCAAGGCATTCGGGGTTGATGCCCCCGATGGTGGGGTGCTTGAACGTGCGTGGTGGTCGCTGACGAGTCCCAGCGACTGGAGGGTCGGAGCCATCGTGATAGCGGCGGTCACGGTCGTGTTGATACTTGGTGGTCGGAGACTCCACCGCCTGTTCCCCAGCGCACTCGTTGCGGTAGTGGGCGGTGTCACCTTCAGCAGGATCGCCGGGTATGAGGGACCGGTGGTGGGGTCGGTACGAACCGGCTTCCCTGATATCGGTCTGGACCTGCCGTGGGGCTCGACCGGCTCACTTGTTGTCGCCGGGGTGGTCATTGCCCTTGTGGGCTTCGCCGAACCGGCCTCGATCTCGAGGATGTTCGCTACAACTGACCGCCAACCATGGAGTGCGGACCGTGAGTTCATCAGCCAGGGTCTGGCAAACGTGGCTGCCAGCCTGTCAGGAGCGTTCCCCGTCGGAGGCTCCTTATCCAGGTCGTCACTGAACCGCCTGGCCGGTGCCAGGAGCCGCTGGTCGGGCCTCATCACCGGGGTTGTCGTACTGGCCTTCCTGCCGTTCGCAGACGTCCTGGAACTACTGCCACGGGCCACGCTCGGAGGTGTGGTCATCGCAGCGGTGGTTGGCCTGGTCCAGCCCCTGAAACTGGTTGACACGATCCGCCGCTCAACGGCGCAGGGCCTGGTGGCGTGGGGAACCTTTGCCGCCACCCTCGCACTGGCGCCGCGCGTGGAGCGGGGGGTGATCGTCGGCATCGGGTTGTCGCTGGCCCTGCACCTCTGGAGGGAACTCCACGTTGATGTTCCAAGGCACCGAGAGGAGAACACCCTCTGTCTGGACACCCGGGGTGTTCTCTGGTTCGTAACCGCTTCCCGTCTGGAACAGCTCGTGCTGGACGCCCTTGTCGAGGAACCCGATATCGACGGCCTCCGTATCGACCTCGGAGGCTGTGGTCGGGTCGACTACACGGCTGCCACGACGATTCGCAGGCTTGCCGAAGATGCCCGGGCGGCAGGGTTGAACGTCAGGGTGACCAGCGTGCCCGCGAATGTGGCCGGCTACCTGAGCGAGTTCTCGTAGTCCATTGAGGTGACGGGCGAACTACTCGTACCTGGTCCCAGATTCGCGCATCACGTCGACCCAGCGGGCACCGGCATCGGGTGACAGTTCACCGGGCGTGTAGGTGACCTCATGCAACCTCCCCGTGTAACGAAAGGGGCCGTGGCGCTCGAAGACGTCCCATGAGACCGGTGACCGCCGGTCGATCCCGACGTCGATTCCCTCGAACGGTGCCATCGACGTGAGTTGAGACAATCCCGGTGATTTGGCAACGACACCACCGTCAAGCAGGAGGGTGGCGTTCCATACCAGCGAACCGGGAGCCTCCACCCTGAGCATGACGGTAGAGGGTCCTGGTGGCATCGGTCCTCCGTCTGCCACGGTCATCACCCCGTAGCCGTTGTGGGCATGGAAGAGCCTTCCGTCCTCGACGTAGATCGAGTAGCCCCCGCCCTGCCCGCCGTGTGCGACTAGCACGCCTTCGTCAACCGAACCGTGCTCGACGGACACCGCGACAGTGAACGACCTCAGGTTGACCAACTGCTGCGACCGGAAGCGCTCGAGTGTCGGCTGACCCGATCTCAGCGTCACGGGCTCCGCCAGTACAGCCTCCCACGGTGGACGCACGATATAGGCCAACCCGGTTCCCTCGTCGAGTGGGAACACCTGGTTGGCCCAGGCGGCCGCCTCCCACGCCTCCTGCAACTCACCGAGAACTTCGGGATGCTCCCCAGCCAGGTTGTTGGACTCGGTTGGATCGTCGGAGAGCTTGTGGAGCTCCCAGTCGTCGTCGTCAAACGGCGTACGGGGTTGGTGGCAGGTGACGGCCGACCAGCCGTCCCTGTAGTAGCCGCGGTGGCCCACCTGCTCGTAGTACTGCTCCGGGTGGGTGGACGGTGCTGCACCGTCAGCAATCGTCGACACAAAGCTGGCCCCAGCCGGCTCAGGCGCGTCCATGGTGGTGTCGGGCATCTCCACGCCGGCCATCTCGAACACGGTCGGCATCAGATCGGTCACATGCTGGTACTGGGTGCGTAGCCCACCGCCGTCCGGAAGGCCACTCCCCCTGGAGATGACGAACGGCACCTGATGGCCGCCCTGATGGGTGTTGACCTTGTAGAGGCGGAACGGCGTTCCGGAGGCCATCCCCCAACCCATCGGATAGTGCGGAAGGGTCTGCGGTCCACCCATCAGGTCCATGCGTGAGTGGTCCACTTGGATGTCATCGAGCGGTGAATCGCCACGGCTGTGGGCCATGAGCGTCCGGAAGTAGGAGGAGGTTCCGTTCTGCTGGCCCTCTCGCGAACCACCGTTGTCGGACGTGAACACCACGATCGTGTTGTCCCACTCGCCCATCGCCACCAGTTCGGCCCTGAGTCGTCCGAAGTTCTGGTCCACGTTGTCGACCATCGCCGCATACAACTCCTGGTAGCGGGCGAATAGTTCCTGCTGCATTTCGGTGAGGTCGCCCCATGCCTCGACCCCGTGGCCTGCCTCGCTGTTGCGGGGGGGCAGAACCGCTCCTTCAGGGACAACACCCAGACCCAGCTGGCGCTCGAAGCGGGTGCGACGAACCTCATCCCAGCCCTGCTCGTAGAGGCCCCTGTACTTCTCAGCATCGACGGCCTTCACCTGAAGTGGTGCATGCACCGCCGCATGGGAGTAGTAGAGGAACCACGGCTTGGTCGGGTGGCCTGAACGGACCCCACGAACCATCTCGAGGGCGCGGTCGGTGAGGTCGTCAGTGAAGTAGTACCCCTCGGGGTATCCGTCGACCTCGACGACATGGTTGTCCTCGTAGAGACGGTGTGGCTGGTGAAGGTTGGTGAAGCCATCCAGGATCCCGTAGAAGCGGTCAAATCCCTGCTGGCATGGCCATGAGCGCCGTGGACCTGCCTCGGTAAGGCTGGAGTCCTTGCACAGGTGCCACTTGCCGACCATGAGCGTGGACCAACCGGCATCGCGGAGCACCCCGGCCATGGTCACGGCATTCGAACGCAGTTCCATGGCGAAGCCCGGAAAGCCGGGGTCACGGTGGCAGACGGTCGCCACACCCGCCATGTGGTGGTTCAGGCCGGTGAGCAGGGACGCCCGGGTCGGGGAGCACATCGGGTTAACGTGGAAGTTGGTGTACCGCAGGCCCTCTCCGGCCAACTGGTCGAGGTTGGGGGTGTCGATCTCGGATCCGTACGAGCCGAGGTCGGCAAACCCGAGGTCGTCACACAGCACCACGATCACGTTCGGCGAGCCTGCAGGCGGTACGGGTTGATCGGGCCACCACGGGGTGGATGTGGCGTGTGTACGACCCACCTCGCCCTCAAAGCCAGCGTAGGCCCTGACCTCTTCCACGTCGCTCATCTGATGATCCTCATCGGGTGTTGGTCAGCATCGGTGCCGGTCTCAGTCTCGGGCGAACCTACCCCGCGGCTGTGGAGCCGGGACAGGTGTGCCACGACAAGCAGCAGCAGCCCGCACACCCCGGCCAGCACGACGATCGCTCCCCCGAACCCTGCACCAGTGTCACCCACCCAGCCGACCACGAGGGGGCCCGTGACCCCACCGATCTCGGATACAGCGAACCACATGCCAAACGCGAGACCCATGTTTGCCGGACCCACGGCCCGACAATCCATGAGCATGACGATTGTCAGTGGGATCAGAGCCGACCTGACTCCCATCACCGCCACCGGCAATGGATCAACGGAGGTGGGAAGCACGATCAATGCAACCAGACCGAAGACGATGACCAGCAAGATGACGGCCAAGAACCGCGGTAGGCGGTCCCGGCTGGCCCGGCGCGGCAGGAGCAACGAAGCACCAATGCCGACCACTCCGCCGAGCGCAGTCCAGTTGGCCGCTGCCATGGCCGAAAAACCACTGTGGCTTCGCAGGATGCTCGGCAGCCAGCCTCCCAGCCCGTGGACGATGAAGAACACACCCACCCCGAACACCAGGATCGCCCGAACCTCGGGCTCGGCCAGCAGCGACCGGGCCCCGCCTGTCTCTACAGCGTGTTCCAGAACCTCCATCGGCGGCGGGCTGTGTCGGGAGACGAGCATCCAGCAGGCTGCGGCCACCACCATCGCACCTGTCTCGATGGCGATGGTTGTGCGCCATGACCCAGTCAGGGGCATCAGTACGGAGTTGGAGAGTACAAGGGTCGCCATGCCTCCAAGAGCGGGAGCCGTGTTGTATGCGCCGACGGCAAACCGGCGTTCACGCACATCGCTGAACCAGGTGCTCACCACCTTCGGTGCGCCGGCAGAAACCAGCGGTCCGCCCACACCGAACAGTGCAATCGCCAGCCAGAAACCAGCAAGGCCGGTAGCCGTCACTCGGGCCAGGCCACTGACGACTATCACGACGGCTCCGAGGGTGAGCGAGCGACGCAGGCCGAGGCGATCCACCAGACGGCCCGCCGGTGGTGCCGTGACGATGTAGATGAGTTGCCACGCACCCAGCGCAAGGCCCATCGACCCCCGGCTCAGGCCCAGGTCGGACCGGACCTCGCCCACGATCGGGGCGATCGACATGGCCACCACACCGAAGGAGAAGTAGATGCCGAATAGGCCTCCGAATACACGCCAGCGTTTCGGGTCCCTCCGCTCAGCCGGTTCTGCCATCGGGTGATGCTCCCATGCCGTGGCGCCCTCAAAGGCGCTGAGCACCCGGTTGTGCCAAATTTGCGCGATCCTGTTGCCGTGGAGGAACTTCGATGGATCGCAAGGGAGGATCTGGCCGGCGACCTGGAGCGCCCAATGCTGGTTGTGGCGTTCAGGGGGCTGTTCGACGCCTCGGGGTCGGCTACGGCCGCCGTGGAGTGGCTGACAGGGAGGATCGACCACTCCAGAATCGGCGACGTGGATCCCGAGACCTTCTTCGACTTTACCCAGGAACGACCGATGGTCAGCTTCGACGACCACGGCGTCAGGGTGCTCCGCTGGCCACGTAACGAGGTTCTGCTTGCCCAGACACCCGAAGGGCAGCGCGACCTGTTGATGGTGAGCGGGGTCGAACCCCATCTACGGTGGCGGACCTTCGCCAACGCCCTTTCCGAGGTGGCCGCCAGGACCGGAGTGGCCACCGTCGTGACCCTGGGGGCAATGGTGGGCATGACCCCGCACACACGTCCTCTCACCGTCACCGGTAGTTCCACAAACGCCCAACTGGCTGACCGGTTGGGCCTGGACAGACCCTCGTACCAGGGGCCGACAGGGCTCGTCGGGGTACTCCACGACACGCTCGACCGGACGGGCACGCCGGTCATCTCGCTGCGTGTGTCGGTTCCGCACTACGTGCCCGACACCCCCAACCCGAAGGCCACGAGGGCACTGCTGCGCTGGTTCGAACAGGTCAGCGGGGTGAACACCTCCTATGCCGACCTGGACGGCCCTGCAGCCGACTGGCAGCGCCAGGTTGATGCCGCTGTCACGGGCGATCAGGACCTCCTGCGGTACGTGAAGCGTCTCGAGACCCAGACAGACCAAACCGAGGAACTTATTCCCAGCGGCGACGACCTCGCCGCCGAGTTGGAGGCCTTCTTGAGGGAACAGGCGAATGACACTGATTCCGACACCGGCCCACCGGGTTGAGCACAGGGGTGCGGGATAGGTGAAACTCCACTCCATGAACCGCAACGAGCACCTCTCAGCGATCCTCACCGAGGGTCATGCCCTGATCTCTGCTTCTGAGGGCACACCCGACGGCCCGGTCGCATCCTGTCCCGGCTGGACCAACACCGAACTGCTGGACCACGTCCGCATGGTCTGGGGGTTCGTGGCCACCCAGGTGAGGGCAGCGGACACGTCCGGCCCGAGCCGTCCCGATGTCGCCGACACCGCCGGAGCCTCCGACCTCCTCGACGACCTCCTTGGAGTCCTGGAATCGACTGACGCCGGCCAGCCGACCTGGAACTGGTCCCCCGACATGACTGCCGGGTTCTGGGTCCGCCGGATGGCCTGTGAGACGGCGATCCACCGGTGGGATGCTGAAGATGCTGCTGGTGTCGGCAACCCGATCGAGCGCGACCTGGCAATCGACGTGGTCGATGAGGCAGTGACGGTGGCCTTCAGGGTCCAACGTGGCGGCCCGGTCGTTGACCACCCCGACTGCTCCCTGCACCTGCACAGCACCGACGGTGACGGCGAGTGGTTGCTGGTGCCCTCCGACGATGGTCTGGTGGTCACGAGGGAACATGCCAGGGCCGATGTAGCCGCCGCAGGCACCGCCTCGGACCTGGCCCTGTTCGTCTGGGGCCGGGGTCGTGGCGACCTGCAGTTCTGGGGGGATGAAGCCGAGTTGGAAGCCTGGGCCTCGGTAGCCCCGTAGGGATCTGGTTCCGCTCAGCTGAGCACCCCGGTCGGACAGGTGACTCCCGTCTCCCCGAGGCCGCAGTATCCGGTGGGGTTCTTCGCCAGGTACTGCTGGTGGTACTCCTCGGCGTAGTGGAACGTCCCAAGGGCTGAGATCTGGGTGGTGATCGGGCCGAACCCGGCATCTGCCAACAGCGGTTCCATAACGTCACGTGTTGCGACGGCCGTAGCCAGTTGAGCCTCGTCGGCCACGAATATGCACGACCGGTACTGGGTTCCGACGTCGTTGCCCTGTCTCATCCCCTGGGTCGGATCATGGTTGTTCCAAAACACCCCCAGAGCGCCCTCCAAAGTGAGTTCCAGCGGATCGAACACGACGAGCACCGCCTCGGCATGGCCCGTGACCCCGGTGCAGACCTCGCGGTACCCCGGTGCCGGGCTGGTGCCACCCGTGTACCCGACAGCGGTCGACCAGACCCCGGATGTCTCCCAGAACCGCTGCTCGGCCCCCCAGAAGCAGCCCATCCCGACCACGAGCGTCTCCATGCCGTCAGGGAACGGAGACACGATCGAACGGCCGTTGAGGAAGTGCATCATTGGGGCTCCCACGACACTGCCCGCAGTTGACGACGTCAGATGGTGAACGCCAGGCGTTCTACCAGTTGCCTGGCCAGTGCCTCGTCGCCACCGAGTGCCACGCTGCCGTCCTCGACCAGAGGTACCGGGTCCTTGCGGCCCCCTGTCAGGGCCAACCAGTCGTGCGACGACATGGAAAGCGTGCAGGTGGGTCCCTCGTCGAACGATTCCACGACCGAGGCCCGGCCGTCGACCGCCACCCTCACCGTCGCCTCCACGGGGCCGGTCAGGTTGACCTCTACCCTGCTTCCGTCGGGCGCCCCTCCCTTCTTCCCGATGATGTAGCCGGCGGCGGTGGCCACCTCGTCAACCGACATCTGGGCCGGTAGGCCGCCAGCAGACGGTTCGTGGCCGAGTGGCTCCCGGCAGTCCTCCAGGTGGAGCCATGAGTCGTAGACCCGCACGTGCATGAACCGCAGGTAGGGCACCTCGCCTATCGGCGACCACCCCACCCTGTGGATCTCCTCGTCGGACATCGCAGCCAACTGGCCCAGCCGTTCCGCCGACACCGCCCCGAACAGTTCCAGGACCTCGGGTCCAGACAGTGAGCGCATCGACTCAACCCAGCGTTCGTTCCCTTCGGCAATCGGGTTCCTGAGGTGCTCGGTCGGGAACTCCACCTCGGGAGCCTCGTGGCCCTGGAGCATTCGCTCGGTGCCGATGATGTGGGCCAGGTTGTCCTGCACGGTCCATCCGGGACACCTGCTGGGTGTTGCCCACCCGCCATCTGACAACGCTGTGGACCAGTCAGCCCATTCGGACCAGATCTGCTCCAACCCCCCAACTATCCGCTGCCTGTCAAGTTCGATGCTCATGGTCGTCCTCCGTCGTGGTGATCAGGGGGTGGGATTGGCCACGGTGTTCCACTCGCGTGCCTCAATGTACGGCCGGAAGACATCGCCGATCCGGGCCAGGTCCGAAGGGGTCTTGGGACGCTGCAACTCGAACAGGTCGGGGTACTCGAGCCATCCGATCACGAGGTTCCAGAGCCGCTCCGCTGCGGCACCCGTCGGTGGGTCGATCAGGACCGGACCGAAGAGTTTGCGGGATGGGTCATCGCCCACCCCTGGGAACACGAGGGTGGGCACGCCCCAGCCTCCGAGGGCCAGGACGTCCTCGTGGTCGTTCCTGACGTCGTCGTGGGTCGTCGCGTCGGCGAGGGCCTCGTCGACGATGCCGGGATCCAGGCCCATCTCGGCAAGCAGGCCCCGGGCCACCTCGGGCCTGTGTGGCTGGCGACCCTCAACGTGGAGGGCGGTGCCGGACCGCAGGTACCAGGCATCGTTCAGTTCAGGATCACGCCGTTTCAGGAACGCACCTATACGCATCATCGACCAGCCGTAGGACCATTCCCTCTCCCACGGGTGCTTCTTCCCCTCGACCCTGTTGACCTCCTCGAGGCTGAAGAACCGCCAGTCCACATCGAGGCCCAGCCTGTCGCGGACCTCCCGCATCCACAGGGAGGTCTGGTAGGCCCAGGGGCAGATCACGTCGAAGTGGAAGGCAACGCTTGTCGGCCCAGCAGTCGTGTCATTCATCGGAAGCAGCCTCGCACAACTCGTGGCGCAGCACCTTGCCGAGGGCGTTTCGTGGAAGGGACCCGACCACCACAACCCGACGTGGCAGCTTGTGGGCCGCCAGGTGGTTTCGAGCGAAGTCCCGGAGTTCTGCCTCTGTCGGCGGAGGTGCTCCCGGGGTGGGCACTATCCATGCGACTACGTCCTCACCCCATTCCTCTGATGGCACTCCGGCGACCGCAACCTCTGATACGCCGGGATGGCCGGCGAGGGCGTCGTCTACCTCTCGTGGGTGGACGTTGAACCCACCGGTGATTATGACCTCCTTGGATCGGCCCACGATCGACACATAGCCATCGTCGTCGACTGATCCCAGGTCGCCCGTCTTGAACCAGCGGCCGCCGGAATCCCCGACGAATGCCTCTTCGTCGGCTTCTGGGCGCTCCCAGTAACCGGCGAACACGTTCGGCCCCCGGACCTGGATCTCACCGGTCCCATCGGCCAGGCGCAACTCGACCCCGGGAAGAGGGAACCCGACGGAACCGGCACGGCGCTCACCCTTGTACGGGTTCGACACCAGCATCACCGTCTCGGTCATTCCGTAGCGCTCCAGCACCGAGATTCCCGCCCGGTCACGGAGGCGGCCGTGGAGGAGTGGCGAAAGCGGAGCAGACCCGGACACACAGAGCCGAAGGCTACCAAGGGCGGCAACCTCCAAATCCTCGACCAGGCGGTGGTACATGGTGGGCACACCGAAGAACATGGTGCAGCCGTGGTCCACGATGTCGCCGAGGACACGGCGCTGGTCAAACCCCTGGTGCAGGACCGCTGAGGCACCGGTCAGGAGGGTGCCGTGCAGGCCGACGCCAAGGCCGTGCATATGGAACAGGGGAAGGCACAGGAGCAACCTGTCGTCGGAGGTCCAGTGCCACGCCTGTCGGACCGACTCGGCGCCGGCCAACAGGTTCGCCTGGGTGAGCACCGCCCCCTTTGGCGCTCCCGTGGTTCCCGATGTGTAACCGATGAGAGCAGGGTCGTCCGGTGTCCCCGAATCGAGACTCGGTACCGGAGCATCGTCCCAACAGACGTCCGTGCCCGCTGTTCGAAGCTCCGGTGCCAACCCCACGAGGATCTCGTTCCAGCCGTCGTGATCCACCAGCGCTGCGCTGGGCCTGGAATCAGCCACGATGTGGGCCAGTTCGTCCCTCGTGTATCCACCGTTCACGGGCACCACGACAAGACCCGATCGCAGGCAGGCCACATGGGCGACCGCCAGATCAACCGTGGATGGTCCGGAAAGCAGTACCCGATCGCCCGCTACGAGGCCACCTCCGGCCAGACGCCCGGCCACCACCGCCGTCCGGTCAAGAAAGTCGCCGCGGGTCGTCCAGGCTCCGTCCGCATGGAGGAGGAGGCGGTCAGGATCATCGGACAGCCGCGTTGAGCACGCACCCGAGATCGTTCCGGGAGCGGGAAGCCTGAATGCGCCTGTGGCGGACATGGCCGGCGAACGTAGCCGAGTCGAGGTGCCCGTCAGCCCCTGAGCCTCGCCAGCTCCGGGTCCAGATCGTCAACGGTGGCTGAGCCGACAAGGGCCGTGGTGCGCTCCATGCCCGACCTCATCAGGTCGAGCATGTGGTCGAACACGCCGCCCGGCAACCGCTTCTTTGCCATGGTCCGGAGGCCGTCGACGTTGGCCGCAATCGCAAGGCGCCTCGTTGTCCTGTTGAACTCGGGGCGCTTGAGTCGGGCTACCGACCTGAGGGTTCGGAGCATTCCCATGGTTCCTCCTTGACTCGCCCTCAGGTGCCTCTCTCGGCCTTCTTCTTCTGTTCGAAAATATCCCGGCATGATGGACACATCGGGTAACGGTCGGGGTTGCGGTTGGGTACCCAGACCTTTCCACAGAGCGCCACCACCGGCCTACCGGTTACTGCCGACTCGACGATGTCGGCCTTTAGGGCGTAGTGGGAGAACCTGTCGTGGTCGCCATCATCCAGCGTGGGTTCGACAACCGTCTGGGTAGGCGTGACCGTCTCAAGGTCAGGAATGCCGACCATCTCAGCTACCTATGGCGTCAAGCTTGGCGACGCGGTCGACATGGCGCCCACCCTCGAAGTCAGCGTTGAGCCATGCCCGAAGTGCCTCCGCTGCGACATCTTCTTCAATCAACCTCTCACCGAAGCAGACCACGTTGGCATCGTTGTGCTCTCTGGCCAGACGGGCAGAGGTGGTGTCGTGGACGGTCGCGGCCCTGACGCCAGCCACCTTGTTGGCAGCCATCGCAATGCCTATCCCTGTGCCACACACACAGACCCCGGCGTCGGCGTCGCCACCGGCGACAGCCCTTCCGACAGCCTCGCCGTAGTCGGGATAGTCGACCCGGTCGGTTGAGTGAGAGCCAAGGTCCATGACCTCGTGGCCGAGGTCGGCTAGGTCGGAGGCCAGGAGCATCTTCAGGTTGAACCCGGCATGGTCGGAGCCGATGGCGATCCTGGACATGGTGCCGATGCTACCGGTCATCTGATCCCTGCTCGACATCCAGGCTGAGCCCGGCATCGGTGATGGAGGTCTCGGTGATCGCGCCCCTGCGCAACACCCGCGCTGGCTCAGACACAAGGTCCAGAACCGTTGAGGCATCTGTGCCGCATTCACCGCCGTCCAGTACCAACAGGCCGCCTCCGACCGCCTCGCCTGCAGCCACTGCGCTGACAGGGTTGTCGCCTCCTGACCGGTTCGCCGACGTCGCAGCAAGCGGTCCGACCTCGCTGGCGAGGGCCCGGGTCAGGTCATGCCCGGGACAGCGCACCGCAACCGTGTCCAGGTCGTCACCCAGCCACGCTCCAAACCCCGGCGCCCTCCGACAGACCAGAGTCAGGGGCCCCGGCCAGAACCGCTCCACCAGCCGGTCAAAGCCCGGGCCAGGGTCTGCAACTCGTCGTGCCTGTTCAACATCGGCGACGAGCACCGCCACCCGCTTGTGGGCCGGCCGGCCCTTCCGCTCGAACAGGTCCGCAACCGCATCGGCGTCATCGACGAGGGCAGCCAGGCCGTAGACGGTGTCGGTCGGCACGACGACTACGGCACCGGATCGCAGTTCGGCCACTGCGGCCGAGAGGGCTGCGCCGGGGTTGTCGCCTATCCGGATCAGGTTGGAGGTCATGGCCGACGTGCCACCAGCGCACGCGGGCGTCCGGTCAGGTCGGGCCGCACCTCGACGCCCGCGAACCCGACTGAAGATGCGTGCTCGGCCATTGGAACAGCCTGCTCCGGCGAGAGCTCAAGGACCAGGGACCCGCCACCCAACAACCACTCAGGTGCCTCGGAGATGATCTGCTCCAGGTACTCGGTGCCGAGCGGTCCGGCCGTCAACGCCGATCCGGGTTCCCAGTCGGCTACCTCCGGTGGGAGGTCCTGTCCGGTTGCCACATACGGGGGGTTGGACACAACCACACCCAGGCCGCCCGCCAGCTCAGCCGGTAGGGCCTCGAACCACGATCCCTCTACAACCGTGACCCTCATCGCGGGCCTCCCGAGGCCTGCAAGGTTGGCCCGGGTGACAGCCAGGGCGTCGGCGGACACGTCAGAGCACCAGACCTTCGCTGACACACGCTCAGCGGCAATTGAGAGGCCGATGGCACCGGAGCCGGTACCCAGGTCAGCCACACGAACCTCGGGCGATCGGTCGGCGAGGCGGTCAAACTCGTCGAGGGCATGGCCCACGACGGCCTCGGTCTCGGGCCTCGGGATCAGAACCCGCCTGTCGACCATCAGGTCGAGGGTCCGGAAGGACCACGAACCGAGTACGTACTGGAGGGGTTCACCGGCGAGCCGACGTTCGACCATGGCGTCGACCCTCGACATTCCACCCACGGTGACCAGTTCTTCGGCACCACCTGGACGGTCCGCTCCGACCCCGAGTCCAGATGCCTCCTCGACGATCCAACGGGCCTCTTGAACCGCCAGGCCACCGCCAGCCAACCTGTGGGTCGCTACGGCCAGCACCTCACCCCAGGTGACAGTTCCGGCGTCGGTCTGGGCCGAGCCGTCCCCGGTACCCACCCTCAACTACCGCCGTCGAGGCCCTCGGCCAACTGTCGGGTCCGCTCATCGGTGAGCAGGCTGTCTGTGACCTCCTCAAGGTCGCCTGCCAGGATCCGGTCCAACTTGTGGAGGGTGAGGCTGATGCGGTGGTCGGTCAGACGGTTCTCCTTGAAGTTGTAGGTGCGGATCTTCTCGGAGCGACCACCACCACCGATCTGGCCGCGGCGCGCCTCGGATGCCTCGGCCTGCTGGCGTTCCTGTTCAACCTGCAGAAGCCGTGACCGCAACACGCGCAACGCCTTCGTCTTGTTCTGGAGTTGGCTCTTTTCGTCCTGCATGGAGACCACGAGGCCCGTTGGCTTGTGGGTGATGCGGACGGCCGAGTCTGTGGTGTTGACTGACTGCCCTCCGGGGCCGGATGCACGGTAGACGTCGACCTGGAGGTCGTTGTCGTCGATCTGGACGTCGATCTCATCGGCTTCGGGGAGCACGCTCACCGTTGCCGATGACGTGTGCACCCGACCCTGGGATTCGGTTGCCGGCACCCGTTGCACCCGGTGCACCCCTCCTTCGTACTTGAGGCGAGTCCATGCGTCCTCACCCTTGGCCAGGAACATGACGTAGCTGAATCCGCCCATGTCAGAATCGTTGGACTCGAGCACCTCGGTAGACCATCCGTGGATGGTGGCGAACGCCTGGTACATGTTGAAGAGGTCGCGGGCGAACAGGTTGGCCTCTTCTCCGCCCTCGGCCCCACGGATTTCAACGATCACGTTGCGGCCGTCGTTCGGGTCGGTCGGCAGCAACAGGGCCCTGAATTCCTCCTCGAGGCGTGCTATCTCAGCTTCGAGGGAAACCACCTCGGCCCGGAACATCTCCCGGTCGTCGCCCTCTGAGAGGTCCGCCAGTTCCCTGGCTGCGAGCAGGTCGTCGCTTGCCTGCTGGAGGGGCCGGCCGACTGCGAGGACCGCCTCGAGTTCCTTGTAACGCCTGCCAGCTGCCTGGAGGCGACCGGTGTCGGAGATGACCTCCGGATCGGCAAGGTGGGCTTCAGTCTCGGCCAACTCGACCAACAGCGCAGCGATCTGTTCCAACATCGGGTTCAGGGTACCGGTGAGGCACCGGTCGACAGGAACGCCCCGCTGAGGTCAACTCCAGCCGCCCCTGACCCCGATCACATCTGACCGCACTGCGAGCCGTTCGACGGCGGCAAGCAGCGTGGGGAGAACATCCCTGTCCGGCAGGACAACGATCAGGCGGTCGGGATCTTCACGCAACACGAGGTCGGCGGCAACGGGAACCAGGTCCGGGTCACCCCCGACAGAGCAGACCACCAGCACCCGTGCTCCGGCGGTGTCGACCCCGACTGCTGGTGCGGGCACGCTGTCGCGGAGGCCGCCGGATGTATCGGCGGGATCCACGGCCACCAGGCCAACCAGGCCGATGGTCGAGGGATCTGTGATCAGATCGTGCCTCAGCCAGCGTTCACGTACGAGGGTGGCGAGCGGATGCACTCCGCTGCCGGCCCGACGCTGGGTTCGAACGGTGTCTGCCACCGACACGAGATTCTCGGCCGGTGGCCGGTCGCCGTGGAGAACGACGCCTGCCTCGCGGTCCATGCGTCCTACCCCGATCTCGACACCGGACAGCGTTGCACGGACAACCTCGAGGCCTAGGACCTCGCCCCTCCAGATACCAGCCTCCTGGATCGGATCCACTCCTGCCTGCCGGCAGAGGTCGACGAAACAGGGAGGTGTCTCGGCTGGTGACGGTACTTCAGGCAGAGGAGCGGGATCGACCTCACGTAGGACCAGACCATCTACGAGCTGGATCGTCGGAGCCGGATCAATCGCAGCGGAACGCCGGGCCGCCACGGCAGCGGCTGAAGGGTCGTCGTAGATGACGACCGCCTCGTCGAGTTGGTGGCGGGAGGCGAGCAGGAGGAGGTGCCCAAGTGCCCCTGCGGGTTTCTCGGGGGAGGCGAGGAACACGACCCTTCCGGCAGCCCTGTCGATGAGGGCCGCGCCGCCTCCAACCGAGATCGGTTCAACAGCGGGTTCTGAACCGGTCAGTTCGCGGACGTGTGACGTCAGCCGAGTTGAGAGGAGGACGGCACCCGGATCGGAGGCCACGGTCATTGTGTTCGTTCGGGGATGGGCGGCTGAGGTGCCCGCCTACAAACGTTGAACAGGTTCAGGCCTTGCGGCGCGTGCCGTACCTGCGCTCGAAGCGCTCGACACGACCGGCGGTGTCAACGATCTTCATCTGGCCGGTGAAGAACGGGTGGCTGGCCGAGGAGATCTCGACCTTGACGAGTGGATACTCGACACCGTCTTCGAGGGTGATTGTTTCGTTGGTCTTGACCGTGGAGCGGATCACGAAAGTGGCGCCCTCGGAGAGGTCCTGAAAGACCACGGGGCGGTAATCGGGGTGGATGTCAGTCTTCATAGCGGCTCCAGTCTGCGGCGTGCCGGGTGCGGCTGCAACCTGCGGTCGCAGGTGGCTGTGTTCGTGTGGTCGGTTCAGCTTCCCATCGAGGGCCCCTTGGCTACCTCGGCCAGGAACTCATCGTTGTTGTTGAAGGTCTTGAGGCGGTCGATCAGCAGTTCCAGGCCGGCAGCGGCCCCGGATTCGCCGTCGTGGGCAAGACCGTTGAGGACCCTTCGCAGTTTCCAGACCTGGTTCAGTTGCTTGCGCTCGAACAGCAGTTCCTCATGGCGTGTGGACGAGGCGTTGACGTCGATTGCCGGATACACACGCCTCTCGGCGATGCGTCGGTCAAGGCGCAACTCCATGTTGCCTGTTCCCTTGAACTCCTCGAAGATGACCTCGTCCATCTTTGATCCGGTCTCCACGAGGGCTGTGGCGAGGATGGTGAGCGATCCACCCTCCTCGACGTTGCGAGCGGCACCGAAGAACTTCTTCGGCGGATAGAGGGCACCGGTGTCGATACCACCGGACATGATCCGGCCGGTTGCCGGCGCAGCCAGGTTGTAGGCCCGTGATAGGCGAGTGATGCCGTCCAGCATGATCACGACGTCCTCGCCGCGCTCGACCATGCGCTTGGCGCGCTCGATCGCTATCTCGGCGAGGTGGGTGTGCTCGTCGCTGGGCCGGTCAAAGGTGGAGCCCATGACCTCACCGTTCTTCAGCCAGCGTCGCATGTCGGTGACCTCTTCGGGGCGCTCATCGACGAGTAGGACGAGCAGTTTCACCTCGGGGTGGTTGGTCTCGATGGAGCGTGCGATCGTCTTCATGATCGTGGTCTTGCCAGCCTTTGGCGGCGAGACGATGAGGCCCCTCTGGCCCTTGCCGATCGGGGAGATCAGGTCGACAATCCGGGCGGTCATGTTGTCGGAATCACCGTCGACCTCGAGGCACAGCCGCTCGTCGGGGAACAGCGGGGTGAGGTCCTCGAAGTGTGGGCGGCCCTTTGCCTCTTCGGGCGGCCTGCCGTTCACCGACTCGATGCTGAGTAGAGCCGGGTTCTTCTCGCTGCGGTTGGCCGGGCGGGATGCTCCAGCCAGATGGTCACCTTTTCGGAGGTCGAACTGTCTGACCTGCTTGACCGATATGTAGGCATCGTCCTTTGAGGGCTTGAACCCGTTGGCGCGCAGGAACCCGTAGCCCTCGTCGCGTAGGTCGATGTAGCCGTCGATGGCAACCGGTTCGCCGTCCCACGGTTCTTCGGGGGTGTTGTCCCGGTCACGCCCACGGCCGCCTCCACTACGACGACGCCGACGGTTGCCGGGGCCGGCCTGATCCGGTTGACGGTTCCGGCCCTGGTTGCCGCCCTTGAGGTCACCGTCCCTGTTCTGCGACTCCTGCTTCGGCTTCTGCTGGCTGCGGCCATCTCGGTCGCTGCTGTCACCAGAACCTTCCTTTGACTCAGTTGCCTCGGCCTTCTCGGCTGCTTTGTCTACGGCTTCAGCCTCGACCTCCCACGCTGCAGGTGGCTCTTCGGTGAGGGCCTCTGTTACCGGGGCGGCCCCGTTGGTCGATCCAGCGCCGGGAGCGCCTTCGACACCGGCCAGGCCCAGGATCAGGTCAACGATCTCGGCCTTGCGCGAACGCGATCCGGGCTTGCCGCCCAGGGCGGTTGCGATAGTTGTCAGCTCGTCGCGGTCCTTGGTTTCAAGGGCGGTTCGCTCGAGTTGGGTGGAGTCCATGCTCAGACACCTCTTCTGGTTGTTGACTTATGTCTTTGTATCGCGGGCCATGAGGCCCACAGGACACACCGGGACCGCCATTTCGCGGGAAGTCTCCGGTGAGGATTTGTCGGCAGAGCAGTTCCGGCCGTAAGGACGGTCCGACGCAGGTTCCACCGGGGGTGGAAAAGGCACCGGCGCACAACCGACGGTGAGAGTCAGCGGGTCAGCGGAGGCAACGAGTTCTCGTCAACCCCCACCCGACGACACGGTCATTGTAGTGAAACGGGGTGACCCACCACAACCACCCTTCCGGCAGCCATGGGAACTGAGTCTCTCAACAGGTGATGAGGATTGAGGCAGATGCAAGGGCCTCAGGACGAACCGAGTACCAGATCCAGCGTCCCCGGCGCTCCCGGTCAACCAGGCCCGATTCGAAGAGGACCTTCAGGTGGTGGCTGACGGTGGGCTGGGAACGGCCCAGGGGCTCCACGAGATCGCATGCACATGATCCGTCTGGCAGCGAGGCGATGAGGCTGAACAACCTGAGGCGGACGGGGTCTCCCAGCACCGCGAACACAGCTGCCAGTTGGATGGCACTGGCGTCGTCGAGAGCTGCTTCGGTGACCGGTCGGCAG